>Ga0316191_10002027_pt1 | contig 14629 bp, 15 predicted proteins | sample Eddworburr2cm_MG_FD_204928 | JGI IMG/M metagenome (GOLD analysis project Ga0316191, IMG submission 204928) | Coastal sediment microbial communities from Maine, United States - Eddy worm burrow 2 cm | ecosystem: Environmental > Aquatic > Marine > Coastal > Sediment | place: USA: Maine...
GGCGCCATGTATCGCGCTGCCAGCAGTGGTTTCTCAACTGCTACTGATCTTGCAGATTACCTGGTACGGAAAGACATTCCGTTTCGTGACGCGCATGAAATTGTAGGCAAAGCAGTCCAGGCAGCAGAACAGGCAGGCTACGATCTGTCGAATATGCCGCTTGAAAGTTTGCAGCAGTTCAGCAGAAAAATTGAGAGTGACGTGTACGATGTGCTGACACTTGAAGGCTCAGTGCGTGCGCGTGACCACGTTGGTGGAACCGCGCCACAACAGGTGCTGGCAGCTATCAGAAAAGTGCGCGAGAAAATGACGAGCTATTGAGATTGTAAAGCGCGTTAGTAGCGATTTGTACGCTAGCAGAATTTAGGCAATGCACCTGTAGTTGATGATTTTATGAATCTGTGCTGATAGCGGTTGCCCAGCACAGCATGCATGGAGGTGTGGCAATAGTAAATAAGTGTAAAGTTTTTAGATACAGGTATTTAACTTAAAGATATTTTTTTTGAAAACTGAAAACTTAACTCAGCTTTAATACTATCTCTTCATCTGCCTGTTCTGTCGCCAGACTGGAAAGTTCATCAAACAGATCTGCACCGCTGCGATCATTTTTCCAGCAATCACTTTCTTCATCATAGTCATAATGAAAACCGCCGCTGCGCGCAGCCAGCCATAATTGACCATTGGCACTTTGATAGTTGATGATGATCTTGCTGCCGTTTTCAAACTCGATAGTGAGAATGTCGCTGACGGTGTCATAGTCAATATCGGCGTCACTCTCGTCAAGCAACTCTTCCAGTTGTTCAAGGGTTCTTCTGAAAGCCTCGTTATTGTTATCTTTTGTCATCTTTTTTCCAGTGTTGAAACTTTCTTTCACGGGTTATACTTAGCGCCAAAATCCACCCCCGTGCAAAGCAGTGCGGGTTGTTAAACACGAATTCTACTATTCTGGAGTTTCTGATGAAAATACGATTTGCAGGGTTATTCTTGCTAGCTGGGCTGTTTTTGTTGTCAGCATGTGGGCAAAAAGGCCCTCTGTATCTGGAAAAAGAACCTGTGCCCGCTGCAGTTGCTGAGCCTGCAGAAGAAGCAGACGCTGACAAAACAGAAGAAAACGCAGAAAAAGAAGTTAAGCCAGAGGCTAAGGATTAGCAAAATACATGGATCATTTTTCTTATCTGCACGGGCAATTACATGCTGAGTCCATACCCCTTGCAGAAATAGCAGAAAATGTCGGTACTCCAGCTTATGTCTATTCGAGGGCAACCCTGAGTCGGCATTATCAGGCCTTTGAAAATGCACTAGATGGCACTCCGCACCTGGTCTGTTACGCGGTAAAAGCGAATTCAAACCTTGCGGTGCTCAATGTGCTGGCAAGGCTGGGCGCTGGTTTTGATATTGTTTCTGGAGGCGAGCTGGAGCGGGTCATCCGCGCTGGCGGCGACCCGCAGCGAGTGGTTTTTTCTGGTGTAGGAAAAACGATAGCAGAAATTCGGGCTGGGCTGCAGGCTGGTATCAAGTGCTTTAATGTAGAATCAGCAGAGGAACTGGAGCGAATTGCCAGTATATCCGAGCAGATGGGGATACGTGCACCCGTTTCATTGCGCGTAAATCCTGATGTCGATCCGAAAACACACCCCTACATCTCAACCGGGCTGAAAGAAAACAAGTTTGGTATTCCTGTCGAAGAGGCCTATGAGCTCTACACAATGGCTCAGAATGAATACCCTATGCTTGATCTTGTCGGTATTGATTGCCATATCGGTTCACAGTTAACTGATATGTCCCCGCTACTAGAAGCACTGGATAGAGTTCTGGACATCGTAAAGAAGCTGGAAGCTGCACAAATAAAACTGAAGCATATCGATATTGGCGGCGGACTTGGAATCGCCTATCACGATGAAACACCACCGATGCCAGATGAATATGTCTTTGCGCTGCGTCAGCGACTGCAACAAAGAAAGATGTCTGAGTTGACTCTAATTCTCGAGCCAGGGCGTGCCATAGCGGGCAATGCCGGTGTGCTATTGACACGCGTTGAGTATCTGAAAAAAACACCGGGCCACCATTTCGCTATTGTCGATGCCGCAATGAATGACCTGATGCGTCCAGCGCTTTATGATGCCTGGCAGGAGGTCGTCGCTGTGGTACCGCGTAAAAGTGGTAATGCAAAAGTATGGGACATCGTTGGCCCGGTATGTGAAACAGGCGATACTTTGGCCAGGCAGCGCGAATTAACACTGCAGGAAGGTGACCTGTTGGCGATCAGATCATCTGGTGCCTATGGTTTTAGTATGAGTTCAAACTACAATACCCGTCCCCGTCCACCAGAGGTGATGGTGGATGGGGAAGTTTTCCATATCGTTCGTCGGCGTGAAAATATGGATGACCTGATGGCTATGGAATCACTATTACCCGATGAGTGAGGGGGCTTGAGGTGTCTTCGCATTTAAGGCGGTTTTCCCTGCTGCTTTTGTTCAACCTTGCCACATTGCCTGTCACCAGTGCACAGCAACTGGTAACAGAAGTTATACCTCTCGGTTATCGGTCAATCAACGAGGTCATTCCACTAGTCAGGCCACTGGTTAAACCAGCGGGTTCAGTTACCGGTATGCAGGGGCAGCTTGTGGTCACTGCAACGCCACGTCAATTGGCAGATATACGTAGCGTACTTGGCAAACTGGACAGGTCTCCTGTCCGTCTTCTGATCAGTGTTCGGCGAGGACAAAGCCGCACCGGGCAACAGGGTTCAGTTTCAGTTCAGGGACGTACCGGTAATATTGCCATCAATAATGGTGATGCCGCCGTGGGCAGTAGAGATGATGATCAGCATCTGGACAAGCAGTACCTGTCGATTAACATGAAATCACATGTGCGTGCAGATGAAGAAAATATTACCCAGCAGGTGCTGGTGCTTGAGGGGCGTGAGGCCTATATATCAACTGGTGAGATAATCCCTGTCAGGAGTCGTGGCGCTATCGCAGGATCAGGAGGTCTATATCGTTATGACAATACGGAGTTTTACCCAGCGGTCACTGGCTTTTATGCTATACCTCGACTGAGTGGTGATGAGGTTTTTCTGGAGATGAACACAATCAGTCGCCAGCGTAATAATTTGAAAATGAGCGGTTATCACCCTCAACCGACTGTTGCGGTATCAAATATTAATACTTCAGTTAGCGGGAAGCTTGGAGAATGGATGGTGATTGGCAATATAGATCAATCCGGGGCTAACACAAATCGGGGTATTGCTGCGTTATCAAGGCAGCAGGAAAGTGCCTCAACGACTATTTCAGTCAGGGTTGAAAAAACTCAGGATAAATAATGATGCAAAACCGTAATAGAGTTTTAATATTATTCGTGCCTTTATTGTTGGCTTTTATGCAGGCTGGTTGTACTACTTCCCCGACCGGCCGCAGCCAGCTGATGATGATCTCAGAGGAGTCAGCAATTACCCAGTCGGCACAAGCCTATGCGCAGACAATGAATGAGTATGCTCAAAAGGGCCAGTTATCAAAGGATCAGGCATTAATTGGTCGGGTAAACGAAATCACTGGCCGTCTGATCTACGAAGCCCTCATTATGCGGCCGGATACCAGGAACTGGAAATGGAGCATGAAAGTTATCGATGACCCGAAAACGGTCAATGCCTGGTCAATGGCTGGTGGCCGGATGGCTTTATATACAGGTCTGGTGGAAAAAATAAAACCAACGGATGATGAACTGGCACAGGTGCTCGCTCATGAAATAGCACATGCCCTGGCGAAGCATACCGCTGAGAAGATGTCTGTTGCCATGGCATCTTCACTGGGCGTTCTTGCAGTCGCGGTGGCAACAGATAACCAAAATATTGCAACCGGCGCATCTGCTGCCGCATTAGTCGCCATCACTCTGCCAAATAGCCGTACAGCTGAATCTGAAGCAGACCAGATTGGCCTGGAGCTGGCAGCAAAGGCGGGTTATAACCCTCATGCAGCAGTAACTCTCTGGCAAAAAATGAATAAGGAATCCGGAGGCTCGTCCTTTGATTTTCTCAGTACACATCCGTCGTCAGGCAAGAGAATTGAACGGCTGGATTCTTTGATTCCAGGTGTAATGCCCTATTATGATGAGCAGAAGCCTCACCCGGTTTATCCTTTATGATATCCACGCTATCAGGTGCTATCATAACGATGGAAATAATGTTTACTATGACACCGCGTTCATTAGCCGCTACCAGGTACGCGATTCCCGGGGCGGGCTTTTAAATCACCCGAACTAGAAAAATATTGATTTTAGATTAAGCAAAACTCAATTTGATCAGGTTGTAACACTATGAAAAAAAGAAGGATTATAGGCTGCAGGATGATGTTGCCGGCGCTTATGCTCGCCTCTCTAAATGCCTGGTCTGATGACATTATGTCGACCTATCAGCTGGCGGCCGAACAGGACCCGAAATACCGAGCTGCAATTAATATTTATGATGCTGAAAATGCCCGCCTTGGTGTGGGTAGAGCGGGGCTTCTGCCATTTCTTGGTGCGGATGCAGGAACCAATAGACGAAACCAGAAAAATAGCAGCAATGATGATATTCCTGGCCTGGATGGCGAAGCGGATTTCAATATTGAAAGCTGGTCAGTTGAATTTAGCCAGGCATTGTTTGACGCCCCCGCATGGCAAGTCTATCAACAGGCAAAAATTAATGTCGAGAAGGCGGCTTTTGACCTCAGTGCGGCTACGCAGGAATTAATTTATCGCGTTGCTAATGTCTATGGTCTGGCACTGGTCGCACAGGAGAATCTCAGGGTTTCTGAGGCTGAGAAAAAAGCCCTGGCTGAGCAACTGGAACTGGATAAAGAGCGTCTGAATGTGGGGCTGGGTACGGTAACAAACCTTTATGCCACTGAATCTCGATATAGTCTGGCAGTGACTAACGTCATTGAAGCTGATTTCTCTCTACGCGATGCACTGGTTGCTTTAAAAGAACTTACCGGACAAGAACCCGGCGAGTTAAAGGTGATTGCGAAAGATAAACCGCCACTTGATCCGCCGTCGCCAGACAATCTTGATTACTGGGTTGAAGAATCGCTAAAAAATAATCTGGACTATCTGGCAGCGCAGCGAACTGTTGAAATTGCGGATAGAGAGGTTGCCCGCATAAAGGCAGGTCATCTGCCGACGCTGGACCTGGTCGCTAGGCACTCAAATATTGATGCTGATGGAAGTCTGAGCGGTTCAAGCCGGGTTTCTGAAAATACAGACGTCGGATTGCAGCTTGGCATACCTCTGATCCAGGGCTGGGGTGTCGTCGCCGGGACAAAAGAGGCCAGGGCACTATACCAGGCGGCGCTGCAAGATCAGGAGGGCATAAGACGTAATGTTGACAGACAATCACGGTCCGCCTACCAGGCATTAAAAAGCGGCATCAGTCGTCTACAGGCCCTGAAGAGTGCGGTAAAGGCAGGCAACAGTACGGTTGAAGCGAAGCGTGAAGGCTTTCAGGCAGGCGTCAATACAAATGTTGAAGTGCTGGATGCTGTGCGTGATCTATACGGTTCGGAGAGAGATTACATACAAGCAAAGTATCAGTTCATGCTCAGCACCCTGCAGCTTAAACTTGTTGCAGGAAACCTCAGTGTAAATGACCTGGAGGTCGTTAATAGCTGGTTGGAATGAATAAAGCCTTCAGATTTCAAGGGCTGACCGGAATGTTTCAAGCCGATCACTAAAGCAGAAAAAAGGGCCGCATTATGCGACCCTTTTTGTTGCTACTTTGTTTCTGTTTAGGCGGAATTACTCTACAGGTGTCACAGCCGGGTATTTAGGATCTTCAGGGGCTGGTGCCGGAGCAGGAGCGGGTACATCTCCACCGTAGTTCGGGTATCCGCCGTAATAAGGTGCGCCGCCGCCACCGTAGTCGCCACCGTAGTAAGGAGCACCGCCACCGTAGTAAGGGGCACCGCCGTAGTAGCGATTTCCACCATAACCGCTGTTCCACGGCATTCCACCACCACCCCAGTTAGGTCCACCGCCCCAGCCGCTATTCCATGGTGCGCCGCCGCCCCAGGGACCACCACCATAGCCACTATTCCACGGGCCACCGCCCCAGGGTCCACCGCCATAGCCATTATTCCACGGGCCGCCGCCGCCCCAGCCAGAGCCGTTATTCCATGGCCCATTCATATTGAACCATGCTTCTGAGTCAGCGACAGGCGCCAGGGTAAGGCCACTGACAATCACTGCTGCTGCAAACAAATGTGTAAGTCTTTTCATCAAAAGACCTCCTGTTATTTCGGATTTTTAGGAGATGTGGTGCCTTCGTCAGTCACCACGGCCATGAACTCTACACTATCTCTACTTTGTAATTTGGCGGGAGTTCATCCGCCTATGATAGCAAATAAGAACTATAAATGCTTTCTACAGCTATTTGCTGGTGTTGATAACTGTAATTCTGCAGCGTTGATGAAAATGCGCCTAGTGAGCCAGAGAGATGAGCTGGAGCAAAATTGTGGTGATGAGCATATTCGCCTTAACATCTACTTCACCATACGCGCTAACGTTTGATTAGCATTTGCTAGTGGTAATTTGGCAAAAGTGGGCGAAGAAAGGAGATTAAACACCTGCTCCGCATCTTCATCGGCATTCATCTCGATGACTTTGATAACACTGCCATCGTCCATCAAGACAATATGATCAAGGATATTATAGTTACCCCGTGAAATGGTGGAGGGTGTTGTTGGTAGTAGAATGCGTGGTTTTAACTGAGCTATTGCATAGCGGGCCATATTAATATTTGATGTGATAACTCGTGGTCCAGTCTGGTTGCCGGAAGTTATTCTACTGCACCTTGGAGTAGATAGACCTCTTCTGATTCATTAACGCTCTGAATAAACAAGATTTCACCAGTTTAAACATGAAAAATCTGCATTGCCTTGATGATTTCCTCGAGGCTTGACTCACATGGCATTCTAGTCGGGACCAGCTTTTGTAGTGCTTTCCTGTCCGTTGCCATGAGTGAAAAGTTGTTTTCAGATTCACTAATCAGGCGTGACTATAGTTTTCGATGAGTGCAGGTTACGCCCGCTATTATTAGGTCTCAAGTGGCTGTGTAGAATAAGACGTGGCACGTAATATCAAGGCGCTTTGTTGGGACTTGATTCTGCTGGTGGTATAACCCAGAAAATTGTAGGGTGCTAACTCATTCGTATTTTCAATTGTTATTTGGGTATAAGTAGTTATAATCGGCTGATCCTGTAAAAACAGGATTAATAAAAAATAATCCTTATTATTTGATACAGGTTTTACTACTGTATTTACAACATCTGCACCAAGAGAGGGATAATATTATGAGTGATAGAGAGGCGTACTGGAAGGCTAATATAAGCCTGGTTGCCGGATGTCTTGTTGTCTGGTTCATTGTGTCATTCGGGTTCGGCATCATTCTAGCTGAACCACTGAATAGCATAAGCGTGGGTGGTTATAAACTGGGTTTCTGGTTTGCACAACAGGGTTCGATATACACGTTTGTCTTTTTGATCTTCTTCTACGCCTGGCGTATGAATCAGCTCGATAAGAAATTCAACGTAGAAGAAGATTAAGGGGGCATTATGGATCTTCAAACATTAACCTACACGGTTGTCGGATTCACCTTTGCGGTGTATATCGGCATTGCCTTCTGGGCAAGAGCAGCCACCACCGGTGAGTTTTATGTGGCAGGCAAGGGTGTTCATCCTGTTGCAAACGGGATGGCCACAGCTGCTGACTGGATGTCCGCCGCATCATTTATTTCCATGGCAGGACTCATCGCCTTCAATGGATATGGCGCATCTGTATTCCTGATGGGCTGGACCGGCGGCTATGTACTGCTGGCTATGTTGCTAGCACCATATTTGCGGAAATTCGGAAAGTTCACAGTACCGGAGTTTATTGGTGAACGTTACTATTCCAGAACTGCACGCGTGGTTGCCGTTATCTGTCTGATTCTTGCATCGATAACATATGTTATCGGCCAGATGAAAGGTATTGGCGTTGCCTTTTCACGTTTCCTTGAAACGGATTATGACACCGGTCTATACATTGGTATGGGTATCGTCTTCATCTATTCTGTAATGGGTGGCATGAAAGGTATCACCTATACGCAGATTGCACAGTACGTCATCCTTATTTTTGCCTATACAGTTCCGGCTATATTTATTTCCATGCATTTGACCGGTGTGGCATTGCCACAGATCGGACTTGGCTCTAATATGGTAGATGGTTCGATGTCTATGCTGGACAAGCTGGACCTGGTAGTGACTGACCTTGGCTTTAAGCAGTACACGACGCAGGTAATGGGCAGCAAACTGAATATGTTTGTCTATACCCTGACACTGATGATCGGTACCGCCGGTCTGCCACATGTCATTATGCGTTTCTTTACCGTTCCTAAAGTAAAAGATGCCCGTTCTACTGCAGGCTGGGCGCTTGTCTTTATAGCGATTCTTTATACGACTGCTCCAGCTGTTGGCGCCATGGCTCGTCTGAACCTGATGGAAACCATCCAGGTAGGCGAAGTGGGTGCTCCTGAAGGAAACCTCGTCTACGAAGAACGTCCGCAGTGGATGAAAAACTGGGAAAAAACCGGTTTGCTGCAGTATGAAGATAAAAACGGCGACGGCAGGATCCAGTATTATAATGACAAAAGTGAAGAGTTTGCTGCCAAGGCAGAGTCATTTGGCTGGAAAGGTAATGAAATGGTCAAGGTTGACCGTGACATCATGGTACTTGCCAATCCGGAAATTGCCAAACTGCCAAACTGGGTAATCGCTCTGGTCGTTGCCGGTGGACTCGCTGCAGCGCTATCAACAGCTGCTGGTTTGTTGCTGGCCATTGCATCATCAATCTCACATGATCTGCTGAAGGGTATCTTTATGCCATCTATCTCAGAGAAAAGTGAATTGATGGCAGGTCGAATTGCGATGGCAGGTGCTATCGGAATGGCGGGTTACTTCGGACTGCATCCACCAGATTTTGCCGCAGGAACAGTGGCCATTGCATTTGGTCTCGCCGCTGCATCGATCTTCCCTGCCCTGATGATGGGTATCTTCAATAAGAAGATGAACCGTGCAGGTGCTATCTGGGGAATGATTTCCGGCATTAGTGTAACCATGCTCTATGTGTTCCAGCACAAAGGCATCATGTTTATCCCAGGCACCGATTTCCTTGGTGACATGGGAGCTAACTGGTTCTTTGGTATTTCACCAAATGCCTTTGGTGCAGTAGGTGCAGTAGTCAACTTTACCGTAGCAATTATTGTGTCAAAGATGACAGCACCACCCCCAGAGCATATTCAGCATCTGGTAGAAGACATTCGTGTCCCTATTGGGTCAGGCTCTGCAACCGGGCATTAATTTAACCGGTTGATGTTAAAAGGCTCCCATTCGGGAGCCTTTTTCATTTATGCTTCAGCTATATGAAACATGAAAAACTTAAAACTTAAAACATTATTCCATGACACCCCATACTAAAGCTGCAACCATCATCGCTCCATTTTTACTCATTGGTGGTTTTATCGCCGCTGATTTCTACCAGTCGTCTAAAGAAGAGGAACTGCTGACTTCTGAGGCGCAAAACACTGCTGCCCATGAATTAAAACTCGTGTCAGACTGCAGGATGCCAGAAGAGCCCTGTATGTTGAAAAAAGACGGGCTGGTCATTACTTTGAAATCCGATGACAGGCATTTTTTTATTGATTCAAATCGTCATCTTGACGGTGTAACAATGGGTCTTGCACAATCGGATAGAGTAACACAAGGTATGGTGATGCAAAGAGTTACAGATTCTTCTCACTGGATAGCACCTCTCAGGCAACTGAGTAATCTTAAAGCCGATGACCAATTGTTAATACGTATTGCATTGGAAACAGACCAGAAAAGGTATTATGCAGAATTCCCAATATCACATTCCGGGCCATGGGGGGCTAATTAATGGAAATAGAATTACAGGAAATTCGTGATTTCCTTGCAGAGGTTCCACCGTTTGATTTACTGTCGGAAGAGGCTTTGAATAGTCTTGTGCGTAAAATTGGGATTCGATATATAAGAAGAGGCAACGCCCTGCCGGTAGATACCGAAAGCCCTTCATCTTTATTTGTTATCCGACAGGGTTCAGTGTCACTCTATACCGCAGGCAATGAACTCTACGGCATGCTGACTGAAGGTGAATTATGTACCACTTTCTGTGTAGACGAGGGACGTGATACTTTCGAAGCCAGGACCACAGAAGATACCCTGGTTTATTCTGTTCCCTGCAGCGTGCTGTTTGATATCGTAGCAAAGCACCCTGAGGTAGTCGCATTTCTTAAAGATACTCCCCATAGAAGATTGAATGATGCAGTAAGGAGTTCACAGCAAAAAGCGTCACAGACCGCTACGCTTATGAACACACCGTTGAGTCAGTTATTAAGCGAAGACATTATCGATATTGAGCATGATTCATCAATTTATGAAGCGGCGGTTAAAATGACTGAAGAAGGCGTTTCGTCATTGCTTATTACAGATGCCGGAAAACTTGCAGGAATCATTACTGACCGCGATATTAGATCGCGTTGCCTGGCAAAGGGACTGTCACCTGACTCTCTGGTAAGTGCCATCATGACTGCTGATCCGATACACATGAGCAGCAATTCACTGGCATTTGATGCGCTGATGGTGATGACGCGCAAGAATTTTCACCATCTACCTGTTATTGATGATGGAAAGCCTATGGGTATTGTTACGGCAACCGACCTGATCCGGCAAGAGGGAAAAAATGCCGTTCATATCACCCGCTCAATAAGCCGTGCCGAGACGGTTGAAGCTTTAGCAGAAGTCAGTAAGATGATTCCTGACCTGCAGTTGCAGATTGTCAGCACAGGAGGGTCTGCGGAGCATGTTGGCAGGGCGGTAACGGCTGTCAGCAGTGCAATCACACGACGACTGATTGAGTTAGCAGAAATGAAATTTGGACCGGCGCCGGTCCCCTTTGCCTGGGTTGCAGCAGGGTCACAGGCCCGGCGTGAGCAGTCTTCTCATTCAGACCAGGATAATGGCCTGATCATCTCAAATGAGATGAAGCCTGAGGATGCCGGGTGGTTCAGTCAACTCGCTGAATATGTTTGCGGCGGTCTGGATGCCTGTGGCTTTATTTATTGTCCTGGCAACGCCATGGCGATGAATCCGGAATGGTGCCAGACGCAAGAGGTCTGGACCGGCTATTTTACTAAGTGGATCAATACTCCGAAGCCAAAATCACTAATGTTATCGAGTATTTTCTTTGATATCCGTGTGATTTACGGAGAAGAAAAACTACTGACCAAAATTCAGAAAAAAATATCCAAACTGACAAAAAACAATCAGCTGTTTCTTGCACTGATGACTGTTAATGCTTTACATCATAGGACCCCGCTAGGATTCTTCCGTGATTTTGTCTTAATTGACGACGGTGAACACAAACATACACTGGATCTGAAACATAACGGCATTGTGCCAATTATAGACCTGGCCAGGATTTATGCGCTGGCAGAAGGGCTTACCGCGGTGAGTACTATTGATCGCCTTAAACAGGCTGCCGGGACTCCATCTTTAAGTAAGGATGGGGCTGCGAATCTTCTTGATGCCTATGAGTTTATCGGCGAGCTAAGAATCGAGCACCAGGCGGCACAAATCAAAAAAGGAGAAAAAGCGGATAATTTTTTATCTCCGAAACAATTGTCGAGGCTTGAGCGGGCGCACTTAAGAGATGCGTTCAAGGTCATTCAGACGATGCAGGAATCACTGTCTCAGCGCTACCATGCGGATCGTATAGGCTGATGTTTGACTTTCTTTTTAGTGCAGAATCCAGGCGCAGGAAGATGCTTGAAGACGCACCGGAAGGCGCCATCAGTGAGTATCTATCAGCCCCGCTGATTGATCGAAGCAGGGATATTCATGCAGTGCCTCTGTTATCACTGGATTTTGAAACAAGCGGGCTCGATGCGAGCAAGGATCATATTGTTAGCGCTGGTTATGTTGCTATCGAAGATGGCATGATTCAGCTTTCAACGGCCCGTCATGAACTGGTAAAGCTCGGCGGATCACTGACAGAGCAAAGCGTAGTCATCCATAAAATAACCGATGATGACGTCTCCGCTGGCCTGCCACTCGATGAGGTGGTAGGCAACCTGTTGCATGCTCTTGCAGGCAAGATAATGGTTGCCCATCATGCAAAGATAGAACTTACCTTTTTAACCCAGGCCTGCCAGAAGTTGTACGGAGTAAGTCCACGTTTTCCTGTTATTGATACCATGAGGATAGCAAAGCGATGGCTGGAGCGGCGAAACAAGGAGATAGAACAGGGTGATCTTCGCCTTTTTAATCTGCGAAAACGCTATGGTTTACCAATGTACCAGGCGCATAATGCTTTGAGTGATGCAATTGCTACTGCAGAGTTGTTACAGGCTCAGATAGGGCACATGGATAGTAGTCAGAATTTGCCTCTGAAGCAGTTTTTATCGTAAATTTTCATTTTTATTGCTATCAGCCTTTGACACACTCGGCAAGTTCAAGCAACATCGAATAGATTAGATGAATAACTAGAGCCACACTGAATAATAAAACAGTCCCAAAGGAGATCACCATGTCTGAATCTAAAATATACCCAGTTCCCGAAGAATTTGCCAAAAATGCCCACATCACCAGTGAGATGTATGAGGCCATGTATAAACGATCGATTGAAGATCCCGATGGGTTCTGGGCAGATCAGGCAAACGAATTCCTCGACTGGATGAAGCCCTGGGGCAAGGTTCAGGAATTTGATTTTACAAAAGGTGATATACGCTGGTTTGAGGGCGGTAAGCTGAATGTTTCCTACAATTGTCTGGATCGCCATTTAGAAACACGAGGTGATCAGGTGGCATTGCTGTGGGAGGCGGATAATCCTGAAGTGGATAAAAAGGTTACCTACCGCGAATTATATGAAGATGTCTGTAAATTCTCCAATGTGCTGAAGTCGCGTGGTGTTAAAAAGGGTGATCGTGTCTGCATCTACATGCCTATGATTACTGAAGCGGCGGTTGCGATGCTCGCCTGTACTCGTATCGGTGCAGTACATTCCATTGTATTTGGCGGTTTCTCACCAGATTCGCTACGTGATCGCATACTTGATTCTGATTGCCAAACAGTTATCACCGCTGATGAAGGCGTGCGTGGTGGCAAGTCTGTACCATTGAAAGTCAATGCGGATAAGGCATTGACGGAGTGTCCAAACGTCAAGACATGTGTTGTGGTCCGGCGCACTGGTGGTGATGTTGCCTGGCAGGAAGGCAGGGATGTCTGGTACGAGGAAATGATGGCCGAAGCATCTACAGATTGCCCTCCAGAAGAGATGGATGCTGAGGATCCTCTATTCATTCTGTATACATCTGGATCGACCGGTAAACCAAAAGGTGTGCTACATACTACCGGCGGCTATTTACTGTTTGCAGCAATGACGCACAAATATGTTTTTGATTATCATGATGGTGATATCTACTGGTGTACCGCCGATATTGGCTGGGTAACAGGTCATACTTATATTGTCTATGGGCCACTGGCGAATGGTGCGACGACATTGATGTTTGAAGGTATTCCCACCTACCCGGATGCATCTCGATTCTGGCAGGTGATCGACAAGCACCAGGTCAATCAATTCTATACTGCACCAACGGCAATACGTGCCTTGATGCGTTCCGGTGAAGAACTTGTCAAGAAAACTTCCCGCAGCAGTCTGAAGTTGCTTGGAACAGTAGGTGAACCGATCAATCCGGAAGCCTGGGAATGGTATTACCATGTGGTTGGTGATTCCCGCTGCCCGATTGTTGATACCTGGTGGCAAACTGAAACAGGCGGGCATCTGATTACCCCTCTACCCGGTGCGATAGATATGAAACCCGGTTCGGCTACGAAGCCGTTCTTCGGTGTCCAGCCTGAGATCGTTGATGAGCAGGGCAATGTTTTGGAAGGCGAATGCTCTGGTAACCTGGTGATGAAAGCACCATGGCCAAGTATGATGCGTACACTCTATGGTGATCACCAGCGGTTTATTGATACGTATTTCACTGCCTATCCGGGCTATTATTTCACCGGTGACGGTTGCCGCCGCGATGCGGATGGTTATTACTGGATAACGGGCCGTGTTGATGATGTGTTGAATGTTTCCGGCCATCGTCTTGGTACAGCAGAAATAGAATCAGCACTGGTTCTCCACAGCAGTGTCGCTGAAGCAGCCGTTGTTGGATATCCACATGACATCAAGGGCCAGGGTATTTATGCCTATGTAACACTTATGGCAGGGGTTGAAGAGTCTGATGATCTAAAGAAAGAGCTGGTAGTGTTCGTGCGTAAGGAAATCGGGCCGATAGCAACTATTGATATTCTGCAATGGGCTCCGGGACTGCCAAAAACACGCTCAGGAAAAATTATGCGTCGTATTCTGCGTAAAGTTGCAGAAAATGAGATAGATAACCTGGGCGATACATCGACATTAGCGGATCCGGCGGTAGTCGATCACCTGGTTGAGAACAGGGCTAATAAGTAATTATCTTTTTATGACTTACGCATAAATAACAGTCTCGCCCTTGATGGGCGGGGCCTTTTTTTTGAGATTTGATTTCTTTTAA
>Ga0316191_10002028_pt1 | contig 14625 bp, 9 predicted proteins | sample Eddworburr2cm_MG_FD_204928 | JGI IMG/M metagenome (GOLD analysis project Ga0316191, IMG submission 204928) | Coastal sediment microbial communities from Maine, United States - Eddy worm burrow 2 cm | ecosystem: Environmental > Aquatic > Marine > Coastal > Sediment | place: USA: Maine | collected...
TCATCGCCGAACGCATGTCGGCTGCAAAGCGCGAGATTCCGCACTTTGCGTACGTCGAAGAAATCGATATCACCGAACTGGAGTCCTTGCGCAAATACCTGAATACCGACAGGGACACGTCGCAAAGACTGACACTGCTGCCTTTCCTCGGTCTCGCCCTGATCAAGGCGCTGAAGGAATTCCCGCAATGCAATGTCACCCATGACAAGAACCGAAGCCTGCTGTTGCAGCACGAGGCTGTGCATCTTGGCGTGGCAACGCAGACGCCCGACGGCTTGAAAGTGCCCGTCATCAAGCACGCGGAAATACGTTCTCTGGATGATCTGGCAGCCGAGCTCCGGCGCGTATCTCGGGCGGCGCGTGACAACCTCGCGAAGAAGAGCGAGTTGTCCGGCTCGACCATTACGATCACGAGTTTAGGCAAGCTGGGCGGTATCGTATCGACGCCGGTTATCAACAGTCCCGAAGTGGCCATCATCGGCGTCAACAAAGCGATCGAACGGCCCGTCGTCTTTAATGGCCAGGTGACCGTGCGCCTGATGATGAACCTGTCGTCGTCATTCGATCATCGCTTCGTCGACGGCTTTGATGCCGCGGCGATGATCCAGCGCATCAAGGAAATGCTCGAACACCCGGCGACGATATTCCTGCCCGGTTAGGAGCCCAACACGCGGCCCGGGTTCAGGATGTTATTTGGGTCGAGACTTTGCTTGAGTAAACGCATTAGCTGAATTTCCGCACTGCTCTTGCTGTGCGGTAACCAGCCGATTTTCTCCAAACCGATGCCATGTTCGGCTGAAACGGAGCCGCCGTATTCGCGCAGCGGTTCATAAACGCACGCATCGCTTTCTGCGTGATAGTCGCCATCGACTCCCGGGGCAATAAAGAAGTGCAGGTTGCCGTCGGCCATATGGCCGAGCGCAATGCACATGCCGTCGCGCCAACGCTTGCTGACGTTTTCTTCGACGGTCGCGACATAGGCGGCCATGTCGCGTATTGGCAGGCTGACGTCGTACAGGTAGAAAGGTGGCTTGATCAGCGCGGGTTCGAAATTCTCACGAATCTCCCAAATAGCTCGGGTTTCGGTCGCCGATTTGGGAATGACAGCATCGGCAATCAATTCTTCGTCGAGCGCCTCGCCCAATACGCGTTCGAAGCGCACGTCATCAACCTGCGGGTCGCTGCCTTCGGCCTGAAACACCACATAGAAAGGATAGTCCCGCGACAACGGCGGCCGGTGGCCATTCTCTCCTGTCACCGCACGGTAGTAGGCGCCCCACATGATCTCGAAGGCACTCAGGTTGCCGGCGAGTTCACGCTGGAGCTTACCCAGGAACCGAATAACATTTTCGATACTGTCCATCGCCACCAATGCGTCCTGGCGGCTCGCCGGTTTCGGGAATAATCGCAACACGGCGCGAGTTACAACGCCCAACGTACCCTCGCTACCGATAAATATCTGCTTCATGTCGTAGCCGGCATTGTTCTTTAGCATTCGGTTCATCGAGGACATTACCGTGCCGTCTGCCATGACCACCTCGAGCCCAAGAACAAGATTGCGCATCATTCCGTAGCGCAACACGTTGATACCACCGGCATTGGTCGCAATATTGCCGCCGATTGTGCAGCTGCCGCGAGCGCCGAGATCCAGCGGAAAGCACATGCCTTCTTTCGCCACGGTTTCCTGAACCGTCTGCAACACGGTGCCGGCTTCCACAATGGCGGTGCCCCCGACTTTATCGATCTCAAGAATGCCGGTCATCTTCTCGGTCGAGAGCACAATATCATCAAGGCCGGGCTCGACCGCATGGACACAATTGGTAAGACCGCCATGCGTTATGACGGGCTGGCCAGACGCATTGCAGTGCCGCAGGACACCGGCGACCTCCTCGCTTGTTCCGGGCAGAACCAGCGCCTTTGCCTGCATGGGCGCACTGTTCCAGTAGCTTGTCGCGCGGCCCGATATCGAACTGGAATCCAGGAGACGGCTGTCGCCGACAATGTCGCTCAACGTGGATTTGGAATGAGCCATGCTTACATCCTTGCGAATAACCAGTGGTCTCGAAGCTCATCATTATCCTAGAATCAGCGCTCGTACACCACGCCGGCTCCGAAAGGGTTGCCCGGGAAGCGCCCCGATGAACCAGCGGCTCTATCCGCACCGGATCCGGGCCAACGGCGCAAATCGACCGCAATGGCGCGGGGAGCTGTAATACTACGATGGTGGGTGTGGTCGCCGGCGGGGCGCTGTTGGGGTGCTTCCGGGAAACAGTCGCAGTAGCCGCAGCACGACTAATATCGAAACGTGTAGGCCAACTTCACGTTGAGCTCATTCCCGATGCTCTGCAGGTGATTCGACTCGTCGACCGCCGCCCCGTGATTAAGCACCACTACAATCTCCTTGCCGGCCTCAGGGATAAATCTCAAGCGACTATTCGTGGCTAATACTTCGGCGGCATTGTCGTATTGCAGCAAGTTGCTCCAGGACCAGCGAGAATTGAAGGCGAAGTCCGTCCTTAAACTTGCCAGGTGTGCGGTAAAACTTCCGCTTGGCAGATCGACATCGTTTTCTGTAATACTCAAGCCGAGGAAAAGATGCGCTGATTGTCGCCACTGAATCTCCACGAACTTTTCCAAGCGCTCTCCGCCGAAGAACCCACCGTCCTGCACGGATAGCACGATCCGAAGCGGACGTTGCATACCTGTCGCGATCTCAGCACGATAGCGATCGAATTCGTAGTAACCGGCCGGTACGCCGAGTCGCCCAAACAATGCGAAGGCATTACGGACGCTTTCTTCGTTGCGCTCCCACTCGACGAACAGGAAGTCGTCGCGATGCGAGTATAGACTTATGGGCCGGATAGCCGTTCTTCGCGACAACGTATTGCCGCCAGGGTCAGTGACCAGCGAGAAGTCGATTCGGTTGTTGACGGCCCGCCAGGGACCTTGCTGCGGCCGCGTACGGTAGCGCAGCCCGGTATCGAATCTGCGAATGCCAGCGCGATTGACGAAGCCCAGTGCCGGTCGAAAGTTCTCTTCTATAAGCTGAGCTTCCAGGTATGCGGAAAGCGTGTCACCCGGAATCTCAAGGGCGGCACCGTAGGCCTGATCAGCACCGTTAATACCTGTAGATCGGCTCTGTTGCGCCCAGAATTTGCCCGTCAGGATTTCGCCAAATGGCCCGTCACTATTCCTGTAAAGGAAGTCCAGGCCCATCACTGAATTTGAATCATTCGATGTGGGATCGCCGTGGGTCACGATGAACCCGACCGCAGATTCTTCCAGCACATTATACGAGCCACGAGCAACAAACAGATCCTGGGCATCGACTTCGCCATTCGCTTCCTGACGGATGGCGAGCGCACCCAGACTCAGGTCGCCCATGCGACCTGTTAATTTGACACCGCCATCTATCCCGACAGGTTCGCCGTCCTCCGACATTCCAATCCGCCGTGAAAAAAACGGCCGCCCATTGGTATTAATGTTGCCAAATTCGAAAATGCCGGCATCCTGCAGGAAGAAATCGCGTTTTTCAGGAAAGAAAAGGGAAAATCGGTCGAGAGCAACCTGCTGTTCGTCAACCTCGGACGTCGAGAAATCAGTATTCAGAGTAAAGGTAGCGCTCAGTGAAGGCGTAAACCGATAGCGAACATCGAGAGACGGCTCGAAACCGGACTGGTCGCCGCCGAGCACCAGATCCCGACTCTGACTCAGATTAATCGATGACACGACGTCCAGGCCAAGGCCCTGCTCGATCTCTCCGATTCCGCGAACTTCGCCCCCATACGCCGGCCAGTCCTGCCGCTCATGTGAGGACCACGCGCTGAATTCCTGTTTTCGTACGATTCCCCTGCCGAAATTGATCCCCCAGGTATCGGATTCAGGCGCGAACGAAATGGACTTGAATGGAATTGCGATCTCGGTGGCCCATCCGTCTTCGTGAACCGCTGATTCAGCGCGCCAGATTGCAGACCACTCTTCGATGAACCGTGCGTTATTCTCGCGCAATGCCTCGCGACGCACACCGTTCGCGTTAACCTGGAAAAAGTAATCATTGCGCTTGTTGTTAAAACTATCGAGCGTCACCCAGAATCGATCGTCCGAGAAAAACATCTTGCCCTGGATCATTTGCTTGGCGCGAATAGCCTGTGGTTCGCTATCCTGCAAATCTGCGGCGATGTACAGGTACTCGTCGTCGTAGGCTACCCGAACTACCGTGAGTTCCGTCGGCGTGGCGCCATCCGTTGGCTGCGTCTGATGAAAATCATCCACAACTGCTGCATATTGCCAAACGTTATCGTCGAGTCGCCCATCAATAACAGGTGCAGCCTCTGCGCGAAATATCTCGAAGGACTTACGTTGCCCGTTTACCGTATAGACCGCAGCGGATTCGGATGAAAACGCAAGCAAGGCCGTTGCTGCAAGTAAACGAGTTACTGAATTCATGGCGATTCCCCAAGAGCATTGATGCAATGTTCATTAGAGCCGACATGATGATGGAACGTTTAACAGTTTGCGGTGAGGCGTTTCTTTGTCGCGACGAGCCGTGCGGAGGCTCGCCATCGCACTTCGTATAACTAGATGCGACCCGCGAGTCGCTCGATATTTCCTTTGTATTTCCTGCTCAACTTTAGCTCGGTATCGGTACCCAGCTTTAGAAAGTACTCGCCATTTCGATGGGATCGCATGGATGTGACCCGGTGCCGGTTCACTATGGCGGAACGGTGTACCCGAATAAATATCTCCGGGTTCAGGAGCTCTTCAAGGTGCTTCATGGTTCCACGTAAAACGTGTGTATCGCCCTCGGCATGCACACACATATAATCGCCAGCGGCATCGACCCAGTCGATCGCATCAACATCGATAAAGATCGTCTTACTACCGTCCCGAATAGCAATGCGTTTTGCAAATGATCGGCCATCTCCTGTCGCTTCCGCCAGGGCGGTTTCGAGCGTCAACTCCAGGCCGGTCAACTCGCAGACAAATTTCAGCAACTTACCGCGATGTATGTTCGCAAGCTTCTCATCGCTGGTCTTGCGCGCCCGATCTATGGCCTCGAGAAGACGATCATCATTTATCGGCTTCAACAGGTAGTCCAGGGCATTAGCGTCAAAAGCCTGCAACGCGAATTCATCATACGCCGTAACAAAAATCACAGCCGGCATCTCACTCCCGGACAGTCGACGGAGCACTTCGAAGCCGTCCATTCCGGGCATCTGGATATCGAGGAACATCAAATCGGGCGAGTGCTCACGCACTGCGATCAGTGCTTCGCGACCATTTCGGCTTTGCCCACAAATAGAGATATCCGGAAATTTCGCGAGTCGTATCTCCAGGCCGCGGCGCGCCAGTTCCTCGTCATCGACAATAAGCGCCTTAAGCATCTTCTTTCTCAAAAGGAATGTTTATCGTTATCGTGAGCCCGCTAGGTTCGTTGGGCGCCAGCGTAAATGCCTGGTGTTCTCCATATAACTGCTGCAAGCGCTCACGTGTGTTTTTGAGCCCTACACCACACGATTTTTTCCCGGCATTGCCGTTTCCCAATCCTGGACCCGTATCCGACAACTGCAGGACAAGAGTGCTGCGCTGCACTTTCGCCGAAATCCGAATCGTGCCGCCGCCCTCACTCGGCGAGATCGCATACTTTATCGAATTCTCGATTATCGGTTGCAGTATCAGGCTTGGAACCAATGCCTTGAGCGCTTTCTCTTCAACAGACTTTTCGATAATCAGACGATCACCAAACCGGACTTTCTCTATTTCAAGATAGAGATCAATTGCGTCAAGTTCAGACCCCAAGGTCACACGACTCATCGGGTCATTGTCGAGCGTATAACGAAGAAAATCGCTCAGGCGACTGACTGCTTTGTTGGCCGTTTCGTTGGCGCCATCCAGAATAAGTGTGGAAATTGCGTTCAGCGTATTAAAAAGAAAATGTGGATTAAGCTGATATCGCAGCATTTTTAGCTGCGCCTGGTGAGCGGCGGCCGTTGCTTTGAGCGTTTGTTCGGTCTGCTCCTGCAGTTTCTGGTAGTACTTGATACCGAAATACAATCCGCTCCAGCAAAGCAGTATATAAAACGAGCCCATCACACCGCCGATGTAGTCCATCAGATGTTCGGGCTGCCAGTCGCTCTTCACCCAGTCGTAGTAAAGGACATTTTGTAGCCAGCGCCAGCCAATCGCTATAACGTAACAGACGATGATGAGACCGAATGCCAATACCGCTGGAGAACGTGACCAAAGGCGGCGGTAAACAGCCCGCAGTACAATCGTTATTAGAAATCCCGTCGCAGCTGTCACCGCGATGACCCCGAAATAGGACTCCGGCTTCTCATGTGCGAGCGCCCCCAGCCAGGCTGCCAGCGTATAACCAGCCCAGCCTGCAGTATTCAGTATCCAGAACAGGCGCGCCCTGTCACGGAATAACTGGTCAATGTTCACAAATCGAGACCTCATTTTTCGAACTGCCAATTATAGGTGTCCCCCTGTCACGGCAGGCACGCGTTATCGTGCTTTTGGCACGTTTCGTCGCTGCTCGGACGACTAGCCCGGCCTCCCATCGATGCGAGGCCGAACCAGCATCGGCAAATAGCGGGTCAGAAATAGGCCGAATGCCAGCATCCACAAAATCCCTGAGGCGACAACAACCTGTAGATAGTGCGCCTCTGAAAATAGTCCCGCCATGACGCGAACGATCGCACCCAGCTGTAATACCAGGAAGGCGCCCATCTCCATACCGCCTGCGACGAGCGGCCGGCCGGTATGTCCCAATGCGCTTCGCATCATCATCGCGAGCATCAGTCCGCTGATAGCGCCGGCCGTTAACGCGTGTATCCATACGGCTTCCCCAATGACCGAGTATTGTGCCAAGGCTCGGAGAAATAACGCGACCGGAAGCCACGAATAAGCAACGGGCATCATCCACAGCAATGGGTTACTCACCGTCAGATGTGGCTGCCATAACGCCAGGCGATAGGCGTGAGAAACCGCGGCGATCACGAGCAGCACGGCTGGGACCATTGCCGAAACAGGCACCCAATCGCCGCTGATCCTCGCAACAATTATCAGGATGAGGGACCCGAATGACAGGAACTCCAGCCAGCCAGCGTGTCTTGGAGCCGACTCCGGTATCGCGTTCCTGGTGAATGCGGGTATTACCCGGCCCGCAACAATTGCGAACAGAAGAGTGATCAGGTCCAGCACCGTGACGACCGTCGTGCGAATCAGCCTGGCAGGTAACAGGCCGTGTACGGCGAGGTGAAAAACAACATTCGCCAATGCGACCAATAGCAGGATAACGACTATCTTGAAGTTGCGTTGATTGCGGCTTCGGATGATGGGCACCGCAATAGCCGCGGCAAGTGCTGGAACAAAAACGACATCGACAATCGCCGCAAAAAGCGGCGGTCCCGTGATGATCAAGACGCGACCTGCAAACCAGACGGCAGCCAGAGACCCAAGTGCCAGGCCCGTTGGTGTCGGCAGCCCAGTCCAGTTGCGCACGGCCGTGAGCAGGAACCCGGCGATCACGGCTGTGGCAAAGCCGAATACCATTTCATGGCTATGCCAGAATACGCCCGGCAGATAACCGCCGATGTGAAATACGGCAGCAAGCGACAATAGCCACACCGCAATCGCGGCTACTGCAAAGATTCCCGCGAGCGCATAGAACGGCCGAAATCCGAGCGCGAAAAGTCCGGCATCACGTTTCATGCCGAAACCAGCCCTGCGTCCCCAGGCAGAACCGGACCAGCATCAGCATCAGGGGCACCTCGATCAGGACGCCGACCACGGTCGCAAGCGCGGCCCCCGACGACAGTCCGTACAGCATGGCCGCCGTCGCGATGGCGACTTCGAAGTGATTCGATGCACCGATCATCGCCGTCGGCGCCGCGTTCTCGTAACTGAGTCCCATCAGTTTTGAAAGACCATAGCCCAGTGCAAATACAAACACGGTCTGCACGAACAGTGGAATCGCTATCCACAGAATCGTCAGCGGATTCTGCACGATGGTTTCGCCTTTGAACGAGAACAGCAGCACGAGGGTAACCAAGAGTGCGGTAATCGTAACTGGCGTCAGGAAATGCAGGAACTTGTCGCGGAACCAGTCCTCGCCCTTTGCCGCGATGATCCATTTTCGCGACGCGTATCCGGTAACCAGGGGCAGCGCGACGTAAACACCAATTGAAAGTAGCAATGCCTCCCAGGGCACAGGCAGCTTGCCAACGCCCAGCAGGAAACCACCCAGAAAACCGAACAGCAGCAGCATCGTCAACGAGTTAATTGCGACCATGACCAGCGTGTGGCCATCGTTGCCTTTCGACAGGTAGCCCCAGACCAGCACCATGGCGGTGCATGGCGCGATGCCGAGCAGAATGCAGCCAGCGAGATAGCTGCGCCACAGCGGGACTTCGAGCATCTTCAGGCCATCGACGAGCACCACTTTTCCCGCGCCGTAGACATCGCCTACGAGCATGTCTTTGCCGAGCGGCATCTTGACCAGGTCCACCGCATCGGGACCGATGAACTTGAGAAACAGTGTGCCGAGGAAGAAGCTCGCGATCGCATACATCGTGAAGGGCTTGACGGCCCAGTTGATAAATAGCGTAAGGCCCACCGGTTTGGCCGCCCGTCCTGCTTTGACAACCTCGTGGAAATCGATCTTGACCATGATCGGGTACATCATGAAAAACAGGCAGAGTGCGATCGGGATGGATACGACGGGTGCACCGTTGACCGTGATGGCCATACCGTCCAGGGCCTGCGCCACTTCCGGCGCGAACTTGCCTAACGTGATTCCCAGCACTATGCACAGGACGACCCAGACCGTCAGGTAGCGTTCAAAAAAGCTCAATATTCTTCCTTATTATTGTTGTTTAGTACGGCCGATACGGCCGCCTGAAGTGCATGGAGAGTCCCATGGCCAGTATCGCCAGTGAAATCCACATGGATATCCGCCAGAAGCTCGTGGCCGACCCGATGATATCGAATTTCTCGACGAACAGCGTCTCGCACGCGCCGTCACCGGTGTCCGTTCGAGTGGTGCTCGTCCCGCGCTTGCCACCATTTTCACTACCATAACTGGCGAGGTAACCCCGGACACGAATCTGGTCACCCACCCGAATGTCTTTCACCCTGTCACGAATGTATTTATCCTCAGAGATCAGGTGGTTATTCGACAGCTGCTCCATCCTAAACGCGTTCCATGCGGCGCTGTCCCTGGTCTTCACATTGCATGTGAAAATTCCGTTCCAGAACTTGATCTTGTGCAATAGCTTGCTGGTCGCGCTTTCACCCCAGACGACACAAACATCGAGCATGTTGAGGTGGTCATTGGCCCGAAAATGCATACGGCTGTTGCCAGCGTGATGGCGAAAGGATACGACCATACCAGCCAGATCGTAATCGTATTCCGGCTCCACGAGATAGTCGACTCCGTTGAAGGCGGCATAGAAAGGCGGGGCCTTCGTGGCCGTTTGCTGCGGTTCACCCAGTACCTCCGGCCGAAAATCGACGTTTCGCGGCAGATCGTTGCGATTCCAGAAAGATACAAGCAGCCAGACGAAACTCGCCAAAATGACGATATTGCTGGTTTTCATCCAGGAAACCTCTGTTCCGGCCTGATTAAGCCGACCACTACGCCGATATTACTAGAGGACCGTCGAATACCATCAATCCATCGCCAACAACCGATCGAATTGGCCTGATCATCGTGGTCGCGTCATTGCTGCCGATAACGGCGACCGTCTCGCAGTTTTTCGGCAGCCGGTGCGACCGCGAAATCTCGGATATTCGAATGCAGGGCGTCCGTCTTGCCAGCTCCGACACTTTGTGTTCGACCCCGTTTACCAGTTGTAGCGCGCGCTAATCGTGACGTTCCGCCCCGGCGCATCTAGCCCGGAGCCGTGCATGCGGTAGCGTTTATCGAGCAAATTGTCGAGAGCAATTGAGAGCCGCCAGTGCTGTGCGTACTCTTTTTGTAGCCGTGCGCCGATTACGACCCAACCCGGAGTACCTTCAGGATCGATTCGTGCGTCACGCACGTCGCGCGCGCTGAGTCGGTCTTGATCACTCGCAAATCGAACCCAGCCCTGCAGCTGGTAATCGCTGCCGGCGTCATAGGATAACGAGACGCTACCGATTAATGGTGGGATGCGTCCGGCGGGCTCCGTGTCGCTGCCTGAAACCTCTTGTTCGCCCCAGGTGTAATTCAAAATGGCGCGGGCGCTGACAGCGTCGCCAACACGCATATCCAGGCTGGCTTCGACCCCGCGTATCCAGGACTCCGCGGCATTGACACTTTGCACGACGTCCCGGCCTTCCGGTGTGACATCGCCTGTGCCGACCGACGTGATGCGATCCTCATAACGTAGCGCGAACAGCATCAAATCAAATCGCATACGATCCGAACGGAAACGCACTCCGACATCGGCCTGCGCGACCCGTTCTGAATCCAGCGTTGTGTTGGGTATGTTAAAGCGATTGCCGGGTCGATTGCCCAAGGTGCCAAGGTCAAACACGTTCGGTGCCCTAAATCCCAGCCCGAGATTGGCGAGCAGTTGCCAGCGTTGAGCTACATCGAATATCCAGCCGATATCGCCACTCACGTCCGTGCTGTCTATGGCGGCCGCGCTGGATACCGCCGTTTCCGGTAGCGCGACGTCATCATTGCTGACGCGAACGCCGAAGCTAAGATTGTGCCGATCCGTAAGCTGCTGTTGAAGGTTGCCGTAAAGTGCTGCCTGCCGGACTCGGGATCCGTCAGGGAATCGCGGGGCCAATGCCTGGCTCGCACCCGTCAGCAGGTCTTCCTCAAGACGCTGGCTTCGAACCTTATCGTGGTAGAACTCCGCCCCGACGATCCACGAACCCGCATTGGTCAGGCGCGAAGCGCTGAACGTCAGGCCGTAGAGGTCGCTGCTGTTCGATTCGCGGCGCCGATCCGTCGCCTCGAAATCCCGTGTAATTCGGTCGTCGTCGATACGCTGCCACGCGACGTCGGTATTCCAGTCCAGCCCTCCCAGGCCATCTTTGACCGTATATTTTCCATGCGCGAAAACGCGCCGATTCGGGACGAAGAAAAACTCGGATGATGACGGCTGGCTCTGTCCAAAACCGGGCACCAGCTCATCGACGCGCGGCGTGTCCGGTTGTTCCAGATACTGCACGTCGAACAGCCATGAGTGATCGTCAGTGGGTACCGCAGAGAGTACCCAGCGAGCGGCCTTCGACTCGTAGCCGCTGGGACCGATGCGTTCGCCGCTACCCGTTCGACGATTGCCTGTCCTCAAATATTCCACACTGATCGATGACGCCAGCGCACTGCTGCCGATATCAAGCGTTGCCCGCGCCGTCTTGCCCAGCTCCGCCGTATCGAACGAGGTGAGCACCTCTCCACGCACCTGCCTTTCCAACGAATCAAACTTCGGCACGCGCGTCACCAGTTGCACGACACCGCTAACCGCATCGTTACCGTACAGCGAAGTCGGTGTTCCGCGCAGTACCTCGACCCGTTCAACCGCCGTCACCGGGACCAGCGAGAAGTATTGCGTTGGCGCGCTGCGAAATATCGCGTTGTTGAGGCGCATGCCATCGACTAGATGCAATATCGACGAGCCCTTGAGGCCGCGAATGATCGCCGCGCCCTGACCGGGCGTCGTCTGTTGAAGAAACACGCCGACATTCGAAGCCAGTGCGTCAGTAGTCAGCTTCTTCTCTTCAAGACGCTCTCGACTCAGCACCGTCAGCCCGGAAGAGACTTTCTCGCTGCTGATCGAACGGCGCGTCGCGGTTACGACGACCTCGTCGATTTCACTATCGTCGGCCGCAGTTATGAGCGGGGCGGCCGTCGCCGCCAGCAGGAGGAAGAGTCTGGGCATGGCGCAGAGCGTACATCATGTTGCGCCAACATCGGAATGCAAAAATAAGCGCTTCTGACGAAACGCCGCTCGCTCTGTTCAGGGATATGCCGTGAGACAATAGCGGAAGGCGTCCTGTATAAACCAGCCCTGACCGATACGATGCAATTCCGTCTGAATACAAGGCGACAACATTTTCAGGCGGCTTTTTTCAGTTCCTCGGCCATCTGTTCACTCATCTTGAACTTCTGAATCTTGCCGGTCACGGTCATCGGGTACTCTTCAACGAAGCGAATGTGTTTCGGAATCTTGAAGTGAGTGATCTGGCCCTGGCAGAACGACTTGACTTCATCTGCCGTGAGCGACTGACCATCCTCAACTTGAATCCAGGCGCAGACTTCTTCGCCCATCTTCGCGTCCGGAACCCCGAATACCTGCACTTCTTTGATTTTCGGATGTGTATAGAGAAACTCTTCGACTTCTCGTGGATAGATGTTTTCGCCGCCGCGAATAATCATGTCCTTGATTCGACCAACGATTCGCAGATAGCCCTCCTCATCCATGACGCCGGTATCACCTGAGTGTAGCCATCGAGCCTCGTCAATCGTCTCTCTGGTCTGCTCTTCGTCATTCCAGTAACCCAGCATCACCGAATAACCACGAGTGCAAACCTCGCCTTTTTCACCAATCGGCACAACGCGGTCATCCACGTCGACGAGCTTGATCTCTATCCATGGCACAGCTCTGCCAACCGTCTCGACGCGTTTTTCGATGGGATCGTCGGGCAACGTCAGGTGATTGATCGGGCTCACTTCGGTCTGACCATAGCCAATAAGAATATGCTTCATGTTCATATCGGAAATGACGCGTTTCATTACGTCGACCGGACAGGGCGCGCCCGCCATTACACCAGTCCGCAAGGTCGAAAGATCAAACTTCTCGAAGTCCGGGTGGCTGAGCTCCGTCACGAACATCGTCGGGACGCCATGCAACGCCGTGCAGCGTTCCGACTCGATGGCCTGCAATGTCGATAGCGGCTCGAATACCTCGCTCGGGTAGACGGCCGTTGCACCGTGCGCGAAACAGGCGAGGTTGCCGAGGACCATGCCAAAGCAATGGTAAAGCGGCACCGGCAGGCACAGGCGATCAGTGGGTGACAGCCGCATTCCCGCGCCGGTCAGGTAGCCATTGTTCAGGATGTTGCAGTGCGTGAGCGTCGCGCCCTTCGGGCTACCCGTGGTCCCGGACGTAAACTGAATGTTTATTGGGTCGTCGGGCCGCAGCTCGCTTTTGAGTTGCTGCAGCCTCGCCCGTTCTTCGGATCCTCCCGCCTGACAGATATCGGGGAAGTTGAACATGCCAGGCGACCTGGCGTCGCCCATGCGAATGACGATTTCGAGATCCGGCAGCTTCTCGGCCTTCAACCGCCCCGGCTCGCAGCTATTTAGCTCCGGGGCCAGCGCGTACAACATCTCGAGATACTTGCTGGACTTGAACTGCTCCGCACTGACGATTGCACGGCAACCCGATCTGTTCATCGCGTACTCAAGCTCGTAAAGCCGGTAGGCCGGGTTGATATTGACCAGAATTGCGCCGATCTTGGCGGTTGCCATCTGCGTCACAGCCCACTCGCTCGAATTGGGTCCCCAGATGCCGACGCGGTCGCCCGTCGTTATGCCGAGCTTCAGCAGCCCGGCGGCAAGATCGTCGATACGCTTATTGAACTCCGCATACGTCCAACGCACGTCCTGGTGGCATACGACGAGCGCTTCCGTATCAGGATATTTCGTCACGACCCCTTCGAAGAAGTTGCCGATAGTCTCGTAGATAATGGGGTCGCTTGACGCCCCACAAATGTAGCTCTGTTTTAATCCGGTCATCGATTTCACTCCAACCTTCGTTCCAGGTCAGTTTTCAGCGGCTATATTAGAGTCGTTGCCTTCCCTTACGTCTATTGTGTGAAACACCAAGTACCACAAAGTATGTAGTTCGAACTTCTACAAGGCGACTAGAACCGCCAGACGACCCCGAGAGACGGTACGATCGGCAACCAGTTTTCTTCCCGTGCAACCAGCTCGTTCGCTCCGGCGGGGCCTGGTTGGATCGAATATTCTGTGCAGCAGGGATTCTGACGGTTGTAAAGGTTGGTCACTTCGAGAAACGCGGTTAGCGAGCCGCGCCGAAGGTCGAAGTCGCGGCTTACGCGTGCATCAAGCGTATGAAAAACCGAGTAACGGGAGCTGTTTATCTCGGTCGTGATTAACGTCTTCGGCCATCCCGTATGCACTTCGCCGGCGGCGCTGAAATTCCACGCGCCCCAACGCCAACTTACGCCCAACTTCCCGGTGTGCATCTGGTCCCAGCTGCGTTTGATTTTGCCGCTCGCCGTGGTGTCTTCAACTTCCGACCACGCATAACCCAGCCACCAGAACAGGTCGTCTTCACCCGCGCCATACGAAGCAATAAGCTCGGCGCCTCTGGACTCCGCCTCGGACGCGTCGATCATCACGCGGTCGAACTGCAGCTCGGGAACCAACGACAGCGAATTGAACGCGTTCTCGAAACGCGGTCGAAGGGACCGAAACGCCTTTCGATACACCGACACGTCGAGATCGATTCCGGAATCGAAACTGTGCTTTAGATTGACAACAACGTGCTTGGCGCGTTGCGCCGGATAGAATGTGTCCACGCCGTCACTGACCTGGAGTTCGTTGATCTCCTGCGCCTGGTAGAACTGACCAAAACCAAGGCGAATCTCGGTTTT
>Ga0316191_10002029_pt1 | contig 14624 bp, 14 predicted proteins | sample Eddworburr2cm_MG_FD_204928 | JGI IMG/M metagenome (GOLD analysis project Ga0316191, IMG submission 204928) | Coastal sediment microbial communities from Maine, United States - Eddy worm burrow 2 cm | ecosystem: Environmental > Aquatic > Marine > Coastal > Sediment | place: USA: Maine...
TTCGACCGCGTGCTCGCGACACGTCTGGGTGTCGGAGCTGCCGACTTCGCCGTCGAAGGCATGTCCGGCGTGATGGCTGCCCTCCGGGGTGCGGATATCGTTCCGGTGCCGCTCAGCGAGGCCGTCGACTCGATCCGGGGCGTACCAGATGCGTTATACAACACCGCGGCGTCGTTCTTCGGGTAGCCGCTAAGCCGCAGGAGCCGCACCGCCGAGTGGAGGGCGTTTGCGCGGGCCGGAGGCTCTCGGCGCTCCCTTGTCCGGGTCCGGCGCTGCCTTCGCTGCATTGAGTAGTTCGTTGAACTCCTCGAGCACGGTGTCACCAAAGACCTGGAGGTCTGGCATGACCTCGAAGTCGCCGTTGATCCCCCAGGAGACACTGCCGTCGTACGAGAACATGGCGATGCCGACACCGTGGCTCTGCCACAACGGCACCAGCGGGTAGGACGATTCGAGCCTGGCATCGAGCATGTAGAGCGGGAACTGCGGGCCGGGCACGTTCGTCACCGTCATGTTGAACGGGCGGGCACTGGTGGCCAGACGCGCGCCGAGCGCGACCAACGTTGCGGGCGCTCCGGTCGAGACCCGGACGAGCGTTGCCGCACCAAGCGCCTGGTTCGTCTCCTTGAGACGCTCCGTCTCGGCGCGGACGGCTGCAAGTCGCTGCACGGGGTCGCTCTCGCCGATCGGGAGCGCTGCAAGCCACATCGCGACCTGGTTGCCCAGCGTCCCCGCCTGGGCTTTCGTGCGAACGCTGACCGGGGCCATGACCCGGAAGTCGAGTCTGTCGAGGTCGCGCTCAGTGAGGTCCCGACGCTCGATGAGGAATCGGCGCACGGTTCCCGCGACGATGGCCAGCAGAACGTCGTTGACGGTTCCCCCGAGCTTGTTCTTGATCGTCTTGACATCAGCGAGGGGCATGTCAAGCCATGTGAAGCGGCGGCCGGGTCCGATGTCTCCGTTGATTGGTGTCCGCCCGGTTGGTATCAGCCATCCGGACGACAACGATGCACCGACCGCCTGCACCCGATCATTGACCGCTTCGATCACTTCGGCGGCATTCGCGGCAACAGCGCGCAGGTTCCTCAACGCGCCGATCGACCCCGTGATGCGGCGCGTCGTCTCGCGTACCAGGAGTTCGGTCCCGTTGGGTATGGGCCGCGGCTCGTAGGCGGGCCCGGGCGTGATCTCCTCGGTCGGCACCAGCGACATGAGCACCGCCATCAGGTCGACGCCGGACATGCCGTCGATCATGCAGTGGTGAATCTTGGTGACGAGGGCGAACCGCCCATCGTCCAGGCCCTCGACAACGACCATCTCCCACATCGGCTTGGTGCGATCGATGTGCTGTGACATGAGTCGCCCGGCGATGCGCTTGAGTTGTTCGTCGGTGCCGGGGCGCGGGAGGCCGACGTGGCGAATGTGATAGTCGATGTCGAAGTGCTCATCATCAACCCAGACCGGATGCTGCTCGATGGGCACGCGCACCAGACGCTGGCGGTAGCGCGGGATCATGTGCATCTTCGAGCCGACGAACTCCTTGAGGAGTTCCACGTCTATGCCGCCATCCGGCTTCGCAAACGACCCCGCGCTGAAGATCGTGACCGCCCCCACATGCATGTGGGTGGATCGCGACTCGAGCGCAAGATAGGAATTGTCGAGAGAAGACAGGCGTTCGTAGTGGACCGTCATTGAACCTCCGGGGAGCAATCTAGAAGGGTGCGCCGATATCGCAACCCGATGTCAGCCTCACGCGACCGTCCCGCGGCTCGGGTCACCGAGGCTGGCGAGCGATGCGACGAGATCATCCGGAAGACTCGAACGGACCGTGACCGGGCCGGATCCTGACGGATGTTCGAACGTGAGCGAGGCCGCGTGGAGCCAGGTGCGTCCAGGATCCCCGGCCACCGGCCGTTTCGTTCCGTACACCGGGTCTCCAACGACGGGATGACCGATCGACCGCATGTGCACGCGGATCTGGTGGGTCCGCCCCGTCTCGAGAGAGATGCTCGCGAGAGACACTTCGGCATGGCTCCACTCCGCAAGGCGCTGAAAGTGGGTACGAGCCGGTCGGCCCGTCTCGATAACCGCCATCCGGGTGGGCTCGGCTGGGTCCCGCCCGATCGGTGCGTCGATCGTTCCCGTCGAACTCGCGAACTGTCCTCCAACCAGCGCCCGATACTCGCGCGTGACGTCGCGACGTTTGAGCGCCGCCTGGAGATGGCCGAATGCGGCGGCGTTCCTCGCCACGATCAGGAGGCCGGAGGTGTCGCGATCGATCCGGTGAACGATCCCCCACCGACATTCGGGCGGCAACTCGCCGATTTCGGGGAACCGCGAGAGAAGTCCATTGGCCAGTGTCCCACTCGAACGTCCGGCCCCCGGGTGCACCACGACTCCTGCCGGCTTGTCCACCACGATGACGTCATCGTCCGCGTACGCAACGGCGAACTCGACGGACGCCTCTGGGATGACCGTCTCCTCGACCGTGACGAGGCGAACGTCGAGAACATCGCCTTCGAACACCTTCGTCGCGGCAGCCACGAGGGTGCCGCGACGCCGAACACCGCCCGCGTCGACCGACCGACGCGCGACCCCGCGGCTCACGTCACACTGGACGGCCACTGCGCGGTCCGCCCGGGTGCCGTTGAGGTCGGGGGGAATCACGATTCGTTCGGTCATCGTTTGAGAAACGCTCCGATCAGAAGCAGTCCGACGCCAACGTTGATGGCGATGTCCGCAACATTGAACGTGGCGAAGAACGGAACGTTGATGAAGTCCACAACGGCGCCATCGAGGAAGCCGTCTCCACGGAGTATTCGGTCGAGGAGGTTGCCGATGGCGCCGCCGAGCACGAGACCGAGAGCGATGGCGTCGAGGCGACGGCCCGTCTCTCGCAGGGCGAAGAAGATCATGACCACCACGGCGATGACCAGAAGACCGATGACCGCGCCGCCCTTGGCGAAGAACGAGAACGATGCCCCGGTGTTGAAGACGAGCTTCAAGTTCAACCAGCCGTCGATGATGACGATCGGCCCATCGGCGAGTTCGTCAACCGCCCACGCCTTCGTCGCCTGATCGGCGACAACGATCAGGACGGCCATCAGACCGGCAAGAAACCGGAGGCTCAGCGCTGAGACGCTGCTTCCACCGTCATCGTCGCGTACGGCAGAGCTTCCAGTCTCGCCAGCGGGATCGGGTCCCCCGTTATCTCGCATGTCCCGTAAAGACCCTTCTGCATCCGGTCCTGTGCATGAAGCACCTTCTCGAGGAGTTCCTTGGCGTTCTGTTCGACGGAGATGTCCATCTCCATCTCGAGCGCATGTGAGCCCCCGTCGGCATTCTCCGAGTCCGGGTTGTGCTCAGATGCCCCCTCGGCGAGACGACGCAACTCTCGTTGCCGGTCGATCTCCTCGAGAATCGACACGAGGCGCACCCGCTCACCTTCGAGCTTCCGCTCGAGCCGCTCCAACGTGGAAGCTGCCAACTGTCGGGCCATAACCCCCTCCGATGCGAGCGGGCACGATAGCAGCGTACGTGAAGAGATCCGTGGGTCATCGCTCGAGGATCCGCCTGAGACGAACGGCGTCGACTCCACGTACGAGCACCGTCTTGGTGCGGGACGTCTGACCGCTCAGGATCGAAGCTCGGCCGCCACACGTGTCCTCGATGAGTTCGGTGACGGCCTGGTTGGCACGGCCGGCCTCGGGCGGGGCCGTCACGCGGACCTTGATCGCATCGCCATGCCGCCCCTTGAACTCCGTCCGAGAGGAGCCGGGCACGACGTGCACGCGCAGCGTTGCGCCGTCCGGGTGGGCGGAGATCGGGTCCATCGCTGCAACGTACCCCATTCCGCCCGGTATCAGCCTCAACAACCCCCCGTGTTGGGGTACCCTCCGCTTGCGCAACGACGGGGACGCATCGCAGGTGGTCCCGTGGTATCAGCGATCCGGCGATGGTGAGAGGCCGGAACCACGCACCAGCGGACATCACCCCCGAGCAGCGGGAAGAAGCCGGGACACCCGGCCGTAGAACCCGCCGGCATTCTCCGCCGCGAAGGAGCAAACGAGCGGCCGGTCGAGCACCGGCAAGCCGGGTGGTACCGCGGGCCACCTCGTCCCGGCGCGAATCACAACGTCGGAGGACCCGTGAACGAACAGCAACCCACCCCCGCCTTCTCCCGGGTCGCGCCCGGAGTCGATCTGCCGGAACTCGATGCCCGGGTCCTGGACCTGTGGGATCGGATCGGAGCGTTCCGCGCCTCCGTCGAACAGCGTCCGCTCGAGTCCGAGTACACGTTCTACGACGGCCCCCCGTTTGCCACGGGGAGCCCCCACTACGGCCACATCCTCCAGGGCGTCGTGAAAGACATCGTGCCGCGGTACTGGACCATGCGCGGGCACCGGGTTGAGCGCCGGTTCGGATGGGACACCCACGGGTTGCCGGTCGAGATGGAAGTTCAGAAACTCCTCGGCGTGTCGGGTCCCAGAGAAATCGAGGAACTCGGGGTCGCGAAGTTCAATGAGACGGCCCGCGAACTCGTCAACCACACCGCGACCGACTGGTACGACATCACGAGGCGGATCGGCCGGTGGGTCGATTTCGAGGACGACTACAAGACGATGGACCTCACATTCATGGAGTCGGTCTGGTGGGGCTTCAAGCAACTGTGGGACCGTGGCCTGATCTACAAGGCGTTCAAGGTGCTCCCCTACTCGTGGGGCGCCACGACATCTCTCTCGAACTTCGAAGTGAACCTGGGGGGCTATCGCGACGTCGAAGACCCGTCGATCACGCTGCGCCTCGCCGTCACCGAGGGCAACGAACACGCCCGGGTTGGCGACTATCTGCTCGTGTGGACGACGACGCCGTGGACGCTGCCGGGGAACCTCGGTGTCTCCGTCGGACCCGACATCGAGTACGCGCGCGTCCTGGACGACGGAGACCACTATTGGGTGGCTCGGGAACGGATCGACACGATCTGGCCGGAGGATCCGCCGCCCATCGTAGGCACCGCGAGCGGGAGAGATCTCCTCGGTCTCGGCTACGAACCGCCGTTCCCCCACTTCGTCGAAGAACGCGCAAACGGGGCGTTTCAGGTCATTGCCATGGACGAGGTCACGACCGAGGACGGTAGCGGCCTGGTCCACACGGCACCCGCATATGGCGAGGCCGACTTCCTTGCGTTCCGCGAAGCCGGCATCGACGTCCTTGTCGATCCGATCGATCTCGAGGCCCGATTCACGGGCGAGGTCCCTGAGATCGAGGGCCTTCACGTGAAAGCAGCCGACCCGATCATCGTTCGCCTGCTCAAGGACCGGGGCGTCATCGTGCACTCTGGAACCATCACCCACAGCTATCCGTTCTGCTGGCGGACCGACACGCCGCTCATCTACAAGGCGATCCCGAGTTGGTACGTCGATGTCGAGTCGATCAAGGATCGCATGGTCGAGATGAACCAGACGATCCGCTGGGTCCCCGACTATGTCGGGTCGAAGCGCTTCGGCAACTGGCTCGAGGATGCCCGCGACTACGCCATCTCCCGCAATCGCTACTGGGGTACAACGATCCCGGTCTGGGAGTGCGACGCCTGCGAAGCCACCGTCTGCCTCGGCTCGGTCGCCGACCTCGAGGAATACAGCGGTGTGCTCACCGACGATCTCCACAAGCACATCCTCGACCCGATCACGTGGGCCTGTGAAGAGGCGCCGTGCGACGGAACGATGGTCCGCGTGCCGGAGGTACTCGACACCTGGTTCGATTCCGGTTCCATGCCGTTTGCTCAGGTGCACTACCCGTTCGAGAACAAGGAGCGGTTCGAGCGCACCTTCCCAGCGGACTTCATCGCCGAGGGCCTCGACCAGACCCGCGGCTGGTTCTACACGCTGCTGATGCTCTCCACGGGAATCTTCGACACCGCGCCGTTCCAGAACTGCGTAGTCACCGGCCTGATCCTGGCGGAAGACGGCAGGAAGATGTCGAAGAGCCTCAAGAACTACCCCGACCCGTCCCACGTGCTCGACGAGTTCGGCGCTGATGCCCTGCGCACCTACCTGATCAACTCGCCCGTCGTGCGGGCCGATCCTGTTCGGTTCTCGGAGGATGGCGTTCGCGAGGTCGTTCGCACGGTGCTGTTCCCCTGGTGGAACGCTCTCTCGTTCTTCACCACGTACGCCGAGGCCGACGAGATCACCGACGCCGACCTGGCTGCGGCACCGCCCGTGAGTGAACGGCCCGAGATCGACCGGTGGATCCTCTCCGTACTCCAGAGCTTGATCTCTCAGGTCAACGAGGAGATGGAGGCCTATCGGCTGTTCGCCGTCACGTCGCCGATCGTCGGGTTCGTGGAACACCTCACGAACTGGTACATCCGTCGCACGCGGCGCCGCTTCTGGGCACACCGGGGTGACACCGACCAGAGCGACAAGCTGGCGGCGTTCGCGACGCTTCATGAAGTGCTGCTCACGTTTGCGACGGTGGCCGCACCCATGCTGCCGTTCATGTCGGAGGAGATCTATCAGTGCCTTGCGCGCCCCGAGGAGACCGAGGCCGTCGGCAGCGTTCACCTGCTCGACTTCCCCGACGCCGACGTCTCGCTCATCGACACTGATCTGGAAATGGCGATGGCAGCGGCGCGAACGGTGGTCAACCTCGGCCACGGTCTCCGCAAGCGGAACGATCTCCGCGTCCGTCAGCCGCTCGAGCGTGTGACGGTCGTCACGCGCGATCCCGGCGTCGCCGCAGCTATCGAAGCGCACCGCGAGCTCATCTGCGAGGAACTCAACGTGCACGGGTTCGAGGTGCACGCCGACGAGTCCGATCTCGTTGTGCTGTCGGCGAAGGCCGACTTCAGACGCCTTGGACCGAGGCTCGGCAAGGGTACCGGCGTCGTTGCGGGTGCCATCGCATCGCTCGACCACGCGTCGATCGCCACCCTTCTCGAGGGAGGCGAGATGACCGTCGGCGACACAGTGATCAACGCGGAGGACATCGTCGTCAGCCGGACGCCGCACGAGGGCACGGTGGTCGCAACGGAAGGCGCCATCACCGTGGCTCTCGATGCGAGACTGACGGAGGATCTCCTCACCGAGGGAGTTGCTCGCGAGTTGGTGAACCGGATCCAGTTGCTGCGGCGCTCGGACGGTCTTGTCGTCACGGATCGCATCGCACTCAGGTGGGGGTCGTCGTCCGACCGCGTTCGCGAAGCGTTTGCCCGGTTCGGGGACTTCATCGCGGGCGAGGTGCTGGCCGTCGACGTTGAACGGGACGACGCCCTTTCGGCCGATCCTGCAGACGTCGATGGACTCACGGTGATGCTGAGGATCGACGCCGTCTGATCAGCGGCAGATCAGCCGCGTGAGCAGGCTGATGCCGAGGATGAGGATGATCGGCGAGAGGTCGAGGGCGGCCCCGCCGATCCGGAGCGGTGGAACGACGCTTCTGATAGGGCGCATGATCGGTTCGATCGCTCGCGAGAGCGCGTCATAGAGACGGCGGACCGGGTGGTCCCATCCGAGTCGACCAAACGACACGACGTAGCTGAGGACGATCCATCCAATGATGACCCAGACCGTCAGTTGCAGCAGACCGCAAACGAGATTGAGTACCACTCAGGCTGAACCGTAGAGGCCGAGCGACGCGAGGCGATCGAGCTCGGCGCTGCTCACCGCGACGCCGGCTGGCGACACGAGGATCACACCCTGGGCGATCTTTGCCATCTTCCCGTCGAGGGCGTAGGTGAGTCCTGAGGTGAAGTCGACCAGACGCCGCACCATCTCCGGCTCCGTGGTTCGCAGGTCGAGGACGAGCGGCCGTCCCGAGCGGATCCCGTCAGCGAGCATCTGCGCATCCGAGAAGTTGCGCGCGAGGATGACCTCGGTCTCCGGCGAGGGACGCTGCATCGACTCGAGCGGCCGGCGCTGCTCACCTCCGGGCTGGACGTACACGCCGGCTTCAGCGTGCTCCCACGACGAGTTCTGGCGGTTCTGATTGGACGGTGGGTCGACCCGGCGGCCGGCGACGCTCCCCGGCGGACGGGCGGTCACGACCCGTGGAGGTTCTCCTGCAGCCGGAGGCGGTGGAGCGACACTGCTCGCCGCTTGCTCCCCGTCGGTGTCGTCATCGACGAGTCCGAGATAGAAGAGTGTCTTCTGCCAGAACGTTGCCATAGTCAATCCTCAGAGGAGCCTTCGCTGATTTCCCGGTCCGTAGTCTCAAAGATAGCCCGTCCTACGCGAACGATGCTTGCACCCTCCTCGATGGCAACCTCGAAGTCGTCGGTCATGCCCATCGAGAGCTCGGTCGCCTCCGGATGATCGGATCGAACCGCCTCACCGAGTTCACGAAGCCCGGCGAACCACCGCCTGGCGTCATCGGCGACATCGACTCGAGGCGGAATGATCATCAGGCCGCGCAACGGGATTCCCCGCTCCACCAGCAGATCGGCCGCGCCCTGGACCTCTGCGGGGTCGAACCCGTGCTTCTGTGGCTCGGCCGCGAGATTGACCTCGATCAGCACCGGTGGAGGATGCTCCAGATTCGCCCACGGCTCAACCAACCGGGCCCGGTCGAACGAGTGGAGGAGGACGATCGACGGTGCGATCAGCTTGATCGCTCGCCGCTGGACGTTGCCGACGAAGTGCCACTCGATGTCCTCGGGGAGATCGGCCGCGATCCGATCGCGGAGGCCTTGCGGCCGGTTCTCTCCGAACAGGCGCTGGCCGTCGTCATAGAGTTCCCGCACCTCATCTGAGGTTCGACCCTTCGAGACGGCGAGGAGGCTGACCTCCGCGGGATCGCGACCGGCTCGCAGCGCCGCAGCGACCACCCGCTCCTTGATGCGGTTCAACGCTCTGGTACCCATGCCACCGCGACCTGTCTGTTCGATGTCCCGTCCCGACGATAGGACCAGAACGCAGTATCGGTGAACGTGCAGCGATCGGCCCGCCACACGACCAACCCGGCCAACTGAGCCTCCGCGGCCGCCCAGAGGTCGACGCTCCGTGTCCCGTGCGTCGTCGTGGAGGCAGGTCCCCCAATCGCCGAGATCACTTCGTCCCCAACTTCGTAGCAGCACGGACCGATCGAAGGACCGATCGCGGCTCGTCGCGCTGTGTCACCGGTCGCCGCCATGGCGCTCCTGCCCGCTTCGATGACGCCGGCGGCGACGCCCCGCCATCCGGCGTGGATCACGGCAACCGATTCGTCACCCTCGATGATGATCGGGACACAGTCGGCGGTCGCGATTGCGAGCGGCACCCCGAAGCAATTGGTGATGAGCCCGTCTCCGTCGCCTGCGAGGCCCGGCCCGTCAACGCGGTGGATGACACGACCGTGGACCTGGCGCACCGAGGCCCACTCGCTGGGGATGCCGAGTTCGGCACAGATGTGCTCGCGGGCATCGGCGTCGTCTCGGCCGTTCCCATCCGTCGCGTCTCCGAACGCTGCTCCGCGGAACCCCGCGGGGCGAATCATCCGCGGACGAACCCGGGGATCTCCATCTCGTCGGTTCCGTCGTCGTGGCCGTGGCCGTCGTCCAGCGTCGGGCGCACCGTCGGAACGCTCACGGTCGGAGCCGAGGTGAAGGACTGGCGGGACTGTTGCTCATGCTCGAACCCGGCGGCGATCACGGTGACCCGCATCTCATCGCCGAGGGAATCGTCGACGACCGCTCCAAAGATGATGTTCGCATCTTCGTCCGAGTGATCGGCCACGATCGACGCAGCGGTCGAAACCTCGTGGAGGGTCATGTCCGCCGGGCCGGCAACCGAGAGCAGAACGCCGCGTGCGCCCTCCATCGACGTCTCGAGCAGCGGACTCGAGATCGCCTTCTCTGCGGCCTGCTGGGCACGGCTGTCGCCGGTCGACTGGCCGATCCCCATGACGGCGGATCCGGCTTCGAACATCACGGTCTTCACGTCTGCGAAGTCCACGTTGATGAGGCCCGGTGTCGTGATGAGGTCGGTGATGCCCTTGACGCCGTTGGTCAGTATCTCGTCGGCCATGCGGAACGCTTCGACCACCGGAGTGCTCTGATCCGCGATTTCGAGCAGACGCTCGTTCGGAATGATGATCAGCGTGTCGACGGCCTGCTTCAGCGCCTGGATGCCTTGCTCTGCGGCCACGGAGCGCCGGCGACCTTCGAAGCCGAACGGTCGCGTGACGACACCGACGGTGAGTGCGCCGAGGGAGCGAGCGACTTCGGCGACCACCGGAGCCGCTCCGGTACCGGTACCTCCGCCTTCGCCCGCGGTAATGAACACCATGTCCGCTCCGGTGAGCGCATCTTCGATTTCTGCACGGTGTTCGTCGGCAGCCTCACGGCCAACTTCAGGGTTCGCTCCGGCACCGAGGCCGCGCGTGGAGTCGCGCCCGATGTCGAGCTTCAGGTCGGCATCCGACATGATGAGCGCCTGGGCGTCGGTGTTCACCGCAATGAACTCCACACCGCCCACACCAGACTCGATCATGCGATTCACGGCGTTGACGCCGCCACCGCCCACGCCGACCACTTTGATGACGGCCAGGTAGGTATGTGGTGAGAGTTTCGGATCGGTCATGTACTGGTCCTCCCGCGCAGGTATTTGAAGGTTAGTCCGAAGGTTGAGCCTGTTCGAGCGTCTCCGTCTCACTGTCCAGTTGAGATTGAGGCGGCGCTACCGCAGGTCGATTCGGAGCCGTGACATCGATGCGGCTCCCGGCCTCGAGGCCGGTCGCCACGAGTGCTGCCACGGCTGCAGCTTTGAAGGCCATTTCGTTCGGCCTCCCAAGAACAATGAGGTACTCCCCGATCACCGCGTCGACGGTGTCCCCGGTGACCGTCACCGTCGCACTCCGCCTGAGCGGCGGTGGGAGTGCAGCCACGAACTCGAGGGCTCCGTAGGAGGCAGCGTGGGTGATTCGATCTCCCTCTCGAGCCGCACCGAGTTGATCGGAAACGATGATCGGTGGGATGGCGTTCTCGTCGACACGTTGGACGAGCGTGCCGTCTGCGGCGGCGTTGAACCGTCCGAGTTCGGTCGTGATCGACGCGACCGGAACCCGCTCACGGACGTGGATTTCGACGGCCCCCGGCCACGAGACGGATACGTCGGCCTCTGCCACCCATGGACTCGCGAGAAGCGCGGCCTCGATCTCGCCGGCTCCGACGGCGATGGTCGGCGTTCCGTTGCGTACTCCGAGGCCCTCGGCAACGGCCGCCGGATCGGTCCGTTCGGCTCCGGTCACGGTGACGGATCGGATCGACAGGATCGGTGAGTTCACGAACCAGATGGCAGCCCCAATCGCACCCACGATCAGAACCAGCCAGATCAGCCATCGCAGTCGACCCCGGGCCCGTTCTTCGGTTACCTCGTGCCGGCGCTCGGCAATCCGGTGATCCATCGTGTTCATATCGCTGTCTCCGGTCCCATCGCTTCGTCACCGCGTTCGTCGAACGCTCCCGCAAACCGGATCTCGGGCACCAGCCACACTCCCGTGGCCTCGCCGACGCGTCGCCGAACGGCCCACACGAGATCCCAGACGTCTTGGGCGGTCGCATCTTCGTCTGCAGTGAGGAAGTTGGCGTGGATTTCCGACACAGCGACACCGCCACAACGGAGTCCCTTGAGGCCCGTCTCGTCGATCAGACGACCGGCAGCATCGCCGTCGGGGTTCTTGAAGACCGACCCCGCGTTGAAAGTGCCGCCCGGCTGATGCTTTCTTCGCCAGCGGATGATCTCGCGGATGCGGGCCTCGGCCTCGGGCCGGGTGCACGGCGACGTGGCAAATCTGGCCGACGTGACAATGTGATCGGCACCGAGATTCGACGAGCGATAGCCAAGTTCGAGGTCAGCGGGCGTTCGCTCCGACCGCTCGCCGGTCGTCCGATCCACGACCACTGCAGAGAGGAGGTGGTGTGCAGTGTCGCTGCCGTGGCCACCGGCGTTCATGATCACCGCTCCACCGACGGTTCCCGGTATCCCCGCGTAGAACTCCAGACCGCAGCGCCCGGCTTCTCCACTGGCTCTGGCGAGCCGCGGAAGCGGCACCGCTCCGCCGGCTTCGACCGTCCCATCTGGGGCAACGGCAATGTCCAGGAAGCCACCTGCAAGCCGGATCACGAGGCCGGAGAAGCCGCGGTCTGCCACGAGGAGGTTGCTTCCCTTCCCGAGGAGGAGCACGTCAAGGTCTGGTGGAACTGAACCGAGCACCGCGTCGAGATGGTCGTCATCGTTCACTTCGACGAACCACGAAGCAGATCCACCGAGCTTGTAGCTCGTGAGGGGTGCGAGCGAGATGTCGCTCTGCACGCCGGCAACTGCTGACAAGCGGGTGGTCACGACTCGTCTCCGATCAGATCGCCCACGTCGGTCCAGATCGTCGCGACGTCGCCGGCACCCATCAGAATCAGTGTGTCGCCCGCCTCGAGCTCGTCCGCGATGTGTTCGGGCACGTCCGCGAGCCGGGCGACGTACTCGACGTTGCCACCACTGGCCCGAACCGCCTCTTCCACGAGACGTCCGGTCACACCGGGCTGAGGCTGCTCACCAGCCCCATAGATGTCGGTCACCACGATGCGGTCGGCGTTCGAGAGTGGCCCACCGAAAGCGGGAGCGAGGCCAGCGGTCCGCGTGAACCGATGGGGCTGGAAGACCACCCAGACACGGCCGCTGGTGATGGTCTGCGCCGCCTCCACCGTGGCTGCGACCTCGGTCGGATGATGGGCGTAGTCGTCGATGATCGTCACACCACCGATTCGCGCCTTGACCTCGAACCGGCGACGGACGCCACCGAAGTCGCCGAGGCCGGCGACCGCGCACGTCAGGTCGTAGCCCGTCTCTCCGAGGAGCGCGAGGACGCCCGCCGCGTTCATGACGGCGTGGAATCCCGGTTGCTGCAAGGAGACTCGGTGCGTGTCTCCGTTCCGACTGAGCGTGAACGACGTTGTCGATCCGAGGTCGACCTCGGACACGTGCCACTCGGCATCCTCGCTCACTCCGTAGCCGATCACGGTCGCGCGCTCGGCGAGGCGGCGGACCCCGGGGTCGTCGATGCAGCCGACAACCGGGCCGCGCGTTCGTTGCGCAACCTGAGCGAACGCCTCTTCGAGGGCCGTGACGGTGCGGTAGTAGTCGAGATGATCGGCTTCGATGTTGGTGACGCCGAGCGCCTCGATCTCGAGATGTCGGAACGTGCCGAATGCCTCGTCGGCCTCGAGCAGCAGCGTCTCTCGGTCTCCGAGATGGGCCCCGGTGTTGAGATCGGTCAACTCGCCGCCAACGATGAACGAAGGGTCGAGACCGCACGCCCGGAGAGCGGCAACCGCCATGGCGGTACTCGATGTCTTCCCGTGCGTACCGGAGAACCCGATCGTGGAGAAGGCGTCGGTGACTCCGCGGAGCAGCGCAGGCCGCCTCGCTGTGGTGATGCCGGCCTCGCGCGCCGCCCTGAGTTCGATGTCGCCGTCGGGAACAGCCGACGAAGCCACCACGATGTCGACTTCCCCCATGCGGTCCGGCTGGTGCCCGATCCAGGTCTCGACGCCAACGCCGGCGAGGGCGTCGACGATGTACGACGGTTTGAGGTCAGATCCCGACACGGCAATGCCGCGCTGCGCGAGGAGCTTGGCGAGTCCTGACATACCGGACCCGCCAACGCCGATCATATGGATCGACCGGATCTCGTCGATGGAAACACTCTGTGGCTCAGTCATCGGTGATCTCCCTGAGTGCGTTTGCGATTCGCGTCGCAGCTTCCGGCTTCGCAACTGAACGGGCTCCGCTTCGCATGCCGGCCAGTCGCTCGGAATCCTGGATGAGGTGCGCCAGAAGGCGGGGGACCTCGGCAATCCGCTCCTGGTCGACGACCACGGCTCCTCCGGCACGCTCGAGGTCGGCGGCGTTCAGGGCTTGGTACCCCTTCCCGGCCGGAAGAGGGACCACCACGGAAGGCGTTGACGTCGCTGCGAGTTCACTCACCGTCATCGCCCCTGCGCGGGCCAGGACGATGTCGGAGGCGGCGTAGAACATCGGCATGTCCTGTTCGAACGGCGCGGTGGTCCAGTGCGAGGCGTCAGCGGCCTGTCGTGCCATGGGCGCATAGTGGTCGCGCCCGGTGAGATGGAGGATCGAGAACGCCCGTTGATCCGACGCGGCGAGGGCCACCGTGGCGGTGTTGAGCGCGAGGGCCCCCTGGCTCCCGCCGAACACACCAACGACCGGACGATTCGGATCCAATCCGTAGCGGTGGAGGGCCTCCGATCGGAGGTGGTCGCGATTGAAGCGCTCGAACGGAGCCGCAAGCGGATTTCCGACGAGTTCCGCATTCTTGAAGCGTGCCAGTGCGGGAACGAAGGCGACGTACGTGCGCTCAGCACGACGCGCCACATACCGGTTTGCCACGCCGGGTACCGCGTTCTGCTCGTGGATGACGTAGGGCATCCCGACCTTGCGTGCCCCCATCGCAGCGGGAACGCTCACGTACCCCCCGAAGACGGTCAGCACACCGCGAGGCCGGCTCGCGAGGGTCGCGGTCACGTCCGCCGCGGCCCGTCGAACCATGATCGGGATAGTGAGATTGTCGACGGTCAAGGATCGCTTGAGGCCGCGCACGTCGAGTTGGACGAGTTCAAAATCCGCTTCCGG
>Ga0316191_10002030_pt1 | contig 14620 bp, 14 predicted proteins | sample Eddworburr2cm_MG_FD_204928 | JGI IMG/M metagenome (GOLD analysis project Ga0316191, IMG submission 204928) | Coastal sediment microbial communities from Maine, United States - Eddy worm burrow 2 cm | ecosystem: Environmental > Aquatic > Marine > Coastal > Sediment | place: USA: Maine...
GCATGAACATGTCACTGTTGAAGCGATGTATTCAGGATGAATCTCAGCTTTCACTTTTCCTACTCCTGTATTTTCAAAGGGCGCGATTTATACATTCGCACGACTTTTAATTCAAGTACTAATAACAGGTCAGGCATTCTGAAGACCAGAATACCTGCCTTTAATGCTTAATAATGCTGGTTAAATAAGTCCGGCTAGCGCCGTTCTGCACATCTCCATTACCGGTGCCGGGTAGACGCCAATGGCAACAATAATGATCGATGTTAGAGCCACTGTAGCCTTCATCAGCACATTATCACTGAAATTGAACGCAACACGCTCCTCGTCAAAGTAGATATATTTGACGACACGGATGTAATAGAAGGCGCCAACAGCTGAGAAAAGAATCGCGATCAGACCGAGTGTCAGATGGCCGGCATCAATGACAGCTGCGATTACCGCAAACTTTGCCCAGAAACCACCCAGGAACGGAATGCCTGCTAGCGAGAACATCATCAGTCCCATTGCTAAAGCATAACCGGGACGGACCTTGGACATACCAGCGAAATCATCCAGTAGTTCACCCTGAATGCCATCACGACGCATCAAAATAATAATGGCAAAGGCACCCATAGTCATAAACAGGTAGATCGTCATATAGATCAATACGCCAGCATAGCCGTCAGCATTGGCAGCGATCAGACCGAGCAACACAAAACCGACATGGCCGACGGTTGAGTAAGCCAGCATGCGTTTGATGTTACGCTGAGCAATGGCAGCAATATTACCGACCGCCAACGTCAACACGGCCATGCCCGTGAACATCAATGTGTACTCATGCTGCAGTGCAGGCATTGCATCAACCAGTACCCGCATCAGAATTACGAAACCGGCCACCTTCGGTGCAACTGACATGAATGCAGTCACCGGTGTCGGCGCACCTTCATAGGCATCGGGTGTCCACATGTGGAATGGTGCTACGGAGACCTTAAAGGCCATGCCCGCCAGCACGAAGATCATGCCGACCAATGTAGCAGTACGGGCTGATCCATCATTTTCCGCAAGTGCTGTACCAATCAAGCTAAAGTCGAAACTTCCACTCACACCATAAAGGAAGGTAATGCCGTAGAGCAGCATGCCCGATGAGAGTGAGCCCAGAATGAAATACTTCAGTGCCGCTTCGGATGAGCGCAACACATCCCGCTGATAACCAACCAGCACATATATAGATAGTGCCATCAACTCGAGACCCAAGTACATCGTGATAAAATTGGTGGCCGAAACCATCAACATCATACCGAGTAGAGCAAACAGCATCAGACAGTAGTACTCACCAATATTGGCTTCCTCTTTCATATAATCGAGAGAAAGAACGATGCCGAAAACAGTTGCGGCCAGCATCAGAAGTTTGGCAAAAGATGCAAACGGATCCAGGACAAAGAAGCCGTAGAAGGTGGTCATCGCCTCAGGTGAAGTCACATTAACAGTAGCTACCGCTGCTGCCACACAGGTTGCAATAGCAAGCCAAGGTGTAATGAACTTCTTCTCTTTAGAGAGAAACAGATCGAGCAGAAGAAGCGCCATTGCCATGACAGCAATGATGATCTCCGGAAGCATCAGTTCCAGATTAGAAGGAAACGGGAACGGGAAGGTTACGTTAGCCATGTTTCATATACCTCAGTGGTGCGCCATTTCTTGTGCTGCACCGGCCAATGCCGCCGCCGCATCCAACTTGCTTGTGGTTGCCTGCTCAATCAGGTGTGCGACAGACTCATGCATGACATCAAGTACCGGCAGCGGATAGAAGCCCATCCAAAGAACCAGCACAATCAAAGGCACAAAGTATGAGAATTCACGAACGCTCATATCTTTCATGGTTTTGACAGAGTCCTTGGTGATGTCACCCATAATCACACGCTTGTACATCCACAGGGTGTAGCAGGCAGAGAGAACAACGCTCAGCGTTGCTGCAATGGCAATCCATTTGGCCGAGATGTCCATCTGGGAAGGATCTGCTTCAAAGGTACCAATCAGCACCATGATCTCACCGACAAACGAGCTAGCGCCGGGCAGAGCTACGTTGGCCATAGCAAAAACCATCATCACAGCTGCAAAGACAGGCATCACATTGACCACGCCTCCGTAATCAGCAATTTCACGTGTATGCAGCCGGTCGTACATGACACCCACACAGAGGAAGAGTGCTGCAGCAACAAAACCGTGCGAGATCATGTTGATGATCGCGCCTTCAACGGCTGCCTGTGTAAACATGAATGTTCCCAGTGTCACAAAGCCCATATGTGCGATGGATGAGTAAGCGATCAGTCGCTTCATATCCGTCTGCATCATGGCAACCAGCGAGATGTAGACAATGGCAATCAGAGAGAGGAATACCATGAATGGTACAAAGTACTGTGATGCATCCGGTGTAATCGGCAGCGAGAAGCGCAGGAAGCCGTAAGCACCCATCTTCAACAGAATACCTGCCAGGATTACTGAGCCTGCCGTCGGCGCCTCGGTATGTGCATCAGGAAGCCATGTATGAACCGGCCACATTGGAACCTTCACCGCGAAGGCAACAAAGAAGGCGATCCAGATCCATATCTGCCATTCAAAGTCGAATGGATAATCCATCAATGCCAAGATACTGAATGTGCCGCCGGACTTGAAATACATGGCCAGCAGGGCGATCAACATCAATACAGAGCCGGCCAGCGTATAGAGGAAGAATTTCAGAGTTGCATAAACGCGGTTCTTGCCACCCCAGATACCGATAATTAGATACATCGGTATCAGCATTGCTTCCCAGAAGAAGTAGAAGAGAATCGAATCAAGGGCTGAGAAGACACCGATCAGTGTCGTTTCAAGCACCAGAAATGCAATCATGTACTCTTTTACACGGCTCTGAATGCACTCCCATGCAGAGATCACACAGATAATCGTTAACAGACTGGTAAGGATAATGAAAGGCATGGAGATGCCATCAACGCCCAGCTGATAGTTGATATTGAACGACTCAATCCAAGGATGAAACTCCTCAAACTGCATATGAGCGGTGGTGGTATCAAACTTGGTCGCCAGCGGCAGTGTAACAATGAATGTAGCCACTGAGATCAACAACGTTGACCAGCGTACTGCATTGGCATTCTTAATAAACAACCAGATGAACATGGCTCCTGCCAATGGCAGGAAGATGCTCAGCGAAAGAATCGGGAAGCCCAAAACGTTATGCAATTCCATGGTAGGCGCTCCCTCCCCTTATCCGTTCAACATCAGGTATGACAGAAACCCGAACACACCAATCACCATTGCGTAGGCGTAGTGATAAACCATGCCTGTCTGTGCAGTACGCAAACGCGCGGCACCTGATTTAATCGTATCCACGATACCGGCATGAATAATACCCTTATCGATGATTCCCAGATCACCCCTCTGCCACAGTGCATTACCAAGTCTGCGGGCCGGCTGGATAAAGATGCGCTCATAGAGCTCATCCCAGTACCACTTGTTGAGCAGGAAGGTATAGACAGGTCCTGCAGCCTTGGCGATCTTGGCAGGCATCGCTGTCTCTTTGAAATACATGGCATATGCCAAACCGATACCACCGATTGCTAACCAGAATGGCAGCGTAAATGGTGCGTGAAGCATCAGACCCAAAGCACTGTGAGCGCCACCCTCTTCAGCCATCGCCATTAGCGGATTATGAGCATCCATCACGAATAGCGAATCGCCGAAGAAGCCCATGGCAATCTCCGGATTAGCGATATCGAGAACCGAAAAGCCCCACCAACCGGAAAGAACTGCGCCCGCCGCCAGAATCATCAACGGAACCGTAATCACCTTCGGAGACTCATGCAGATGGCTCTTGGTTTGCGGATCAACCCGATCCGAGTTGTGGAAGGTCAGGAAGAACATGCGGAAGGTATAGAAAGCTGTCATGAAGACGCCTGAAAGAACCGCAAATGATGCAAAGGTTCCCACCCAGCCAAGCTCACCAAAATCACGAATCATGGTTGCTTCAATAATCAGGTCCTTAGAGAAGAATCCTGCAAACGGCGGAACACCGGAAAGTGCCAGTGCTGCCAACAGCATGGTGATATAGGTGATCGGCATAAACTTACGCAGACGACCCATCTTACGGATATCCTGCTCTGCCATCACGGCGTGGATTACGGAACCAGCCGCCAGGAAGAGCAACGCCTTGAAGTAGGCATGAGTCATCAGATGGAAGATACCGGCCGAATAAGCGGATACGCCACAGGCGACAAACATGTAACCAAGCTGTGAACAGGTGGAATATGCAATCACTCGTTTGATGTCATTCTGCACCAGACCGATGGTCGCACACATCCAGGCGGTAATAGCGCCAACCAGAGTCACGGCAGCCAGGGCCACATCTGAATATTCAAACATCGGTGACAGGCGAGCCACCATGAAGACACCAGCAGTAACCATGGTTGCTGCATGGATCAGAGCAGAAATTGGAGTCGGGCCTTCCATTGAGTCAGGTAGCCACACATGCAGCGGAACCTGGCCCGATTTACCCATGGCACCGACAAACAGCGCCAGACAGATAAAGGTAATAGCTGAAATATCCCAGCTCAAGAACGAAAGATGGGCGCCGCTGGCAACAAGGGCAGGCACGGCTTCAAATACCTTTGAGTACTCAACCGTTCCGAAGTAGTACCAAACAGCCAGAATACCGATGGCAAAACCGAAGTCACCGATACGGTTAACAATGAACGCCTTCATTGCAGCAACGGTGGCGCTTTCACGCTTGAACCAGAAGCCGATCAGCAGGTAAGAGAAAAGGCCCACCGCTTCCCAACCGAAGAAGAGAGTGAAGAAGCTATTGCCCATTACCAATACCAGCATGGAAAAGGTGAAGGCCGAGATATAGGAGAAGAATCGGGAATAGCCCGGATCACCGTGCATATAACCAATGGTATAGATGTGAACACAGGCAGAGACAATGGTGACGGTCATCATCATGATCACAGTCAGTCGGTCAATCATCATGCCGACAGGTACGACAAGGTCCCCGGAGACAATCCAAGTCCATAAGTTGCCGTGGAATGAGGCACCGCCCATCACCTGAGTGAATACGTGCACAGAAAGCACGGCAGATGCAATCACCATCAGGCATGTAATCCAATGTGAGAGCTTATCTTTTAGCACCCAGCCAAACAGGCCAGCTGCCATAGCTCCAATCAATGGAAGCGCAGGAATGGCGAGTAGTTCGATTGTATTAAGTGTCGTCACTTGCACTCCCCCTTAACCCTGCAACGTGTTGATGTCTTCGATCTCAATCGAACGACGCTGACGATAGAAGGCGACCAGAATGGCCAGACCCACTGCCACCTCACTGGCTGCCACGGTCAGCACAAAGAAGACAAATATCTGGCCGGCCAGATCGTTGAGGAAATGTGAAAAGGCGACAAAATTGATATTGACCGCCAATAGAATCAACTCAATGCACATCAGAATCGTGATCACATTTTTGCGATTCAAAAACAGGCCGATCACACCAATGGAAAAGAGGCATGCGGCAACTACGAGATAAGCTGACAGTGGTACCATTACATCCTCACCTTGCGCAAACGATCCTCTTTACGAGTCTTAACCTGCGCTGAAATATTCTGGTATTTTGCATCTTTACGGGCACGTAGTGTCAGCACGATCGCACCCACCAGAGCCACCAGAAGAATGATGGCCGCCACTTCGAAACCTAGTAGGTACTTGGTGTAGAGCTCTTTACCGATCTCAACCGTGTTATTTACATCCTGTCCAAAATGAGCCGCCTGCTGCATGCCGGAAGAACCAAACACACCGCTACTGACTGAAGCAATCAGTTCAACCAGCAGAATAACAGCAATCACACCACCTACCGGCAGGTACTGTAGGAATCCTTCGCGAAGTTTGGCGCGATTCACTTCCAGCATCATGATCACAAACATGAACAGCACCATGACTGCGCCGACATAAATAAGGATCAGGATAATACCGAGGAACTCTGCATCGAGCAGAAAGAAGAGTCCGGATGCATTAAAGAAGCAGAAGATAAGGAACATGACCGAGTGCATGGTGTTTCGAGCCAGCACAACGCCCAAGCCAGCTGAAACAGCCAGACCTCCGAACAGATAAAAGAAAGCGGTTTCTAACATCTTCTCTCCCTAATCCTTTGATGCTGCATGAGGACGGTCGGCCGCAAGATTGGCAGCGATCTGTGATTCATAGCGATCACCCATCTTCAGCAACATATCCTTTGTGTAGTAGAGCGCTTTGCGAGATTCAGAGGCATACTCAAACTCCTGAGTCTCGACAATCGCATCAACCGGGCACGCTTCCTGGCAGAAGCCACAGAAAATGCACTTGGTCATATCAATATCGTAACGGGTCGTTCTACGCGTGCCATCAGAGCGCTCTTCCGATTCAATCTCAATAGCCAAAGCCGGACAGATGACTTCGCAAAGCTTGCAGGCGATGCAACGCTCTTCGCCATTCTCATAACGACGTAGCGCATGCAGACCACGGAACCGAGGCGATAGCGGTGTACGCTCTTCCGGGTATTCAACGGTGATCTTCTTTTTGAAGAAATACTTACCTGTCAAAGCCATGCCGCGAAGCAGCTCGAGCAGCAACCAGGTTTTGAGATGACGCTTAATAAGACTCATGCCATTACCTCCAAGGCTGCCAGTAACCGATGATATCGGAGAGGACAGGTGTGTAGGTTGCGGTACCGATTACGGCGATCCACGCCAGAGTCCAAGGCAGGAATACCTTCCAGCCCAGACGCATCAACTGGTCATAGCGGAAACGCGGGAATGTAGCTCGGAACCAGATAAAGACGAAAATCAGGAATGAGGTCTTGGCCAGTAACCAGACTGTACCCGGAATCGCATTCAAAAACTCGCCAACAACCGGGAAGTCCGCTGGAAGCGGTGCATACCATCCGCCGAGGAACATGATCGAAGTCATCAGGCTGATTAGAATCATTGCAGCATACTCAGCCAGTGAGAACGTGGCGAACCACATGCCCGAGTACTCGACGAAGAAGCCTGCCACCAGCTCCGCTTCACCTTCAGGAAGGTCAAATGGAGAGCGGTTAGTCTCAGCACAGCCGGAGATAAAGAAGACAATAAACATCGGGAAGAGCGGAATCATGTACCAGTGCCAGATGCCACCGGCCTGTGCATGTACAATGGCAGAGAGATTCATGCTTCCAGCCATGATCAGCACACAGACGATGGAGAAGCCCATGGCAATCTCGTAGGAGACCATCTGACATGTCGAACGCACCGCACCGATCAAAGCGTACTTCGAGTTGGAAGCCCATCCGGCCATCAGAATACCGTAGATAGCCAGACTTGAGATGGCCATGACATAGAGAATACCGACGTTCAGATTGGCGATAGCCATCACATGAGCATGCTCCCAAAAGCCGAACAGTGTTGTCTCACCAAAAGGAACAACCGCAAAAGCCACTAGCGCAGGAACCAGTGCGATGACTGGCGCTGCAACAAACAGAAGCTTATTGGCTTTGCTTGGGATAATCGTCTCTTTCAAAAAGAGCTTCAGACCATCAGCAATTGGCTGCAGCAAGCCTGCCGGACCAACACGGTTACAGCCCTTACGGATCTGCATCCAGCCAATCACTCGGCGCTCAGCGTAAGTAATATAGGCAACTGAGAGGGCAACCGGCACAGCAATCGCCAGAATCTCAAGTGCCCAGATCAGAGCCTGAAGGCCCATATCAGCTATGCTCATACTGCACCTCCATCGATATCAACGGATGTCTCACTGGAGAGATCACCAGCAACGCCGCGCTTAGCAACAAACATCACACCCGGCGCCACATCACCTCGATTGCCAACACTCACGCGCTGCTCTCCGGATGCCGCCTTAACCGTGCATTCGCCAGCTGCCAGTGAATCAGAATGCGTAATAACATCATCCAGAGCATGCAAGCAACCCGCTTCTGTCAACAACTTGGAGGCACGAGCCCACGCGCCCTCACGGTACAACGAATAACGACTTACGACATCAAACGCACCAACAGGGCGTTTGGTCGAAGGGGCGTATTCGGCTTTTCGGTTTCGTGCCGGAGCAATTAACGCATCACTTGAGCCCGTCCAGACATCTTTCATCTCTGGAGAGAAACGGATCACATGATCGCGTAACTCATCCAGGTTAATGGCAGGAACTTCCGCCCCCATCCCCTGAGCAAGACGCATCATCACCTTCCACAGCGGCCGTTCGGAACCCAATGAAGTGAGAGGATTATCAGCCACACGGACGCGACCTTCCATATTCACAAAGCTACCTTCGACTTCTGAATATGCAGCTGCAGGCAGTTGCACATCGGCGAACTCACTGACCTGGCCGGAGATAGCACCAACCTGAACCAGAGGCACCTTACCCAATGCGGCCTTCGCCTGCGCCGAGAAGAGTCCATCTCCCTGAGGATCACTGCCAATCAGAAGCAGTGCATCAATCTCACCATTTGCAGCTGCACTCAACAACTCGCCGGTGCCGGTGCGAATGTCGCCAAAAGCAGATGAAAGAAGCTGAGCATTCATACCCTCAGGAATGAGGTTGCGGCCATCACGACCCTCTTCAGCATGCCCGCAAGCACGCATCAGAAGATCAAGACCATAAATCAATGCTGCCGCATCAGGATGCGAACGAATCTCTTCGCCCACCAGAAGTGCGCAGGAGTCAGCAATCAACGCGTCTGCCAGCAGCTTTCCAGCTTCATGACGCTCTTCAACATGTGCCATCCAATCGCTCATGCCTGCAGCTGTCTTTCCAAGGCCTGTCACCTGCTGCATAGCAAAGGCTATCACACCCGCCCAGTCACGCGGCCTGATCAATGCGTTACTGGTTGGCTCGGAATTGGTGCGATAATTCATGGCGCCAATACGGCTAACCGGCTTGCCGGAGTTAATCCGTTTACGTAGACGTTGCATCAGAACAGGAAGACGTTGACGCAGGTCAGAACCAAGAATCACGACCTGATCACTCTCCTCAATCTGTTGAACCGTCATGGCCAAGCCCTCTTCAAAGGCAAATGGGCGCATATCACGACGGTGAAGATCATAGGCAACACTCGCATTTTCAAATGCAGCATCGCTCAACAGACGAATGGCTGTCAGCCCTTCAACACTCCAGTATGGAGAGAAGAGAATGCCAACGCGCTTGCCTTTAAGTAGCTCGACAGCACGGCCTACCGCATCATCCCAACTAGCGCCGTTCAGAGAACCTTCAGTGCGAACTTTCGGCTCAAGAATGCGCTCATCCGAACGGAACGCGTCGTAAACATAACGACCACGATCACAAATCCAAGGCTCCACACCACCACGCTCAGGGCGAATGCGAATCACTTCATCGCCACGGGACTCAATGGTGATATCACAACCCTGAGGACACTGAGTACAGGTGCTGTTATGACGCGTTACTTCCCATGGACGGGAAACATCATGCGAAGGCTTATCCAGCAATGCGCCAACAGGGCAAATGTCTGCCAGATTTCCTGACAACTCGGAACTCAGGCAATCGTCAACGATGCCATCAATACGCATATGATCACCACGATCCAGAACACCCATGTCACCGGTACCGGCAATCTCATCGGCAAAACGCACGCATCGGGTACAGTGAATACAACGGGTCATGCAGGTGCTGACAAACGGGCCAAGATCATGGTCCACAACAGCGCGTTTCATCTCAGTATAACGACCCTGTGAGGCACCATGTTCAACGGTATAATCCTGCAGTTTGCAGGCGCCGCCCTGATCACAAACCGGGCAATCCAACGGATGGTGAATCAGCAGGTACTCCATCATCATCTGACGATCTTTTTCCAGACCCTCAGACTGCGTACGAACCTTCATACCCTCAGCGACAGGTGTACAACAGGAAGCAGCTGGCTTAGGCCAACCCTCAACCTCAACCAGACACATGCGGCAGTTTGCAGCCACTGAAAGCTCAGGGTGATAACAGAAATAAGGAACCTCAGCGCCATGCTGACGGCACGCCTCCAGAATACTGGTGCCAGGCGTTACCTTGACTTCTTCATCATTGATAAACAGTGCCGTCATGCCACGTTCTCCTTCGAAGAGTCACCTTTCATCTTGGCCCGAACCTCATCAGGGAAGTGCTTGAGCATGGAGAGAATCGGAGCCGCCCCACCTTCAGCCAGAGCACAGATCGTACGGCCAGCCATATGCTCAGCCGCCTCTTTCAGCACAGTCATATCTGCTTCGCAGCCTTTACCACTATCCACACGGTTCATCATACGCTCAATCCAGCCGGTACCTTCACGACAAGGGGTACACTGGCCACATGACTCATGAGCATAGAAATGGGAAAGACGACGGGTCAGGGCCACCAGATCGGCCGTTTCGTCCATCACAATAATGGCGCCGGAACCGAGGAAAGAGCCTGCCTTCATAATATCATCGTAGGTCAATGGTACATCATAATGCTCAGCCAGAATCCAAGGCGTGGAAGATCCACCGGGGATAATCGCCTTCGGAACCGAACCGTGCTGCAAGCCGCCACAATGCTCCTCGATCAATGTCTTCAGAGAGGTTCCCATTGGCACTTCATAGTTGCCGGGCTTATTCACATGACCAGAGACCGAGAAAATCTTACAACCGGCATTATTAGGCTTGCCGATTGCAGCATGCCATGCGCCACCAAATTCCAGAATTGCAGGCACGGTTGCCAGGGTCTCCACGTTGTTGACCACCGTCGGGCAACCATAAAAACCTTCAACAGCCGGGAACGGCGGCTTAAAGCGAGGACGACCCGGCTTGCCTTCAAGCGACTCAATCAGAGCTGTCTCTTCACCGCACACATATGCGCCCGCACCACGATGAACCGTCAGATTCATGCTGTAGTCACTGCCAAGAATATTATCACCTAGCAGCTTCGCTTCGTACGCTTCAGCGATTGCTTCATTAAGAACATCGGCTTCAGCCACAAATTCACCACGAATGTAGATGTAGGCATCTTTCACATCGAGCGCGAAACCGGCCATGATCATACCTTCAATAAGAAGGTGCGGATCAAAACGCATAATATCGCGGTCTTTGAATGTGCCGGGCTCACCTTCATCGGCATTGCAGAGAAGGTAGGTCGGCTTACCGGTATTACGTGGAACGAATGACCACTTCAGACCGGTCGGGAAGCCCGCACCGCCACGACCACGCAGACCAGAAGTCTTCACCTCATCAATAATCTTATCGGCATCAAACTCTTTTAATACGTTCGGCAAAAACTTATAGGCGCCATTTTCACGCGCCACCGAAAGCTTATGCTGATTCGGGATGTCGATGCGATCAAAACAGATTCGGGTTACTTTTGTAGGATCAGAAGAAATAGCCATTACGCTTCCCCTCCAGCACGAACCTGAGTAATCAGCGCGTCCATTGATGCAGGCGTTGCCTTCTCATGATAGACATTGTTCACCTGAACCACCGGCGCTCCGGCACAGGCACCTGCGCACTCGACTTCGGTAACTGTAAACATGCCGTCCGGCGTAGTTTGACCCACTTTGATATCAAGCGTGTCACACAGGTGGCGAACCAGGTCATCGGCCCCATTAAGCATGCAACCAGCATTGGTGCAAACCTCTAGCAGATAGGTTCCACATGGCTTCTCGCGGAACATGGTATAGAAGGTCACCACTTCACGCACAGCCATCAGATGAAGCTCCAGCGTTTCCGCCACCAGCTTCTGGACATCCATGGAGAGATAGCCGAAATCTTCCTGTGCCATATGTAAGACAGGAAGCAAGGCCGAACGAGCAGCAGGATAACGGGCAACCAAAACCTTGATCTCATTCAGGCGCTCTGCAGAAAACTGAGGAGAAGTGCTCTCTACTGCACTCATCGGTCCACCTCCCCAAATACAATATCCTGCGTACCAAGAATTGTTACAACGTCAGCCAGCATGTGGCCGCGGCACATATAATCCATTGCTTCAATATGAGCAAAACCAGAAGCCCTCACCTTCATGCGATAAGGTTTGTTAGAGCCATCGGACATCACATAAACACCGAATTCACCCTTCGGATGCTCAACTGCGGCGTAAACCTCGCCTTCAGGAACAGGGTAGCCCTCGGAGAAAAACTTGAAGTGATGGATCAGTGATTCCATATCCATCTTCATCGAATCACGTGGTGGATTTGTCAGCTTATAGTCTTCAATCTTGACCGGACCCGAATTGCTGGCCAGCCACTCAACGCACTGGCGAATAATCTCATTGGACTGACGCATCTCTTCAACACGCACCAGATAGCGGTCATAGCAGTCGCCTGTCGCACCAACCGGAATATCGAACTCCATCTTATCGTAAGCATCATACGGTTGCGTCTTACGCAGGTCCCAGGCAATGCCGGAGCCCCGAATCATCGGACCGGAAAAGCCCCAAGCCAACGCCGCCTCTTTATCAACGACACCAATATCGACGTTGCGCTGTTTCCAGATGCGATTCTCAGTCAGCAGTGTCTCATACTCATCAATGTAGCCTGGAAAACGCTCGGTGAACCCCTTGATCCGATCAAGAAGACCATCCGGCAGATCCTTGGTGACGCCACCCGGACGGAAATAGGCAGCATGCATACGCGCACCACTAACTGCTTCATAGTAATCGAAGATATCCTCGCGCTCACGGAAGCAGTAGAGGAAGACTGTCATTGCACCGATATCCAGAGCCGCAGCCCCCAGCCACAGGCAGTGATTCAGAATGCGGGTCAACTCGGCGAACATTACGCGGATATACTGAGCGCGCTCCGGCGCCTCGATACCCAGAAGTTTCTCGACAGCCAGGGCATAGGCATGCTCATTGGCCATCATGGAGACATAATCAAAACGGTCAAAATAGGGAATATTCTGCTGGTATGTTTTGTACTCGAAGAGCTTCTCTGTACCGCGATGCAGCAGACCGATATGAGGCTCAGCCTTTTCCACAACCTCACCATCCAGCTCAAGCACCAATCGCAACACACCATGCGCGGATGGATGCTGCGGACCAAAGTTCAGGGTGTAGTTCTTAATCTCAGCCACGATCAACCCCCGGCCATACCTTTGGAATTAAAACCCTGTTCTCCAACTTGTTCGGACGATAAACACAGCGCCACTGTGTTTCATCAAAGAACATCTCTACGCGGCCTGTTAACGGGAAGTCCTTACGCAGCGGATAGCCCTCAAAACCGTAGTCGGTCAGAAGGCGACGAAGGTCAGGATGGTGGTTAAAGATGACGCCATACATATCAAAGGCTTCACGCTCAAACCAGTTCACTGTCGGCCACACTTCAACAACCGAATCGATCAGATCGCGATCACCGGCAGCAAGCTTCAGACGAATCCGTTTGTTATGCTCAACAGAGAGAAGATTGTAGACAACCAGAAAGCGCGCATCGCCCTCTGCATGCGATGGATGCTCAGACATATCAACACCGCAAAGATCAATCAGCTGATCAAAGCCCTGTTCGCTCTTAAGAAAGTGGCAGATATCTGCAATCGCCTCACGAGCCACAGTCACCTCAGGACAATCGATACCGGCAACCATCGCCAGCACCTGATCACCAAAACGCTCTTTTAGCGCCGTAACGTCTTCACGAATCATTGCTTCACTCATGCTTGTTTACCATGCCACTTCCGAACCATCACCGGGCAATCGTGTTGGTTCGTTTAATCTTTTCTTGCAGCTGAATAAATCCGTACAGTAACGCCTCAGCCGTCGGAGGACAGCCCGGCACATAGATATCAACCGGAACAATGCGGTCGCAACCGCGAACCACTGAATAGGAGTAGTGATAATAACCACCACCATTGGCACATGACCCCATCGAGATCACCCAGCGAGGCTCAGACATCTGGTCATACACCTTACGCAGGGCCGGAGCCATTTTATTAATCAAGGTCCCAGCCACCACCATCACATCAGACTGACGCGGCGAGGGACGGAACACGATACCAAAACGGTCGAGATCATAACGGGAAGCGCCGGCGTGCATCATCTCGACAGCACAACAGGCAAGACCAAAGGTCATAGGCCAAAGCGAACCGGTACGCGCCCAGTTAATTACTTTGTCAGCTGTAGTGGTGATGTAACCCTTGTCAAGCAGGCCTTCTATTCCCATTGCAGAGCCCCCTTCTTCCAGGCATAGATATAGCCCACCAGCAGAATCACAAGGAAGAGCATCATCTCAATAAAACCAAAGATACCAATCTGATCGAGCACTACAGCCCAAGGGAAAAGAAACGCTGTTTCAAGATCAAATACTACAAACAGGATTGCCACCAGATAGAAACGGACATCAAAGTGCATGCGGGCATCTTCAAACGCCTCGAAACCACACTCGTAAGCGGAGAGCTTCTCTTCATCCGGCCGCTGCTCGGCGACGAACATCGTCAACACTAGCGGTGCCGCACCCATACCTAGGGCAATCAGGATAAAAACGAATATTGGTGCATATTCGTTAGCCAAATAGCTGGCGCCCATTGGCCCCCTCCTTTTGCGATTATTTGTGTCACATGCCGGTACGGCAGAATCTGTGAGGTCGGATTGCTACCACCGACACTCGCTTGATGTCAAGCTGCGACACCCGCCAAACAGCACTGCCAAGGAC
>Ga0316191_10002032_pt1 | contig 14610 bp, 17 predicted proteins | sample Eddworburr2cm_MG_FD_204928 | JGI IMG/M metagenome (GOLD analysis project Ga0316191, IMG submission 204928) | Coastal sediment microbial communities from Maine, United States - Eddy worm burrow 2 cm | ecosystem: Environmental > Aquatic > Marine > Coastal > Sediment | place: USA: Maine...
GCCGCCGCTCACCCCTGCGGGGCCGTCGCCGCATCAGCGGCGACGTTGTCTCGGCCGGCTCTCGCCAGCCTCGGCTCGAACCTCGAGGCTCTCATCCATGTGGGCCCCGCATCAATAAATAAAAAAGGGCCCGCTGACGGGCCCTTTCTCATTTATGGCTGGGGGACCAGGATTCGAACCTGGGTTGGCGGAGTCAGAGTCCGCAGTCCTACCGCTAGACGATCCCCCAATTAGGCTTCGGAGGCGACCTGCGGGTCAGCGCTTGGAGTACTGCGTCGCGCGTCGTGCCTTGCGCAGCCCGACCTTCTTGCGCTCCACCTTACGGTCGTCGCGAGTCACGAATCCCGCCTTGCGAAGCTGCTTGCGCAGAGTCTCGTCGTACTCCAGCAGGGCACGGGTCACGCCATGACGGATCGCGCCCGCCTGTCCAGTGGTACCACCACCCGTAACCGACACGGTCACGTCAAACTTGTCGTCCATGTTGACCAGTTCCAGGGGCTGGCGAACGATCATCCGGGCCGTCTTGCGACCGAAGAAATCGTCGAGGGGCTTCCTGTTGACGGTGATGTTGCCCGTACCGGGGCGCAGATAGACCCTCGCAGTCGAGGTCTTGCGACGTCCGGTTCCGTAGTTTGCCTGTGCTGTCATATTCGTTGTTCCGATCTGGTTGTGCCGGTTACGGGCCTAGATTTCCAGCGGCTGTGGCTGCTGGGCTTCATGCTTGTGCTCCGAACCGGAGAAGATCTTCAGCTTCTTGAGCATCTGGCGACCGAGAGGATTCCTCGGCAGCATGCCCTTGACGGCCAGCTGGATCACCTTCTCGGGCGACTTGTCGAGCATGGTCTCGAGATTCGCCGACTTCAGGTTGCCGATGTAACCGGTGTAACGGTGATACATCTTGTCCTCACGCTTGTTCCCGGTGACGTGAATGTCCTTGGCGTTCACCACGACGATGTAATCGCCGGTGTCCACGTGCGGCGTGTATTCTGGCTTGTGCTTGCCACGCAAACGCCGGGCGAGTTCGGTTGCCAGACGGCCCAGCGTCTTGCCGGAGGCGTCGACAACAAACCAGTCGCGGCGGACCGTCTGCGGCTTGGCAGTAAACGTCTTCATCACTCGATTCCTATGAGCGGTGAGCGAAAGGCGGAAATTGTAAAGAAGCCGGCCGCCTATTGCAATGCCACGGGATGCTGCCGGATACCGGTCCCGGTGGTCATCGGGCGCTTCTGGGTCGACTAATAATGCCTATATTTTCAGACGCTTGACTTCCGTTCCCGCGACCAGGTGCTGGTCTACGATCTCGTCGATGTCTTCCTTGTCCACATAGCTGTACCAGACACCTTCCGGATAGACGACCGCTACGGGGCCCTCCTCGCAGCGATCCAGACAGCCGGCCGCATTCACCCGGATGCCACCCTTCCCGGTAAGCCCGAGTTCCTTGACCCGCTGTTTGGCATGCGCACGAGCTTCCACGGCACCGGCGTCCTGGCAGCACTGACGGCCGTCCTCACGCAGGTTGGTGCAGAAAAAAATGTGTTTATTGTAGTAACTCACGGTGACAGGATTTTCTCTTGAGTGAGGAATCGGCAAAGAATACGCGAGAACAAAGAAGATTAGGAAGTCCGAAAGGATCTTCTTGGGCCCGGGCTACGTCGTCATTTCCGCCCGGCCAGAAGACCACGTTCAATACCCCGATCATGTAGCCGGGATGTGTCCCGACACCGATTACGGTGGATGCCGCCGGTGTATCCCGGCGACTTGTCCGAACGCTATACAACCGACCCGATCGCAGAGCGCACGGTAGAATAGTCAGGGTTTTTCGTTCCTCTAGGACAGATGGATCCCCCAACGGCCACGAAGCCTCAAGTGACGGCCCGCAAATCGTCCGGGAATCCCTTCGCACGGGTGCGTGCAATCGCGGACCTGTGCGTCAAATGCGGGCTGTGTCTGCCGCATTGCCCGACATATCGGTTAAACGGTATCGAGGGCGAGTCGCCGCGCGGCCGTATTTCCCTGATACAGGGGCTGACCGACGGAGCCTTGCCGGCGTCGGACCGGATCGCTGAACATCTGGACAATTGCACAGGCTGCCTGAGCTGTCAGGCCGTCTGCCCGGCGAGTGTGCCTTATGGCGAGCTCATCGATCTGGGACGCGCAGAATTGCGGCGCCGTGGCCGCAAGCGCCGCGTGGCGGCTCGCATGCTGGCCATGCTCTCCCGTTCACCGCCGGTCACCGTGATCCTGCTGAGGCTCCTCCGCGCCGCCCGGCGGCTTGGGATCGACCGTCTCGCGCTCCGACTGGGCCTCGCCCCGGACCACTGGCTCGGCCGGGTCCTGACCAGTCTTCCCGTCCCGGAGCGCAATGCAGCGCTTCGACCATCAGCGAACCGCGGCGCCCCGGCAGAGGGTCGCCAGGTTATGCTGTTTACCGGCTGCGTCAGTCGGTCTGTCGACCCGGCAACTCTGACCGACACAACCCGCGTACTCGAGCGAATCGGCTACCGAGTGAATGTACCGAGCGCGCAGGTGTGCTGTGGCGCGCTGGATCTCCATGATGGCGAACCCGGCAAGGCCCGCACCAACGCCGCCCGCAATTGTGCGGCATTCGGAACCGATGGCCAGCCGATCCTCACCGTTGCCAGCGGCTGTGCTGCGACGCTTGTCCAGTACGATCGACTTTCTCCGCGAGACTGCGAGCGGTTGTCGTGCCGGGTGGCCAGCGTGGAGGCGTTTATCGAGGACCACTTGGCCGCCGACACACCGGTACTCGGGCCGCTGGCGGGCCGGGTCATGATTTTCGAGCCATGCACGGCTCGCAATGTGCTCCCTCGACCGTCCGCGACCCGACGGCTCCTCGCGCGTATTCCCGCACTCGACATCGTCGAACTCGGCACCGGACTTGGATGCTGCGGGGCAGCCGGTCACCACTTCCTGACCCGCGCCAGCCAGGCGGACGCGCTGGCGGCACCGATCGTGCAGGAGATTGCGGGTTGCGCGCCAGATTTCCTGGCTGTGCCCAATGTGGGCTGCGCGCTGCATATCGGCGGCATGATGTCAGGATGGCCGGATTCTCCGGAGGTCCTGCACCCGATCACATTGATCGCTCGCAGTCTGGCCGAATCCGACTGATATAATCCAGTTAATGTCGCGGACCCTCTCCACGCTGGACCAACTCATTTCGGGCGCCGATCGGGCCCTGCGCACGGTATTTTCCAGCGCGCCTGTACCCGCCCGGGAGAATCCCGCTGCCGATCATCCGGAGACTGTCCACGACGAGCGCGCACGGCGACATGTCGCGGGACTGATGCGCGTCAATCACGCCGGGGAGATCGCCGCCCAGGGGCTCTATCAGGGGCAGGCTGCCACAGCCCGCCTTGCAGAGGTCCGTGAGTCCATGGAGATCGCCGCGGACGAGGAAAACGATCATCTCGCCTGGTGTCAGGATCGCCTTACGGAACTAGGCAGCCGGCCCAGCCTGCTGAACCCGGTCTGGTACGCGGGAGCGTTCGCCATAGGAGCAACAGCCGGGCTGGTCGGTGACCGGTGGAGCCTGGGCTTTGTGGCCGAGACCGAGCATCAGGTCGTCCGTCATCTCGAACAGCACCTCACCCGACTGCCGGAACAGGACCAGCGCAGCCGCGCCATCCTGGAGCAGATGAAGTCGGACGAACAGAGGCATGGCGCCAATGCCGAGGACGCCGGTGCCGCGGCACTCCCCGCGCCTGTTCGCGGACTCATGGGAGTGGTCGCAAAATTGATGACCCGTGGCGCCTACCGGTTCTGACGACGCAGTGATTCGCTTGCTCTCAGCGTCCCCGTGTATTAAAAGAAACCTCGTTTTACATATTCACCCAGCTCAGGGGCTGCCAAATGGCTGAATCAGCTCAGAATCTCAGCGACGTCCCCGCGATTAACAAATTCCTCGGACTGTGCCGGGTCCGGACCGTGCCGCAGAAGACGGTGGTCATCCATGCCGGAGACCTGCCCGACATCCTCTACTACGTGATGGAAGGCTCGGTGGAGGTGATGATCGAGGACGAGGACGGTAACGAAATGGTGCTGTCCTATCTCAACAAGGGGCAGTTCTTCGGAGAGATGGGCCTGTTCTACGAACAGCCGACCCGCAGCGCCTGGGTCCGCACGCGGACTGAGTGCGAGCTCGCGGAGATGACCTACCCCCGGTTCCGGCAAGTGGCGAATGAAAGCCCCGGGCTGTTGTTCGAACTCGCCACCCAGCTGGCCAGCCGGCTCGAACGCACCAACAAGAAACTCGGCGACCTGGCGTTCGTCGACGTCACCGGCCGGATCGCCCACGCCATCATGGACCTGTGCAACGAGCCTGATGCCCTGACCCATCCCGACGGCATGCAGATCAAAGTCAGCCGACAGGAGCTGTCGCGGCTGGTCGGATGTTCCCGCGAGATGGCGGGACGGGTACTCAAGGTGCTGGAGGAGCAGGGCCTGCTGCACGCCAAGGGCAAGACGATCGTGGTCTACAACGTGCGCCGCGGCGAGACCAACTGAGTCACGCCTTCAGGCGCCCAGCTGCAGGAAATTTCGCAACAGCGAGCGGCCCGCCGGAGTCAGGATCGACTCCGGGTGGAACTGCACGCCTTCCACCGGCAGGCTCCGGTGTCGCAGCCCCATGATTTCCGCTGGCCGCCCCGCCTCATCAAGTAACCAGGCGGATTCCTCCAGGCAGGCAGGCAACGTCTCGCGCTCCACCACCAGAGAGTGGTAGCGGGTCGCCTGCAACGGACTCTCCAGGCCCGAGAAGATGCTCCCGCCATCGTGGTGGATCAGTGAGGTCTTGCCGTGCATGGGGCGGTCAGCATGGACCACATGCCCCCCGAAAGCCTGGCCTATGCTCTGGTGGCCGAGGCAGACTCCGAGCACGGCCATGTCAGCTCCCAGCGTCCTGGCTGCTTCCAGCGAGATGCCGGCCTCGTCCGGGGTGCAGGGGCCGGGTGATATGACCAGCTGACGGGGCCGCAGGCGCCGGATCCCGTCCAGCGTGATGCGGTCGTTCCGGAATACCTGGACCTCGGCCCCGAGCTCGCCCAGATACTGCACCAGGTTGTAGGTGAAAGAATCGTAGTTGTCGATGATCAGGACCACGGCACGTCCCCGGGCGAGCGATCAGCCCGCCGCGGCGATCGCCGCACGCATGCGCCGGATGGTATCTGCGTAGTCGCTGCTGCCGAATATGGCGGAGCCGGCTACGAAGGTATCGGCACCGGCCCTGGCGATCTCGGCAATATTGTCTACCTTGACGCCGCCGTCCACCTCCAGCCGGATTTCGAGCCCACTGTCATCGATCAGCCGGCGGACCGCGCTCAGCTTGTCGAGCGCCGACGAAATGAAACTCTGGCCGCCAAATCCGGGATTCACCGACATGATCAGGATCATATCCACCTTGTCCAGCACATGGTCGAGCCAGCTCAGTGGGGTCGCCGGATTGAACACCAGTCCCGATTTGCAGCCGGCCTCCCGGATGAGCTGCAGGCTACGGTCAACGTGGCCGCTGGCTTCCGGATGGAAGGTGATATAGGTGGCGCCCGCATCTGCGAAGTCGCCGATCAACCGGTCGACAGGACTGACCATCAGGTGGACGTCGATGGGCGCCTCGATGCCGAACTTTCGCAGCGCGTCACAAACCATGGGGCCGATCGTGAGATTCGGCACGTAGTGGTTGTCCATGACATCGAAGTGGACGATGTCCGCGCCGGCATCGAGCACGGATCTGACGTCCTCACCGAGCTGCGCAAAGTCCGCCGACAGGATCGACGGGGCAATCTGTATGTCCTTCATTTTGATATTCCCGATGGTCGGAGAAGCCTACTCTACTCGATGGTCGCATACCGCGCAGCCGCGGCTCAGCGCATACCCCGCGACTCCCGTATGGCGTCATAGGCCGCCCTGATTTCGCGCGTCTTTTCTTCAGCGACCGGGATCATTGACTCCGGCATCCCACGGGCCTTCAGCTTGTCGGGATGGTGCTGATTCATTAGCCGCCGATAGGCGGTCTTCACGTCCCGGTCGGCGGCGTCCGGAGCCACCCCGAGGATGCGATAGGATTGGCCGAGCTCCGCTTTTGCCGGCCGCTCCCGGGCACCGCTGCCGGAACGCGCCCGGTGCAGCCGGATAAGGGCCTCGATCTGCGCCAGTTCAACCCGGCTGACCCGCAGAGACTGCGCGACCCGCCATAGCACGTCCCGCTCATTGGCGGAGAGATTGCCGGCGGCCAGCATCGCCTGTATCTGGATCTCGATGAATGCCCGATGCAATCCATGGCGTCGTTGAGACAAGCGGTACAGCCGGTCGGTCGTGTCTTCCAGCGGAAAGTCCGGCTGCTTGCCCTCCGAGAACAGGCGGATCGCATCCTGGACCTGCTCGGGTGACAGTCGCATGTGATGCATCACCGCCCGAGCGGCGCGAATCTCGGTCTCCGAGACCCGCCCATCGGCCTTGGCTATGTGCCCCATGACAAGGAAAGTGGTTTCGAAGAAGGCCTGCTGAACCGACGGTGACGGAATCGCGCGCGAGTCTCCGACTCCGCGGTCGAACTGATGACCCACGATGGCTCCCACGACGGCGCCGACGGGCCCGCCGGCCATGCCGCCCAGCACGGCGCCAATGGCTTTTCCGGTCCAACTCACGGGTTGGCGAAGCCCGGGACAGAATGCCTGCGGTTATGCGGGGTTTGACGGGTACTCATCGCTGCTGCAAGAATTGCGCGCTTCCCAACTGCGCATGATGTGCGAATAGAAGCAATCCCATGGTATCAGGACCGGACTTCGCCGACACGGGCTCGGCACGACAAGAGGCTGTTTCCAAAGTCTCCCACAAAGCACTTCTCTTCGGCGAATTCTCGGCCAAGGCCGCCGGCAACGAAGCCTTTGAGGATCCCGTGATGCACACCTATTTCCTGCACTATATTTTCGGGGCCATCGAGGGCCTGTGCGGGCATTCCGAAGTGTCGGTCGAACTCGACGAAGATGACCGGGTCAATGCGATGGGGCGGGCATTGATGACATTCGGGACCAGTAGCCGCGACGAAGTCATGGGCACGCTGAAGATGCTGTATCGGGCCAGGGATGAAGCGGCATTGCGGATCAGGGAAGAGGGCCGGAAAGCTGCTGAAAGCTGGGACTGGGGCGAGAATCGTGACGCCGTGTTCCGCTTTCTTGAGCTGATGAAGGATGAGGCGAACTTCCCTCGCGAAGTGGAGCAATCGCCCTCGCTCGCACCATCCAGCGATAAGCATTGAGCGACGGATCAACATGGAAGCGTTGTTCGAGTCAAACATTGGCGGCCTGGAACTGCTGCATCGCGGCAAGGTTCGTGATGTCTATGCCGTAGACGAGCAGCGATTGCTCATCGTGACCACCGACCGCTTGTCGGCATTCGACGTGGTATTGCCAAACCCGATCCCCAGCAAGGGAGAAGTCCTGAACCAGATCTCCAACTTCTGGTTTGGCCGGACCACCCACATCATCGAAAACCACCTGCTCGACACCCCTCTGAGCGAGGTCCTGCCACCGGGAGAGGATATCGAGATCCTCGCGCGTCGATCGGTGGTAACGCGGCGATTGTCGGCGCTCCCCATCGAAGCCGTGGCACGTGGCTATCTGATCGGATCCGGCTGGAGGGACTATCGGGAGTCCGGCGCCGTCTGCGGCATAGCACTCCCTGATGGTATGAATCTGGCCGATCGTCTGCCGCAGGCAATCTTCACTCCCGCCACCAAGGCGGAATCGGGCGAGCACGACGAGAACATCAGCTTTGAGCGCACGGCGGACATCATCGGTCATGACCTGGCTGCCCGCGTCCGCGACCTGACGCTGCGTCTGTATTCGGAAGCCGCTGACTACGCCCGTTCCAGGGGCATCATCATCGCTGACACGAAGTTCGAGTTCGGTATCGACGACGATGGCCAGCTCGTTCTTATAGACGAAATACTGACGCCGGATTCGTCTCGATTCTGGTCGGCCCGGTCCTATCGCCCGGGCATCAGCCCGCCGAGTTTCGACAAGCAGTTCGTCCGCGACTATCTGGAGACCCTTGATTGGGACAAACGGGCGCCGGGACCGTCGCTCCCTGCAGAGATCATCCAGCGGACCAGCGACAAATACCTGGAGGCCCTGCGACTGCTTACCGGCGAGCCCACTCCTTGACGAGCCGGTGAATACGCTCCACCCCGTCGCTGAGTGCGGCGGGGCCGAGCTGCAGGATGATCGCGGATCTCACCTCGAACACCGCGCGGTCGCGGGCGGCTGGAATTTCTGACCACCCCGGTCTTGCCACGGCAGGGGCGTTCTGCAACGCTTGGGTCGCCTATTTCTGTAGAGAACCCTGATGAGCCAGACCCTTCAACAGCGCGCAGAGGCCTTCCTATGGGATCCGCCCGAGTCCATGCAAGTCGGTCTTCGACGCTGGATTGTGGCGATTGCGCGGCTCGTCTATGGGTTGGTCAGGGATTTCATGACCGGCGAGCTGACCCTGCGCGCCATGAGCCTGGTGTACACGACGCTTCTGTCCATCGTGCCCCTGATAGCTTTCAGCTTCTCGGTCCTCAAGGGTTTTGGTTTCCACCGGGAACTGGAGCCGCTTCTGTACCAGTTCTTCCAGCCGCTGGGTCAGAAGGGTGCCGAGCTGACCGGCCAGATTATCGGGTTCGTGGACAACGTCAGTGGCAGGCTGCTGGGCGGTATCGGTCTCGTGTTCCTCATCTATACCGTGATATCCATGGTTCACAAGGTGGAGAACAGCTGCAACTGGATCTGGCAGGTGAAGCAATCCCGATCACTGGCCCGGCGTTTCAGCGATTACCTCAGCGTGATCCTGATCGGGCCAGTGCTGATGATGGCGGCCATGGGCATGATCGCATCGATCTCATCGAATGCGCTCGTCCAGAGAGTGACGTCGCTCGAGCCATTCGGCACCAGTCTGATCTACGCAGGACGCCTGGTGCCCGTGATCCTGGTCTCGTTCGTCTTCAGTTTCGTCTACATTTTTGTCACCAACACAAAGGTGAGGATTCTGCCGGCCTTCATCGGCGGTATCGCGGCTGGATTCCTGTGGGCGGTGACGGGCAAGGTTTTCGCATCTTTCGTGGTCGGCTCTACCAAATACGCTGCCATTTACTCCAGCTTCGCAATCCTCATCATCGCCCTCATATGGTTGTATCTTAACTGGCTGATCCTGCTGCTCGGATCCCAGATCGCCTGCTACATCCAGCGGCCTGAATATCTGCGCATCGGGCGCCGCCGACTCGTCCTGACGGGACGCGAGCGTGAGACGCTGGCCGTGGACATCATGCTGCGCATCGGCAGGCGATTCCTGTCCGGTCCGCCGCCGTGCGAACTTGCCGATATTTCCAACGAAGTCGGGCTGCCGGAGGAAGCTGTCGCGCAGGTCGTGGGATCACTCGAGGAATCAGGCCTGATCGAGAAAAGCGAGGCGGGCGCCCTGCTCCCCGGCAGGGATTTGGGTTCGATCGATCTCGTGGATATCCTCCAGGCCGTGCGCAAGCCCAGCGAGGACATACCGCAATTGCGGAACGTAGATCAGGCCGACGTGCTACTGAGTGAAGTTGAGCACGCGATCGAGGACCGGGTGGGCGCGAGGAGCCTGCGGGAACTCATCGGGGAAACCGCCAACTAGTCGCCGGCGATCCTCATCTCATCAAGAAGCAGAGAGCCCGTCCTGATCGCACCGCGCTCGTCCACGTCGTCGCCCGCGCTGCGAATGCCCCGATACATTTCACGCAGGTTGGCCGCAATGGTTACTTCCGTCACCGGGAACGCGATCTGACCGTCTTCGACCCAGAATCCGGATGCGCCGCGGGAATAGTCGCCGGTGACAGTGTTGACCCCCTGTCCCATCAGTTCATTGATCAGAAGCCCCTGTCCCATCGTCTGCAACAGGTCGTCAAGGCTGCCCCCGCCACCCGACACGATCAGGTTGTGGATACCACCCGCATTGCCGGTGGTTTGCAGCCCCAGCTTTCTGGCCGAATAACTGCTCAGCACCAGGCCCTGTAAGCGACCATCATCGACCAGCACACGATCAAGAGTGGCCACCCCCTCGTTATCGAAGGGAGCGCTTGCGGGTCCCGCGGGTAGATGGGGTTTTTCTTCGATGCGGAAACCGTTCGGAAACACGTTGTCGCCGACGGCATCCAGCAAGAAGGAGGCACGTCGATACTGGGCCGTGCCGGTGATTGCGGAGACAAAGCTCGCAAGCAAACCTCGGGCCAGCTCCGCGGGGAATATGACCGGCGCCGAGCAAGTCTCGATCTTGCGGCCACCGAGTCGACGCAGAGTACGCTCGGCCGCCATCTTGCCGACCGCTTCTGGTGACATCAGAGCCGCGGGGTCGCGGGAACTGGAGTACCAGAAGTCTCTCTCCATGCCGTCTCCGGCGCCGGCCACCAGGACGCAGCTCAGGCTATGACTGCTGCTGGCATAGCTGCCGACGAAACCATGACTGTTGCCGTAGACCCGTGCCCGGCGCGCCGTGTTGATGGAACCGCCCTCGGAGTTGCTGATGCGCTCGTCGAAATCGCGGCCTGCAGACTCGCAGCGCGTCGCCAGCTGTATCGCCTCGTCGGGAGTCAGAGACCACGGGTGGTCGAGTTCGAGCTCGGGAATGTCGGTAGCCATCAGTTGCGCGTCAGCGAGTCCGGCGCACGCATCCTGGGCCGTGTATCTCGCGATCGAGCAGGCCTTCTTCACGCCCTCAGCAATGGCGGATGGAGAGAGGTCCGAGGTGCTCGCGCTGCCCTTGCGCTGATCGAAGTAGACGGTAATGGTGAACGCTCGATCGCGCTGGTATTCCAGGGTCTCGACGTCACCGCGCCGCACCGTGACCGCGAGCCCCGTGCCCAGGGCTGCGCCTGCCTCGGCCTGGTCGGCACCCTGTTCGCGAGCCTGTTCCAGGGCGCCCGCAACCAGGCCCTCCAGTTCCTCGCTTCGCATGCCGAATTCGGCGCTCGGATGATCTGACATCGGTACTTCCGTGGGACAATCGGCAGGCAGTTTAGCAGACCGTCGCAACGGACCCGCCCTTGCATGCTTGCTATCATCGTCTCTCGCTCCAACGCATCGGAGAATATAGCTTGAAAAGCACATCGGTCGGACCGGAGCCGTTACCCATGGACTGGGTACGACAGCAATTTCCAACGCTCACTGATGCCAGCATCCTGATGGATAACGCGGGTGGCTCGGCGCCTCTCGGCCGGGTCGTGGACCGGCTGGCGGAATACATGCGCAGGTGGCCGGTACAGCTCGGAGCGAGCTACGCCGAGTCAGCCGAGGCGGAGCGGCGGCTGCTGTCGGCGAGAACAGCCGTGGCCAGCCTGTTGGGCGAGAACACCACAGAGGACGAGATCGTCGTCGCCTCTTCCACCACCAGCCTGATCTCCCGCCTGGCGAGGAGTCTTGCGCCGGGATGGCACGAAGGCGATGAGGTCATTGTCACCGACGTGGATCACGAGGCCAACATCACGCCCTGGAGACGTCTGGCGGAACGCGGCATCCGTATCCGCGAGTGGTCGCTGAACCAGGATTCCCGGCGGCTGGAGATCACCGACCTGTGTTCCCTCCTGAACGACAGGACCCGGCTGGTCTGTTTTACCCATGCGTCGAACGTGCTGGGCGAGGCCATCGATGTACAGGCTGTATGCGCCGCAGCACACGAGGCCGGCGCCAGGACCTGCGTCGACGGTGTGGCCTACGCGCCGCATCGGCCGCTGGCCGTGAAGGACTGGGGCGTCGATTATTACGCCTTCAGCCTATACAAAGTCCTCGGCCCCCACTGTGCAGTGATGTACTGCAGGGACATCGGGGCTCCGGACCTCGCCAATCTCAATCACATGTTCATGGATGACTACCAGGGGCCCGGCCGGCTCGAGCCCGGCGCGTTCCCCTACGAGTTACTGTATGCGGCGGCAGGAGTCCCGGACTACCTTGACGAACTGGGTGCGCGTCTGGGGAATAACGGCGACCGGATGCTGGCGTGGACGGCCGTGGTGACACAGGAAACTCGTCTGGCAGGGCTGCTGCTGGAGTTTCTCGACGCCCAGCCGGCGGTGGAGATCATGGGGTCCGCGTCAGCCGGCCCGCAGCGAATGCCGACCATCTCGTTCGTATCGAGTCGCCATCTCAGCTCTGACATTCCGGCCATCTGTGACTGTCACGGCATAGGCATCCGTTGGGGCCACTTCTATGCGCCACGACTGATCGACCGCCTCGGACTCACCCAGCGGAACGGCGTCGTCCGGGTCTCGATGCTTCACTACAACACCGAGCAGGATGTAGACCGCCTGATCGGCGCTCTGGAGCCAGCTTTGCAAGGACGCGCAGCGTGAAACGGCGCTCGACGGGTCATGGTCCCGAGGCCTGTAGCAAGTCCCATCGTAAACGGGAGAGTGAGTCGCGGCAGGCTCTCGGAGAGGCTCTGATCGACCTGGGCCAGGGCGAACTCGATGCCCTGGACATCCCGGAGCGACTACGACAAGCGATCCGGGACGCGCAGGGCATCAGGAAGCACGAAGCCCTGAGACGTCAGAAGCAGTTTGTCGGCCGTCTGATGCGCGATGTCGATCCCCGGCCTATTGAGGAGATGTTGGCCCGTCGTGATGCGGTCCGGGCCCTCGATACCCGGCTGTTCCACGCCGCGGAGAACTGGCGCAGGCGTCTTGTCGATGAGGGTACGTCCACCGTCACCGAATGTGCCGCCGCTCTGGGGCTTGACCCGGAGTCGCTTGAAGGCAGCGTCGCTGACATCCGCAATGCGCGTACGGAACCGATGCGCAAGGCAGCCAGCCGTACCCTCTTCCGGATGCTGCACGAGAGAATCGTCGCTCGCGCGGCTGACGCGGGCTGATGAAATCGGGCTGCCACTGATCACAACGGCGCTGATAGAATACCGGGATGAAACCACTTGTCGGCGTCATCATGGGTTCCAGGTCGGACTGGCCCACAATGTCTCATGCGGTGACAACGCTGGAAGAACTCGGGGTAGCTTGTGAGACCCGGGTGGTGTCCGCGCATCGCACTCCTGACCTGCTGTTCGAGTACTGCGCCAGCGCGGCCGGCCGCGGGCTGCGGATCATCATCGCAGGCGCCGGCGGTGCCGCTCATCTTCCCGGAATGGCGGCCGCCAAGACCTCGCTGCCGGTACTTGGAGTCCCGGTGGAGAGTCGCGCGCTCAGCGGCATGGATTCGCTCCTCTCGATTGCCCAGATGCCCGCCGGCATCCCGGTCGGTACGCTGGCGATAGGCAAGGCCGGCGCTGTGAATGCCGCCCTTCTGGCCGCGGCGATACTGGCGCCTGCGGAGCCGGTTATCCGCGACAGACTTGAGGCATTCCGCGAACGGCAAACTCGCGCTGTGCTTGAGAATCCGGATCCTCGTCCGGACGAGACCTCCACGACATGAAGATCGGCATCATTGGCGCGGGCCAGCTCGGCAGGATGCTGGCCCTGGCCGGCTATCCACTGGGGCTCCGATTTGTGTTCGTCGACAAGACTTCCGAGGCGCCGGGGGGCCAGGTAGGTGAGATCATCGAGGGCGAATTCGATGACCCGACAGCACTCGACCGCCTGGCCGAACTGGCGGACGTCGTGACCTTCGACGTAGAGAACGTGCCCGAAGCCGCCGTCAGGGACATCGCGGAGCGGGTACCATTCCTGCCTCCTGTCGCTGCCCTGGCGACCGCACAGGATCGTCTGGCGGAGAAACGGACGTTCTCGGCGCTGCATATCCCGACACCACGATTCCTGCCGGTCGCTACCCGGGAGGCCCTGGATCTCGCAGTCACGCAACTCGGTTTTCCGAGCGTCCTGAAGACTCGCCGCCTGGGCTATGACGGCCGCGGCCAGAGATTCCTCAAGCGCCCTGAAGACGTTGATGATGGCTGGGAAGCCCTGGGGCGCGTACCCATGATCCTGGAGGCATTCGTCGAGTTCGACACCGAAGTCTCTATCATCGGTGTAAGACGGCCATCCGGAGACGTTCGATGCTACTCACTGGCCGAGAACATTCATGAGGAGGGCATCCTCTCCTACACCCGCGCTCCCTACATCGATGAATCACTGCAGGAAGCCGCCGAACGATATATCAGGCGCCTGATGGAACACCTGGATTACGCCGGCGTGCTCACCATCGAGTTCTTCGTTACCGGCGACCAGCTCATGGCCAACGAGATTGCACCTCGGGTTCACAATTCAGGGCACTGGACCATCGAAGGCGCCGTCACCAGCCAGTTCGAGAATCATATCCGCGCGATCCTCGACCTGCCCCTCGGAGAGACGCGCTGCAACGGCCATTCGGCCATGGTCAATCTACTCGGCGAGATGCCTGAGCTAGCGGCGGTTCTGTCGATCCCGGGCGCCCATGTCCACGACTATGGGAAGCAGCCCCGGCTGAAGAGAAAGCTCGGTCACTGCACGCTGGTGGCTGCGGACGCCGCTGAACGGGACCGCGCCCTGACCCAATTGCTGGGATTGGCCGGGCGTTCGGCAAGAGGATAAGTGTGAACTGTTTTGTTCCATGGCGACCTTTGAGCCTTTATAGTTGCAGGCCGTCGATCAGGAACAGCTTG
>Ga0316191_10002033_pt1 | contig 14599 bp, 10 predicted proteins | sample Eddworburr2cm_MG_FD_204928 | JGI IMG/M metagenome (GOLD analysis project Ga0316191, IMG submission 204928) | Coastal sediment microbial communities from Maine, United States - Eddy worm burrow 2 cm | ecosystem: Environmental > Aquatic > Marine > Coastal > Sediment | place: USA: Maine...
GGGTCTTGCCCAGCCGGGTCGCAAGGTCGTGGACCGTGGCCAGGGCCTCGGGAGAGCTGCGGCGGCCGGCGACGACCTCCACCAGCGGCATGCGGTGTACGGGATTGAAGAAGTGCAGTCCGACGATCCGCTCCGGTCGCATGGCCTTGGCCGCGATGTCGCTGATGGGAAGCGAGGACGTGTTGGAGGCAAAGACCGCCCGGTCCGGGGTGCGGGCCTCGATCTCCGCCAGGACCGCGCGCTTGACCTCGAGGTCTTCCACCACCGCTTCGATGACCAGGTCGACGTGCTTGAATCCGGTGGCTTCCAGGGTCGGCGCGATGAAGGCCATGCGGGAGTAGGCCTCCCGGCGCGAGATCCTGCGGCGATCGAGCTGGTGCTTCCACAGCCCGCCGGCGGTTTTCAGGGCGTCGAGCACCGCCTCGTAGCGAACGTCCTTGAGGCGGACCGGGATGCCCTTGTCGGCCACGAGCTGGCTGATCCCCCCTCCCATGATGCCGGCGCCGATCACCGCGGCGCGTCGGACCCGCCGAGGCGAAGCCTGGATGCCGCCGGCTTCCCTCTTGAGCGCGGTCTGGGTCTTGAAGATCCAGATGAGATTCTTGGAGGTCGAGGTCGGGACGAGCTCGCCGACGATCCGGGCCTCGAGGTCGAGTCCCTGGGGGCCCGTCAGGGCAAAGGCGGCCTCGATCGCCTCCAGCGCCCGGAACGGAGCGGGGTAATCGGTGGGGCGGACCCGTTCGGATGTTCTCTTCTTCGCCCGGGAGATCGCGAACCTGCGAAGGGGCCCCACCCTTTCGAACAGCATCGCCATCGGGGACAGGCGCCTCTTTCGAGGGGACTGCTTGCCGTCCGCCGCCTGCGCCAGCCGCGAAAGGGCTTCACGCTCGAGATACGCGTCCGGGACGATTCCATCCACCAGTCCGATGCGCAGGGCGCGGCGAGCGTCGAGCCTGCGCCCGGTGAGGATCAGGTCCAGGGAGGGCAGCAGGCCGACGAGCCTCGGCAGACGCTGGGTCCCGCCGAATCCGGGGATGATGCCGAACTGAACCTCCGGCAGCCCGATCCGGACCCGGGGGTGGTCAGATGCCAGTCGGATGGTGCAGGCCAGGGCCAGCTCAGCGCCTCCGCCGAGACAGGTCCCGCGAATCGCGCAGACGGACGGTTTTCCCAGCTCGGTGATCTTCCGGAAGACCGCCTGGCCGAACCGCGCGGCCTCGGCGGCGCGGAAGGCGTCGGTGGCGGCGGCGATCTCCTCGACATCCATGCCCGCGATGAACATCCCGGGCTTGGCGCTCTTGAACAGCACGCCGCGAACGATCTCCCGCGCCCTCCACTCTTCCACCTCGCGATCCAGCGCCTGGATGATCTCCGGCGTCAGAAGGTTGACCTTCTGTCCGGGACGGTCGAAGACCACATGGACGAATCCGTCGTCGTCGATCCGGTGGCTCAGCCCTGCGACCTCGCTCACGCTTCGCCCCGCTCCAGCACCATCGCGCCGCCCTGGCCTCCACCCACACAGAGAGTCGCCAGGCCCAGCGACAGGTTTCGACGGCCCATCTCCTTGAGAGCGGTGAGCACGAGCCTCGCGCCGCTTGCTCCCACCGGGTGTCCCAGGGCGATGGCCCCCCCGTTGACGTTCAGCCGCTCCATTTCGAGGGTGCCGATGGGACCGGATCCCAGGTTTTCCTGGCAGAACTTCCGTGACTCGAAGGCGGCGAGCACGGCCAGCACCTGTGCCGCAAAGGCCTCGTTGATCTCGACGAGCTCGATCCGGCTCATGGGCAGTCCCCCGGCGCGGCGCAGCGCGATGGGCGTGGCGAGGACCGGCCCCAAACCCATTCTCGCCGGGTCGCACCCGGCGAATCCCCAGGACCGGACGCGGCCCAGCACCGGAATCCCAAGGGAGCGGGCCCGCTCGCCCGAGGCCAGCACGAGCGCCACGGCTCCGTCGGTGATCTGCGAGGAGTTCCCCGGGGTGACGGTGCCGAATCGGCGATCGAAGACGGGGCGGAGCCTGGCGAGCGCCTCGAGACTCTGCTCTTTTCGGATGCCGTTGTCGAATTGCGACGCCCGGTCGTGGCGAGGCGGGAGCGGTACGGGAATGACCTCGGCCGGCATGCGACCCTCGTCCCAGGCCGCCGAGGCAAGCTGGTGGCTGCGCAGGGCAAAGCGATCTTGCTCGACCCTCGAGATGCCGAACTCCCGGGCCAGCAGCTCGGCCGTCTCGCCCATGTTCAGCCCCGAAACCGGATCGGTCAGGCCGAGCTGCAGGGCGACCACCGGCTTGAGGTGCCGTGGGCGCAGCCGCGCGAACGCGCCGAGCCGTGCGCCCGCGGTCCTGGCTCGTCCGGCGTCGGTCCAGATGTCGTGCGCCTCGTCACCGAACAGGAACGGGATCCGGGACATCGATTCCACGGCGGCGGCCACCACCAGGTCGGCGTCGCCGCTTCGGATGCGGTAGGCGGCTTCCACGACCGCGTCTAGACCCGAGGCGCAGTTTCGCGCGACAGTGAAGGCCGGAACCTGCGCGGGTATCTTGGCGTGCAGCGCGATCACCCGCGCGATGTTGGCCGCGTCCGGGGGCCCGGCGATGTTGCCGACGATGACCTCGTCCACCTCTCGGGGATCCACATCGGTCCGCTCGATGGCCTCCCGCACGACGACCCGGCCGAGCTCCACCGCCGGCACCCTTCGGAAGTCGGTGTTGAACTTCACGAACGGGGTGCGGACGCCGTCGACGATCACGACGTCCCGATCGCGACTCATGGCTCGCCGTCTTTGTCTTGGCTGATGTCGTGGTAGTCGATCTTCTTGTAGAGGTTGGACCGTGGAGTGTCGATGGCCTTGGCCGTCGCCGCGCGATTCCAGCCGTTTTCCCTCAGCCGCGTGACGAGGAACTCGCGTTCCGCCGCGTCCTTGAACGCGTGCAGGCTGGCCCCGGTGTAGGGGATCATCAGCACCCCCTCCGGCGGCGCGCTCTCCTTCCCGCCCCACCCCATGCCGAGACCCGACGGGATGTGGTCGGCCCGAATCGTATCGGCGTCGGTCATGATGATCAGACGCTCGACGGCGTTTCGCAGCTCGCGGACGTTGCCCTTCCATGGCAGGCGCCGCAGGGATTCGAAGGCGTCGGGAGAGAATGTCTTGGTGCGGTAGTTGCTCTCGCGACAGAAGGTCTCGTTGAAGTACTCGACGAGGGCCTCGATGTCCTCGAGACGGTCGCGTAGCGGCGGGAGGTGAATCGGCACGACGTTCAGCCGGAAGAACAGATCCTCGCGAAAGCTCCCCTCGCCGATCTCCTCGGGAAGGTCCTTGTTGGTGGCCGTGATGACTCGCACGTCGACGGTCATCGACTTTGCCGCGCCGACCGGCTCGATCTCGCCGTCCTGGAGCGCTCGGAGCACCTTGGACTGGGTCTTGACGCTCATGTCCCCGACCTCGTCGAGGAAGATCGTGCCCCCGTGGGCCTGGACGAATTTTCCCACCTGCTGACGGGTGGCGCCGGTGAACGCGCCCTTCTCGTGCCCGAAGAGCTCGGACTCGATGAGCTCGTCGGGTATGGCGGCGCAGTTCACCTTGACGAACGGCTCGGTCGAGCGGGTGCTGTTGCGATGAACGGCCCGGGCGACCAGCTCTTTCCCGGTCCCCGACTCGCCGGTGATGAGGACCGACGCCTTGGTGGGGGCGGCCCGTGCGATCGCCTCGTGAATCGTCTGGAGGGCCGGCGAGCTGCCGACGATGCGGAAACGCTCCTCGAACGACAGCCGCAGGTCGCGGTTTTCTTCCTGAAGGCGGTGCCTTTCCAGGGCGTTGCGGAGCTTCAGGAGAACCTGGTCGCGCTCCAGGGGCTTCTCCATGAAGTCGAAAGCCCCCAGACGGGTCGCTTCGACCGCGTCGGCGATCGTGGCGTGACCGGAGATCATGATCACCGGAAGGTCGGCCGCCCGCTGGCGGAGCTCGGCCAGAACCTCCAGGCCGTCCATCCGGGGCATCTTGATGTCCAGGAGGACGACATCGGGGCGCAGGTCGTGCAGCTTCTTGAGGGCTTCCCCGCCGGAGGCCTGCTCAATGACCTGCATGCCCTCGTATTCGAGGATCATGCGCAGCGAGGATCGAATGTCGTCCTCGTCGTCCACCACTAGAACGACGGGAGAGGGGCGAAGCGTCATGGGCGTGACCGCTCCGCCGAAGGGGGCGAAGCGCGGCCAGCATACCACGTTATTCTTCTGCGGTGACCCTCAGGTACGCGAATCGGATCTGGCCGCCGAGCGAGATCTCGACCTTGACCGGATCTCCGACCTCGAGAGACCGCATGATCTCGTTCCAGTCGGAGACGCTCCGGACCGGCGTGTCGTTGAGGCCGGTGATGACCATCCCGGGGCCGATGAACTTCTCGGCCGCCGCGGAGGCCGCATCGACGCCGACGACCACCACACCCTCGACGTCGTCATCGAGCTCCAGCCGCTCCCGCGCCCCGGGCGGGATGTTGTCGACCTCGATTCCGAGGCCCCCAACGGCCGGCTCCGGCTCGGGCTCCGGGTCCGGCTGGGCCTCACCGAATCCCCGCGCGGCCACGCCTTCGGCGCGGGAGGTCAGCTTGACGGGGATGTCGACGATCTTGCCGTCCCTGAAGACCGCCAGCTCGACGGTCTCGCCGGGTCGGCGGGTGGCAATCTTGGAGAGCAGGTCGCTCTTGTTGACCACGTCCTGGCCGTCAACCTGTCGAATGATGTCGTCTTTGCGGACTCCGGCTTTCTTGGCCGGCATCCCATCCTGAACATCCGTGATCACGACACCGTGGGTGTCGGGGAGGCCGTAGAAGTCCCTGGCGTCCTCGTCGAGGTCGTCCCCGTTCATCGTGATGCCCAGATAACCGCGGTGGACCGAACCGGTCTCGATGATCTGCTCGACGGCGTCGCGGGCAACGTTGATGGGAAGCGCGAATCCGACTCCCTCTACCAGCGAATCGCTCATGCCGCCCATGCCACCCCGGTAGATCGCGGTGTTGATCCCCACCACCTGGCCTCCGGCGTTGAGCAACGGGCCACCCGAGTTCCCTTTGTTGATGGCAGCGTCGGTCTGGATGTAGCTGGCCACACCGCCCAGGGTTCTACCGATCTGGAAGTCCCGTCCCTTGGCCGAAACGACACCGGCAGTGACGGTGTAATCGAGGCCCAGGGGATTGCCGATGGCCAGCACCCACTCGCCGACCCGCAGCTGCGCGGAGTCACCCATCGGGAGCGTCGGGAGGGACGCGCCGTCGGGGTCGATCTTGATCAGCGCGAGGTCGATGGAGGGGTCGGCTCCCACGATGGTGGCGTCGTATTTCTCGCCGTTTTTCATCTCTACCGTGAGCTTCGTCGCGCCCTCGATGACGTGGTTGTTGGTCAGGATGTAGCCCTCGTCCGAGATGATGAAACCGGAGCCGAAACCCACACTCCGTCTCTCGGATTCCGGGGACCTTTCGAAGAACCACCGAAAGAGAGGATCGTTGCGATGGGGATTCTCCCCCTCCTGCGGGCCTCTCTGGATGGACGTGTTCTGCACGCCGACCACCGCGGGAAGGGCCTCTTCCGCGATGTCCACGAAGTTCGGTCCCGGCGCGCTCCGCGTCAGGTTCGTTTCCTGGGGTTTCTCGAGCCACGCGGTGTCGGTGGCTGCCAGCATCGTGGCGGGGGCGTTGAGGCGTCCCCCCAGGATCATCCCGAAGACGACGCTGACGGCGACGACGACGAGAAGAACCGCGAACGAGTACTTCCGATCCATGGGGACCTCCGATCTACCCTTCTGACGCGGATTCCGTGCTCAGCTTCCGAGGCCGCTGGACAGCAGATCGGCGAGAGCGCCGCGAAGTAGCTTCACGTCCACCGGTTTTTCCATGACCCGATCGACGCCCAGGGCCTTTGCCTGCAGGCGAACCTCATCGTTGAGGTACGCCGAGATCAGGATACACCTCGCGCGACACTCCCTCCGGCGAAGCTCGGCGAGGAGGGTCAACCCGTCCATCTTGGGCATCTTGTAGTCGAGGAGAACGAGGTCCACGCTCCTCAGATCGTCTCCGTTCTGGCTGAGAACCCGGAGCGGGTTGTCCTCGCTGACGGTCGTGTATCCCGATCGGCCGAGGAGCCGTCGGTAGGTCGACAGGACGGACGGGTCGTCGTCGACCACCAGGACCGTGTAGCTGCCGTTCTTGACAGAGTTCATCACCGGTAAGTGGGAGGCAAGGCCTGTGCCGGACTCGTTCTCCAAGAACTTGGCACGAATACGGTGTTTCCATGGAAAACGGCCCTGACCGGAGCCTGCGGGGGCGCCATTTTGACGCTCGCGGCCGCCCTAGCCCTGCCAGCGTTGCGGAGTCGACCGCGCCTCAAGTCCCCTCGCCCTTTCCCGCCAGGCGGTACTCCTTGAGCTTGCGCTGGAGCGTTCGGAGGCCGATGCCGAGCATCTCGGCGGCCTGAGTGCGGTTGCCCCCGGTGCGATCGAGAGCCCCCAGGATGGCTCGGCGCTCGATCTCTTCCATCGTGAGGTCCGGGCGGCCGCCCTCCTCGCCGCCGGCCGCGGCGGCTCCACCGCCCCCGGCCGGGTCCCCTGCCGTCAGGGTACGATCGGCTGCCGTTCCGGCGCTTCCGAGATACTCCGGGGGCAAGTCTTCGAGCGCGATCTCATCGTTGGGGACCAGGATCACCAGACTCTCGATCAGGTTCCGAAGCTCCCGGACGTGCCCCTCCCACGGGGCCGCCACCAGCGTCCGCATGGCCTCGGCGCCGAACCGCATCCCCTCCCGGCCGTTCTCCTTGGCGAATGACTTGAGGAAATGATTGGCGAGAATCGGGATATCGTCCCGGCGCTCCCGCAACGGGGGGATCTTCAGGGTGACGACCTTGAGCCGGTAGTACAGGTCCGCACGGAACCTGGTCTGGTTGACCAGCTCCTCGAGGTCCTGGTTGGTGGCCGCAACCAGGCGGATGTCGACCCGGATCGTCTCACTCCCACCGACGCGCATGAACTCGCGTTGCTCGAGCACCCTCAGCAGCTTGACCTGCATCTCGAGAGGAAGCTCGCCGATCTCGTCGAGGAAGAGCGTCCCCTGGTCGGCTAGCTCGAACTTGCCGACCTTTCGAGCCGTGGCGCCCGTGAAGGAGCCCCGCTCGTGGCCGAAGAGCTCCGACTCCAGGATCTCCGCGGGGATGGCCGCGCAGTTGATGGGGAGAAAGCGGTGCTCCCGTCTCGGCGAGTTCTCGTGAAGAGCGTTGGCCACCAGCTCTTTCCCCGTGCCGGACTCACCGATGATCAGGACGTTGGACCGCGTCGGGGAGACGAGCTCCATCTGGCGAAACAGCGCTTCCATCGCCTTGGAGCGCCCGATGAGCTTGGTGAACTTCTCCCCGAGCCGGCTTTCGAGCTCGTCGACCCGGCGGACGAGCTGCCGCTTCTCGACGATGGCCCGGGCCCGGTTGCGCAGGACGAAGAGGTCGACCGGCTTGGTGAGGTAATCGTCGGCCCCCTGCTTCATGGCGTCGACCGCCGACTCGACGGAGCCGTGGCCGGTGATCATGAGCACGCCGATATCCGGGTCGATCTCGCGCGCCGCGGCGAGAACGCCGAAGCCGTCCATTCCGGGCAACATCAAATCGGTGATCACCAGGACGACGTCGCGGTGGTCGCGCAGATAGTCGAGCGCCGAGGCGGCCTCGGGGAATCCCCGAATCTTGAACCCCACCCGTGACAGCGCCCGGGTGAAGCTCTGGCGATTGCCGTCCTCGTCTTCGATGAGGACGACGTGTGGCTGTTCTTCCGTAGACATGATCTCGTCCTAATGTATCGCTTCGGGCCCGGTCCTTACCACCGGCCCCCACCCGTGCGGCTTTGCGGCCGTTCGGGAGCTATTCGTCCGTCTCGTCGAGAGCCCCGGAGAGCAGGCGCTCGAACTCCTCGGGATCGATCACCGCTACACCCAGCTTGCGGGCCTTCTCGAGCTTCGAGCCGGCTCCCTCTCCGGCGACGACCATGTCGGTCTTCGAGCTGACGCTGCCGGCGACCCGGCCACCGTGAGCCTCCACCAGCGCCTTGGCCTCCTCCCGCGATCGCCCCGGCAGCGCGCCCGTCAGGACAACGGTTTTGCGGAGAAACGGTGAGCCCGTCGAACCGTCTTCCGTTGCATCCTGGGCTCCCCGTGGCGGGGCCTGCCCCGCTGAAACCTCCGGCTTCACCCCCGCCTCCCGAAGCCGCCCGAGCAGCTCGCGGTTGGCGGGCTGATCCAGAAAGGCCCGGATCGATCGGGCGGTCTTCGGGCCGATCTCGTCGATGGCCTGGAGCTCCTCTTCCGTGGCTTCCTGCAGGAGATCGAACGAGCCGTAGGCATCGGCGAGGACGCGGCTCGCGCGCTCGCCGACGTGCCTGATTCCCAGGGCGTGGAGCAACCGCCGGAAGGGGCGGGTCTTCGACACTTCCAGCTGTGCGAGCAGGTTGGCCGCAGACTTCGCTCCCATTCGCTCAAGGCCGGCCAGCTCTTCCGGGTCGAGGCGGTAAAGGCCGGCGACGTCGCGCACCATCTCGCGCCGCAGCAGCTGTTCCACGAGCGCGTCGCCCAGGCCCTGGATATCCATGGCGGACCGCCCGGCGAAGTGGCGCAGCATCTCGCGTCGCTGCGCCGGGCACGAGACCCCCGTGCATCGACTGGCGACCTCACCTTCCTCCTTCAACACGTCGGATCCGCACACCGGACAGGCTCGCGGCATCTCGAACGGACGGCTGTCCCGCGGCCGCTTGCTCTCGATCACCTTGACGACCTGAGGGATGATCTCGCCGGCCTTCTCGATGAGGACCGTGTCGCCGATCCGGACGTCCTTGCGTTGGACTTCCTCTTCGTTGTGTAGGGTCGCGCGCGCAACGGTGGTCCCCGCCAGCTGGACCGGCTCGAGCTCCGCCACCGGGGTCAGGGCGCCGGTTCGGCCGACCTGGATGACGATGTCACGCACGCGGGTGGTGGCCTGTTCCGCCGGGTACTTGAACGCCACGGCCCAACGCGGAAACTTGGACGTCGACCCGGCCAGCTCGCGCTGGTCGAACCGCTCCACCTTGACGACGACGCCATCGATGTCGTAATCGAGATCGTGGCGCGTCTTCTCCAGGCGCTCGATGTAGGCCTGGACCTGGTCCAGATCGTCGCAACGTTCGCCGAGCGGGTTGGTGCGCAGCCCCAGGTCGCGAAGCAGCTCGAGAGATGCCTGGTGGGTCTCCGGACCTGCACCTTCGCTGTAGGCGGCCAGGGCGTAGAAGAAGCAGTTCAGCTTTCGCTCGGCGGTGATCCTCGGGTCGAGCAGGCGAACCGAGCCGGCCGCGGAATTGCGCGGGTTCGCGAAGGGCGGCATGGAGTCCGCGACGCGCTGCCGGTTCAACTCCTCGAACGCGGTCCGTGGCATGTAGACCTCTCCTCGGGCCTCGACGAACGGGACGGCGCGGGTGAGTCGAAGGGGTACGGAGCGGATGGTCCGAACGTTCGGGGTGACGTCTTCACCCACCGAGCCGTCACCGCGCGTGACGCCGCGCTCCAGGATCCCGTCACGGTAGTGGATCGCGATGGAGAGACCGTCGACCTTGGGCTCGACGGTGTAGGTCGACGACGCGCCGTCGAGACGTCGCCGCAGCCGCTCCTCCCATTCCTCGAGCTCCGCGCGGGTATAGGCGTTGTCGAGCGAGAGCAGCGGCGTGGCGTGATGGAAGGTCTCGAACTCCTCGGAGGGTTGCCCTCCCACCCGTTGGGTCGGCGAGTCGGGCGTGACCAGCTCCGGGTGGACATCCTCGAGCTCCCGAAGCTCGCGCTCCAGCAGATCGTACTCGGCGTCGGAGATCTCCGGATCGTCGTCGACGTAGTATCGCTTGCGGTGGTAGGCGATGAGCCCGCGGAGCTTCTCGACTCTCGCGCGGGCGGCGCTCTTTCTGTCGGACGGACCTCCGCTTCCGCTCACGGAACCACCCGGGTGGACTCGGCGGACGAGGAGACACCGGGGTGCCGCCTCGGGAGTCGGATCCAGAAGGTCGTGCCCTCGCCCTCGACGGACTTCAGCCCGATCGTCCCCCCGTGACGCTCGACGATCTGACGAGCGATGGGGAGCCCCAGACCGGTCCCGCCGCCGCGGCTGGAGTAGAAAACCTCGAAGATCTTCTCCCGGGCGTCCTCGGGTACTCCGGGACCGTTGTCCTCGACCTCGACGACGACCTCACCGCTCGACCCCGCTCGCGAGATCAGCCGCACCACGCCCGCCTCGCCGACCACCTGGCGAGCGTTCACCAGAAGGTTGATCACCGCCTGCTTGAACTGCGTCTCGTCGAGATCGACCGTCGGCAACAGCGGCTCGAGGTCGGTCTTGAGCTCGACCCCGCGTTGCCTGAAGTCGGCCTGCAGGAACATCGCCACGCCCTGCAGCACGTCGTTCAGGTCCCGTGACTCGAATCGCGGAGATCCCGGTCGGGCATATTGCAGGAAGTTGCTGGCCAGGTTCTCGAGGCGCTTGATCTCGCTCTTCGTCGACGTGACGAGCTCGTGCATCTCGCCGCCCTCGAATCCGGGAACCGGCTGCATCTCCTCCTCGAGCATCTGGAGATTCATGTTCATGGCGTTGAGCGGATTGCGGATCTCGTGAGCGAGTCCCGAGGCGAGCAGCCCGACGTAGGATCGCCGTTCGGCGGCGAGGCGGGACTGCTCGAGCTGGCGGTTCTTGCGGATCAGGTGCAGGACGTAGAGGAAAGCGATCGCCAGCAACACCAGGGTCGCCGAGGTCGCCACGACGAGCTTGAGGCGTAACGACGCGCGGAGCTTCTCGAGCTCGCCGGGTGCCTGCTGACCCGAGATGCCGACCCGGACCTCCCCTTCGGGCCGGGCGCCCCGCATGAGCTGCACGGTCACCGTGTAAGGCTTACCGACCTCCTCGTGAAGACTACCCGGCCCGGGCGACCCGAGGCCATCTCGCGAGACGTAGAGGAGGCGGCCGCCGTACCGGTCCCGGACCTCGACGTCGAGGACGAACGGGAGGTCGGCCAGGCGCTCGAGCACGATGCGTTCGAGGACCTCGGTCTTCTGCCCGAGAAGGTGGAAGTTGATCCCGTGCTGGTCCCGGCCGAGGGCGGCCACGGCATCCGCGATGCGACCCGCTTCTTCGTAGCCCAGTCGCGCCCGGCGGGCGAGTACCTGGAGATTCAGCTCGCGGAAGAGCAGCTGGCCGGCGATGCCGGCCAAAGCGACCAAAATGATCGAGAAAACGAGGAAGGCTCGAACCGTCTCGCCACCTACCGGCGCGGCCAAAAGGCCTTTCATTCGGGGTTTTCCGGCGCTCATGGCTGCTCGGAGACCAAGCTCCTCCGGGCGGCCTCGAACCCACCGCCGCCGCTAGACATTCGACGCGACCCCCGGTCTCGGCGTATTCTACACGCGGAAGTGAGCCGCCGGAGTGCTGCGTATTGTCCGCACGGGGTCGCTGCACCGCCGCCACCGGGGTTGACGACCCTCCGAGATCGGCGTAAGCCGGGATGTAGAGGGCAGATAAGTCCAACGGGGGAGAGGAAATGGGATCCAGATCTCAGGCGAAGCTGAAGGGCAGCACCCGGCTCGGGAGTTACCTCCGGCGGCTGCGCACAGGCTACGGATACTCCCTCCGACGTGTCGAGGAGCGGGCCCGAGCCGAGGGCGGCGAGATCGACAACTCCCAGCTGAGCCGTTATGAAAAGGGCGTCTGCTATCCGTCCTTCGACAAGCTGCGGGTGTTGTCGAGCGTGCTCAACGTCCCGATCCAGGCATTCTCCGACGTCGTTGACCTCGAGGCCTACGAGCACCTCAAGCCCGCCGGTGGCGACCCGGCCGGCCTCATCGAGGACGGGCGCCAGGCCTTGCAGGCCGGGGACATGCCGCAGGCCTTTGCCTGCTACGAGCGCGCCCTCGAGCTGCTCGAGGACCAGCCACGAAACGCGGAGACCGGGGTGCTGGCCGCTCGGACGCGGATCGCCTTGGCCCTCGCCCTCCACCGTCTCGGGAAGCTGGCCCTCGCCGAGCAGGAACTGCGCGCGGCGCTCCGAAATCCGAAACACCTGCAGCCGGCGTCCCTCATGGCTCAGGCGATCCTGAACCTGGCCAACGTCCACGCCGATCAGGGCGACCTCATGCTGGCCGAGATGGAAGCTGAACGGGCCTACGCCCAGGCGCAGAGCGAGCAGCTCGACGTCCTGTCCGCGCGGGCCCTCCACACCCTGGGACGGGTGCTGGCCGAACGGGGCGAGCACGGGCCGGCCATCGAGCGGTACCGTGCCGCGGCGAGCCTCTACGAGCGCGGCGGTGACGGCTACGAGGCGATTCGCATCCGACTCAACAGCGGTGGCTGCTACGTGATGATGGGCAAGATCCGCGAGGGAATCCGCATGCTGCGCGACGCTCTCACGGAAGCCCGCTCGGGCGGGTATCGGCGCCAGCAGGCCCACGCCTGGAGCTACCTGGGGGAGGCCTACTATCGCCTCGGAGACAGCCCGCGCGCCAGAAGGTGCCTGCGCGAATCCGACTCGCTCGCGTCCGCGGGTGAGCAGTACGGCGATCTGATGTTCCTCAACGCCTTCTACGATTGGAAGATAGCGGCGAAAGAAGACAACCCCACCCGAGAGAAGATCGCGTTTGGACGCCTGAAAGCCCTGCGCTCCCGGCTGGAGAGGAAATTCCCGGAGGTCGAGGCATTCGACGCCCACGTGGAAAGGGGGCGCCGTCATGCGTAACAGAATCCTCTTTTCCCTCCTCGCGGCAGTCGCGATTCTGGCGAGCAGCTGGGCCATGGCCGGCGAGCGACTCGCCGACCTGCCCCGTCGCCACTCGGCGGCGGCTCAGGACGGTCAGCCGGTCTCCGCCACATTGGCCTCCGGCGCGGCGTGGAGCGCCTGGGCCTACCGGATCAGCGGCGAATACGCCGTCGCGCTGTCTTTCCGCGAGCCGGGCGGCTCGTGGAGCGAGCCGTCCTACATCGGGCTCGACGACCGTCTCGATCAGATCGACCCGGATATCGTCGCCGATGCCGACGGAAACCTGTACCTGGCCTACGCCGTGCGTGAGACGGGGGTGATCTGGGTCACGGCCCTCCGCGCCGGGCGGCACAGCTGGTTCGAGCCCCAGCAGGTCACTCTTCAGAGTGAGCGCGCGGGTGCGCCGACCCTGCGGATCGTCGGCGATCGTCTCGTCATGGGATACCGCGCGGGGCAGGAGGTCCGGCTTGTCGATTGGGAGCTGCTGACGACCTACCCCTCAGGCGGCATGACGACCGAGGGAATCCAGGACGGACCGGACGGTTTCCCGCTGGCGGTCCTGCACAACGGCGACCAGGAAGAAGAGCCGCCGCCGGCCAACGACGACCTTGAAGAGACCGACTCCGAAGACGATGACTCCTCGGGCAGCGCCGATTCGTTCGGGCAGCGACGGTAGGAGACGAACCGAACCGACCTCACGAAGACTCGCACGACGATGGCCCTCGCTCGACCCGATCGGGCGGGGGTTTTTTCTTGAGCACCTAGAGGGCCCTCGACCCCGCTTCATCGCCTTGCTTTCGCCTGCCCGATCCGTGATATCTGATTGAAAAATCTTGACATCGCCCGACCCTCTCTTTAACATGCCGCGCGTGGTCTAAAGTGGAGCAAAGTGGCCTGAAGAGGGCTACGCATGGGCTCCTGGGAACGGGTTGGTCGGCGGCGCCAGCGTCCACAGGGCATCTCAACATCGCCACTCGGATGCCGGCCCAACCGTCGGGACGGTGGATAGGGCATGCTGCGAGGAAACGCGCTCGCGACGGTCGATGAGAAGGGACGCCTGAAGCTCCCTGCCGCCTTCCGTGCGGCCATCGAGCCCAAGTACGGCAAGGACTTCTTCGTCACGAGCCTCCGCGGCGAGTCGGTGCGAATCTACCCGATGCAGGTCTGGATCCGGATCGAGGAGCGCCTCGCGCGTGCATCGTCACTCAGCCCACCGGTGATGCGTTTCAAGAACTCCGTGAACTACTACGGGCAATGCGCGTCGATGGACGGCCAAGGCCGCATTCTCATCCATCCCCTGCTCCGGGAGAAGGCGGGCACCCAGGGCGAGGTCGCCGTGCTCGGACAGCAGGAGTTCCTGGAAGTCTGGAACCGCTCCGCCTTCGAGGAAAGGCTGGAGCGTGACCCCCTGACGGACGAGGATCTCGCGATCCTGGCTGAGTCGGGTATCTGATCGGGATGTCACTAATCGGAGCGCTCGAGGAGACGATGGTCGCCGAGGTCGGACCGCACCGTCCCGTGCTGTTGCGGGAGACCCTCGAATCCCTCCGTCCACGGCCCGGGGCGGTGATCGTCGATGCCACGCTCGGTCCGGGAGGACACGCGGAGGCCGTGCTTGAAGCCATCGGTCCCGGCGGCCGGCTGTACGGCATCGACCGCGATCCGTTCGCACTACGGCTCGCGCGGCAGAGGCTCGCTCGGTTCGGAGATCGGTTCATACCCATTCACGGCAATCACCTCGACCTGACCGGGTTGCTCCACGACCTTGGCGTCGAGGCGGTGGACGGCGTCCTCGCCGATCTCGGCATTTCATCGCTGCAGC
>Ga0316191_10002034_pt1 | contig 14596 bp, 13 predicted proteins | sample Eddworburr2cm_MG_FD_204928 | JGI IMG/M metagenome (GOLD analysis project Ga0316191, IMG submission 204928) | Coastal sediment microbial communities from Maine, United States - Eddy worm burrow 2 cm | ecosystem: Environmental > Aquatic > Marine > Coastal > Sediment | place: USA: Maine...
GCACACTACGAACCCTTTCGCACGCAGCTTCCGTCAACTCAATATTGGCTTCTACTGAACTCATATTACACAGCTCCTGCCATCATCTTCAAACGCTGTCGAATCGACACCAAGGTCGCTACCAGATCTTTCGCATCTTCCAGCGTATGCTCCGGGCCAAAACTCACTCGAATACTGCTACGTGCCTGCTGATCCGACACGCCCATCGCCAGCAACACATGCGAAGCGTCCCGTTTACCCGATGAACAGGCTGAACCTGATGCAACGGCAAACCCTGCCAGATCAAGCTGCATCAGCAGCGTTTCGCCATCGAGCCCAGACATCGAGAACATCGAGGTATTACTAACTCGCTCGACCTCTCCTGCAAAAATAACGGCGTCAGAGATCTCTTCGCCGAGCAGTCTCTCAAACCCATCACGCACAGCACGACACTGCTCGAATTCATAAACACCCATAGCGGCGGCAAAACCGGCTGCACCAGGGACATTCTCAGTTCCTGATCGGCGCTTGCGCTCCTGCCCACCACCCTGAAGATAGGGTTGAAGCTTGCTTCCTCGCTTTATCACCAGTGCACCGACCCCTTTTGGGCCACCCACCTTATGGGCCGAGAGTGAAACGAAATCGACATTTAATTGACCCAGATCAAGCGGCAGCTTACCGAGTCCCTGCACAGCATCCACCAGCATGGCAGCGCCATGTCTACGGCACTGCTCTGCCACATCGGCGACCGGTTGCACCGCGCCTGTCTCATTATTAGCCAGCATCAAACAGACGAGCCGGGTATCATCATCAATCTGCGAACAGAAGCGCTCCAGATCGATCACACCACTCTTCTTTGGTCGTACATGGACCACATTCCACTCCGGCTTCGCCGCCCAATAGGAGAGAGGCTCAAGCACGGAGGGGTGCTCAATGGAAGAAACGACGACCTTTCCCGGTTTTTGGGTTGCCAACCAGCCATGAATTGCCATGTTATTGGCTTCGGTGCCACCGGCTGTAAAAACAACGGAGCCGGACTCCACATGCAGATATTTGGCTATTTTGTCTCGCGCATCATCAAGAACCTTTCGTGCAGCGCGTCCTGCCCAGTGCAGGCTGGAGGGGTTCCCCAGTGCATTTCTCGATGCCTCTACTGAAGCCTCAATGGCCTTATCAATAGCAGGAGATGTAGCATTATAGTCAAGATAGCGATGCACGAGCCCCATCCATCACAATGGTTTCAGGCTCTGCTAGATAGCCCTCAATCGGGGCCATTTCCAGTTTATCAAGGTAGATATTCTTATCGACCACATCCTGAAGCGTGATCGAATCCAGAAAACGGTAGATATAGCGTCCGAGTGAATTCCAGAGTTGATGCGTATCGCAGCGGCTACCCTGATGACAGCCACGGTCGGCATCCTCACACATGGTGGTTCGAATCGATTCGTTCACCGCAGTAATCACATCGGAGACCACAATCTCATTAGCCGGACGGGCCAGACGATAGCCGCCACCGGGACCACGAACGGACGTGACTAGATTCTCTTCGCGAAGACGCCTGAACAACTGTTCAAGATAAGATAGCGAAATAAATTGACGCTCTGAAATAGATGCAAGTGTGACCGGCCCAGCATCTGAATTTTTGACCAAATCGACCATTGCCGACACGGCGTAACGCCCTTTACTGGTTAAACGCATGGTAAGACCTCTCTATATGTAGTACCCATAGAATAATGCGGGATATTATATACCGTACTATATTAGTCAAGTATTATAGCTTTGTTAAAAAAGCTAATACAGATGGTTATTTAGGCTAGATGCCACCACCACCAAGGAATCGATCCAGCTTCTCGTGCTCTTTCTTCATGTCGGCAGAAATTTTCTTATCCTCTTTCGATGACTTGTCCGCCATATCCGGATGAAAGCGATCAACACGTGTATTCACATCATCCACCAGCTTCAGTACATGCTTGAGGACCTGAGCTACCGGATCAGGCATCAGATGATGATCAAGATTGATCTTACCATCCTCAACTAGAGATTCAGTTGTGCCCACCACAGTGCCGGGAATACCGATGACAGTTGAATGGGCGGGCACATCTCTCAGCACCACCGAATTGGCACCGATACGACTTCCCTCACCAATGGTGATGGAGCCGAGCACCTTGGCTCCGGCACCGACAACGACGCCATGCTCAAGGGTTGGATGGCGCTTCTCTTTCTGCCATGTCGTACCACCCAGCGTTACGCCGTGATAGAGGGTGACATCATCACCAATCTCCGTGGTCTCACCGATCACCACACCCATACCGTGATCAATAAAGAAACGACGGCCAATGGTTGCGCCAGGATGAATCTCGATACCGGTCAGCCAGCGGGCAATATGCGATACAAACCTGCCGATCCAACGCAAGCCATTTCGCCAGAACATATTGGCAAAGCGGTGCATCCAGATCGCATGCAGGCCGGGATAGCAGGTGATGACCTCCCAATTTGACTTGGCAGCCGGATCACGATCAAACACACTGCGAATATCTTCACGCATAGCTTTAAACATCGGCGAAACCTACATTTTCAACATTCTCTAGTACATGCTCAGGTGCACAGAGGCTCCACAAAGGCTTTTGCGACAGCTTCTCACCTACCCAATCGCGAATCTCTTCAGCTCGAACAGCATTGACCCGACCCACCCACTCTAGGTGTGTCAGCAGTTCCTCTTCATCGATGCGGCCACCAAGATAGAGCATGTGCCCCTCAACTGAATCCATGCCCATACGGAACTGCACCTCCATCTGGCGCTTGGCCCGACTGACCACACCTTCATGGATGATCGAATCGAACTGCTCCAAGGAATCGCGAATCACGTTAACGCACTCACCCAATAGACTCGGGTCAGTGCCACAGCTGATGCTCCAAACACCCGTATCGCTCATGGTCGAAAGGTGTGAACCGATACTGTAGGCCAGCCCCCGCTTCTCCCGCACTTCACGAAAGAGGAGCGAACTCATACTTCCACCCAACATCTGGTTTGCCAGCCATGCGATCGGCTTTTCTTTTGAGGAGACGTTCATGCCGGGAAAGGATGCTACCAACTGCGCCTGTTCAAAGTTACGCGGTAACCACTGAACACCTGATGCCAGCTTTGCAGATGGTCTTTTCTTTTGGGTGCCGGCCTGCGGCCAATTCATCGAACTCAATGCATCAACCAATTCCTGATGCTCAATACGTCCAGCCACGGAAATGAGTAACTGCGGTGGCCTGTAGTGCTCTTCAAGATACCCCCGGAGATCATCATGGGTCATAGCGCTTAGCGCTGCTTTCGTACCCAACGTTGGGCAACCAATCGTCTGCTCCGGATAGAGCGCCTGCATGTGCTGGTCATAGACCCACTCATCCGGCGTATCTTCCACCATCGCCATCTCCGAGTAGATCACCTCACGCTCTCTGAGCCACTCTTCTTCCGGCAGTGCCGGCGTTAAAATCATCTCAGTAAGTAGTGCAATGGCCTTTGGCCAATCCTCATGCAGTACGTGAATATGAAAACAGGTACGTTCGCGCGAGGTGAATGCATTGGCATGGCCGCCCAACTGATCAAGCGCTTCGCTCAAGGCGTGGACATCAAGGGTTTTGGTACCCTTAAAGAGCATATGCTCCAACGCGTGCGCCATTCCGGCCTGATCTTCTCGCTCATCACGGCTACCGACATCGACAAAGAAGCCGATGGCCACACTCTGTGCATCAGGCATGGTGTGACTGACCACCAACGGGCCATTAGGAATCTGTGTCTCATCTACAAAGGAAGAAGTCACTTACACCACCTATGATTTATTAGATCCGGTTACAGGCATCCTGCCTTTCACCTTTGCTGTTGCGCAAAAACGCGGTTTTGCTCCACTTACGGCTTCACGATGTTCAGCCGCCCCACTTCCTGTGGGGAGGAGCGTTTCAAAAACAAAAAGGAGGCGGGTTACCCCCGCCTCCTTTGGCTGTTAACTCACCGCACATGGATGTGCGGCTTTAGTGAGCATTTGGAAATCACAATTTTCAAATGCGTTCAAGGCCGAGGGCAGGATGCTCCGAGGCCGCTTCAATCAATTACGCAGCATCAACGTCTTTCATAGTCAGACGAATCTTGCCGCTACGGTCTACTTCAAGAACCTTAACGCGAACCATCTGGCCTTCAGAAAGCTCATCGCTCACCTTCTCAACACGGTGATCCGAGATTTGAGAGATGTGAACCAGACCATCGGTCTGACCCATGACGCGAACGAATGCACCGAAGTCCATCAGCTTCACAACCTTACCTTCGTAGATCTTGCCCACCTCAACTTCTGCAACGATGTCATTGATCATCTTCTTGGCGGCTTCGCCAGCATCACCGGTTACAGCAAAGATGGTGATCGTACCATCATCAGCAATATCAACCTTGGCACCGGTCTCATCACAGATACCACGGATCACTTTACCGCCAGCACCAATTACTTCACGAATCTTGTCTGCCTTCACCTTCATGGTGAACATACGCGGTGCATGATCAGCAATGGAGTCACGTGGAGCAGTCATGCACTTGGCCATCTCGCCAAGGATGTGCATACGGCCACCGTTCGCCTGAGCAAGCGCTTCACGCATGATCTCACGGGTCAAACCACCGATCTTGATATCAAGCTGCAGCGTGGTCACGCCTTCAGCAGTACCGGCAACCTTGAAGTCCATGTCCCCCAGATGATCTTCGTCACCCAGAATGTCAGAAAGAACCGCGTAGCCATCTGACTCAAGAATCAGACCCATAGCGATGCCGGCAACAGGAGCCTTGGTAGGTACACCTGCATCCATCAGAGCCAATGAAGTACCACAAACGGAAGCCATTGAAGATGAACCGTTAGACTCGGTAATTTCTGATACTGAACGGATGGCGTAACCAAACTTTTCCATTGATGGCAGAACAGCCTCAACACCACGTTTTGCCAGACGCCCATGGCCAATTTCACGACGTCCCGGAGGGCCGAAGCGACGTGCTTCACCCACAGAGTATGGTGGGAAGTTGTAGTGCAGCATGAAACGCTGTTTCTGAACGCCTTCCAGAGATTCGGTCATCTGCATATCAGATTCGGTTCCCAGTGTGATGGTCACCAGAGCCTGAGTCTCACCGCGAGTGAACAAAGCTGAACCGTGTGTGCGTGGCAGTACGCCAACCTGACAATCGATCTTACGAACGTCAGAAGTTGAGCGGCCATCGATACGTGGATTGCCATCGATGATGGAGCGGCGAACCACATCCTTCTCAAGACTCTTCATCGCAGATGATACATCGTTGAACTCGAACTCACCCGGTGCGTCAGCAGTACCTGCAAAACGCTCCTGCGCGGCAGCGCGGATTTCGTCAAGACGAGTGCTACGAGCCTGCTTATCAACAGTGCCGTATGCAGCGCGGATGTCAGCCTCGAAAGCTTCCTTCACAGCATTCTTCACCGCATCATTACCGGCAAGTTCAATCACCATCTTCTCTTTACCGGCCTGTTTAACCAACTCTTCAATCGCGTCCAGCACAGGCTGGTAACCTTCCTGACCGAAGATGATCGCATCTATCATCTGCTCTTCAGAAAGCTCTTTGGCTTCTGATTCGATCATCAGTACCGCATCGCGGGTTCCGGCAACAACCAGATCCAACTCAGACTCTTCCATCTGTGCGTAGGTTGGGTTCAATACATACTCGCCGTTGATGAAGCCAACGCGTGAAGCTGCAATCGGCTCTGCGAACGGCGCATCAGAGATGGCCAGCGCAGCAGAAGTACCGTTAATGGCAACGATATCCGGATTGTTATCTTCATCAGCAGAGATCACGGTCGCGATCACCTGAGTTTCGTGGAAGTAACCTTTCGGAAACAGTGGGCGAATCGGACGGTCGATCAGACGACTGGTCAGGGTCTCTTTCTCGGAAGGACGGCCTTCACGCTTGAAGAAGCCACCGAGGAATCGGCCTGCAGCGTAGGTCTTCTCCTGATAGTGAACAGTCAGTGGAAGGAAATCCACGCCCTGCATCGAAGTCTTGGCAGCGGTTGCAGCTACGTGAACAATCACGTCGCCATACTGTGCCATGACAGAACCGCCTGCCTGACGGGCAATGCGACCTGTTTCAAAGCTTGCTTCACGACCGCCAACGGTCGCTTTGGTTGTTTTTACATCAAACATATAATAAATCCTCTTTTTCAGGATTCATGTCTCTGTCTGTAGGAGTTCTGTGGAAACTTAAGAAAGGGAGATTGAAAAAAGAAAGGCGACCCGTAATGGGCCGCCTATCAGGAATTGTTTAACGACGGAGACCTAGTGTCTCGATCAGAGTACGGTAACGATTGAAGTCTTTACCTTTGAGGTACTTCAGAAGATTACGGCGCTGGCCGACCATCTTCAGCAGGCCACGACGCGAGTGGTGGTCCTTGTGGTTCTCTTTAAAGTGTCCTGACAGACCATTGATACGCTCGGTCAGCAGTGCTACCTGCACCTCTGGTGAACCAGTGTCACCTTCGTGCGTAGCGAATTTTGAGATTACTTCGTTTTTCTTTTCCACAGACAGAGACATAAATCCTGCTTACCTCTTTAATTAACTTACCTTTTTATAGGGCGGCGAACGATAGCGATAGTTCCTCCGCCTTGCAAACCTTTTTACACAAGCGATTTTAGCCCTTCAAAACAACGATCTAACATGCTTCTCAAACGACCGTGGTCATAGAGAAAGCGTTACGGTGAAACCCTCTTCTTCAATCACTTGAACCAACGACTGCATCCATACTTCGTTAAGCTGAGTTAAATGCTCAGCCTCGGGCTGTAGAGATGGGCGAGCAAGACCATAAAGAAGCACGCCTTTGACTGGTATAACCTGAGCTTTCAGCTGTTTGATAAATCCCAGATATGCATTCATCTCTTCTTCCGTTGGTTCAGCGCTATCCCATGCAAACATACAGGTCTGAATCCATGTTGGGCAGAGTTCTGCTGCTGCCTTAACCTGTTTGAACAGCAGTTCCGGCGTGGCGCTCACGCCATTGATACGCTCAATGCCTGCTTCGGTTGCTGAATCGACTTTGACCCAAACTTCGCCGTTGTTCCTGCACATCAACTCAAGCCCAGCCTGAACATGGGGCTTGTGAAGATAGGAACCGTTGGTGATCAGACGCAGCTTCACCTCATCTTTCAAACTGAATACCTGCATCACCTCAATAATCAACTTCACAATCGAATCAAAGTCCCTACAACTGGTCGGCTCGCCATTACCGGAGATGGCGAGATCGCAAAGCTTGCGACAATCCGCAGGCACCCGCTCAGCCATGAATGATCCATTCACCACGTCGTTTAGCATCGTTGTCAACTCATCCTTCAGCTGCTCCAGATCAATCTCGGGAGCCGAGCCACGCACCAGATCGGGCACCTGACAATAGGCGCAGTGCCAGTTGCAAGCGTTGTTGGGATTAAGGTTGATACCGATAGAGACACCACCAGCACGGCGGGAGATCACAGGGTAGAGATAGGTCATCCCCACCACATCACGATCATGGTTGTGGGTGCTCAGCATCTCTTCACGCTTTTCTTCAGGCAATGAGTCGGACATGGGACCACTCTAGCCTCTCTTGATGCGATGTCATTTAAAGCCACATAATCCAAGCACTTACAACATCTGCTTTAATCGTATAAAGTGGCGATTGTAATCACCACAGCGAGAGGAATTAGAGGGCACGGAGATTCATGGGTACTGATCAGAAGAAAATTCGATATGGCGCGTTTGTTCGGGAGATCTCCGTCAAGCAGAACGTTGTCAGTTACAATGACATTATCCCCAAAGCTGATTTCGATGAACAAGGCAAGCTGATCGCCAGAGCACCAAGAAAACTACGCCTGCGTTCGCTCGACATCTATCGGCTACTCCAACCCTACGTCAGTGTCCGCTTCATCGAGCAGATGAAAGCCGTGATGCCGCTGGCACTCTACCTGCTCCTGTTTGAGGTGCTTGTCCTGCATCAGGAAGTTCGCATTCCTGAAAGCATTATCATGGGCCTGTTCGCAGTCATTCTCGGCCTAATGCTATTCATGGAGGGGCTGAAGCGTGGACTGATGCCCTTCGGCGAGGTCATCGGAAAAACCCTTCCGGCCAAGGCTCCGCTAAAACTGGTGCTGCTGATCGCCCTGCTTCTTGGTATCGGTGTCACCTTTGCCGAGCCCGCCATTGGAGCCCTTAAAACAGCCGGTTCGATTGTGAAGGCTGAGAATGCCCCCTACCTCTATACCCTTCTGAACAACTGGAATATCGCACTTATCTTTGCTGTTGGTGCCGGCGTCGGCCTTGCCGCAGTGTTGGGCACTGTGCGTCTGCTCTATGGCTGGAGCCTGAAGCCGCTGATCTATGCCACCCTCCTTCCCTTGATCGGACTGACATGGTTCATGTCCAACGATCCACAACTCTCACTCATTCTTGGCCTTGCCTGGGATTGCGGTGCGGTCACCACTGGTCCTGTGACCGTTCCCTTGGTACTGGCGCTTGGTATCGGCATTGCTGCAACGGCAGGTAAGGGAGAGTCACCACTTGCAGGCTTCGGCATTGTCACACTGGCCTCCCTCTTCCCCATCATTGCCGTGATTCTGTTAGGGCTTTTCGTTGCCACTCTCTCATCACCTGAAGCAATCATTGCAGCCGCCCAGAGTGCCCAGCAACTGGCCGCAGCCGAAAATTCTGTTTCATGGTATGAATCAAGTCCCTGGCAGGAAGTAATTACGGGTGTTCAGGCCATTGTTCCACTGGTCGCATTCCTGATGATCGTGTTGCATCTAATTCTACAGGAGAAGCTTCGCCATAGCGGAACGATCACCTACGGCATCATCCTCTGTGTACTGGGCATGATCGTATTCAATATCGGATTGGAGCATGGTCTCTCCCGCCTTGGTAATGAGACAGGCTCCCTACTACCGGCTGCTTTCACCTTCATTCCTGATATGGAGTCATCTCCCTTCTATAGCTGGAGCCTTGGTATCTTTATCGTGCTTCTCTTTGCCTGGTTCTTGGGCTTCGGAGCCACTCAGGCAGAGCCTGCACTTAATGCACTGGGCAACACTGTGCAGACGCTGACCAACGGTGCATTTGAAAAGCCGATGCTGATGTACGCTGTATCCATAGGTGTTGGTTGTGGTATCGCCATGGGTGTAGCCAAGATCGTCTTCGATCTGCCACTGGCTGCCATTCTGATTACCGCATACTCCTTTGCCCTGATCCTGACATGGCTCTCCACTGAAGAGTTTGTCAATGTGGCATGGGATAGTGCCGGTGTAACGACAGGCCCGATTACCGTTCCGCTGGTGTTAGCGATGGGACTCGGCCTTGGTGGTGCGGTTGAAGCAGTTGAGGGGTTCGGAGTGTTAGCCCTTGCCTCCATCGGCCCGATCATTTCAGTGCTCTCCACTGGCCTGTGGGTACGCTGGAAGATCAAGCGTCATCATCGACCCAATCCAACACCGACTATTGAAGTAGAAGCGGAGGCAACATGAGTGCCAATAACAACATCACAGTTCTAACCGACGTCTCGCTGATCACCTGCATTGTGCAGCGCGGCATGGCTGATGATATCGTTAAAGCAGCACAGGAGGCCGGAGCGCCGGGTGCAACAATTCACTATGGGCAGGGAAGTGGCATGCAGGAGGTGCTGGGTGTCCTCAGTGTTGCGGTCGATGTCGAAAAAGAGGTACTCAATATTGTCGTTGCCAATGATCAGGCAGATATGGTCTATGAACGCATGTATCTGGCAGGAAAACTCGATACGCCCGGCATGGGCATGATGTACATGACCAAACTGGAAAAGGCTGCGACCTACATTGCACCGGATATTCTTGAAAGGCTACTTGGCGATGGCAAGTAGACAGAAACTGATCACCTGCATCACGAGGGAAGCCAATGCTGCCAAGGGTGCTGCCGCACTGCGCGAGAAATATGACCTACCAACCATTAACCAATATTTCGCTCGTGGTATTGGTAAAAGCTCACCACTGGTGAAACGTGGTATCGGCGAAAAAACCGAGAAGGTTGTACTCACCGTGGTGGTCGATGCAAAGATCGCCAATGAGGTGTTCGAATTTCTTTTTGATGCTGCTGAGATCAATCAACCGCGCGGCGGCATGATCTATATGAATGCGCTAAAGCCAGCAAACTTCTAAAACTTTAGCTACTCTTTTTCTTTTTGGGTTTGCCAAGCGTCTGATCACGGGTGTCCGTCATCTTCTCCCACACCGAATAAATCTGAACCGGTTTATCGATTCCTTTAAGGTTGGCGGGAGGCAACTTCTCGTGGTGCGGCTTCACCTTCATTTTTCTAAAGGTCGTTTCAGAAATAATAGTCTGCTTCGCCGATGCAATACTGGTAAGACGAGCAGCAATGTTGACGGCATCGCCGATACAGGTGTACTGCATCGCCTGACTTGAGCCGATCGCTCCAACCACCGCATCACCGGTATTGATACCAACACCAACCTCAATCGTATTATCACCACGATTTTTTCTCTCTCGATTAAAGAGATCAAGTGCACCATGCAGATGAAATGCGCAACGGACAGCACGGTCAGCCGGATACTCCACCTCAGTAAGCGCATCAAAGAGCACCATCACCTCATCACCAATAAACTTATCGACCGTACCACCGTACTGGAAAACAATGTTCACAATCAGTTCGAAATACTCATTAAGCATCTCAACCACTTTCGTGGCTGACATATGATGTGCAATATTGGTAAAGCCACGAATGTCGGCAAAGAGGATAGTGACCTCTTTTTGCTCTCCGCCCTTCTTCTCCAGCTTAAATTCGCCGCTGGTAACCTTCTTCATCACAGAGGGTGAAAGCAGTCGCTCAAACTGGGCCTTATCCCGCACCTCCTGCTCAACAGACTGCAGCAGCTTGGTGTTGGCAATAATGGTCGCAATATGCGCCACCAGACTTGTGATCAGATGTAAATCCTTACGGGAGAAAACCATAGCAGACTTCTGACTATCCAGATGAATCACACCATAAAAGTGGGCATCATGAATGATGGGGGCACAAAGAACTGATTGAAGACCTTGCACCATAATGGAGGCAGAGTGTGCAAAACGTTCATCTGAACTGGCATCGGCAATGACCAGAGCCGTATGCTTCGTTCGAATCTCCTCCAGAATTGCTTCCGAGATAGACATATGCTTCTCGACACCCGGTAACACTTTGACGGCCATCGGAACAAGCTTATCCGAGGCAGAGTCGAGTAACAGAATAGCACAGCGATCAGCCGGAAAAATATCAAGCATCTTCTCAGCAATGCCTTTAAGAATATCATCAAGATCTCGCTGCAGACCGACGTGACGAAGGAGTTCATTACCCAGTCGAAGCTTCTCATAATCTTCACGCCAATCCATCTCATCAGAGATCATATGCGCTGGGGTAAAAGCGTCTTCCTCACCAACGGATGCACTGGCCTGAATCGCCTGTTGGGATATCGGTGTACTGGCAATTTTTACCAATCCTGACGGCGAGGTATCAGTCAGATCCTCAATGAAGAGAAGGGTTGCTTTGCCAATCTTGATTTTATCACCATTGGCCAGAACTGTTTCAGGAACACGGACATCCTTGATATAGGAGCCATTTCTGCTACCTAGATCTCGAAAGAGATAGCCATGCTTGGTACGCGAAATTTCAGCGTGATAGCGGGAGACCTTCACATCCTGCAGGCAGACCTCATTCTCAAGCACGCGACCGATTCTCGTCAGCTCGCCGAGCTCAAGTTCCCGATCTTCCCCGGCGTCACGAATGATTAACTGCGACATTTTTCTCCACTGTCTTTAGAAGTGCCGAATGTTTTGTTACTCAGACGACTCACTCTATTTTAATTAAAGCCACACCATTTGCCTTTAAGGGGGACATCACTTGCCAGCTAAGAGCTGAGTGAAGCACCACTATACATGGCAGAAGTCACTTTCGACAACTCCTGCCGGCCAATTACGAACGGTGGCATGGTATAGATCAGTCGACCAAAAGGCCTGAGCCATACCCCCTGTTCGATGAACAATGCCTGAACGGCTGTAACATCTACAGGCTCTCTCATCTCAACCACGCCAATGGCTCCTTTGACTCGCACATCGGCGACACCCGGTAGTTCTCGACATGGAGCTAGCTCCTGCTCCAACTGCTGCTCAATGGCATCAACCCGGTCCTGCCACGGTGAAGCGAGCAACAGTTCAATGCTGGCCAACGCCACAGCACAAGCCAATGGATTAGCCATAAAGGTTGGGCCATGCATCAAGACACCACTACCATCAGCATGAATACCATCACAGACCTTCGATGAGCAGAGTGTTGCCGCCATTGTCATATAGCCGCCAGTCAGCGCCTTACCGACACACATGATGTCGGGTTGTACACTGGCATGTTCACAAGCAAATAGTTTGCCAGTTCTGCCAAAACCCGTGGCAATCTCATCGAGAATCAACAGCACATCGTATTCATCGCAAAGCGAACGCACCTGTCGTAGGAACTCCGGTGCGTAGATACGCATGCCACCAGCTCCCTGCACAATCGGTTCAAGAATCACTGCTGCCAGCTCATGGTGGTGTGTTTTGATGCGCGACTTAAACGATGCGATCTGAGATTCCTGCCAATCGGCATCACTTCCAGCCGTGGGGGCATCAGCAAAGAGCTGCTGGGCCAGGATACCGGAGAAGAGATGGTGCATGCCCGATTCGGGGTCGCAAACACTCATCGCGCCGAAGGTATCGCCATGATAACCGTGACGAACCGTCAAAATTCTGTTCTTCTCCATCTGGCCCTGTGACTGCCAGAACTGAATCGACATCTTGATCGCCACTTCCACCGAGACCGAACCGGAATCAGAGAAGAAAACATGCTCCATGTTATCAGGTGCCAGATTTAGCAGCATCGCTGCAAGATCAGCGGCAGGTTTATGGGTCAGGCCGCCAAACATCACATGCGACATATGCTTAAGTTGCCGTTCAATGGCCTGGTTCAATTCCGGTACATTGTACCCATGGATGGCACACCACCACGAGGCCATGCCATCAATCACCTGCCTACCATCTTCGAACTCGAGTTTCACGCCTGCTGCCGATCTGACCGGATAGACAGGTGCCGCATGCTTCATTGATGCGTAGGGATGCCAGACGTGCTTGCTTTCAAACTTCATCCACGCCTGTTGATCAATCGGCTGAGTCACGCGCCCTCTCTGCTTAGCAGGTCTATTGTCATCCGTTCCAGCACCACAAGGTTACTCTCAATCGATGCACCTTTGATCAACTTCTCAGCCTGCGTAATTCGTTTCATGGCACGGGAGAGCTCTAACCCCTTCCACTGCTTGGCCTCCTGTGGCACCCGTTTGCGTGCCTGACCAAAGAGCCTGGCTTTCTGGGATGGGTTGGATTCACGTTGAGCCTGATACCAACAATACATCAGAATCTGATTCATACGTGTTCCAAGCCAACTGATCAACTGCACCTCAGCTACCTGCTGCTCACTGATCAATCGCCGTAATAGTGACAAAGCTTTCGGATCTCTCTCGGCCACGGCATGGCAATAGGCCTCAATGTCTTCAGGACTACGTTCGCCGAGCAGGTCACCGACCACCTCCAGACCCATCAATTCCCCAGCCCCGTCATCATAAAGGCGTAGCCGCTCAATCAGTTGTCTGGCGGCTGTGCGTAGCCCATGCAGCCGCTCGCCCATCATCTGCAGCGCTTCATCAGTGACATGCAGGTTCTTTTCTGTGATTTCACCAATCAGCCAGTGTTGGAAGGAGGCAGGGGTTGGTGCATGGAATTCGCACTGCGCCAGCTCATGATTTGATTGCATCTTTTTGTGCAGAGCCTTCTTCCAGTCGATGCCGGGAGCGCAGATAATCAAGCGGTTTTCTGCTCGAACCTCGCTTACCATTTTGAGTAGATGTTCGCCCTGCTTGGGAGAGGCCGATTCGGCATTGCGAACCAGCGCATAACAACTTGATGGGCCGAAAAGCCCCTGACTTCGGCTCTCTGTTTCTACCCTTGCCAATTCGGAAACATCAACACGCAGTCGAATTGCAGCAGGGTCACCTTTGGCGAGCATCGCATCCGCTGTCTCAAACAGGGCATCAGCATCTTCGCCAAAGAAATAAAGTGCTGACGCACTGCTCTCCACCAACTGTGTCGGCGAGAGTTTCATGGGGTACGTTCAACCGCGGAGCCCATCAGAACCCGGAGTTAATCCGGCCCCATACCGCGTTGACCCACTCTCTCTGTAGGTCTTCACCAATGCGTTTTCGTGAAGATTCAATACCGGTCGGTCCACCGGAGACAAAGACGTCTCCAGACTTGCTGATGATGCCACTCTCCCACAACTTCTCATCCTGCCTGAAAAGGCGGACATTACCTTGAATCGTCATGCGGTACTGCGTGGCAAGTCCTGACTGGTCATAGGCACTGGGCACGAATGATTCCGATGCTTGTTCGATACGCATCTCGGCATGTGTCAGTTCATCGGGCACATCATCTGAAGCAACCACCTTATAGTGTTCACTTCTCGTCATCTGCCGCTTAAGCAGTGCGCCCATCTGTTGCGCCGTTTCACCTGTCGCC
>Ga0316191_10002035_pt1 | contig 14594 bp, 14 predicted proteins | sample Eddworburr2cm_MG_FD_204928 | JGI IMG/M metagenome (GOLD analysis project Ga0316191, IMG submission 204928) | Coastal sediment microbial communities from Maine, United States - Eddy worm burrow 2 cm | ecosystem: Environmental > Aquatic > Marine > Coastal > Sediment | place: USA: Maine...
TCGAGTTCCTGCCCGATCTCCTCCGGCGTCGGGTCCCTGTCGAGCTCCTGCGAGAGCCTGCGGGCCGCCCGGAGATAGACATTGATCTCCTTGACCACGTGGATGGGCAGTCGGATGGTACGCGTCTGGTTCATGATGCCGCGCTCGATCGTCTGACGGATCCACCAGGTCGCATAGGTCGAAAACCGGAAGCCTCTCTCGGGGTCGAACTTCTTGACCGCATGCATCAGCCCGAGATTGCCCTCCTCGATGAGGTCGAGCAAAGGCAGACCGCGGTTCATGTAACGTCTGGCAATCTTGACCACGAGACGGAGATTGCTTTCGATCATCCGCTTGCGGGAGGCTTCGTCACCCTTGCGCGCACGTCGCGCGTAATAGACTTCCTCTTCAGCAGTCAGTAAGGGCGAGAAGCCGATCTCACTCAGATATAGACGAGTGGCATCGACGTGTTCGTGCTGACGGGTGTGGCGGCCCATATACGCCGACATCTCGGCGTTGCCATCGACCTTCCTGTCCAGTCCTGGCTTGTCGCCGACCTTGCCTTTCTTCGTGACGCCGCCGTCGGGTTTCACTACCCTTTTCCTGGCCAACTCTGCCCCCATGCAGCAATCCAGAGCGTGGGAACTCCCGACCTACCTACCCGGCAGATAACCCAGCGGATCAACGGGTTTCCCGTTACGCCGGATTTCGAAATGCAGGGCGGGCTGTCTTCCGGGCCCGTCGCCCATGTGCGCTATGGTCTGGCCGGCGGAGACCCGATCGCCCTCGCTAACGCGGAGCTCCCGGTTGTGGCCATATGCGCTCAGATACGCATCATTGTGTTTTACGATGATAAGCTGTCCATAGCCTATAAGTCCACTTCCGCTGTACACGACCTGACCCCCTGCAGCCGCCACAACGGGCTGGCCGGCGCGCCCCGCAATATCTATTCCGTTACCCCCCAGAGCACCCTGCCCAAACCTGCTGACAAGCTCGCCATCGGTGGGCCAGCGCCAGGCGGATGGTGCCGGTGCGGAGGACCGCACGGGTGTGCTCGATTGGCGCTTTGGAGTACTGCTGCCTGATGCGACGGTCGCCTTGGGCCGGCTGCCTTTCGACCAGCCATCAGGGGGGCTGAGTCGCAGGGTCTGGCCGGCCCGGATCATGTCCACCGAATGCAACTCGTTCCACTGCGCGATGTCGCGGTAGTCCAGCCCGTATCGCCAGGCGATTTTGTAGAGCGTGTCGCCCGACTGGACGACATAGGAGTCCGGTTCCCAGCTCAGCATTCCGGCACAACCCTGCAGACCGATCAGGGCCAGGACACAGATGAATGCCTGGGTGCGGGCCATCACTCCTTCAGGAGCAGGTAGGCGATCACCAGAATCACAACGAAGGCCCAGCCAAGGATCTCTACGTGCGTCCGTAAGCGGCGTTCCATGGCGGGACCGCCTGCCCGGATGAGTGACGCGACCAGGAAAAATCGAGCCCCACGTCCCAGGAATGACGCGGCCACGAAGGCCGGCAGGAACATGCCGAGAGTGCCTGCTGCAATCGTGAAGAGCTTGTACGGTATCGGCGAGAACCCAGCGGCCAGAACGGCCCAGAATCCCCAACGCTCGAACCAGACCCGCACCTGAGTGTATCCGTCCCAGTACCCGGCTTCACGCATCCATGGCTCCGCGAAATCTATAGCGAAATAGCCGATCGCGTACCCGGCGACTCCTCCGGCGACCGAAGCGAGGGTAGTCAGCAACGCCAGGCGCATTGCGGCTTCCGGGCGTGCCAGCGTCATAGGTGCCAGCATCACGTCAGGCGGAATCGGGAAGAAGGAGGATTCAGCGAAACTGAGACCACCGAGATACCAGGGCGCGTGCGGGTGACGCGCCCAGGACAATACGCGGTCGTACAGGGGTCCGAACAAGCGCATCAATCCACTCCCGGTAGTAATGGAACGAAGATAACGTGACCGAGGACGCGTTCCTCGTAATCATTCCCCCGCCGCGTGATCTCCAGGAGTTCCTGATGCGTACGTGGCCCGACGGGGATCACGAGCCGCCCCCCATCGGCCAGCTGCTGGAGGAGAGGCTTGGGGATCTCGGGCGGAGCTGCTGTCACCAGGATCACATCGTAAGGCGCGTTGGCCTGCCAGCCTTCCCAGCCATCACCGTGACGGAAGCGCACATTGTAGATGGCGAGCTGGCGCAGCCGATCCCGCGCCTTCTTCAACAATGGAGCGATGCGCTCCACCGAATACACTGTGCCTGCAAACCCAGCGAGTACCGCAGTCTGATAACCGCATCCGGTACCGATCTCCAGCACCTTGCCCGGCCTGCCGGACGTTATCGCGGCCTCGGTCATTCTTGCGACGACGTACGGTTGAGAGATCGTCTGCCCATGCCCGATCGGCAACGCAGTATCCTCGTAAGCCCGACTGGACAGGGCTTCGTCGACGAAAAGGTGTCGGGGCACTTCGCGGATCCGGTTGAGGACTGCCTCATTGGCAATCCCCTCCTCCTTGAGCCGTCTTATCAGTCGCTCGCGGGTCCTCGCCGACGTCATGCCGATGCCGGACTTATCCCGGTCCGAGATCATTCCTCACCCTCCTGAAGCCAGCGCCCGAGATCCCCGATCGCCTGATGGCGGGTCAGGTCGACCTGTAATGGTGTCACGGATACCCATCCGTTGGCCACGGCATGGAAGTCCGTACCGGGGCCGGCATCCGCTTCCGGGCCGGCGGCGCCGACCCAGTAGATAGGTCTTCCTCGCGGGTCCCGGGCCCGTACGACCGGTTCCGCCCGGTGTCGGTTCCCCAGTCGCGTAGACCGCGTCCCTGCCAGGGCCTCGAAAGGCAGATCGGGGACATTGACGTTGAGGATGAAGTCGGGAGGTAACGACTGCTCGATGAGCCGTCGGACGATGGTCTGCGCCACTCGGCCGGCCGTGTCGAAATACCGATCACCTCGACTCACCAGGGATACGGCGATCGCCGGCAGCCCGAGAAACCGCCCTTCTGTAGCCGCCGCGACGGTACCCGAATAGAGTACGTCGTCTCCGAGGTTGGCGCCGTCGTTGATTCCAGACACTACCATGTCTGGCTCATCGTCCAGCAGACCGGTGACCGCGAGGTGGACGCAATCTGTTGGTGTGCCGCTGACGAAATAGATACCGGCCTCCATTTCAACGACACGCAAGGGCGAGTCCAGGGTCAGGGAGTTACTCGCGCCACTGCGATTGCGTTCCGGTGCCACGACGACAACCTCACCCAGGGGACGCAGATGTCGCGCCAGGCACACGATACCGTCGGCTCGGTAGCCGTCATCGTTACTGATAAGGATTTTCACAACTGGACAGGAACGCTCAAAGCTGGCAAATACTATACCGTAAGCAGGAGACTGGATATGCCCCCGGACGATGACGATCGTGACCTCTTCAGACAGTTGTTTGGCGACGTCAAGCGAGTCCGGTCAGACAAGGCGGAGCCGGTGTGGCAACGCCCCAGGCCGGCTGCTCGTTTCCGCCGCCTGGACGAGGCTCAGGTCATGGAGGAGAGCCTCAGCGGCACGCTGAACCCACATGATCTGGAGACCGGCGAGGAATTGCTGTTCCGGCGGCCGCACTTGCGCCCCGGAGACCTGCGCAAGCTTCGGCGGGGGCACATCCCGGTGGCTGAAGAGATCGACTTGCATGGCCTCACTGCAGATGAGGCTCACTCCGCGCTGGCCGAGTTTCTTTCCGAAGCGGTCACAGAACGCAAGCGTTGCGTCCGTGTCATTCACGGCAAGGGACTTCGGTCCGGACCGGGTGGGCCGGTGATCAAACGACGCATCGGCCGCTGGTTGAGACGCCGTGACGAAGTTCTCGCGTTCTGCTCTGCACGACCCATGGACGGCGGCACCGGTGCCGTATATGTATTGCTGAAGACCGGTCCCTGATCCGCTCGGTCGGGGTCTTACGCGTCAGGCCGCCAGTATTTCGGCCAGTACCGCCGTGGCAAACGCGCCGCGTGGCAAGTAAAACGACATCCGGAGCTGATCGTCCGACAAGGTCCAATTCAGCTCGCGCACTGGCAGGCGGAGAGCGCGGCGCTCCTGTTTCATGCCCGCTTGTTCGACGCAGCTACACAGTTCCTGGAGCTCACCGGTCACGCCGAGTTCAAGTTCGAGTTCGCGCGGCACGCCGGATGTGGCCACATCACCACGCCCCCAGAGTGGCCCTGACGGGTGCAAATCCATGGCCAGGACCCGGTTCACCATATCCTCGTCTGGCTGATCCACATGAAACCAGCTTGCGGTTCCATCCAGGACCGCCACATCGCCAGGCACCAGAGAATTCCAGTTCCCCCCCTCCACCCGACGGGATAGCAGGTTATTGAATAGGGCGGCCCTGGCGGCCGACAGTGCGAACCCGCGCCTGCGACGATCGAGGCGTGCCCCGCCGGATAGCGCCTTGGCGAGAGTCAGGTTTTTTCCTTGCCGTCCGAAGCGCTGAGGGCCGAAATAGTTCGGCACGCCTGCCGCGGAAATCATCGTCAGACGCTGCTCGATTGCCGCCGGAGTCCCGTCAATACTGTCGAGGACGATTCTGAATCGATTTCCACGATGGCTGCCCCTGCGGAGCTTGCGCCCGTGGGGGACTTGCTGGAGAACCTCAAGACCCATATCCGCCAACGCGTTCGGGTCTATCGGCGGCGCGCCCGGGACACTGAACCATTGGCTGGTGACTGCGTTTCTATCCTTCAGCCCGCAAAACCCGACATCACGGACATGCACGCCTGCCGCCCGCGCAAGACAACGAGTTGCCCAATCCGTATTGGCGCTCGTTTTCCTGAGGTGAACAAGGGTATGGGCGCCGCTACCATCCGGGCTGAACCCCAGCTCTTCTTCCACCACGAAGTCGGACGGGCGCGACCGCGCCACCCCCCGCGTGACTGCCTCACCCCACGCCCGGCACTGCCCGCTGGTGACATACAGACTGGCATCGCCGTGCGGATTCGGGTCGTGTGTCACCGCCGCAGTAACAGCACAACCGCAAAAGCGGCGATGCCCTCGGAGCGGCCGGAGAACCCCAGGCCCTCGGTCGTCGTCGCTTTGACGTTCACCTGGCTCTCCTCGATCTGGAGGTCCCGCGCGATGTGGCCTCGCATGTCATCGACATAGGGCCTGATCCTCGGCGTCTGGGCGACCACCGTCAGGTCGACATTGGTCACGCCGTAGCCCCTGTCATGAACCATTGTCGCGGCATGTTGAAGGAATACCCGGCTGTCCGCGCCATTCCACTGCGGATCCGAGTCAGGGAAGTGCAGCCCTATATCGCCCTCGGCGATCGCCCCCAACAGGGCATCACAGAGCGCATGAAGCACGACATCGCCATCCGAATGCGCCTGTAGCCCCCTATGGTAGGGAATCTTCACGCCACCCAGCGTAATGGATTCACCCTCGCCAAAAGCATGGACGTCAAATCCCTGGCCAATCCGCATCAGGCGATCCCCGATTGAGAGATGATGAATTCGGCCAGAGCGAGATCCTCTGGTCGCGTGATCTTGATGTTGTCGGCTCGTCCGGGAACGATGCGCGGTCGATGCCCCATCCGCTCCATCGCCGCTGCCTCGTCTGTGGCAAGAAATCCGGCCGTCTCTGCGCGTTGCAAGGCGGACGCCAGTTCCTCCATACGGAACATCTGCGGCGTCAACGCCCGCCATAGCCCTTCTCTGTCGACAGTGCGGGCGACGGCGCCGTTGTCGGCCGCCTTTAGCGTGTCCTGGACCGGTGCAGCCAACAAACCGCCGCAGCTCTCAGCCGCGGCATCGACCAATCGATCCAGGTCCTCATCGGTGAGGCAGGGACGTGCCGCATCGTGGACAAGAACCCAATCCCGAGCATCCGCCTTCCCGGACAAGGCATTCAACCCGGCAAGTACGGAATGGGCACGTTGCGGTCCCCCTTGGACAGCCTGGATGCGGTCCGATGACAGACAGATGCCGGGCCAGTGGTCATCGGCCGCGGAGATGGCCACGATGATTCCCGCGACGTCTGCGCGGGCCTGGAATGGCCGTATCGCCCACTCAAGCACGGTACGCCCCAGCAGCGGCAGATACTGCTTCGGCACATCACCGCCGAACCGTTCCCCGGCTCCGGCAGCAGGGATGACCGCCCAGAGCGGGCGAGTCCGGCTCACCTGCGAGCCTCTGATCTATCTCCCGTATCAGGCGCAGCGATCTGGTAGAGCGTCTCATCCGGGCCAATCATCCCCAGATCGGTGCGGGCAATTTCTTCCGCCGCATCCAGGCCGCTCTTGAGGTCTTCAACTTCCGCCTGAAGTCGTTGATTGCGCTCCCGAAGCTGTTCGTTCTCGCTCTCCTGAAGCCGGACTGCCTCGCGCAGCCCCCATACTTCGCGCCAACCGTCTTCTGATACCCACAAACGGTATTGCAGCGCGACAAACAACAAGAGCACGAAAATCAATAATGGGCGCATTGAATACGGTCTATGGAGGGGCAGGAGCCGCCGACCCTCAGATCTCCACCGGGAAAGCCGAACGACCCGGATATCGAGCGCCCTCTCCCAGCTCTTCCTCAATCCTCAGGAGCTGGTTGTATTTCGCGATGCGATCCGACCGGGACATCGACCCCGTCTTTATCTGTGTTGCGCTGGTGCCGACAGCGATATCCGCGATGGTGGCATCCTCTGTCTCTCCCGACCGGTGGGAGATGACGGCGCTATAGCCTGAGTCGGCGGCCATCCTGATCGCTTCAAGGGTCTCGGTCAGCGTTCCAATCTGGTTCACCTTGATAAGGATGGAATTACCCACTCGTTGCCGGATCCCCTCCTCGAGGATGCGTGTGTTGGTAACAAAAAGATCATCGCCAACCAGCTGCACACGATCTCGTAGCCGCTCGCTGTGGAGGGCCCAACCGTCCCAGTCATTCTCTGCCATCCCGTCTTCGATGGATACGATGGGATAACGAGACACGAGGCCCTCCAGATACTCGGAAAACCCGGCGGCATCGAACTGCCGATCCTCCGAGGCCAGGTTGTAGACGCCCTCCGAATAGAACTCCGAACTGGCCACGTCCATACCCAGCAGGATGTCTTCCCCGGCCCTGTAACCGGCCCGGTCGATTGCTTCGAGAATGGTCTCGAACGCGGACTCATTGGACGGCAGATCCGGGGCGAATCCGCCCTCGTCACCGACCGCAGTGGACAGGCCCTTGTCATGCAGAACCTTCTTCAAGGCATGAAAAATTTCCGCCCCGTAACGCAGGGACTCGGAGAAACTGGGTGCCCCGACGGGCAGGATCATGAATTCCTGGATGTCTACCGAGTTGTCCGCATGCTCTCCCCCGTTGATGATGTTCATCATCGGCACCGGCATCTCGAACTCGTCAGAGCCTATGGACCTGAAGAGCGACTGGCCTCGGGCTGCGGCAGTGGCCTTGGCGTTGGCGAGGGACACAGCAAGGATCGCATTTGCCCCCAGTCGGCCCTTGTTCTCCGTGCCGTCCAACTCGATCAGTCCCCGATCGAGGCCCTCCTGATCCTCGGATTCGTGCCCCAGCACCAGATTGCGGATCTCGCCGTTGACGTTCCCCACGGCACGCCGGACGCCCTTACCGCCGTAGCGTGACGGATCTTCGTCGCGCAACTCCACCGCCTCGCGACTTCCTGTCGAGGCGCCGGAAGGGACAGCGGCCCGGCCGAAGTACCCGTCCTCCAGGATTACGTCCGCTTCGACGGTGGGGTTACCGCGGGAGTCGATGATCTCCCTGGCGCGAATCTCGGCGATTTTCGGCATTTTGATAGTCTCCTGTGAAGACGCCGGCCACTGGGCGCGCCCGGGCACGGTCGATTCGGCGGCTCGTCTAGCGCCGCGCTGTTTATTAGCCTTCCTGACGCGCCTCGTGCAGCGGTCCGGACTTTGTCACCCGATCGAGGTCCTGGAGAGTCGAAAGCAAGGACTCGATCTCGTCGAGGGGCCAGGCGTTCGGCCCATCACTCAAGGCCTTCTCCGGATCCGGGTGGGTCTCCATGAACAGACCGGATACCCCAACAGCGACGGCTGCTCTTGCCAGGACGGGTACAAACTCGCGTTGGCCGCCAGAGGCCGAACCCTGACCGCCGGGCAGCTGGACGGAGTGAGTGGCGTCGAACACGACGGGGGCCCCCGTTTCCCTCATCACCGCCAGCGAACGCATATCGGAAACCAGGTTGTTGTAACCGAAGCTGAACCCTCGCTCGCAGACCATGATCTTCTCATTACCGGTCGAACGAGCCTTGTCGACGACGTTGCCCATTTCCCAAGGGGACAGGAACTGTCCTTTCTTGATGTTTACCGGCAAGCCCTGACCGGCGACCCGCAATATGAAGTTAGTCTGCCGGCAGAGAAACGCCGGCGTCTGCAGCACGTCGACAACAGCCGCGACTTCCTCCATGGGAGTGTCCTCGTGGACGTCGGTCAGAACGGGCACCTGCAACTGGTCGCGGACGTCGGCAAGTATCGCAAGGCCTTCCTCAATGCCCGGACCACGAAAGCTACCGATCGAGGAACGATTTGCCTTGTCGAACGATGACTTGTAGACGAATGGTATCCCGAGACGCTCGGTAATCTCCTTCAGTGCCCCGGCCGTGTCGAACGCCAGCTGCTTGCTCTCAATGACGCAGGGTCCGGCGATGAGGAAGAACGGTCTGTCCAGACCGATGTCGAAATCCGCGATTTTCATGCTTGAACTGCCTTTGGTAGCTGATGCTCCGCGTAACTCCTGGCCGCCTGGATGAAGCCCGTGAACAACGGGTGTCCATCCCGCGGATTGGACGTGAACTCAGGATGAAACTGACATGCCAGGAACCATGGATGCGAAGGTAGTTCGATGACCTCGGCCAAGCCGTCCACTGACCAGCCTGAGAAAACCAGACCCGCCTGCTCCAGCAGCGACCTGTAGGCATTGTTGAATTCGTAACGATGGCGGTGACGTTCAACTATCGATTCCTGCCCGTAGGTGCGTCGCGCCAGCGTCTCTGCGACCAACTTGCAGGTCTGTCCGCCAAGCCGCATGGTCCCGCCAAGGTCTGAATCCTCGTCGCGTTCCTCGATCGCCCCGGTCCGGTCCTGCCACTCGGTGATCAGGGCGATCACGGGATGTGGCGTCCTGGGGTTGAATTCCGTGCTATGCGCACCATCGAGATTCGCCTGGTTACGCGCATATTCGATAACAGCGACTTGCAGGCCGAGGCAGATGCCCAGGTAGGGAATCTGGTTCTCACGAGCATGCTGGGCCGCCAGGATCTTCCCCTCGATGCCGCGTTCACCGAATCCACCGGGGACCAGGATTGCATCCATACCGGCGAGTCTGGCGGCGCCAAGTTTTTCAAGCTCCTCGGAGTCGACGAACTCGATATTGACCCTCGTACGGGTGTGGATGCCCGCATGCTTGAGCGCTTCATTCAACGAGATATAGGCATCGTGTAAATCGACGTACTTACCGACCATCGCCACGCTGACCTCGGCCTCCGGGTGCTCGCGTGCTTCCACGACCCGCTGCCACTCGCTCAGATCGGCCTCACCGACGTCCAGCCCGAGCTTCTCGACAATAATCTGGTCGAGCCCCTGCTGGTTGAGCATCAAGGGGATCTTGTAAAGATCGTCGACATCCTGGGCCGCGATAACAGCATCCTCCCTGACATTTGTGAACAGGGAGATTTTGCGGCGTTGCTCCTCCGGCAATGGTCTGTCGACACGACATACCAGGACGTCCGGCTGGATACCGATGGATCTCAACTCCTTAACGGAATGCTGAGTGGGCTTGGTCTTGATCTCGCGTGAGGCCGGGATATATGGGACCAGCGTCAGGTGCAGGAATACGGCCTGCTGTCTGCCGAGTTCCGTACCCATCTGCCGGATAGCTTCCATGAACGGCAGCGACTCAATGTCGCCCACGGTGCCACCGATCTCGACCATGCATACGTCGGCGTCGCCGGCCCCGGTTATCACGCTATTCTTTATCTCATCGGTGATATGCGGGATCACCTGTACGGTAGCGCCCAGGTATTCCCCGCGGCGCTCCTTGGCGATGACATTCCCGTAGATCCTGCCGGTGGTGAAATTACTCTCCCTCGAGGTCACGGTGCGCACAAATCGCTCGTAGTGTCCAAGATCGAGGTCGGTCTCAGCGCCGTCGGCAGTCACGAAAACCTCACCGTGCTGGAAAGGGCTCATGGTTCCCGGATCAACGTTGATATAGGGGTCCAACTTGATCATGCTGACCTTGAGCCCGCGTGCTTCCAGGATAGCGCCGAGGGAGGCAGCCGTGATGCCCTTGCCAAGGGACGAAACCACGCCGCCGGTGACGAAAATAAAACGCGTCATGAGAGGAATACCGCCTTCTAGAGGGAGCGCGCAAGCGCCGGGTCAAGACGGGACTACAACTTACCAGAATAGCCCCTCACTCACAATGCGGATGTCGGTATTCCGGCTGATTTTTCCATCGGACTCGCCAACATCCCGGCCCATCGGAGCAGGCATCCTCCGCGACCCACAGGTCCGCTACCGCCAACAGCCGGTCAGCGTGATAGACGAGCGGCAACAGGGGCCGCCACCAGGGCGCAATCGCGGACTCCTGGAGCAGCCGCTTCAATGACTTACTGCTCCCGTATCCTGCCGGCCGAAAACGTTCCCCACCGGACCTGAAGCGAACTGTCAGGGAGCCATCCTCCAGCCACTCGGGTGCCAGACCCCTTCCGGGCGCCGCGATGATCTCCAGGCTGCCAAGCCCGGGTCCGAGCTCAAGCGGAGCCCCGACAGCCCAGCATCGGTCGGCGGGCGACCGATCCAGCAGCTCGAGATCATCCCGCCCGAGCGCATGGAGTTGCCCCGCGAAACGACGGATGGCCCCGCCCGGCCAGCGTACCTCGGGCTGCGCATCCCGCCGCGCAGTCAGCACATTCGTCAGGATCGCTTCCAATCGACGGCTGTCCGGCATCGGCAGACCCCGCCGATCCAGCCATCGCCTGAGCAGATTGCGTACCCGTTCCGGGGCGAGCGACTCCAGCCGAGCGATCTCAAGAGTATCGAGGGTGGCCTGCGCGCTCATGTCCACATCCGCCAGAGACTCAAGCAGGCGGCGTGCCTCGCCGCAATGCCGCGCGCTGCGGGAAACGCTGCGCGCTACGCCGGGCCAGCGCTGGCTCAACCGCGGAATCACTTCCAGGCGGAGATAGTTGCGATCGAAAGCGGCGTCGCTATTGGAGGGGTCCTCAAGCCATCGAATGCGCCGCGATTCAGCCCACTCGCGCAATTCAGATCGCGTCCATGACAGCAGCGGCCGGAATAGCAGCCCCGGCGGAAAGACCGCGACCGGCGGCATGCCTGCCAGCCCCGCCGGGCCGCTTCCTCTGAACAGCTGCAACAATACGGTCTCAAGCTGGTCGTCTGCATGGTGCCCCGTGACGAGCGTCTCACCGTCCCGCAGCGCCTTGGCCAGACAGGCATAACGGGCCTCGCGCGCTGCCGCTTCCGGGCTCTCCCCCGGCTGTCTAGCAACTTCGATCACGGCGTCAGACACGGGCACCCGCAGCGCCTGGCAGAGATCGCGGCAGTGCTGCCGCCAAAGCGCGGCATCCGGATGGAGGCCATGGTCCACATGTATTGCGCGCACGGTCCCGGCCGGCCTGGACTCGACCAACGCCAGCAGGGCCACGGTCGAGTCCAGACCCCCACTGAGTGCAACGCAGAAAGGTCCTGACACACCGCTGCCGGCGGCACTCTCCAGCACCGCCGCGAATGCTTCTGCGGAGAATCTCATTCCGGCAGGGTCAGTCCTCCCTGTACCGCCCGAAAGACATGAGCTTCTGGTAACGGGCGTCAAGGAGTTCGTCCAACGACAATCGCATGAGGCCGTCGAGATGGGCGATGAGTCCGTTCTTCAGTACTTGCGCCGTCGCGTCAATGTCACGATGGGCGCCTCCGAGGGGTTCCTTGAGGACCTCGTCGACCAGTCTCAGTTGTCTAAGTCTGTCAGCCGTGATTCCCATCGCCTCCGCGGCATCCTCTGCCCGGTCAGCGCTCTTCCAGAGGATTGATGCGCAGCCTTCGGGGGAGATCACCGAGTAGATACTGTACTGGAGCATCACCAGCCGATCAGCCACGCCGATAGCCAGTGCGCCGCCGGATCCGCCCTCACCAATGACGGCACTGACGATCGGGGTGCGCAATTCCGACATCCTGGCGAGATTGCGGGCAATCGCCTCACTCTGGCCACGCTCCTCCGCTCCGACACCAGGGTAGGCACCCGGAGTATCGATGAGAGTGACAATAGGCAGCCTGAATCGGGCGGCCATTTCCATCAGTCGCAGCGCCTTCCGGTAACCCTCGGGCTTCGGCATACCGAAGTTGTGCTTCACCTTGGCCTTGGTGTCCCTGCCCTTCTCGTGACCGATTACAACAAGGGGCTGGCCCTCCAGCCGGGCCAGCCCGCCAATCACAGCGGGATCGTCCGCATAGGTGCGGTCGCCATGCAATTCCTCGAAATCGGTAAAGATCCGTTGGATGTAGTCAGAGCTGTGTGGCCGTTGCGGATGCCGGGCCAGCTGTGCGATCTGCCAGGCGCTCAGATTCGAAAAGATACTCCGCGTCAGGGACTCGCTTTTCGATCTGAGTCGCGAGATCTCTTCTGTCAGATTGACGACCGAGTCATCGCCGACAAAGCGAAGCTCGTCAATCTTGGCCTCAAGTTCCGCGATCGGACGCTCGAAATCGAGGAAATTCAAGTCCATATCGGTGTCCCGCCCCCCGGATCGCACACACTAGCGGTCTACATTGTAGGTGGCAAGCGCTAGGCGATCCCGCGTTGGCCATAGACGACCCGGACGTTGCCACCGCCAACCAGCTTTCCGAGCCTCTGAATCAGCTCCCGACTGGGACGCACACACCAATCTTCCCCGAGGGCGATCCGGGCGCGGGCCGCGGGACCGGTGTACACGAGAGAGACGGGGCATTTGCCTTCGCGGAATGGCTGCAGAGTGCCCCGCAGTCGATCAATAAAGTCAGATTCTTCGCCGTTCACGTCCCAGCAGATCAATAGGCGGGCAGCGTGTTCCTCTCTCGCCTGATCAATGTCGACGACCCGGCGTGCGGTCACCCGCCACTCGCCGATGAAGTCATCAAATCGCAGGCTTCCTTCTACAACGAGTACGGCATCCGTCGCGACCACATTCCGGCAAGCCTGGAACGTCTCGTCGAACAAGGTGACTTCGATCCTTCCGCTACGATCGTCCAGCACCAGCGTGACTCGATTACCACGCCGACGCATCTGCAATACGAGACCCGCCACGATGACGTCTCTGCGCCCACCGTAGCCAGCCTGTGGCTCCGCGGTGGACAGATCCGCGATCCGTCCTGATGTCAGGTGAGCCAGGTCATCGACGAAAGCTTCGATGGGGTGACCGGTCAGATAGAGTCCCAGCGTTTCCTTTTCGCCGGCGAGGCGTTCGGCGTCGCTCCAGTCCGGTAGTGTCTCGTTGGGAAGGCCTTCATGCTCGCCGGTGGACTCGACCACCGACGGCATGCCGAACAGATCACTCTGCCCGGCCGCCTCGGCCTGCGCATGCTGGTCCGCGCGACGGATTGCCAGCGGCAGGTGCTGCATCAGCGTCGCGCGGTTCGGACCCAATCGGTCCAGCGCGCCTGCCTTTATCAGCGCCTCGAGCACCCTCTTGTTGGCTTTCTGAAGATCCACTCGGGAACAGAAACCCACCAGATCCTCGAACTGACCGCCGGCCTCCCGTTCGTCGATAATTGACTGTACTGCACCCTGGCCAACCCCTTTGATAGCTCCCAGCCCATAGCGGAGCGATCGATCACCGGACACGCTGAACGTATACAGCGACTCGTTTACATCAGGCGGCGCGAGCGCCAGGTCCATCTTGCTGCACTCGTCCACCAGAGTAACCACTTTGTCGGTGTGATCCATATCAGCGGACAGGACTGCCGACATGAAGGCGGCCGGATAGTGAGCTTTCAGCCATGCGGTCTGATAGGACAGAAGCGCATAGGCAGCAGAGTGACTCTTGTTAAAGCCGTAACCGGCGAACTTCTCCATCAGATCGAAAATGTGGGTGGCGTTGTGCTCGGCGACGCCGAGAGACATGGCGCCCTCTACGAAGATGTCGCGCTGCTTGGCCATCTCTTCCGGCTTCTTCTTTCCCATGGCCCGGCGCAGGAGGTCTGCCGCGCCGAGCGTATAGCCGGCGAGAACCTGCGCGATCTGCATCACCTGTTCCTGGTACAGGATGACGCCATAGGTCGGTTTGAGGATCGATTTCAACTTTGGATGGAAGTAGTCGATAGGAGCGTCGTTTTTGCCGTGTTTTCGACTGATGAAATCATCGACCATGCCAGACTGCAGCGGTCCGGGGCGGAACAACGCTACCAGGGCTACGATGTCATCGAAGCGGTCCGGCTGCAGACGCTTGACAAGGTCTTTCATGCCTCTCGATTCAAGTTGAAAGACGGCCGTAGTCGCACAGCGTTTCAGGAGAGCAAACGTCTTTTTGTCTTCCAGCGGGATATGAGCGATGTCCAGGAGCTCCTCATCTGTTTCCTGGCGCCCGTGATTGATCGAC
>Ga0316191_10002036_pt1 | contig 14593 bp, 13 predicted proteins | sample Eddworburr2cm_MG_FD_204928 | JGI IMG/M metagenome (GOLD analysis project Ga0316191, IMG submission 204928) | Coastal sediment microbial communities from Maine, United States - Eddy worm burrow 2 cm | ecosystem: Environmental > Aquatic > Marine > Coastal > Sediment | place: USA: Maine...
CGTTGCTTGCCAAGCCACGACCCGCACGCGGCGATCGTAGCAGATCAGTCCTCGATGGACTCCAGCCGCTTCAAGGGCTCGCGACCACCGAGCAGCACTCCGAACAGAACCCGTTCGTGACCGTTGCCGGTTGGCACTGCTCGCGATGCCGAAGCTGCGCCAAAAGTGCCAACGCGAGTGCCAACGTTTTTTGAAGGGAGAGTCGAGAAGCGTTTTACCCTGGTTTTTCTGGAGGCGCCGGTCAGAGTCGAACTGACGTATGGAGGTTTTGCAAACCTCTGCCTTACCACTTGGCTACGGCGCCGAAGGCTGCAGTGTCTAGCGCCTTTGACGACGCTTGTCACGCAGCGTTTTCCACGGTAGCCGATGACCGGGGTGGCGCGCCACACCCTGCGTGGTAGGCAGTCCTACATGGCATCACAGGACTCCTTTCAGAGCCGCGTCACTATACACGCCGGAGGTCGTCAGGCCGTGATTCACCGCCTGGATGCGCTGACCCGCGCGGGATTCAAGGGCATCGATACGCTCCCATATTCGATCCGTGTTCTGCTCGAGAACCTCCTTCGGTATGAGGACGGCAAGACCGTCACACGCGAGGACATCGAGGCGGTGGCGAACTGGGACCCATCCGCGGCCCCGAGCACCGAGATCGCCTTCCGCCCGTCGCGGGTCCTCCTTCAGGACTTCACCGGCGTGCCGGCGGTGGTCGACCTCGCCGCGATGCGCGACCAGTTCGCGAAGATGGGCGGCGACCCGAGTCGCATCAACCCGCTGCAGCCCGCCGATTTGGTGATCGACCACTCGGTGCAGGTCGACTCGTATGGCCTATTGCGGTCCTTTGAAGACAACGTGAAGCGCGAGTTCGAACGCAATCAGGAGCGCTATCAGTTCCTCAAGTGGGGGCAGAGCGCGTTTGAAAACATGCGCGTCGTGCCACCGGGCACCGGCATCGTGCATCAGGTTAACCTCGAGTATCTGGCGAGTGTGGTCTTCACACGGGACGAGAACGGCCAGTGCATCGCGTATCCCGACAGCCTCGTTGGCACCGACTCGCACACCACGATGATCAACGGTCTCGGCGTGCTCGGCTGGGGCGTGGGCGGCATCGAGGCCGAGGCGGCGATGCTGGGTCAGCCGATCAGCATGCTCCTGCCACAGGTCGTGGGCTTCAAGCTGACGGGCAAGCTTCCCGAGGGCGCCACCGCGACGGATGCGGTTTTGACAGTAACTCAGATGCTCCGCGAGAAGGGTGTCGTCGGCAAATTCGTCGAGTTCTACGGCGAGGGCATGGAGAACCTCGCGCTTCCGGATCGCGCGACCATCGCGAACATGGCGCCGGAGTACGGTGCGACGATGGGATTCTTCCCCGTAGACAACGAGACGCTAGCGTACCTTCGCTTCAGCGGCCGAGACGATGCACATGTCGACGTCGTCGAGCGGGTGCTCAAGGAGCAGGGGCTGTTCCACACCGTCAGCGACCCCGAGCCTCGGTTCACCGACACCTTGCAGCTCGACCTCGGCGATGTCGTGCCTTCGATCGCGGGGCCGAAGCGTCCCCAGGACCGCATTCCGCTCACTGAGTCGAAGCGCTCCTGGCACAATGTGCTCAAGGGCTTCGAAGCGTCCGCCGACAAGGCCGTCGAGGTCACGCGTGGCGATGACACGTTCAAGCTGCAGAACGGCGCTGTCGTCATCGCGGCGATCACCAGCTGCACCAACACCTCGAACCCGGCGGTCATGTTGGCGGCGGGCCTCGTGGCCAAGAAGGCGGTCGAAAAGGGCCTTCGCACCAAGCCATGGGTGAAGACGAGCCTGGCGCCGGGGTCGCAGGTGGTCACCGAGTACCTCAAGGAATCCGGCCTGAGCGATGAGCTCGACATCCTGCGGTTCAACCTGGTCGGCTACGGCTGCACGACGTGCATCGGGAACTCCGGCCCTTTGGACCCGGAGATCGCCGAGGCGGTCAAAGCCAACGACCTGGTCGTGACCTCAGCGCTGAGCGGCAACCGAAACTTCGAAGGCCGTGTCAATCCCTTGACCCGCGCCAACTACCTCGCGTCGCCGCCGTTGGTCGTCGCGTACGCGCTTGCGGGCACGATGGACATCGACTTCGAGAGCGATCCCATCGGGCAGGACACCGAAGGTACCGATGTGTTCCTTCGCGATATCTGGCCGTCCCATCAGGAGATCACCGAAACGCTGCGGACTTCGGTCAAGAAGGACCAGTTCGTCGAGCGCTATGCGGTCGTGCTCGATGGACCGCCGCAGTGGAGAGAGGTGAGCTTCGAGCAGACGGATCGGTACCAATGGGTCCCGGAGTCGACCTACGTTCGCCTGCCGCCGTTCTTCGAAGGGGTCGGCGCGGGTGAGCCGGCTCCCCCGAAGGACATCGAGGGCGCCCGCGTGCTCTGCTTGCTCGGCGATTCGGTGACGACCGACCACATCTCGCCTGCCGGCGCGATCGCACTCGACGGCCCCGCAGCGAAGTATCTGCAGGACCACGGCGTGTCCCCTCGCGACTTCAACAGCTACGGCAGCCGCCGCGGCAATCACGAAGTCATGATGCGCGGCACGTTCGCGAACATCCGTCTTCGCAATCTCTTGGCGCCGGGCACCGAGGGAGGCGTCACGCGCTATCTGCCCAGCAACGAGCAGATGAGCATCTTCGACGCTTCGATGAAGTACCAGGCCGACGGTACGCAGCTCATCGTCATCGCGGGCAAGGAGTACGGCACGGGCTCGTCGCGCGATTGGGCCGCCAAGGGCACCTTACTGCTCGGCGTCCGCGCAGTCATCGCCGAGAGCTACGAGCGCATCCATCGTTCCAATCTCATTGGCATGGGCGTACTTCCACTCGAGTTCGAGGCGGGCGACAGCCGCGAGTCAATGGGACTGACCGGCGAAGAGACCTTTGCGATTTCCGGGATCGCCGAGGGCGTCGCTCCGGGCAAGGTGCTGTCGGTTGAAACCGACGCCGGCAAGTCGTTCACGGTGAAGGCCCGAATCGATACGCCGCAGGAGGTCGAATACTATCTCAACGGCGGCATTTTGCAGTACGTGTTGCGCCAGCTTGCCGCACAAGGGTAGGTGACTGCCTAGGGTATCATGTCGCTCGTTTTCGTAATCTCGCCGCCACGCGCTGGGTCGACATTGCTTCAACGCATGATGGGAGCGCACTCCGAGATCTTCACACATCCGGAGCCGCACCTGATCACACCTCTCGCGCATCTGGGCGTCTACGGCAACGTCGATAAGGCGCCCTACGATCACATCAACGCGGCGGAGGCGACCAAGGCGTTCATCGAGGGGCTCCCCGGCGGGGAGCAGGACTACCTGGACGCACTACGGGCGTACACGAACACGCTCTACGACAGGATGTTGTCGACGAGCGAGAGCAGTTACTTTCTCGACAAGACGCCGGCCAATGCGCTCGTGCTTCCGTTTCTGCAGCGCCTCTATCCGGATGCGAAGTACGTGGTGCTCACTCGGCATCCGCTGGCGGTCTTCAGCTCGTACGCGAACAGCTTCTTCGATGGCGACTGGCAAGCCGCCCACGCGTTCAACCCGATCCTCGAGCGGTATGTCCCGGCCATGGCCACGCTTTTGCGCGAGCGGCCGGTTCCCTTGTTGCACGTCGCCTACGAAGACCTGGTGACGGACCCCGAACCGCAGCTCGAGCGCATCTTTGCATTTCTCGGCATCGAGCACGATCCGAATGCGGTCGAGTATGGCAAGGCGGGGCCGGTGAAGAAGGGCATGGGCGATCCGATTACCGTCCACACGCAGGACCGCCCGGTGGCCGATAGCGTGGACAAATGGGCAGCCGAGCTTGCACATGACGCCGACAAGCGAGCACTGGCCGAGCAGATGATCGGGCAGATCGACCCGACCGACCTCGAAGCGTGGCAATGGCCCACGGACGCACTCTGGGCGCCGATCGAAGCCGCAGGAGGCGGTCCGCCCCCTAAGCCCGCGCGCAACAGCTACACGTTCCAGCGACGCGTCATGCTCGCCCTGAAGAAGGACATTCACAATCGCGCGCACGGCAAGATCGTGAAGCGGGTGAAGTACTACTGCGACGTCCTGCTCAGGGAGTAGAGCGGCGTGCTTTCGCGATGAGGACCTGAGACTCGGTGGCAGCGGTGATCGGCTTGCCCTCGAAGTCCCCTGTGTGCGACTCCAGCTCGAAGCCGTTGTAATGCAGCAATGCCTCGAGCTCTGCCGGGAAAAACTGCCGCTGGGTGAGCGGCGTGCAAAATGACTGCGCGTCCGCTTCCGGATGCTCGAAGTCCATCGCGACGGTTTCGACCTGCGAAACTGGGTCGTAGCTGAAGTACTCGCTGTACCGGTAGCGGACGCCATCGCGCGGATGCGGGATCTCACCGCCTCGGTACCGCTTGGACGGATTGCGGGCGAGGCTGGCTGGGTCCGGCAGCAACACGTCGAAGACGAAGCGGCCTCCGGGCTCGAGGTGATGGCGTACGGTTGCGAAGCCACGTTCGATCTCCTCGCGCGTGTAGAGGTGCATCCACACGTTGAAGGGAGCGATGACCAAAGGGAACCTCCGGCGAAGGCGCAGACGCGTGAGGTCGCCCCGACGGAGCTCGACTCGATCTCGGGCCGCCCGAGGTAGACGCGCCAGCCGCTCGCGGGCCTGCTCGAGCATCGGCGCGATCGGTTCGATGCCCACCACCTCGATGCCAGCCTTGGCAATGGCGAGCGCCACGCGGCCGGTTCCCGCACCGAGCTCGAGCACGGGGCCTCCCGACTCGACCGCCAGGCGGGTGTAGAAGCGAACGTCGTGCCGACGCCGGCGATACGCCTGATCGTAGTAACGTCCGTCCTCGTAGTGCGCTTCCGATCCCGTCGCGCCGGTGCCTTGATTGCCCTCAGCCACGGCTGCCCGCCAGGTGCGCAGCAAGCTCGGCAAACCCGTGGCCGCGATCGCCGTCGGTGACGTAGCGAGGGTGCACGGGGAGCCGGTCCAAATGTTCCCGGACGTTGGCGACGCCGACACTCTTGGGGAAGCGCTCGAACGCCGCAGCGTCGTTGCCACTGTCTCCGACGAACACCCAACGGTCGAGCTCGCTACTCAGTTCGATCCCGAGCGCGTCCCTGAGCGCGCGCGCTACGCCTTGCGCTTTGTCCCATGGGCCCGGGACCGCATGCGCGTGCACCGTCGACACGGAGCTGCGCGCGCCCAGCCCCTCGATGAGCGCAACCAGCGCGTCGATCTCCGGTCGCGGGAGAGAGACCGACTCGCCCACATCGAACGCGAGATCGCACCGGCGGTGGCGGTAGTCGTTCGTGGTTTGCACATGGGGCATCGCCGACTCGACCCTGCTGCGGATCGTGTCGAGTAGGGCGGCTTGCTCAGCGCGCGCAGACTCGTCGCAGAAGTAGCCTTCGTGGGTTCCGGTATCGTCGACCCAGGTCCAGCCCGCGCCGTTCTCCCCGACGGCCACGCGGACCGGCCAGAGACGCGCTATCACGTCAGTCCACCCGAGCGGACGCCCCGTCACGGCCACCAGGTCGAACCCTGCACTCGCGAGCAGGTGCATAGCCGCGTACGCATCTGCCTCGAGCACGCCATTTCGGGTCACCGTATCGTCGATATCGAACACCACGCCGCGAATACCGGCAGGATCCAGGTCTCGGTAGCTCTCCATCTGGGCTCCCCATACCACACCCCTGGACTTGCGGACCCGTTCGGAGCGGCGTACCGTGGAACGAGACGGAGGGGATACCGTGCCCAATCTCGGATTCGGCGAGCTAGTCATTGTTTTTCTGATCGTAATGCTGATTTTCGGCGCCGGACGGCTGCCTCAAATCGGCGAGGGGCTGGGGAAGGCCATCCGCAATCTAAAGCGCGGCCTCAACACCGACGACGACATAGACGTGACGCCAGATGTGACTCCGGCCGACAAGCAGGTCCCTAAGCAGGCAGCCTCCCGCGTGGAGGACGCCGAAGTCGTGGACAAGGTCGAGAGCAAGTAGGGGTCACGCCGATCGCATCTCGAGGATCGTCTTGCAGCTCAGCCGAAGTGGCGGCGCGAGCTCCGATGACGTCGCTGCTTCCTTGAGCTCGCCTTTGCGCAAGAGCGGTGCGAGTAAGAGCGCGGTGTCGAGTGAGGTGTCCGGGTTGCGCACGATCGCGTTGCGCGGCCGATAACGTACGACCCATCGCCTGTGGCGATAAACGGTTTGCAGCACGGTCGGATGATTGGGACGCGCCGCACAAACGCGGACGACATCTTCTTCGGTCAGCGATGGGTTGTCGAGCAGAATGCGAACGACGTCGGGGTGCGGGTCACGCACGACACGTTGAATCAACGAGCGGTCGTGTGTGCGCGCGAGCGACTTCCGTTCGCCGAGGGTGAGGGGACGTCCACGTCCGAAGTCGGGAACGCGTCGCTTGTCTTCTACATCCTCGTCGTCTTCCAAAGGAGGTGCGACGAAGTCCGCAACCTGGTGGAGCTCGGCCCGTCTTGCTGCGGCGCCAAGCGCGGATCGCCTTGGCGAGAGGCGCGGCTCGAAGAGCGCCCATCCCATCGCGAGAAATACGGACTGCGTTCCGGTCGCGCCAAGCGCCGCGCCGCGATGCGCCTCGTCGAGTAATCGCACCGAATCCTCATCGGACAGCGAATCGAGTCGCTCGCAGATCAGGCCCACCCGCATGTCGATCTCGTCCAGGCGCGCCAGGCGCTGAAAAAGCTCTGCGAACGATGTTGCGTGCTCCACGGCCCAGTGCCCCCCTTGGTTAGCCTACTGAGAGCGCTCCAAAGCGCCAGCTTGACGCGGTGCGTCGCCGGGCTAGCCTCGGTCTGTCATGGCTGAGGCGGAAAAGATTCGGGTCATCAAGCGCTACGCCAACCGCAAGCTCTACGACACGCGCGATAGCAGATACATCACGCTCGACCGCATCGCCGAGTTCGTTCGCAACGGCGAAGAGGTCAAGGTCATCGACAATCGGTCCAAGGCCGATCTCACCAAGGTCACGCTGGCTCAGATCATCTACGAAGAGCAACGGAGCGGAAACGCCACGGCTTGGTCGGTGCAAAGCCTTCGGGGCTTCATTCAGGAAGGGCGAGAGAAGCTCCTTTCCTCCCTGAAAGAAGGGCCGGTCGGCAAGCTCGTGGGCCGTGCCGAGGAGCTCGGCGCCGAGGTGTACAGCGCTGCAGACGACCGCGTTCGCGCCTTGCTCGAGAGCGCCACCGCTCACGTGAAGCAGCTTCAGGGAGAAGTGCTCCGGCTTCAGGCACGAATCGAGGAGTTGGAAGCAAAAGTACGCCAGGGCTCCTCAAAAAGTGAGTCACCTGATAACTTGGAATAATTCCCGTTTCCCCGGGTTCTAAGAGCAGGCATGCCACGAAAATCCAAGAAGGTCGCCGCTGAGCGGGAGCTTTTCGAGGTAGAAGCACGACCCCAGTTGGACGTGCTCTATTCAATGGCGCTCCGGCTGACACGCTCGCCGGTCGATGCCGAGGACTTGGTGCAAGACACCCTGGTGCGGGCCTACCGCTTCTACGATCGCTTCGAGGCGGGCACGAACTTCAAGGCTTGGCTTCTGAGAATCCAGATGAACACTTTCGTCAACCGATACCGTCGCGCCAGCCGTGAGCGACAGGTCTTCGACGGCCCCATGGCGGTGCCCGTCGGCGAAGGCGTGATGAGTCGGGCCAGCATGCGCGGCCTCACCGATCCCGTGGGTGACGCGCAGCGGCGACTGATTGCGCGCGAGATCAATCGCGCGTTCGAGGAGCTCTCGGACGACGCCCGCGCCATGGTGCTCCTCGCCGACGTCGAAGAGCTCTCGTACAAAGAGATCGCTGACATCGTCGGCTGTCCCATCGGCACGGTCATGTCCCGCTTGCATCGCGCTCGGAAGCAACTTCAGGGCTCTCTGCAAAACCATGCGGTGCAGCTCGGCATCATCGAAGAAGGCGACGATGAAGTCGAGGACCCGATTCCGCTCGAAGCGTTTCGCTCGAGGAAGGCGCTGAAGTCATGAGTTGCAAGCTCGTGCGACGTCATCTCGGTGCGCTCGTAGACGGTGAGCTCGATCCCGCGACGCAGATCGAGTTCGAGCGGCACGTGGAAGGGTGCCCGGGTTGTCAGGAGCATTTCGCGTTTGAAGCCTCGTTGCGTCAGCAGACTCGCGATTCGATCGGAGGCGTTCATGCACCCGAGCATCTGTGGGGCCGGGCCATTCGTCGCCTGGACGAGATCGACGAGGCTAAGGCAGAACATACTTCGTTGATTCACGTGCGGCCGATGCGCTGGCGCCAGACTTGGCCGATTGCGGCTGCTGCTGCTGCGGTCTTGATCATCGGCGCGGTGGTCGGCTTGCCGGAGAGCACGGAGTACCAGGGCGCGGGGATGCTCCAAGACGTCATGAACCTGCATTCCCAGGCGCTGCCCTCAGACGTGCAGGCCGAAGCGCCGCAGGAAGTCGCTCGCTACTTCCAGGGCAAGACCCCGTTCCCGGTGAAGCCTGCTCAGTTCGAAGAGCCGAGCATGAAGTTCGTCGGCGCCCGCTACATCAGAGTCGGCACGCGGCCAGCTGCCGCCCTGTACTACAACCATCTTGGGCACCGCGTCACGCTGCTGGTCTTCCAGTCGCCCGAGATCATGCGAAACGCCCAGCACACACATGTCGGTGGGCGGGAGCTCCACTATTATGATGTGGGTGGCAACGTGGTAACGATCCGCCAGCATGGCGGGGTGAACTACGCGTTTTACGGAGACATCGATCGCCCGGTGTTATTCCAGCTCGCCGCCAACGCCCGCGTCGCGTACTAGAAAGCGCGCCTGCCCCTGCGTTTTGCCGTGCTTCTGACGTTGACAGCAGGAGCCCTGGACCTCTATTCTTTTTTCTGACGCTGGCGTAACTTTGCATGCGTTTGGGGGCCGGGCTGGACGCACTCTCGCTCAGAAGGCGAGAACGCTGATACCCTGGCTTTGGGAATCGAAGGGGAGTCCAAATGTCGGATGACAACATGTCGAGCGATGCACCAACCAAGATCGGCGATCCGCCCGAGATCGACGACGAGATCGATGAGTTCGCGGAGAGCGCCTTCGACGCGCTCATGATGGAAGGCGAGGGCAAGTCGTCTTCTGAGCAGCCTGAAGCCGCCGAGATCGCCGAAGCTGAAGAAACCGCAGCAGCCGCGACGGGCGAGTACGAGGATGTGGAGCTGGATGACGTGATCATGGTCTCCGACGTTCCGCCCGAAGAGCTGTCCGCCGCATCTGCACCGCCTTCGGCGCCGCCTGCGTCGATGCGGCCAGAGTCGGCACCACCTGCGCCGACCGAAGGCCCCAACACGGGCGAGATCCAGGTTGCGCGTCTGCGTTCCGAAATTTCCGGGCTCAAGGCGAAGATCGCTGAGTCGTCCGGGGGTGTGTCGAGCCGTCAGTTCCTCGACCTACGCGAGGCGCTGAACACAAAGGACAAAGAGATCCTCGAGCTGCGCGATCAAACGAGCGCCCGCGATAAAGAGATCATCGATCTCAGAGATCAGTCGATCGTGCTCGAGCGCGCGCGCGCCGACTTCGACGAGAAGACAGCCGGACTCGAGCGTTCCTTGTCCAAGGCGCAGGGATCCATTGCGAGCCTGAGCGAGGACAAGGAAAACGCGAACAAGCGTTACGAGGACGTCAAGGGGCGCTTCGAGCGTGAGAAGGCGAAGGCCGAATCTCTCGAGGGCGAGCTCTCTCAGGAGCGGGAAGGCCGCGCAGCCGATGTCGAAGCGCTGAAGAGTGCGGGCGACGCCGAGATGGCTAGGCTTCGCGTGGCGCAGGAAGAGGCCACGGACTTGCTCAAGGCGGAGTCGGCGGCAGCGTTAGCCAAGACCCAGGAAGACAATGCGGCGGCGCTCCATGCGGCGGCCAGCGAGAAGGAAACCGCGCTGGCTTCGCTTCGCTCGGAGCTCGCCGACGCGCAAGCGGCTGCTCTGGCACAGGCTGCTGCGGAGGCTGATGCCGCCAAGCAAGGGGCGCTGGCATCACTTCGCGAGGAGCTCGACGCCGCAGCATCGACCAACATGGCAGAGGCAGAGGCCGAGTGGAAACGCTCGATGGCCGAGCGCGAAGCTGAGCTTCAGGGTGAGAGGCAACTCGAGATCGAGACCCAGGAGCAGGAGCACTCCAAGCAGCTCGCGATGTTGGGACGCAAGCTTGCCGACACCGAGTCCGAGCTGTCGGGCGTACGGGAACGCGAGGCGTTGAACGAGGAGCGTGCAATCGAGCTCGAAACAAAGCTCAACGAAACCGCCGGCACCTTGGCGACCACGAGCACTCAGCTCACCGAGACACAGGAGATGCGGGATCGGCTCCAGGCCGAGCTTGGAGAGACCAAGGAGGCGCGCGACGGGCTGCAGCAGGAGCTCGACGCAAGCCAGACCAAGGTCGGCATCCTCAAGGGCAACAAGCGAGATCTCGAATCGCGCGTCGGCTCACTCGAAGCGGTGAAATCACAGCTCGAATCCAAGCTCTCCATGGCGGTCGAGAAGATCGCAACCGACGAAGCCATCCTGCAAAGGGTGCGCAAGGCGATGTCCATCGGGCTCAGCCTGCTCGAGGACCAGGAGAACAACACCTACGGCAACGCTACCTCCGAGATGGAAGGCGTTTCCGAGGACGCAGAGTAGGGGCGGCGCGAGTCGATGCCAGACCGGGTGCGCTCGGGATGGCGTCGTCCTTCTCGACCGAGCGAACGAGCATGCCGAGGTTGCGCTGCGCCAGCGGGGGCGGCGGGACCTCGGTGAGCATGCGGATGAACGCGGCCGCGTTAGGCGGCCGGTCTTCGGGGGTCGGTGTCAGGAGTGACTCGATGGCGTTCGCGAGCGGCACAGGCGTATCCGGCGCCACCTCGTGAAGAAGGTCGTGGCGTCCGTTTCGGGCGCGGTCGAGGGTTTGAATGTCGCTGCCGCCGTCGAAGGGGCGGTACCCCGCGAGACACTCGTAGAGCAGCACGCCGAGCGAAAATAGATCCGAGCGCGGGCTGCAGTGCCGACCCATTGCATACTCCGGCGCCATGTAGGGGATCTTCCCTTTGAGCGCCCCGCTTTGCACGCTGCCCGGATGGTTGGTGGCTTTGGCGATTCCAAAGTCCGCAAGCTTGATTTCGCCGGCCTCACTGAGCAGCACGTTCGAAGGCGACACATCGCGATGAATGATGCCGGCAGCATGCCCGTCTTCGTCGGCGGTGTGCGCGAAGTCTAGCGCCGCGGCGAGCGCATGTGCCACGTACGATGTCAGCCCAGGGTCGAGCGACTCCCCTTGCCGACGGAGATGACGCAACGCCCCACGAAGGTCGATTCCTTCGATTAGCTCGAGCGTCAGATAGTGCGTGCTGCCGGTGATCCCGAAGTCGAGCACCCGCGCGATGTGTCCGTGATGAAGGAGCGCCGACAAGCGCGCTTCGCGAAGGAACATCTCCACGAACTCCGAGTCACCGACGAACGTAGGAAGGATCCGCTTGAGACAAACGCGCTGCTCAAACCCACCAGGGCCACGCCGAATCGCCAGGAAGGTCTCGGCCATGCCTCCGACGCCGAGCCGCTCGACCAACTCGTAGTCGCCAAAACATTCGGGGGTCGGAGGGGCCATGAACGGATCAAGGTAACACAGCGCCATGGCCGCCGGCTGGCTTCAGCGAATTGCGTCGCGCAGAGCTCCGAGGCAAAGCCCCACGTGGCGCGGCGTAGCGGAGGCCCCCATCAGGCCGATTCGCCACGCCTTTCCCTTGAAATCGCCGAGGCCACCGCCGATCTCGATGCCGTGATCGGCGAGGAGCGTCGTGCGCACTGCGCGGTCGTCGACGCCTTCCGGGATGCGGACGAGGGTGAGGGGAGGGAGGCGGACCGGCTCGTCGACGGGGAGCTCGAGGCCGAGCCCGTGCAGGCCTCGTTGGAGCGCTTCGGCTTGGTCTCGATGACGCGCGTACCGGGCGTCGAGGCCTTCTTCGAGGACGAGGCGGAGGGCTTCATGCAGCGCGAAGATCATGTTGACCGGTGCCGTGTGATGGTAGACGCGTTCGCCTCCGAAGTATTGCCCGATGAGATTCAAATCGAAGTACCAGCTTTGAACCGGCGTCTTGCGCGTGCTCAACACCTGGCGCGCACGTTCGGAAAACGAAACCGGGGAGAGGCCCGGTGGGCAAGAGAGACATTTCTGCGTGCCCGAGTAGACCGCGTCGATGCCCATGCGGTCGACGTCGACCGGCACGCCGCCGAGAGAGGTCACGGCATCGACGAGAAGCAGTGCGCCGCACGCATCTGCGATGGCGCGAAACGGAGTGAGGTCCTGCAACACGCCCGTCGAGGTTTCGGCGTGCACGACAGCGAGCACTTTGAAATTCCGCTCCTTGGCCGCCCTCGCGACATCGTCCGGATCAATCGCTTGCCCCCAGGGTGCATCCACCATCGTCACCTCGGCCCCGCAACGTCGCGCGACCTCGGCCATGCGTCCACCGAAGACACCGTTGCGGCAGATCAACGCATGGTCCCCGGGCTCCAGCAGGTTCACGAAGCAGGTCTCCATCCCTGCCGATCCCGTAGCCGACATCGGAAGCGTCAGCGCGTTCTCGGTTCCGAACACCTGTCGCAACATCCCCTGCGTCTCGTCCAGTACCTCGAGAAACACGGGATCGAGATGCCCAATCGTTGGCCTGGACAGCGCCTCCAACACAGGAGCAGGAACATCCGACGGCCCCGGCCCCATCAACACCCGCTCAATCGACCTCATCTCGCCACCATACAAAGACAAAACCCCTCGAAAAAGACCTTTCGAGGGGTTCATCACGCGAAAAGGGGTCAGACCCCATTTTCGAAGGGTTAATTCGGCGCTGCTAGTGCAGCCTGCGGTAGACGCCCACGACGACGCCGAGCACCTGGGTGCTTCGCCAGTCGTTCTTGGGAATCAGGATTGGTGCCATGTCTTTGTTGGCGGGCTGGAGGCGGACGTGTTCGCGCTCCGGGTAGTAGTACTTGCAGGTGGCTTCATCGCCGACGAGAGCGATGATGACCTCGCCGCGGTTCGCGGTGAGCTGCTTGCGGACGAACACGAAGTCGCCGTCGAAAATCCCGGCCTCGATCATCGACTCGCCGGTCACGCGAAGGCCGAAGACGTCGCGCTGGCCGCCGATCAGCATCCGATCGATGTGCACGGTGTCTTCCGGGTGCTCGATGGCCTCGCTAAGTGCCCCGGCGGCGACGCGGCCGACGATGGGAATCTCGACGAGGTTGTCATTGGAGGCGGGCGGGCGGCTGCTGGGCTTGCCGTCCGGGGTCTTCATCAGCCGCAGGGTCCGGGACTTCATGTCCTCCCGGGTGAGATACCCCTTGCGCTCCAGCGCGCGCAGGTGGTCGTTGACCCCGTTGGTGCTGCGAATGCCGAGATGATTGCCGATTTCACGAAGAGTGGGTGGGTACCCCCGCGCCTGAATCGAGTCCCCAATGTATTCGAGCACAGCTTTTTGCCGTGCCGTTAGCTTATGCATGGTCTCCCCCGCTCGCATCTTTCACCACCCTTGCTGATTTGCCTAGATCCTGCACAAATGTCCCCTGCAATGCTGAGCAGGTGGGACAAAGGTACATATTGTCGCCAATTTTGTCAAAGAACCGACGATCTGTGCAGCGGTGCTCAGTTGCGCCGGTCCGGGCCCGGACCGTTGAAGGCGCCCAGCAGGCCCTCGATGCCTTTGCCGTCGGTGAGCCCGCGCCAGAATCCCTGGGCGATGGTGACGATTTCCTCGGAGTCCATTCCGTCGAGTGCTGCGAGCGCGACCTGGGCGGCGCCGCTCAGGACGTCGATGCCAAGACCGGCAGCGGCGTACCCCGGCAGGGGATGAACCATGAGCTCACGGGTGGCGAACGCGATGGCCCACTCGCCTGCCTGCCTGCCTGTGAGGAGGGTCTGGGCTGTGGTTCGTTCCATGAAGAACCCAATGTGGAGTGGCCCAAGCTCCCGCTCGATGGCCCGGGTCAACACGCGATGGTCGCGATGCCACGCGCCCCCGAGGGGACCCGCCCATTCCGACATCGCGGCAGGGCCCGCCAGCACGTCGAAGGTGCCGCCGTTCCGCCTCAGCACCGCTCCGGTCCAGAGCTGTCCGTCCTCGAAGACGCCGAGCACCACGCTGTGCCCGTCCGGCAGGAGGAAGTCCATCGCTGGCTTTGCCGCAGGGGCCGCCGCCAGCAGCAGATCGGGAAGGGGGTTGGGCCAAATCCGCAGCCAGTTGCCGTTGCCGAGCTCTCGCAGGACGTGAGCGAACCGCATGACCCGGGTCGCGAAGTCCTGGCCCGGGTCGATCGGCTCCGCGAGGTAGTCCGCAAGGTCGGCCATCGCACGCTCGCGCATCACGATGCAGGCCCCGGCCTCGGTGACGTCGCAGAGCGCCTCGAGGGTAGGCACGTCGGGAAGCGTCGCGGGGTCGACTGAGCCTGTCGCTGTGTGAAAGCAAGCCACGGGCATTCGCTCGGCGTCGACGACCAGCACGAGAACACCGTGCGGCCGTTCTTCGCCATTCCCGCCCAAGAACAGCGAGACGAGCCGGTCCCACGAGGTGTCGTCGAAGCCCAAGAAGGCG
>Ga0316191_10002038_pt1 | contig 14590 bp, 13 predicted proteins | sample Eddworburr2cm_MG_FD_204928 | JGI IMG/M metagenome (GOLD analysis project Ga0316191, IMG submission 204928) | Coastal sediment microbial communities from Maine, United States - Eddy worm burrow 2 cm | ecosystem: Environmental > Aquatic > Marine > Coastal > Sediment | place: USA: Maine...
TCGGGACGTCGGTGGCCGCCATCTTCGCGAGGAGTGGGTCCCTCATCCGGGTCGCGGTGAGGATCAGGCCGTCGAGGAATCCGGGGTGTGCCACTCTGGGGAAGAGCGCCTCTTCCTCCGACTCATTCTGGAGGAGGAAAAGGGTCAGCGCCGCCCCTGAGCGATTGCTCGCCGCGCTGATGCCCTGGATCAATCGCCCGAAGTACGGATCCTCGAACAGGCTGTGGACCCGGCTGGGAATCACGAGCCCTATGAGGCCGGTGCGTCCCGACACGAGCGACCGCGCCGCTGCGTTGGGTGTGTAGCCGGTCCTGCCGATCACCTCGAGGACGCGCTCTCGAACGTCCGGTCGCACGTTCGTCGACTCGTTGATCACGCGGGACACGGTCGAACGGGAGACGCCTGCGAGACGGCCGATATCTTCGAGCGTGAGGCTGTTCTTCATGGGTGATGCTGCAGTCGATATGTGAATGGGAGCGCTCTCCAAGCCTATTCCTATCCGTGAAGCCCGTCAACTTGACGGCTCCGTGCACCTGGACTTAGAATAGCTGAGAGCGCTCCCAGAAACGATCCGAGGTCCGGGGGCGACGAAGAAACAAGCTCATGTTCAAGGAGGACATCCAGTGAAGACCAAGCAATGGTCGTTCCTGATTCTCGTTGTCGTGCTTGCAATGGTCCTTGCTGCCTGTGGTGGCGACGACGATTCGACCGACACGACGGCGGCGGATGGAACCGAAACGACGGCGGCGGATGGAACCGAAACGACGGCGGCTGGTGGAGGCGGCGAGGATGTGACCTTGCGCGTCCTGGTGCACCAGAACCCACCGATGGTGGAGTTCATGGAGGCATTCAACGCCTCGTTCCAAGAGGCGAACCCGAACGTCACGGTCGACATGTCGGTCGTCGAGACGGGAGACCTCGCAACCGTCACGCAGACCCGGCTCTCGGCCAATGACGTCGACGTCATCGACATCTTCGGCTTCTCCAACGGTGTGCAGGACTACATGGGCGGTGCCACGCCCCCCGCTTGGCAGCAGTTGATCGATGCGGGACTCCTGCTCGACATCACGGACCAACCGTTCGTGCAGAACTACGACGAAGCGTCGATCGCCGATGCCGGCAGCTACAACGGCGCCGTGTACCAGGTCAATCTCGGGCGTGTCTCCTACAGCGGCATGTTCGTGAACGACGATCTCCTCGCCGAGGTCGGAGTGGCTACTCCGACGACCTGGAGCGAGCTCGTTGCCGCCTGCGACACCATCAAAGCGGCGAACTATGAGTGCATGACGGTTGGTGGAGCAGACGGCTGGCCGGTCTTCGTCGGCTCGTACGGGCTGCTCGGCGCGTACTACCCGGACCAGGAGGCGTATGCACAGGGTCTGTGGACGGGTGACACCGCCTGGAACGACGCTACGACGCAGGATCTGTTCAGCCGATACCAGGTGTACGCACAGGACATGCTCGAGGAGGGTGTGACGGGTCTCGCTCACGACGCCGGCCCGGCTCGCTACAGCGCTGGCGACGTTGCCTTCATGCCCACCGGGGTGTGGCAGGCACCTGCGCTGGAAGAGGCAGGACCTGCCTTCCAGTGGACCTATGTCCCGTTCCCGGGAAGCGACAACGCAGCCGACAACCAGTACCTCTTCGGGAAGTACGACCAGGGCTGGTCGATCGCGGCGAAGTCGCCGAACCAGGAAGCGGCACTGGCATACGTTGCCGCCTTCTCCGAGCCGGCCAACTATCAGGACTTCGTCAACGCCGTTGGGTTCCTCCCGACGCAGCCGACGGCCACGCTCGAGACGCAGCTCGGCGAGCAGGTTGCCGAGTACCTGCCGAACTACCGGGTCGGTTTCGAGCAGTTCTGGGTTGAGCCCTCGGGCGCAGGCCAGTGGTCGAACGGATCGCTCGCGGCATCGTGGTTCCAACCGTTCAACGAGTGGGACGATTCAGCGGCGCTGGCAGACCAGTCTCAGGCTGATCTCCAGGCTGGACTCGACGCAGTCGGTTAGCGGCGTTTAGGGTGATGGGCTCCCCCCTGGTGGGGGAGCCCATCACCAGCTCTACGAACTGAGGATGTGACATGGCGCTTGTCAACAAGCAGTATCTCTTCGGACGCAAGATCACGCCGGTGCTGTTCTTACTCCCCGGACTGCTCCTGTACCTCGTGATTGCCTTCGGGCCATCGCTCGCAACCATCGTCTACTCGTTCACCGATGCTTCTGGCATCCGTGGCGCAGTCGTGAACTGGATCGGTTTCGAGAACTTCGACGAGTTCCTCTTCCGAGGCGTTGCATCGAGAGACAACCTCGACGCACTGAAGCGAACGCTGCAGTTCATGTTCTTCGTGACCGCTCTCCAGTTCGGCCTCGGCCTGCTATTTGCCGTCATACTCAATCAGAACAAGCTCAAGGGAAGGCTCTTCTTCCGCACCATCATCTTCATGCCTGTGATTCTCGGTGTGGTTATCCAGGGCTTCCTGTGGAAGCTCTTCCTGCTCCCTCGCGGCGGGCCCATGGCCGAGGTGTGGGGTTGGTTCGGTCTCCAATCCGAGTTCCTCGGTGGAACCGATGCCTTCTGGTGGGTCATCTTCATCCAGATCTGGGCCAACGTCGGTATCACGATGGTCATCTTCATCGCCGGGATGCAGGCGATCTCAGATGAACTCTATGACGCTGCCAAGGTCGACGGAGCCTCCGGGTGGCAATTGTTCAAGAACGTAACGTGGCCGCAGTTGACTCCCGCCATCAATACCAACTTCCTGCTGAACATCATCGGCTCGCTCCAGGCATGGGCCCTGTTCCTGGTGACGATCGGCTACAAAAACGGAACCCAAGTCCTCGGCTACTTGGTGTATGCAGAGGGCTTCGGCCAGACATCCGGCTCGGTGACGAGTTCGTTCCGCCAGGGCTATGCGGCGGCCGCTTCGGTCGTCCTCTTCCTGTTGGTACTGGTACTCGGGCTTTCTGCAAACTGGTTCGTGACCCGTAGAGAAATGAAGTACATGGGATGACCACCACAGATACACCTGCGACCACAGAATCCACGATGACTTCGAAGAGCTCGCGCAATGCGCGATGGGGCTTGATCGGGTCGTATGTCGTGCTCCTGCTCGTGAGCCTGCTCTACATCGGCCCCCTGCTGATGTTGGTCAACACGGCGTTCAAGACGCTGCCGGAGTTCTACCAGGACCCCATCGGTTTGGCCTCGAGCTTCAACTTCGACAACTTCACGGAAGCCTGGGAGCTCGCCAACTTCCCGCAGTACATGTTCAACTCGATCATCTACGCGACGGTGGCCACAGTGATCTTCGTGATCACATCGGTCTTCGTAGCGTTCCCGATCGCACGTGGCCACATTCGGGGGGCGCGCGCGCTGCTCACGCTCTACGTGGTAGCCCTGTTCCTTCCGCCTGCGCTGATTCCGCAGTTCCAGCTCATCCTGAACCTCAATCTGTACAACACGAGACAGGGCTACATCCTGCTCTTCCTGGTCAATGCGATTGGGATGATCGTGCTCGTCAACTACATCAAGTCGGTTCCCAAGGAACTCGATGAGTCGGCGGCCATCGATGGATGTAGCTACCCGCGTTTCGTCTTCAAGATCGTGATGCCGCTCATCAAGCCTGCAATCGCAACCGTCACCGTGCTCCATGCGATCGGGATTTGGAATGAGATCATCCTTCCGACGATCTATCTGACGAACAGCGACCTCTACCCGATCACCCGTGGACTCGTGGTCTTTGAGGGCGTGTATGGCAGCAACTGGCCCGGCTTGGCCGCGGCCGTGTTGATGCTGGCGCTTCCCATGGTGATCCTGTTCCTGGTCCTCCAGCGCTACATCATCTCCGGGCTCACCGGCGGAGCGGTGAAGGGATAGGCGACACGATGGGCTGGGAGAGGAAGTCTGCTCGATACTCGAGCATGCATCGGGCAGGTGCCCCGCCGGTCTCCAGGAGACGGAAGTGGTTCCGCTCAGCAATCTCGGTGGTACTCGTGGCCGTCCTGGCCGCTGCCTGCCAGTCCGACGACACGTCGGTTGCCGAGACGACGACGAGCGTCGTCTCGGCGTCGACGACCAGCACCAGCGCCGCCACGAGTACGACGGCCACCACCACAATCGTTCCACCTGCCCCCGTCCCCATCGATTCGACCGAGGGATGGGAGCTCGTCTGGAGCGATGAGTTCGATGGCGCAGAGATCGATCTGTCGAACTGGACCTATGACATCGGAGGCTGGGGTTGGGGGAACGGTGAAGCGCAGTACTACACGGATCGTCCGGAGAATGCCAGCCTTCAGAACGGCTTGCTGGTCATAGCGCTGCGGCAGGAGCAGATCGAGGATTCCTACTACACCTCAGCGCGGCTCAAGACACAAGGATTGCAGGAATTCCAGTACGGACGGATCGAGGCCAGGGTGAAGGTCCCGCGTGGCGATGGAACCTGGCCGGCGTTCTGGATGCTCGGAGCGAACTTCGACGAAGACTCGGACGATCCGGCCAGCGCTTGGCCGCAGGCAGGCGAGATCGACGTGATGGAGCACGTCGGCCGCAAGCCACAGGTCACCTACGGAACGATCCACGGGCCTGGCTACGCCGGCGCGGGGAGCCTGGGTGGGTGGAACACGCAGGATTCTGATATCGCAGACGAATTCCACACCTACGCCATCGAGTGGGATGCAGAAGGCATCGAGTGGCTCTTCGACGGCGAGCCGTTCTACGAGATCGGGCCCGGGGACATCGGCAACCGTGAGTGGGTCTACGACCAGCCGTTCTTCCTCATCGTGAACCTCGCGCTCGGTGGTACCTTCGGAGGGAACATCGCCCTGGATCTGGAGTACCCGCTGTACCTCTACGTTGACCACATCCGTGTCTACCAGACGACCGACGGGTAGGGCGCCGACCGTGTTCACCGATGCTCCTCATGTCTGCAGGGCGGCCCGGCCATCGTGTGTCGTTGAGAGACGGTCGGGCGGGTGACTCTGCGTCCGGATCCAAGTTCCTCCAACGCTGGACGTTTTGATGCGGTGTGCATCGGGGAGACCATGGTCTCGTTCGTCGAGACCGATGATCCGAGACACTTCGCTGCCATTGCTGCTGGCGCAGAGTCCAACGTCGCCATCGGCATGGCCAGGCTTGGCCTGCGAACTCGATGGGTGTCGCGCATCGGGGACGATCCGCTGGGTCGGCTCGTGGAGGAGTCCGTCGCATCTTCCGGAGTGGATGTCTCCGTGATCCGAGATCCAGAGAGGGTGACCGGCGTCATGGTCAAGCACCCCTCCGGACCCGAGAAGATCTCCTCGTACTATCGCAGCGAGAGCGCCGCTCGGCTCCTCGACCCCACTGATCTGCAGAGGGCGGGGAGTGCGCCGTTGATCCACGTGACCGGCATAACGCCGGCGTTGTCGCAGTCCGCGCTCGGGCTGGTGCAGGCTGTCGTGGGCCGCGTAGCGGGTCTCGACAGCACAGTGTCGTTCGATTTCAACTACCGCGCCAAGCTCTGGCCGGATGCCGAGATGGCAGCCACGGTGCTGCTTCCGCTGGCTCGAGACGCGGACGTGGTGTTCATTGGAGACGATGAGGCACGCCTCCTCTTCGGCTCGACATCACCACCCGCTCTTGCTGACCTGATCCTTCGCAGGACTGATCAGGAGCTCGTGCTGAAGCGAGGATCGGGCGAGGCATCTGTTGTCACCGTCGACGGTGAGTCCTCCGTCCCAACCTTGCCGACGACGGTGATCGACGTCACCGGTGCAGGTGACGCGTTCGCCGCCGGGTATCTCGCCGCCAGCTTCTTCGAGTGGCCGGCGGAAGCCCGTCTGCGCTTGGGTCACGTCATGGCAGCGCGGGTCGTCGGATCGCTCCAGGACATTTCGCCTGCGCTTTCGGACGAGGAACTGATGGATGTCTCGCCATCGGGATTGTCAACGCTGTGGAACGACTCCCGGGGATCGACAGAGGCTGCCTCCACCGGGACGGGTCGTCAGCAGTCTTTCACTGCGGGCACGCGAGAGGGGCGTGGATTGTGAGAATCGCCGTCACCGGGGCTGCCGGACGCGTCGGTACGCACGTTGTCGAATTGGCCTCCTCGCTGGGCCATACGGTGGTGGCAATCGACCGCCGCCCACTTCCGCCTGCGGTCGATGTGTCTCGGTACTTCGACGTCGACACCACGGACTACTCGGGTTTGGTGGAAGCGATGTCGGGGTGCGATGCGCTCATTCATCTCGCCGCCATCACCGGACCGGGAAGGGAGCCCGACCACATCGTGCACAACACCAACGTCGTGTCGAGCTACAACGCATTGAGGGCGGCGTCTCAAGTGGGGATCCGACGTATCTGCCAGGCCTCGAGCATCAACGCAATCGGCGGGCGCTTCAGTGAATCGCCTCGGTATGACTACTTCCCGCTCGATGAACGGCACCCGACGTACGCTGAGGACCCGTACAGCCTGTCGAAATGGGTATGTGAGCTGCAGGCGGATGCAATCTCCCGCAGCAACCCAGGCATGTCGATAGCGAGCCTTCGCCTCCATGGTGTGGTCGATAGCCGCCCGGACACCGCCGGATGGTCCAGCCTTCCGGGCAAGGTGGTCGAGAAGCAGCTGTGGGGGTATGTCGAATTCTCCGCTGTCGCCCGTGCCTGCCTGCTGGGTGTGACGACCGATCTGGGTGGCCACGAGGTGTTCTACATCGTTGCTCCCGACACCATGGCCGACGCTCCCTCCCGCATGCTGGCCACCGACAACTACCCGGATGTCCCGGTGCGAGGAGACCTGGCGGGGATGCAAGGATTCTTCGATTGCGCGAAAGCACTCTCGATGCTGGGATGGAGGCACGATGCTCAATGAGCATCCGGGATGCCGATTGCCGTCGCCAAGCGATCAGTTGCGCGGGACCTCTGCGCTCGCCAGTACGAACAAGGAGAGCCGATGACCACCATCCACCGCGTGAGGGCGATTCTCACCGCCCCCGACGGCATTCCCCTCGTGATCGTCAAGATCGAGACCGACCAGGACGGCCTCTCAGGCCTCGGCTGTGCGACCTTCACGCAGCGTCCCACGCTGGTTGCCCAGGCCGTCGAGGAGTATCTCGACCCCCTGTTGCGGGGCCGAAGCGTGTCCAATATCGAGGACCTCTGGCACATCATGTACGTCAACGCGTACTGGCGGAATGGCCCGGTCCTGAACAACGCAATCAGTGGTGTCGACATGGCGCTGTGGGATATCAAGGGCAAGCTCGCCGGGATGCCGGTGTACGACCTGCTCGGCGGGAAGTGCCGCGAGGCGGCGATGGTGTATCGGCATGCCGACGGTCGTGACCCCCATGAGGTGCTGGACAACGTGCTCGGATTCGTCGACCAGGGCTATCTGGCCGTTCGTTGCCAGATGGGTGGCTATGGCGGGCAGGCACCTTCCGCATCCGAGTCCCGGAGTCGAATTGAGGAGGCCTTCCCCGGTACGTACTACGAGCCTGACGCCTATGCACGCTCGGTAGTCGATCTGTTCGACCACGTTCGTGGTGCCACCGGAGATGGACTCTTCTTGCTCCACGACATCCACGAGAGGCTCGCGCCCATTGACGCCATTCGGCTTGCGAAGGATCTCGAACCGTATCGGCTCTTTTTCCTCGAGGATCCCCTTCCGCCGGAACACGTGGAGTGGTTTCGGCGACTGCGAGACCAGTCCTCCACTCCCATCGCCATGGGGGAACTCCACAACCATCCGCTGGAGTGGCGGACCCTTATCACAGACCAATTGATCGACTTCATCCGCTCCCACCTGTCCCAATTGGGTGGGTTGACTCCTGCTCGCAAGCTGGCCGCCTTGTGCGAGGCCTTCGGAGTCCGCACCGCATGGCATGGTCCCGGCGATGTCTCTCCCGTTGGACACGCGGCGAACCTCCATCTCGATCTCGCGTGTCACAACTTCGGGATACAAGAGGTCGGTGGCTTCGGCGAGGCGCTGCGTGAGGTGTTCCCCGGGACGCCCGATCTACGGGATGGATACCTGTGGGCGAATGACGAACCCGGATTGGGTGTCGAAATCGACGAAGCCAAGGCTGCCCTCTACCCGATCGAACTGTCGCCGATCACCTGGACACAGAGCCGCTGGCCCGACGGCACCGCATGGACGCCATGAGGTCGGTTCGATCGCGCGGACCCAGTCGGGAGGGAGACGGATGACCGTGTTCGATGAGCTCGGGGCGCACGGTGTCGTTCCCGTGGCGGTGATCGATGATATCAGTCTCGCACCGCCGCTGGCTGATGCCCTCCTGAGGGGTGGGCTGCCTTGCATCGAGGTCACCTTCCGCACGCAGGCGGCTTCTCATGCGATCGACGTGCTCGTGAAGGAGTTCCCGGAGCTCATCGTTGGGGCCGGTACCGTGATGACGATCGATCAGGCGCGGGCTGCGAGGGATGCAGGAGCGCGGTTCGTCATGTCCCCGGGCTTCGACGATGAGATCGTCGATTGGTGCGTCGCCGAAGGGATGCCCGTTGCGCCGGGCGTCATGACCGCAACAGAGGTCAGCCGCGCAATCCGGAAGGGCCTGACGGTTCTGAAGTTCTTCCCCGCCGAACACGCCGGTGGCGTTGCGACGCTGCGTGCACTCGGTGGAGTGTTTCCGGATGTGGCATACCTACCAACCGGAGGGATCGACGAGCGCAACCTTGAGAGCTACCTCGAGGAATCATGTGTGGTCGCATGCGGAGGTTCCTGGCTCGTGCCTCGGGAGACGATCCGCGCCGGTGACTTCAGTGAAGTCGAGCGTCGTGTGGCAGGCTCCGTCGAGATTGTCCGATCGGTCCGGGCTCGTGGCGGTTGATGATCGCGGGCAGCAGGTGGCCTTCATCGGTTCCTACGGTCCGCCGGAGGAGCCCGGCATCCACGTGGTCGCGATCGACGGCATGGGCCAACTGGAGTTGCGGGGGAGGATCGGGGGTATCCGGAACCCGTCATTCTTGAGCGTCCATCCGAATGGACGCCACCTCTACGCGGTCAGCGAGACCGGTCTCACCGCGGATGGGGTTGTCGGAGGTGTTGTCGGCCTGCGGATCGAACGTTCCGAGGGCGTTGTCGATCTCACTCCGGTGAGTCGACGCTCGACGCTTGGGGATCAACCGTGCCATCTCAGCATCGACCGGACGGGTCGTTGGTTGTTCGCCACGAACTACGGTTCCGGCGATGTTGTTGTCTTCCCCATCGATGACGACGGGAGGTTGGGGGAGTGCACAACCCGTGTTCAGCATGTTGGCAGAGGCGCCGATCCGGGACGTCAGGCCAGCCCTCACCCTCACTCGTCGGTGCTGTCTCCTGACGATGCGTTTCTGATCGTTGCGGATCTCGGCATCGATCAGCTGATCGTCTATGCATGGGACGACGAGGGCGGTGCGCTCAGCAAGCACAGTGTCTATCGGTCCAGCCCCGGCTCGGGGCCGCGGACTGTCGCATTCCATCCGGCGGGGCGGTTCCTGTGTGCGGTCAACGAGTTGACCAACACCGTGACGGTGTTTGAGTGGGATGCCGATGCTGCGATCATGCACGAGGTCCAATCGATCTCGACACTGCCCGTCGGGGTCGACGTTCCCAATCTCGCAGCGGATCTCCAGTTCTCGCCCTCGGGCGAGAGCGTCTATGTCTCCAATCGGGGACACGACAGCGTGATGACCTTCTCCTTCGAACCGTCCCGTGGGCTTTCGGCAATCGGGGTCCGAACGTCCGGCGGGAGGTGGCCTCGTGCGATGGCGTTGACTCCCGGTGGTGACCAACTCCTGGTGGCGAATGAGCGCAGCGACCAGGTCGTACCGCTTCCTCTGCTCGGTCGGGCGGTCGACGGCGAGACGGAGTCCCGCGCCGTCGACATCGTGAGCCCTTCCACGATTGTGCTTGCCTGAGTTCACCACCGAACGTGCACGAAGACATCCAGGACGAGGCGATCAGGAAGACATCGGCCGGTGGTTGCCGGTGTTCCGCGAGGCGAGGTCGTTGAGGGCGTAGCCGGAGGGGACCCGGATCGAAAAGGCCTTGGCGAGGACGGCCATGTCGGCCCTGTCCTTCTCGGTCGGTTCGTATCCGGTGTGGTTCGTGACCTGCTGGCTGACACTTACGCACGTGACCGAACGTCCACCAATCGCTCCACGAGCCGAAAGAGCGTCCTTCGTGGATATCCACCATGTGCCGTCGGCCATTTCGAGCCGTCCCCCGCCGCGTTCGTCGAGTCGAACGGGATGCACCTCGACTCTGCAACCCGACTCGTGGATCATCTCGAAGCGAGTCGGGAAGCCATCAGCTTCGATCTGGTATCCGTGGGCCAGCAGCAACCGATGCACGTCGAGAACGCGTCGGAACGGAACCAGCGCATCCAGGTCTCGATGGGGCCGCGTCTCGTGCCCCACGAGGGCGTCGATCCCCCAGCCGCCCGCGATCCAATGGACGATCCCGGCCTCGTCGAGAAGATCGATCAGTTCGAGCACGTCTGATGATGTCGTCGATGCCACGTGATCCGAGCCGGGGACGCTGAGCGTGACAGCATAGGGCCCGAGGCATCCGAGACTCGTCCGCCCAGGCGTGCCGACATGAGCGGGCCGGAGCGGTTGCTGGTGGCTTCATTGGATCACGACCGCGTATCTGGACCGTTGCTGTAGCTAGGCTGTGCCGCACTACACAGGAGGCGAAGATGAGTCGGGCGCTGCGGATGGGGATCGGGCTCGTCAGCCTGATTCCAGTGATGGGGATTGCGGGCGGAGTGCTCGTGGCAATTGGCGTCGAGGGGGCAGCCGTTGGGTGGCTCGCGCTTGGGATAGGAGTGGTGTGGTTTGCGCTGATGGCTGCGTGGGCGCTTCGCGCTCCAGCGAAGCCCGGTAGCGAAGACCGCACGTGGGGCGTCTTCCGCCATACACGGTCCCGCTAGAACTGAGCGGCGCGTTCAATCAGCTCACCCGGGGCATCCGACGGATCATCCGACCGGCGTGGTAGCCGTCGAACCGGCAGCCGAAGATGCACGGTCACGATCTGGTTATCTGCGAGGCCCACGTCCGTGGCTTCACCCAGGACCGGTCGTCGGGTGTTGCAGCCGACCGAGACACTCCCCGGTCCAGAGACGCAGGTGGTGATGGGCTTGCCGTTCGAGGAAGTCCGGGATGCGTTGGCCGGACTCAGCGACGAAGACCGTGAAGTCATTCGGCTTCGTGCCTGGGAGGAGCTGACGGCTCCACAGATCGCAGGTGGGGAAGGCTTGCGTCCCGTCTACACCGATATGAGCGGGGCGAAGATGAAGACGAGCACGATGCTCACGGCACCGACCGACACCGCTGCAGCGATGCCCACGAGGAATGGCTTGAAGCCGAGTCCCTTGAGTTGGGTGAACGAAGTCCCGAGCCCGACGGCGGCCATGGCCATAGCGAGGCAGTACTCGGCTGCGGTGCGGATGGCGTGTACGAGGTCTTCCCACGCATCGGTTCCCCAGATCCCGAAGGCAGTGCCACTCGACTCAACGCCGGCGTCGCCGATCGATCGGAAGATCGCCATGGCGAGGAAACCGAGGATGAACACCGGCATCATGTCGAGGATGCTGGTGCGCTCGCCGAGCTCTTCGCCCTGCTGGCGCTGACGCCGGACGTACACGTAGGTGACTGCGGGGATGACGACGATCATCAACACGTTGCGTACTAGTTTGCTGACGATGGCGATGTCGGCAGCGCTTGGTGAAGTGGTGATGTTGAACGATTGGTCGTAGATGAGTCCGGCGCCCGCCACCTGGGCGGTCTCGTGGATGGACGTTCCCAGGAACAGCCCGACCTGGACGACGTCGCCGCCGAAGATGAGATTCCCGAGGAAGGGGTAGAGCAGCATTGCTGCAATCCCGAACACCGTGATGTTCGCGATCGCGTACGTGACCTCCTCCTCCTTGGCCCGGATGCCGGGTGCTGCCGCCACGATGGCGGTGGCGCCGCAGATCGCCGTCCCGATGGCGATGAGCGTTCCGAGGCGTTCCGGGAGCCCGAGACGGCGGGTCGCGACGGTGGCCACGACGAGGCCGGTGAGCACGGCGCCGACGACGATTGGGATGCCGAAGGCACCGATCTCCAGCACGTCGGTGATGCTGAGGCGTATTCCCAGCAGGATGATGCCGAGCCGGAGGAGTTTCTTGAGGCAGAAGGTCACCCCGGGGGCGAACACGGCGCTGAGCCCGATCGTATTGCGCACCAGCATGCCGAGCACGATGGCGACGAGGATGAAGCTCACGAGGCCCTTGAAGCCCAGCAGCGAGTTGATCCCATCCGCAATGAGGACGGCTGCAATGACGACTACGGCGGCAAGCGCGACGCCGGGAATCAGAGACGGGACCCGGTTGATGGTGGTGCCGAACAGGAGGTTCTCAAGCCGATTCGGCTCGCGTTCAGTCGTGGTCTTGGTCACTCGGGTTCCGCACTCCCTGTTGGCATCTGCCAGCGACGCATCGGCCGGTGGCTCGATGGCGACTGCGTATTCGGAACGCCATGATAGACGGCGGTCCTGGGCGTCAGCATCGCGACCGTCTCAAGATGGGGCCGGTGCTCTGCGCTGGCATCGACTCGGCTCGACCGCTGCTTGGCTACGCCCAGACGTCGACGCCGAGACGCGCAGGATCGACCGCCGGTGCCTTCGGAGGCACGGCGGGAAGATGCTGATAGGGCTCCGAAATCGCCGGCCGGGGGTCGGCATCGCCCTTGTTCGGCCAAAGTGCCATTGCTCGCTCGGCCATGGCGGTGATCGAGAGCGACGGGTTCACCCCGAGATTCGCACCGACGGCGGCCCCGTCGACGACATGGAGGCCCGGATGACCGTACACCCTGTGGTACGCGTCGATGACCCCGGCCGAAGCGTCCGTCCCGATAGCCGCGCCCCCGAGGATGTGCGCCGTGGTGGGGCGGTTGAGGAGGACTTCGTTGATCGAACTCATGGCGTCGCCGCCCATTGCTTCGGCAGCGATCCGCGCCGCCTCGTTCGCGATGGGGATGTACGTCGGGTTCGGTTCTCCGTGACCTTGCCGGGAGACCACTCGAGTCCCGAAGAGGCCCCGCTTGCGGATCAGCCGCAGCGAGTTGTCGTAGCTCTGCATCACCAGCAGGATCACCGACCGCTCCGCCCACCTGTGGAGCGACATCGATTTGAGCAGCCGGATCGGGTGGGTGACCATGTTGACCAGGTAGCGCATCGGACGGGGGAGGCCGGGGCCACCGTCGGTGAGCACTGTTGCGAGGAGCCCCATAGCGGAGCTTCCTCGGGGATACCGCACCGGTTCGATGTGGGTATGTGGTTCCGGATGGATGGAGGACGTGATCGCGACGCCTTGCGAGTAGTCGATGTCGGTGCCTCGTGCCGTTGCCCCCAGGAGCACCTCCGAGTTCGTTCGGACGAGTTGACCCGCCTGATCCGAGAGGCCAGGAAGGCGCCCGGCGTCCATGAGTTTGAGGAGGAGGCGAGTGGTCCCGAGCGCACCGGCCGAGAACACCACCTGGTCCGCGGTGAAGGTGCGTCGGTGGCGACCTGAACGTGGACCGGGAGTCTGTGTGGTGACCCTCCACCGACCGTCCGGCTGTTGTTCGAGGTCGGTCACTTCCGTATCCGCGTGAATCTCGGCCCCGGCGTTCTCTGCCAGGTGGAGGTAGTTCTTGTCGAGTGTGTTCTTGGCGTTGTTGTTGCAGCCGACCATGCAGGCACCAACCAGGGTGCAGCCGGCCCGTCGGGGACCCGCCCCGCCGAAGTAGGGGTCATCAGCTTCGACGCCGGGTTCCCCGAAGTACACCGCCACGGGTGTCGGGCAGAATGTGTCCTCGACGTTCATGCGTTTGGCGATAGCCCGCATAACGTCGTCGGCCGGTGTGTCGGCCGTTCCCACCACGACGCCGAGCATGCGCTTCGCCAGGGCGTAGAAGGGAGCGAGTTCCTTCTTCCAATCGGTGATTGTGCCCCACTGAGGGTCGGTGTAGAACGCGTCGTGCGGCTCGTAGTGGGTGTTCGCGTAGACCAGCGAGCCCCCACCAACTCCCGCTCCGGAGAGCACGAGCACGTTGCTGAGCAGATCGAGGCGCTGGATTCCGTAGAGGCCGAGGCGCGGTCCCCACAAGAAGCGCTTCAAATCCCAGTTGGTCTTGGCGAATTCGCCAGTCCGGTATCGCCGACCGGCTTCGAGGACGCCGACGCGATATCCCTTCTCGGTCAGTCGCAGCGCCGAGACGCTCCCTCCAAAACCTGAACCGATAACGACAACGTCGTAGGAAGCATTCACGTCTTGAGGCTAGTTGGAGTGGAGGTCGGCGCGACGAGGCGCATGTCGCCGGTCGCCAGTCGGGCATTGGTAGCCGAGTAGCGGAGTAGCTGAGGAAGGCAACCGCCTTGCGATGCGGTGCCCAACGACTTCGCGCTTCCGATGAATCGGAATACTCGACCACTCCGTCACGCGGCTTGTCGGCTGGTGCGTTCTTCAGGCTCTTGGTGGTCTCCAAGCAGGGAGCCCTCTCCATCCCGAACGAAGTTCGGGCCGCCTCTCCCGCTGCGTGAGAGAGGCCAAGACCGGTCACGCGACTCGCCAGGTGGTGCGGCGGGGTGGTGCGT
>Ga0316191_10002039_pt1 | contig 14587 bp, 13 predicted proteins | sample Eddworburr2cm_MG_FD_204928 | JGI IMG/M metagenome (GOLD analysis project Ga0316191, IMG submission 204928) | Coastal sediment microbial communities from Maine, United States - Eddy worm burrow 2 cm | ecosystem: Environmental > Aquatic > Marine > Coastal > Sediment | place: USA: Maine...
ACCCTCTTTCAGAATCTGCCAAGTGTTTGTTGCAAAACAACTTTACCAGATTCTCGGGGCCGATGCGCCCCTCACGGTGAGATATGCGGGCTAGTTCCAGAATTCAGTACAACAGATTTGAAATACTCCCCCGAGGCACGAAGTGCCGAGGCAAGGCCGACTGGCCGTCGCACGCAGTGCGCCCTGGCGGAGCGCAGCCGAAGGCTGCTGGCGTGAGCGGAATAAAACTTAACCTCTAAACGGCTTGAAGTGCTTCGACAGTTTCAGGCCCTGCTTCTGGTAATTCGATCCTATGCCCTGGCCGTAGACGGTTTCAGGCGGTTCGCTCAGCGGTTCGTAGACCAGCCGGCCGATGATCTGGCCGTCTTCGAGGATGAACGGCACGTCATGGCTGCGCACTTCCAGCACGGCCCGGGAGCCTTCACCATCGCCCGAAACATCACCGAAACCGGGATCGAAAAAGCCTGCATAGTGCACGCGAAACTCGCCGACCAGCGGATTGAAAGGCACCATTTCAGCTGCATGTGTCGGCGGCACCCGCACGGCTTCCTTTGATGCCAGGATATAGAACTGGTCCGGGTCGAGGATCAGCGAGCCGCGCTGCCAGATCGGATCCCAGTAATCGAGTACCTCGAGACCGGCCTTGCGGTCCACATCCACCAGACCGGAATACCGCTTGGCGCGGAAACCGACCGGCAGGTTGTCACCAAAGCTCGACAGGTCGATGCTCAGGGCGATCCCGTTGTCAATGGAAACATCACCTGAAGTGACCAGCGGCTTTTGATTGTGCAATTCATGGATCAGGGCGTCACTGGGCGCCACATTGCCGGCGCGAAAGCGGATTTGCGACAGGCGCGAACCGGTTCGCACCAGGATCGGGAAAGTCCGCGGCGATATTTCAGCATATAGCGGGCCGCTGTACCCCGCTGGCACCTGGTCGAATTCAGCCGCATTGTCGGCGATAACGCGGGTGAAGATATCCAGCCTGCCGGTCGAGCTTTTCGGATTGGCGGCTGCAGACATGGTGTCATCGAGCGCCAGTGCCTCGAGCAGCGGCACGATGTATACGCAACCGACTTCCAGAACGGCGCTGTCGGTCAAATCGATCTTGTGCAAGGCAAGCTGGTCGAGCCGGTCGGAAACAGTATGGCGCGGGCCGGGCATGAAAGACGCGCGCACCCGCCAGGCCACCTCCCCCAGCCGCAGGTCCAGGCTGGCTGGTTGCACCTGATCCACATCAAGCGGAGTTTCAGCAATAATGTGGCCGGTTTCGACCATCTGGCGAATAATATGGGCAGGCGCGATACCATTTGCAGCTTGAGAGGTCATCTGTATTGCTTTCTGATGCGTTTCAGGTGACAGAGTTAGCATATCGGCTATCCGGTGTCGGCTGTAACGATCACCAGACAGCCGCAGACGTGAGATTTTCGTGGATAAACCAGCAAGGCAAGACGTGGGGTTCACCCTATCACGGTATCGCCAACGGCACTCAGACAAAGCAACGGCAAGCGAATCATGGACATCTATCAGGCAGTTACCCACGACATAGAAGTATCCGTCCTGCCACAATACCTGGACGAGCGCTCCGACCCTGACGAAAACTACTATGTCTGGGCCTATACGGTGTCGATCGAGAACAAGGGGACCAGGACGGTAACCTTGCGCACCCGGCACTGGGAAATCATCGATGCGAACGGCCAGCGCCAGGATGTCGACGGTGAAGGCGTCATAGGCAAGCAACCGACCCTTGGACCCGGCGAGCGATTTGAGTACACTTCCGGCTGCCCGCTTGCCACGCCCAGCGGTTTCATGGCCGGTTTCTACACCATGGAAGGGGCAAATGGAGAGATGCTGCAGGTCGACGTGCCGGCCTTTTCGCTGGACTCGCCGGACGCTCAACTTACCATCAACTGACACCCAACGAGCATTCCGGAGACCGGCGCCTTGAGCAACCAGCACCCCCTTTCGTCAGCGCAATTACTGGGGCACCTGATCGGCTTTGACACCACGTCGTGCAACTCGAATTTTGCGCTGATCGAATTTGCCGAGGCGTTCCTGCGTGAGCAGGGCATTGCAACGATGCGGGCAGATTACGCCCCCGGCAAGACCAACATTGTCGCCACTATCGGACCTGCCGTGGACGGCGGCGTGGTGTTGTCCGGCCACACCGATACGGTGCCGGTGACAGGCCAGACCTGGGCAACGGATCCATTCAGCATGACTGACATCAACGGTGACCTGTTTGGCCGCGGCACCTGCGACATGAAGGGGTTCATGGCCTGTTGCCTGGCCGCGGTGCAGCACCTGAAGGCGCGCAATCTGGCCCGCCCGGTCCACCTGGTGTTCTCATGCGATGAAGAAGTCAGTTGCGAAGGCGTGATCCCCGCGATCAGGCGGTTTGGCCATGACATGCCGAAACCGGCGATGTGCATTGTCGGCGAACCGACCATGATGGACGTCGTGACCGGCCAGAAGGCGTGCCAGGCTTTCGTGACGACCGTCACCGGCGTTGAAGCCCACTCCAGTAAACCGGACATGGGCTGGAGTGCCCTCAGCGAGGCCGTGCTCATGATCAACGAGATCAATGCCATTGCGCAGGAAATGCGTGAAAAGGCGCACCCGGATTGTGAGTTCGATCCGGCGTTCACCACCGTGCATGTAGGCGCCATCCATGCCGGCACCACGGTCAACATCGTGCCCAACCAGGCGACAGTCTCGTGGGAGGCGCGCTTGTTGCCGGATCAGGACGAGAACGAGATCCGCGACCGGGTGGCAGACTTTGCCCACCGCCGCAACGACATCATCCGCGCGAGGTTTCCCGATGCCGGCATCGCGACCGACAATTATGTCAATGTGCCGGGGCTGGAACCGGAACCGGACGGCGCAGCCAGGTCGCTTGCCATGCGGCTGACCGGATCGAACCGCACCAGCGTTGTATCCTACGGAACCGAAGCCGGTCATTTTCAGGCAGTGGGCATTTCGACGGTAATCTGCGGGCCGGGCTCGATTGACCAGGCACACAGGCCGGACGAGTACGTGGCCGCCAGCCAGCTTGCCGAGTGTGACCGGTTTCTCGTCCGGCTGGGCGAAGACCTCAGCGCTGGCTGAACATGCCCTATGCGCCGGATTGCACTTCGTCCAGCTTCAATATCTCGTCTGCATCGAAGTGATAGCTGGCCGAGCAGAACTCGCATTTGACATCGATGCTGCCGTCCTCGGCCATGTGCGCCTTGTCGTCAGCGGGCATGCTGGCAAGAATGCCCTTCAGCCGGTCTGCCGAACAGGAACAATAGCGCTGCAGTTGCAACTCCGGATAAACGGTGACGCCATCTTCATGGAACAACCTGTACAGCACGCGTTCAGATGACAGAAGCGGATCAATCAGTTCATGATCCTCGACGGTTTGCAGCAGCAGCTTGGCCTTGCGCCAGTTGTCGTCTTCATCGACCTCCGGGTCGGCATTGCCGGCCGGGTCATCCCCGGAATAGACCTGTATCGGGCTGGTGCCGCCATTTTCCGGCAGATGCTGGATCATGATGGCACCGGCGCGCCATTTGTCCTGATGGCCGGCGCGACCGACCAACGGGCCGGCAGCCAGACGCAACAGGGTCGGGATCTGCTCGGACTGGCGAAAATAATCATGCGCCGCATCACTCAAGGTGGCATTGCTGAGCCCGACAATGCCCTGATAGCGCTCCATGTCCTCGCCCTGGTCAACGGTCATCGCAAGATGCCCGTTGCCGATGATCGACTGCGCTGAGGCTGCGCCGTCTGCTTCCAGACGTGCAAGCGCATCAACATCTACACGCGCATAGCCCCTGATCCGGTCAGGCGACACGAAATCGGCCACCAGCATGGACACGGGTCCGTCGGTTGACGTCTGCAGAATGAACTTGCCATCGAACTTCAGCATGGCACCGAACATGGCGACCAGCGCAACCGCTTCCGCCAGTACAGCAGACGCGGCCATCGGATATTCATGGCGGTTGAGGATGTCATCGAGGACGCCGCCAAGGCGCACAATCCGTCCGCGCACGCCAAGCGGCTTGATATCAAATGGCAGCACTGCGTCCTCAACCGAAATCACGGTTGTTATGTCGAGTATTGCAGGTTGCGTCACGTTGATATCCAATCCCTTTTCCGGTCTCACAGCTTTCCGAGACACCAACGCAGAATGGCCTTTTGCGCATGCAGCCGGTTTTCCGCCTCGTCAAACACGACAGACTGCGCACCGTCAATTACCGACGCTGTGACCTCTTCTCCGCGATGGGCGGGAAGACAGTGCATGAAGACAGCGTCATCATGCGCGTGCGCCATCAGGGCATCATTCACCTGGTACGGCATCAGCAGATTGTGCCGGTTGGCTGCATCTTCATCGTTCATTGAAACCCAGGTGTCGGTAACCACGCAGTCGGCATCTGACACAGCCTCGCGCGGATCGGTGCCCATATGCAGCTGCACGCCGTTGGATGCCGCCCAGTCAAGCGCTTGCGGGTCAGGAGCAAGTTCTGCCGGTGTTGCCACCCGAAGCTCGAAGTCCAGCTTGCCTGCTGCATGGATCCAGGACGTCAGTACATTGTTGCCGTCGCCCACCCAGGCGATGGACTTGCCGGATATGGCACCCTTGTGCTCCTGCAGGGTCAGCAGATCCGCCATGATCTGGCATGGATGCGATGTATCGGTCAGCCCGTTGATCACCGGCACGGTTGCTTCTGCGGCGAGTTCGTGCAGTTTTTCCTCGCCATGCGTGCGCAGCATGATGACATCCACCATGCGCGACAGCACGCGGCCTGTGTCTGCCACGGTTTCGCCACGGCCAAGCTGAAGGTCAGCTGCGGACAGCACGAGCGATTCACCACCCAGCTGGCGAATTGCAATGTCGAAAGACACGCGCGTGCGGGTTGACGGTTTCTCGAAAACCATCGCCAGCACATGACCTTCCAACGGGCGCTGACCGTCTACGACGCCCTTGGGCAGACCGGCGCGGGCGCGCTTGGCGGACAGGGCGCCGGACAGCATTGCGTTGAGATCGTCGGTCGAAACCGTCGAGATATCCAGAAATGATTTGCTTGTGTCAGACATGATGTATGCCGGAGCCCTTTGCAGTTTTGGCCGAGGTCAACCCCCCGGGTGAATACAGATTGCTATGCGGTGGCAGAAGATGATCGAAGCTGGCGGCAAGCCGCTTCAATGCGCGTGACGGCCTGGGACACCTCATCGGCGGTAATTATCAACGGCGGCAGCAGGCGCAGCACATTGTCACCGGCTGCCACGACCAGGAGATCATTGGCCACACAGGCCGCCTGCATGTCGGTGTTTGCAACCTTGCACTCAAGCCCCATCATCAGTCCCTTGCCGCGAACACCGCCAAGGATATCGGGAAACTCATCGGTGAGGCCCGCAAGCTTCTGGGTGAGGAGCAGCGACATCTGGTTTACATGGTCCAGAAAGCCGTCTTCGAGAATGACGTCCAGCACGGCATTGCCAATCGCCATGGCCAGCGGATTGCCACCATATGTAGAGCCGTGAGACCCGGCAACCATGCCCTTGGCAGCTTCAGAGGTTGCCAGGCAGGCCCCCATCGGAAAGCCACCGCCAATGCCTTTTGCCGATGCCATGATATCAGGCGCAACGCCTGAGTGCTGATACGCAAACAGCTTGCCCGTGCGGCCCATGCCACACTGCACTTCATCATAGACCAGCACGAGGCCATGCCTGTCGCACAGCTCGCGCAAACCCTTCAGGCATTTGCCCGGAACGGTCCTGATGCCGCCCTCGCCCTGGATAGGCTCAATCAGGATACCGGCGGTTTCGGGCCCGATGGCCTGTTCGACTGCCTCAAGATCAGCAAACGGCACCTGGTCGAACCCTTCAACGGCAGGTCCAAACCCCTCAATATATTTATGCTGGCCGCCCGCGGCGATGGTTGCCAGTGTGCGGCCGTGGAAAGCGCCGGCAAACGTGATCAGGCGAAACTTCTCGGGATGGCCGGACGCTGCCTGGTACTTGCGCGCCATCTTGATGGAACATTCCAGCGCTTCGCCGCCTGAATTGGTGAAGAACACCGTATCGGCAAAAGTCGCCTCGCAGAGACGTTCGGCAAACCGCTCGCCTTCGGGAATGCGATACAGGTTCGAGGTGTGCCAAAGCTTTTCAGCCTGGTTCTTCAGTGTCTCCACCAGGTGCGGATGGCAGTGGCCCAGCGAATTGACCGCTATGCCGGCGCCAAAATCAAGCAGGGTGCGACCGTCTGATGCCTTCACCCATGCACCGTCACCGCTTTCGATGGAAAACGCTGTGCGATTATACGTTGGCAGAACAGCTTGTGTCATACTCAAACAGACCTTCCGGACAATCCAGCAGTTGGAACGGCAAACCCGACCGTTGAAACGGCAAACGCCACCGTTGAAACGGCGGCGCAACTAGTAATTGGTGCAACTATATTGTGTTTTTGACAGATTGGCAACGCGAACGCCGGATCATGATGACATGCCGTGAACCTGATCGCTGCAATGGTGGCGAGTTCCTTCCGGCTGGTCTGCAGGCGACCTGTTTCCCCGGTGCAGATGACGCTGTTACCCGGCCCACAGGCAGCAATAACGGACGCACCTGAGTCAGAACGCCGCATCGACCTGGCACAAAGCTGGGGATTAACTTGTTATTAACCATGTTTTTAGGTCGAAGCTGGGGAAAACCGGCAAAATCCGCCATCTGACTCTTGCGCCAGATTCAGCCTATTTAGTAGGGTCCCGATCACAAGCTACGAAATGTAGCGATCTCAGTCCGTACATATGCGTTTCACGCTGAACCAATGATGGCCAGCGATTGAAGAAGGATTCCGCGCGTGAGCGAAGACCAGACACAGGGCGAAACCCCGCAAAAACTTCCCTGGACCGACGACCGGGTCGAGTTGTTGAAGAAGATGTGGGCTGAAGGCCTGAGCGCCAGCCAGATTGCAGCAAAGCTGGCCGGCGGCGTCACCCGCAATGCCGTTATCGGCAAGGTTCACCGCATGGGGCTTTCAGGCCGCGTGACACGCGCCCGGGTTTCGACACCGCGCACCCGCAAGACGCGTGAGCCAAGTCATCCCGGCAGGGCCGGTACGACCAGCGCCGCGCCGCCGCGCACGGCAGGCAACAATGCACTGAAGCCACTGGCTTCGGTCAAGTCGGAACCCATTCCGGAGCCGGTCGCAATCCACATCGCCGACATTCCGGTTGGTGAACGGGTGACCATCCTGATGCTGTCGGACAAGACCTGCCGCTGGCCGATTGGCGATCCCGGCAGTGAAGAGTTCTGCTTCTGCGGCAAGGCGCCCAAGGACGGCGCACCTTATTGTGCCGGCCATGCGGCACTTGCCTATCAGCCTCAACGCGACAGAAGCCGTCGCGCGGGTTAGATCATTGAGGCACAAAGACAATCCGGTGGAGCACCTGCTTCACCGGTTTTTCATTGCCTGCATTGACGGACAGTCATGCCAAACGCCGTGCCAATGACTGTCCTGGTATCAGGAACTGGCCGCGCCAAAACGCTCGTCAAACGAATAGCCCATACCGCGCACCGTGCGGATGGGATTGACTTCCCGGGCCCGGCTGATGGACTTGCGCAAGCGCCCGACATGCACATCCACGGTGCGCTCATCCACATAGACATCCCTGCCCCACACTGAATCAAGCAGTTGCGAGCGGGTGTAAACCCGCCCTGGTGTCTGCATCATGTGCTCAAGCAGTTTGAATTCGGTCGGCGACAGGTCAATATCGCGCCCGGAGCGCTGAACCCGGCGGGTGCGGCGATCCAGCGACAGGTCTCCGGCCTGCAATGTGCCGGCAACCGCATCAGGGCTGGACCGGCGCAACAGGGATTTCACCCGGGCCAGGAGCTCGGGCACCGAGAACGGCTTGACCACATAGTCGTCGGCACCGGTGGCCAAACCGCGCACACGCTCGGTTTCTTCACCACGCGCGGTCAGCATGATGATCGGCACCTCACGCGTTTCAGGCCGGGCCCTGAGAGACCGGCAAATCTCAATGCCCGAGAGATTGGGCAGCATCCAGTCCAGTATGATCAGGTCCGGCGTATCATTGATCACGTCACGCACCACGTCCTCCGACCCATCGAGCGTACGAACCGTATAGCCTTCAGCTTCAAAATTGTAGGCCAGCAACTCCTGGATCGGTTCTTCGTCTTCAACAATCAATATACTTGCGGACATTCGCAGACTCCGTACGGTCAAACAGATATTATTTCTCGGCGCGTGATTCAACCGGCGTCAGGGACGTGCTGTCTTGCTTCGGACGCGGTCCATCCAGCGTGGTACCAGTCACCAGATAGTGGATGTTCTCGGCAATATTGGTTGTGTGGTCTCCGATGCGTTCGATGTTCTTGGCACCGAACAGCAGATGGGTGCACATGCCAATGGTGCGCGCGTCCTCCATCATGTAGGTCAACAGTTCGCGGAACACCGAATTGTACAGCGCGTCTATGCGGCTGTCATTGTGCCAGACGTCATTGGCCTTCTGGGTATCCAGGCTGGCATAGGCATCCAGCACATCAGCCAGTTGTTCCATGGCAAGTTCCGCCATCCGCTTCAGCCCCACATTGACCGAGCGTGGCAGCGGCTCGTTCACGGCCAGCGTGCGCTTGGCGATGTTCTTGGACAGGTCGCCGATCCGCTCCAGATCGGACGCGATGCGGATCGCGACCATGATGGAGCGCAGATCTTCCGCCATGGGCTGACGCTTGGCGATCAGCTTGATGGCATTTTCCTCGACTTCCTTTTCCAGGGCATCAATTTTTTCGTCGGCAGCAATGATATGCTCCGCCTTGACGCGATCTGACGTGGACAGCGCATCGATGGACTTGCCGAACTGATCTTCTGCCAGGCCGCCCATCTGGGCGATCAGATTGCGCAGCTTTCCGAGATCCTCATCGAATGCAGATACAATATGCGTGGTCATTCGGGGTCAACCTTTCCTGTATGGGTAATGCTGTTGGCAGCAGATCAGCCAAAGCGGCCCATGATGTAATCCTGTGTGCGACGTTCTTGCGGGTTGGTGAAAATGGCTTCGGTATCGCCCACTTCGACCAGGGTACCCAGGTGGAAGAAGGCGGTGAGTTGCGATACGCGCGCCGCCTGCTGCATGGAGTGCGTTACAATGACGATGCAATAGTTCTGGCGCAGCTCGTCGATGAGTTCTTCAATGCGGGCAGTGGCAATCGGGTCCAGTGCCGAGCAGGGTTCGTCCATCAGGATGACCTCGGGGTTAACAGCAATGGCGCGTGCAATACACAATCGCTGCTGCTGGCCGCCGGACAGGCCGGTACCGGGCGCGTCGAGACGGTCTTTCACTTCTTCAAACAGGCCTGCCCGCTTGAGCGACTTGACCACGATCTCCTCAATGTCCGTCTTGGAGTGTGCCAGGCCGTGAATACGCGGACCGTAGGCGACATTTTCAAAAATGGATTTCGGAAACGGGTTGGGTTTTTGAAACACCATGCCAACACGCGCACGCAATTGCACAACATCAAGTCCCGGGTCGTAGATATCATTGCCGTCAATGGTTATCTTGCCGCCGACCCGGCAGATCGGGATGGTGTCGTTCATGCGGTTCATGCAGCGCAGGAAGGTGGATTTGCCGCAGCCTGACGGGCCGATGAACGCCGATACGGCGCGATCGGGAATCTTGATATCCAGCGGAAAGATAGCCTGCTTCTCACCATAGTGGACAGTCACCCCTTCGGCCACGATCTTGGGCTTGCCCTGCTTCATGATCAGCGGCTCAGCCGGAGTCATTACCGTTTTATGGGTCTTCTCGGCTTGCATTACGGCGGCGTCCATCTTGTTGCTCCAATACAGTCAAATTCGAATTTTCAAACTACCAGCGACGCTCAAACTGTCTGCGCAGCACTACAGCAAGCGCATTCATCAGGAACAGGAAGCCGAGCAAAACCATGATCGCACCTGCGGTTTTCGCCTGGAAGGCGGCCTCGGGCAGGTCGGACCACAGGTAAATCTGCACCGGCAGCACTGTCGCGGCATCGCTGAAACCCGTCGGCACATCGACGATGAAGGCGACCATGCCGATCATCAGCAAAGGTGCGGTTTCGCCAAGCGCCTGGGCCATTCCGATGATCGTACCGGTCATGATACCAGGCATGGCCAGCGGCAGCACATGGTGAAACACGGCCTGCTGACGCGATGCGCCGACACCAAGCGCACCTTCGCGTATGGAGGGCGGCACTGCGCGCAGGGCAGCGCGCGATGCAATGATGATGGTCGGCAATGTCATCAGCGCCAGCACCATGCCGCCAACCATTGCAGACGATCTCGGCAGACCGAAGAAGTTCAGGAAAACAGCAAGTCCCAGCAACCCGAAAACAATAGACGGTACGGCAGCCAGGTTGTTGATGTTGACTTCGATCAACTGGGTTATCCGGTTGCGCGGGGCAAATTCCTCCAGGTAGATCGCGGCGGCAACGCCGATCGGCAGTGACAGCAACAAGGTGACCGTCAAGGTGAGCGCAGATCCGATCATCCCGCCCAGCACACCGGCGACTTCGGCTTCCCGGCTGTCGCCGCGCTGAAAGAACGGCCAGTTGAATCCACTCTTGACCAGGCCTGCTTCACGAAGACTGGTCAGCCAGATGATGTCCTTGTCAGAGATGCGACGGTCCGCTTCCGGTTGGGAATACTCGACCAGCGACCAGTTTCCTGCTGCGACCGCACCGGTTGCTGCAACCGGCATATAGGCCTCGCCGGTGATGTGACTGCCGCCAATTCCGGTAATCTTGACCACACCCTTTTCCGGCAGGTTGATAAAATACGACGGCAGGACGGCGGTGAGTTGTTCTGCACCGGATGTATCATTTACTCTTGCTGCAAGCTGGTCTGTCTGGGCCTTCAGCCGCTCGAGCGTCGCCGCCACACTGCTTGTGTCAGCCTGGAGCTTGGCCAACCGGCGCGTGGCGGGATGGGTGTGCGTTGCGTCGGCACCGGCTTCCTTTACCGCGGCCTCGGCCAACGGCATTTCCGCTGCCAGCCGCTCGCGAACACGTGTGAGTTGCGACGCCTGCAGCGCCAGCTTGGCGCGGCGGGTTTCAAGCCGCTGCTTGACCCTGGCCAGCACGCCGGCAAAATCGTTGCTGCTCGAGGTTAACCTGAAGCCACCGTCTGCGGCTTCAACAGTCAGGCTGCCGGTCACCGGAATGGTTACTTCGTCGGTGCTCATACCCTGGAAGAACAGGTCTGCCTCGTCGGACAGCTTGAGGTCGAAATTCTGTGTAGTGCCGATAAGGGACGGGTTCGCAACGACCGCACTGCGCACTTCGTCGACAGCATCAAAAGACAACAGTTTCGGCAAGGCGCGGCGATCGCTGCGCGAGGTAACGCCGGGAAACATATCTCGGATGGCGCCGTTGACGATTGAGTTGAAATTGCTCTTGGCGATTGCATCAGCGTCGATCTTGCCGGCATCAAGCGTGACATCGAGCGCCACGGTGTTGGCCTCGAATGCCGGCAGCCCCTTCAACAGGATATCGCCCAACAGCAGAACCAGAAAGGCGCAGGCAAAACCGATCGCGGCCAGCCCATACCAGCGAAACCTGGTTTCCGCGCGATACCGCTTGCGGACGCGCGCCGCATCAAGCACACGGGACTGCGACCCTTTTGCCTTCGCGGAGGTGGAGTCTGCCATGTCAGTCATACTGTTCCTTAAAGCGCGACACCACGTGGAGCGCGATCATGTTCAAAATCAGCGTGAAGAAGAACAGGACAAAGCCGAGGGCGAACGCCGACAGTGTTTTTGCGCTGTCAAACTCCTGATCGCCGACCAGCAGGGTTGCTATCTGCACCGTGACAGTCGTCACGGCCTGAAGTGGATTGAAGGTTTCAATGAGATCCCAGCTGACGGCGTGCGCCGCCAGACCGGCGGCCATGACCACGATCATGGTCTCGCCAACCGCGCGGGAAACAGACAGCATGAAAGCGGAAACAATTCCCGGCAGGGCGGCTGGCAGCACGACCCGCTTGATGGTTTCCGACTTTGTCGCCCCCATGGCGTAAGATCCATCGCGCAGGGATTGCGGCACGGCATTGATGACATCGTCAGACAGCGAAGACATGAACGGAATGATCATCACGCCCATGACGATACCAGCAGCCAATGCACTTTCGGATGCCACTTCCAGTCCGATGGCTTCGCCCCAGGTGCGTATCAGCGGCGCCACTGACAGGGCTGCGAAAAAGCCGAACACAACGGTGGGAATACCGGCCAGAACCTCCAGGATCGGCTTGGCAACCGAGCGCGCGCGCGGGCTTGCATACTCTGCCATGAAAATGGCGGCGAACAGGCCGATGGGCCCAGCCACACACATGGCGATCAGCATGACCAGGGTTGTGCCGATAAACAGCGGCACCGCCCCGAAGGCACCTGATGACCCGACCTGGTCGGCACGCAGCGCGGTCTGGGGGCTCCACTGGGTGCCGAACAGGAATTCCGTAACCGGTACCTGAGCAAAAAACCGGAAGGTTTCGAATATCACCGAGAACACGATACCGATGGTCGTCAGGATAGCGACGGCCGAACAGGCGATCAGCGCGGCGAGAAAGATGCGCTCCACCGAGTTGCGGGCACGGAACGCGACAGACAACCTGCGCGATGCAAAAACGGCGGCTGTACCCCCAACCACAATGCCGACGATGATTTGCAGCCAGTTCGACACCAGGTGGAGATGTACATAAATCGACCCGGCGTCACGAACCCCTTGTGGAAACGCGCTCAAGCGGTCGGGATCAGAAATAACACCTGATGCAAGCAGACGGATATCGCGCATGATCGCGTCGCGCGCCAGACCGTTTTCAGGTTGCAGGTCCGATGGCAAGGCAGCGAGCGCCTGGCTGTCGATATAGTGGCCGCTCAGCGTTGGCCACAGAACCGCCAACAACACCAGTGGAATGGCCACCATGAGGGCAACGAAATAACCGTGGTAGTGCGGCAGGGAATGCAGGTGGCTGCCGGTGTTGCCAAACGCCGATCCGCGTGACTTTCCGTAAAAGAATGCCAGAACAACCAGAACGGCAACAACGATAAGCATCGCAACCTCAAACTTTCTTCAGCCACCGCGGTGGCGTAGCATTTGAACAAGCCGGAAAAGCCTGCAGGAAGACGGACCGGCAACCCACGTCAGGTCGCCGGTCCCGATAGAGGTTGCTTACATGCTGAGGCCGGTGCCGTTCTTGACGGCTTCGCGAACCTTGGCCAGTTCTTCGGCCGGCAACGGGATCAGGCCCTTGGCAGGCAGATAGCCGTCTTCGCCCATGGCACTGTCAGAGACATATTCGTCCATGAATTCCTGCATGCCGGGAATGACGCCGACGTGCTGCTTCTTTGCATAGATGAACAATGGGCGGGACACCTTGTACTCACCCGACGCGATGACATCGAAGCTTGGCGTTACACCGTCAACAGCCGCGCCCTTGATCTTGTCCTGGTTTTCTTCGAGGAACGAGTAGCCAAAAATGCCAAATGCATCCGGGTTGGCATCAAGCTTCTGAACGATCAGGTTGTCGTTCTCGCCAGCTTCAACAAAGCCGCCGTCTTCGCGCATGGTGTCGGAGACCTTGCGGAATGCCTTCTTGTCTTCCTTGCTGAGCGACTTGAGATTGTCAAATGCCGCCGCACCCGGGCGCATGACGAGTTCGATGAAAGCATCACGGGTACCGGACGTAGGCGGCGGGCCGAGGACCTCGATCTTGGTGGGTGGCAGCGATGCATCAATGTCCGACCACAGCTTGTTCGGGTTGGCTACCATCTTGCCATCGGCGCCGGGAACTTCCTTGGCCAAGGCCAGGAAAATCTGCTGCTTGGTGAGCTTCACGTCCGGAGCGCTCTTGGAGTGCGAGATGGTGATGCCGTCAAAACCAACCTTGATTTCAATGATGTCTGTAACACCATTCTTCTGGCACATTTCGAATTCTGACTTCTTGATCGCGCGTGACGCGTTGGTCAGGTCGGGATGTTCGGCGCCAACGCCAGCGCAAAACAGCTTCATGCCGCCGCCGGTGCCGGTAGACTCGACAACCGGCGTCTTGCCGGCTGACTTGCCGAACTGTTCGGCAACCGCTGTGGTGAATGGATAAACCGTTGAAGATCCGACAATGCGAATCTGGTCGCGAGCCTGTGCAGCATTTGCTGCTGCAATGGCAGCCAACGCGACAGTGGCTGTAAGAAGGGTGCGTTTGAGCATGATGATTTCCCTGATGTGACTATTTGAGGTTGAACGAGAGGCTCTTCACGAGCACCCTTTCAAAGCTAACGGGGCAACCCATATGACTGCGACCATGCAATAGTGTGACAGTTACATGACAATCTGATGACACATCAAGTGATTGATAAAATTCATTTAATCTGCAGCTTTTGTCACGGGATCGGCGGCGGGCAGGTGAAACTTGAAGGTGCTGCCTTCGCCCTTGCGCGATGTGATGTCGAGTTGGCCGCGATGGCGCAGCGCAATGTGCTTGACGATAGCCAGTCCAAGACCGGTGCCGCCGCCGGACCGGCTCTCCTGCACGCTGACCCGGTAGAATCTC
>Ga0316191_10002040_pt1 | contig 14586 bp, 9 predicted proteins | sample Eddworburr2cm_MG_FD_204928 | JGI IMG/M metagenome (GOLD analysis project Ga0316191, IMG submission 204928) | Coastal sediment microbial communities from Maine, United States - Eddy worm burrow 2 cm | ecosystem: Environmental > Aquatic > Marine > Coastal > Sediment | place: USA: Maine | collected...
AAACCCGTTATCGATCGAATCTTCACTTTCGAAGAACTAAGAGAAGCCCTCGATTACCTGTCGCGCGGCGTCCATTTTGGGAAAGTTTGTATCCGCCATTAACACCGAACTACACAGACGTCTTTTTTTTCCCCAACAAATTTTGTGCGTGCGTCTATATGCATCTGTGGCTAGTTATTCTTAACTTGTTGCTAAAATCGTTCCAATTATTCGAGTTAGCGCCCGCCGTGATCCGGCGCCGGCGCGAAATATCACAGACCTCACGAATAATCAGGTGAGATTAGACGTGGACCCTGAACCCGAAAGTGGGTTCGATTCGAGTTTTTCCCCTAAAGATCCTGCTGTCTTGTGGCCGAGGCCATATTGCAATTCGGCAAGCCATCCTTATAGTCATTTTAGTGACTTCATCCCAATTAAAATTTTGGCAAGGATAATTTTATCGTGACCCAGCCGTCCCACTCCGAGGCCTCAGTACCGCCATCCGGATCTTCACGCATATTTGATTGGTTAAAGCGATTGGTAAATGTTGAACCACTGGAATTAAAGGCCCTGATCTGGTCCTTCACTTACTTTTTTGCGCTGCTTTGCAGTTATTATACCCTGCGACCTCTGCGTGATGAGATGGGAATCGCCGGCGGCGTTAAGAATTTACAGTGGTTATTTACCGGCACCTTCCTGGCGATGGTGGCGATGGTGCCGCTCTTCGGATGGATCGCTTCTCGCTATCCACGAAAGCGATTTCTACCCTATATCTATTATTTTTTTATCGCCAACATCGTTCTGTTCTTTGTTTTGTTTCAATCGAACTTAACCCATGCGTACGTTGCGCGGGCCTTCTTTGTCTGGGTCAGTGTTTTTAATCTTTTCGTCGTTTCCGTGTTTTGGAGTTTCACGGCGGATATTTTTCGCAACGCCCAGGCTAAACGACTTTTTGGGTTCATTGCCGCGGGTGGAACCGCCGGTGCATTGACGGGTCCGGCCCTGACGGCGACCTTGGCCGTCCCCCTGGGACCCACCAACCTGCTTTTAATTTCAGCCGGGCTATTGGGATGGGCTGTCTTTTGCGTCAAACGGCTCATCGCATGGCGGGAAAGCCTGCTCTTAAAGCAACCCGCAAAGGCACCCACCGCCGGAGACGACGGCATGGACAACGTCCAAGATCAAGCCATGGGCGGCGGGATACTGGCCGCATTTCATTTGATATTTAAATCTCCCTACTTAATAGGGATTTGTCTGTTGATGCTGCTGTATGCCACCCTGGCAACTTTCTTATATTTTCAACAGGCGAATATTATACGCGACCATTTTGCCGATTCCGCCGACCGTACAACGGTATTTGCCGTAATGGATTTTACGGTAAATGCCCTGACAATTATCGTTCAATTATTTTTAACGGGTCGCATTGTGAAACATTTGGGTTTGGGATGGACCCTGGCGCTGATACCCCTGTTGTTGGGCATCGGTTTTCTGATCGTGGGATTTGCGCCGGTGTTGGGTACGGTTATCATCGTGCAGATCATTCGCCGGGCGGGCAATTATGCCGTTATGAGGCCGGCGCGTGAAATGCTCTACGTCGTCTTAAGCAAACAAGAAAAATACAAAGCCAAAAACTTTATCGATACGGCCATTTACCGCGGGGGTGATGTCGTCAGTGCCTGGGCCTTTGCCGGCTTGCAGGCTCTGGGCTTTACCCTTTCCGCGATTGCTTTTGTAGCGGTGCCCCTGACCTGTCTATGGGCGTGGATAGCCTTTAAGCTAGGTAAGACCCAGGAGGCGATGGCAAATCAAGGATAAGCGCAGGAAGCTGAAAGCAAAGTGGTATTGGGTACTGGGGATTGGGTATTTGGTATTGGTATCTATCGGAAATCAACGTAGATTTTATATATCTTCGTATAGTGAAATCTAAAAATCGAAATAAAAATCCCCTATGCCTGTATCTAATACCCAATACCTAATACCTAATACTTAATACCAAATATCTCCTCAATTGAATTAACCTCAATTGGGGTTACAGCGAATATCGTAAATCGGAGGTTAAGATTATGAATCAAAAAGACATATTGATATCCCGCAGAAATTTTATGATCGCTTTAGGGGGCGCCTGGGCGACGGTTTCGCTCATGCCGCCAAGTCTGCAGGCCAAATCACGGGTCGCGCTGAAACGGGCCATCCCATCATCGGATGAATTGCTGCCCATAATCGGTTTGGGAACCTCCCGTACTTTTGACGCGGGAGACAACCAGGCCGCAAGGTCTCAACTGGCTGTAGTCTTGCAAGCCTTTTTCGAAAACGCCGGCGTTTTAATCGACTCCTCCCCCATGTACCGCTCCTCTGAAAGCGTTATTGGTGAGCTGTTAAAAACGACAAAAAACAAAAGCAGCCTTTTTACTGCCACCAAAGTCTGGACGGACGGTAAACAATCCGGCATCCGGCAGATGAAAGAATCCATGCGGCTGTGGGGCGTCGACAAATTTGATCTAATGCAAATCCACAATCTTCGGGACTGGAAAACACACCTTGGCACTCTATCAGAATGGAAGGAACAAGGCAAAGTGCGTTACATCGGTATCACGACCTCCCACGGCCGTTCCCATGCCGAGCTGGAGCAGGTCATGAAGACCGAGTCGCTAGATTTTGTGCAATTTACTTACAATATTGACAATCGCATCGCCGAGCAACGTCTGTTGCCGTTAGCGGCCGATCGCGGCATGGCCACGCTGATTAACCGACCATTCCAAAGAGGCAGTCTTTTTGGCAAGGTAAAAGGTAAGCCGCTGCCTTCATGGGCCGTCGAATTTGACTGCAAAAGTTGGGGACAGTATTTTTTAAAATTTGTTGGCTCCCATCCGACCGTCACCTGTTCGATCCCGGCCACGTCAAAAGTTCATCATATGGTGGACAACATGGCGGCGGGCTTCGGTCGCCTGCCGGATGCCGAAATGCGCAATCGCATGATCCGCCACTTTGAATCTTTGTAGCAATGCGTCCGTTGAAGATTTGTTAAGGATATAAATTATCGGGAAGGTGTTTTCAGCCTTTTGAGCCGCGCTTTGGCAAAATCATATTCTCGCCAGGTATCCAAAAATGTTCCCAGGGCTTCGTTATAATATTTGATGGCTTTATCTTTCTCCCCGGAGCCTTCAGACCAGAAACCCAGCGCCGTAGACACCGTGATAAGGTTCTCGGGACTTCCCCCGGCCTGGTTTTTCAAGAAATCCTCCGTTTGTTTGCCCAAAAGGTACTCACCAATGGTCTGGTACCACGGGTCCCTCGTCATCCGTAAAAAGGCCGCCAGACCGGCCTGGGCTTCTACATCGTGACCCTGGTAGTGTAAAATTCCTGCTTTCAAGAGTTCCAAACTCATCCGCTCTCCGTAGGGCCGTCCGCCTCCCTCAGTGAAAGTTCCGATATACTTCAAGGCCTGCAGCCAGGCTTCTTGCGCGGCGTTGTAAAAGGCCAAGCCCACCAGGATCTGACGGTTTTCAGGATTGATGCTGTGGATTTTCTCAAACACCGCCGCTTTTTCCTTTAGACTGCCGCCTTTCGCCCTCAGTTGACTCCTGAGAACAGCCAATTTTTCTTGGCGTTCTCTCTCTTCCGGCAGGGCCTTGCGGAATTGCTGTTCGAAAGCCTCTATGTCGGCATCGTATTCGACCAATTGGGCCTCGCTATCTAAGGTCTTTCGCCGACGCTTCTGGATTTCTTCCAGCTCGGAACGTGCCAGAAAAAATTCCCAGCCGTCGGTTTCCCCCAGCCGGACCGCCTCTCGCAAACTTTTTTCCGCGCCCGGCCAATCCGTTTGCCGGGACTGGATAAGGGCGACCGCATAATTGAGCCAGATCTTCTCTGAAGTGCTGTACCACCCATCCAGCGCGGAAGCTTCATCCACCATCCCTTCCAAAACCTTTACCAAATACCCCTGGAATTCGGCGGGCGATCGCCAGTCCAACGCCAGCAACTCGGCACGATAGGATCTCCCCTCTTTGTGAGCGGTTAACCAATCTATTAAATACAACATCAGCTTCGCCACATTGTTCTCGTCGTCCATGGACAATGACTGCGAAAAAAGACGTCTGGCGCCTTGGCGGTCACCCGCACAGAAATGCATCATCCCGACACCCATGACCAGTTCCGGTTGTTGGCTGTGCGTCAGTTCTTCATCGGCCAGAGATTGGGCTTCAGCCCAGCGGCCCTTCAGGGCCTTTTCTCTTATTCTCTTCAAACTCTCCTCGACCGAGAAATCCAGCTCACCGTTCCACTTGACCTGGCCGGCCTTCAATTCTTTAAGAAATTCCACGGATTTGGTGATGGGTAAGACCATTCCGATATCCCATCTGGGGGTGGCCGTCGGAACCAATCCCTTGCCCCAGTCCATGGCAACCCCGGAAACGATACCGATAACGTTGCCGCGTGTATCAATGACCGGGCCGCCGCTGTTGCCGCCGTAAAGAGACGCATCCACCTGAAGCAGGTTTTCAAAGGAACGCCTGACATGGCCGCTGGTCACACTGGCATTGACTATGTCGGCTTGCGTCCGGTTTCCCAAGGGAAAGCCCAATGTAATAAACCGTGATAATTTGGGAATTTTCTGCGAGTTCATTTTGCGATCCAGCGGCAGGGGCGTCAACCCCTCAGGCACCGAGCCAATTTTTAGCACGGCAAAATCATCCTTGAGCGGCGACTTCATCAGCTGCCGGGTTCGCGCCGGGGGTTTGGGCACCCCGGCAACGGAAACCCGCGGTGATGATTCACTGCTAAAGGCTGAGTCAAGCAAATAAACGTCGGTCAGGCCTGATGTTTCCTGCATTTGGGCCGCGCGATTAAAGGCCTTCTGCCTTTCAAACCACAAAAATAGCCGGTAGCCGAATCGGGGGGTGATGTCCGTGCGCAGTAGTTTTTGGGCAGTGTTCAAAAATTCGTTGTCTTCCAGCCAAGGGCATACCACGTGACGGCTGGTCAACAAATACCCCTCGCTGTCAACCAAAAACGCCGTGCCTTCGGCCAGGTTGCGGTAGTACTCGATGTCATCGGCGTTTAACCAGTATTCCACCAGCACAAAGGCCACCGATGGTGCATATGCATTGGCGAAGGTTTCCAGGGGCGCCACGGCATGATCTTGCCGACTGAATTGAAACCAGGACAACACGCCGAAAATCGACAAAAATACACCGGCCGCCGCCAACCAGAAGGCTTTTTTTCGATGCCGTCCGATCGGCCGTGGCGGCGGAGGACTGATATCAGCGAAAGGCGTTGCCGCCGTTTTGAACCCCTTCGCGTTAATGCGGTTTAACGATGCGGCCACGTCAGCCATGGACCGCGGCCGCATATCCGGATCATCCGCCAACATCACCTTGAACAGGATCTCAGCCTCATCCGGCAATTGGAGCTCATCGACTTTAGCCGGAAAGTCCGCACATTCAAGATCCGCCGAAAGCAGCTCCACGAATGCTTTACCCAGTGACCAGATATCGCTTCTGAAATCAAGAGGGCGCTCATGGATGATGTCCGGATGACAGTTCAGAAGTCTTTTTAGCATCGGGCCCGGTCGATCCAGTTTGGGATCGAAAAACCGCGATAGTTTATAATCGATTTTAACGTCGAGGCCGCCGCTGCCGTCATTGATCACAATGATGTCGTTTAAAGTAAGGTGAGGAATGAAATAGCCTTCCCGGTGCAGCGCAGAAATCGCGGAAGCCATCTGGTGAAACAGATCAAAGAGTACCCGCCGGTTAGACAGTCGCCCGGAGGCCAGCAGTGATCCCCAACTCTCCGAGTCTACCCATTCACTGATCCGATACCACAATCCGTCGGGGGCCCGTCTGATCGCGTAATGCCGGACAAACCCGGCATCCGGGAGCTTTTTTAGTGCCTCTATTTCACGCTTCAGCCTTGAAGCCACCTCCTCTGTTACCCCGGACTGCGGCGTAAAAAGACGAATCATGACATGTTCATTGGTTCGCAGTCGGATGGCCCGGCAAAGAAAACTGGCGTGACTCTCGTGCAGAACGTCGACGATGCGGTAATCGTCAATGTATTTTCTACCCTTTCCGATCTCGTTTCCACACAAAGGACAGATGGTGATCTCTTCAGCCACTGGCTGATCGCAGGTGGGGCAAAGTCTCATAGGTTGTATAGGCTATAGAACCGGAATTTCATTTTTTCGTTTTGATACGGCCCGGAAAACGGGATGGAATATTTTTGACATTACGCTTTTGGCGGACAAGCACTGATCGGTTCAAGGTTTAAAGGTTAAGACCAATGGGTAGTGCTCACAATATAAATCAAAAACCGTGATGCCCGTCATACCCGGTTGAGTTTATCGGATCTATAACCAGATTAAGACACGATTTCCTTGATACGAGCTGTCTGGGTATGTTCAACCCGGGCCCCTAAACTCTGAACCATTCTACGTAAGTCTACGTAAATATATAATAAAATAAAACCCTTGGAATGTCGAGTGCAATCTACGGAATTGACTAGATCCCTTTTATCTGATAGCAACAATCAGCGACCACCAACAGAGCTGGAGGTATGAGGAAAATCCCTGGAAGGGGCCGGGGCCACGCTCTACTGGTGATCGCTGATTTTAACTCCATTCATAAGCCGCCGGCATTGTTCAACTTTATATCAATTAGCCGTGATCACCCGGAAAAATAGAACCTTTTCAATTCTCATTACGCCAAGGCGGAGTGGCTTATGAAGGGAGTTAACCTGGGATAAAAGGAGAAACACCATGTTCGATCTGATTGTTCAAAACGGCAAGATTGTCGATGGTTCAGGCCAGAGGGGTTACCCGGCCGACATCGGCATTAAAAACGGTTTTATCACGGAAATTTCTTTTCAGCTGGAGGCTGAGGCCAAAGAGATCATCAATGCGGCCGGCTGTGTTGTCAGCCCGGGTTTCATCGACATGCATTCGCACTCGGATTTTAGCTTACTGGTGCATCCTGAAGCAGAGAGTCGGGTCCGTCAAGGTATAACCACCGAGCTGGTAGGGAATTGTGGCGGGTCTCCGGCACCGGTTCCCGTTGAGCGTTTCAAGGATTTTATGCAGTATATGACCGGTCTCGGCGGCTTATACCAAAAATCACTGGCGCCGGCTGACTGGCGCTGGAAAACGCTTGCCCATTTCTATGATGACCTGGGTAAAAATGGTGTCGCCGTGAACGTGGCGCCCCTGGTCGGCCACAGCACCCTGCGCTCTGCGGTGATGGGATATGAGGCCGGACCGCCCTCTTCCGATGAACTCAATCGTTTAAAGCGTCTTCTCGAAGAAGCGCTCGATCAAGGCGCCTTCGGGATGTCATCCGGACTGATATACCATCCGGGTGCCTTTGCCGACCGGGATGAGCTGGCCGAATTGGGTAGCGTCATCCGGTCTCACGGCGGGATCTATACCACCCATATTCGCAGCGAAGGAAAATATCTTCTGGAGGCCATCGATGAAGCCATCTATGTGGCCGAAACATCAGGTGTATCGCTTGAAATTTCCCATTTAAAGTGTGAAATACCCGCCAACTGGGGTAAAGCCGGAACCGTCCTGGACCGCATCGATCGTGCCAGGGATCGGGGTTGTCAGATCGATTTCGACCAGTATCCCTATCAGGCCTACCAATGCAGCCTTCTTGAGATATTCCCGCCCTGGGCCAAGAAAAACGGAACCTACCCTATGATAGAGATTCTCAGAGACCAAACCCAGCGCCCAAAAGTCATTAAAGACATGACCCAAGCGCCTTACGACTGGGACAATCCCATGGATGGATTGAGCTGGGATCAAATCCGGCTGGTCGGCTTCAGTTCCGAAAAAAACCGGACCCTGGATGGAATGACGGTTGATCGGATCGCAGAGCAGCGGGAAGTAGCGCCCCACGAGGCGGTATTGCGTCTTTTTGAAGAAGAGCAGGGAAAACTGAGCATGATCGTGTTCTCGATGAATGCCGAAGAGGTCATCGAAATTATGCAGCAACCTGAAGGAATGATCGGCTCCGACGGCGGTGCCGTAGCTCCCTATGGGTTGACCGGGGAAACAAAGGTGCACCCCCGGGTCTACGGGACATTCCCTCGCATACTCGGCCATTATGTCCGGGAAAAACAGGTACTGTCACTGGAAGATGCGATTCGTAAAATGACCTATCTGCCGGCTCTTAAACTTCGGCTAAAAGATCGGGGCCTGCTTAAAAAAGGATTTCACGCCGACATGGTTGTGTTTGACGAAAGTCGGATCATCGACAGCGCCACGTTTGAAAATCCGCACCAATATCCACTCGGCATCCACCATGTGCTGGTCAACGGCCAACGGGTTATATCAGACGGCAATCACACGGGACGACTGCCGGGCAGGGTTTTAGCCGGCAGCTAATGGGTTTTGCAGCTTGATTTGCCCAAGGCATCGTGGTATAGGACTCGACACTCAAGCAGAACTTACAATGGATAATAATCATATCGTTACATTAATCGGCGGTCCCGAAGGGGGTTGCCACTTCCTCTAAAGGAGGATTGGAATGATGCACAAATCTGTCTTTCACGTAATTTCTTTAGGATTGGTATTGCTGATGGCCCTGGCACTGAACCCCGCGGCCGCATCGGCCGAAAAGGTGTTGAATGTGTCCGGAGATCCCAATGAGCTGGGCGTAACGACCTTCAATCCACTCAAGGTCGAGTTGTCCCACGACGCCATGTGGGTGATTTACGACCGGTTTGTCGAGATGGGACTTGACAACAAGTTTTACCCGGGCCTGGCAGAATCCTGGGTCATTAGCAATGACGGCCTTGTCTGGAAAATGAAATTGAAAAAAGGTGTTAAATTTCACGATGGCTCGCCATTTGATGCCGAGGTCGCAAAATGGTTTTTTAAAGAAATGGAAAACGGTCCCTCCGCCTACATGGTCGGGGCTGTCGATCGCGTCGAAATCGACGACCCCCATGCCATTACCATCCATATGAAGCATCCCGAACCGAACATGCTCTTCAACCTTTCCCAGAATTTTATGGCTGTTCCCAGCATGGCTGCTTTTAAAAAATATGGCGAAGAATACGGTATTAAATACGTGGTCGGCTCCGGTCCCTTTAAATACGAATCCTGGAAACCGGGCGACAGTTTGACGGTGGTCAAGAACCCGGAGTACACCTGGGGCCCGGGTCTGGTAAAAAACAAAGGACCGGCTAAAATCGACAAAATCGTGTACCGTGAAATAAAGGAAGAATCGACCCGCTTTTTGGAACTGAAAACCGGGAAGCTTGACGTTTTATATGCCGTCCCCACCATGTTTCTCGACAAAGTTAAACAGGACGAAAACCTTCAGATGGTGAACCTACCCGGCCAGATTCTCTTTCACATGGTCATGAATACCCAGTCTGAACCACTTGACAACCAGCTTATTCGTAAAAGCATTGCAATGGCCATTGACCAGAACTCCATTACTAAAAATGTTTTTGCCGACACCGGCCAACCGGCACATACCTATTTAATCAGTTCGTTGCCGGCCAGCAACGTGCCGAAAGAAAACGAAATACATTACGATCTGGAAGCCGCCCAGGCCGCCTTGGACGAGGCTGGCTGGAAACCGGGACCAGACGGTATCCGGGTCAACAAGGATGGCAAACGTCTTGAACTGAATATGTGGGCCAAAAACGAATCGACCTATCGCCGGGTGGCGGAAGTCGTCCAAGACCAGCTCAACAAGGTAGGCGTCGACGCCAAAATCCAACTGCTGGATCCCAGCACCATCCGCACCCAGTTACGCAAAGGCGAACATCAGCTAGCGATTCGTTCCTATAGCTGGGACAATGCCGACATTCTGGAGTGGTTTTTAAATTCCACGCGCAAGGGCTACCCCAATGCAGCTATGTGGCACGACAACGAATCGGATTACCTGATGCAACAAGCCATGACCCGTTCCCGTTCCATTGAAGAACGGATCGACAACTTCAAAGCCTATCACAGCTACTTGCTGGGTCAGTATGTCTGGGCGCCGATCTTTATGCCGGATCAGATTTTTGCAGTCAGCAACCGCGTACAATTGCCTGAAAAAATCTTAGAAAAGCGGCTTGTAGGCTTCACTACCTTAGACTACGATCTGAAGTAACCTTCATCGTTGTCTAAAATTCGAATCCGTCACACCCCCTTAGCTCTTCCCGCAAGAGATTCGGGGGTGTGAATTTAGAACGGGAGTGGTTCGCGGAAATGGGGGCACGGAGATAATCCCATGTGGCGGTACATCCTTCGCCGAAGCTTATTGATGATACCCATATTTTTGATGATCTCGATGGTTATCTTCTCTCTCATTCACATTGTGCCGGGCAATCCCATCGACAATCTGCTGGGTCCGGGCATGACCCTGGAGCATCAGCGCAAGCTGACGGAAAAATACCACCTGGACAAACCCCTTCACGTTCAATACATTATCTGGTTTAAGAATTTGTTACACGGCGAGCTGGGCCGCTCCATCATTGAAAAGCGGCCGGTCAGCGAGCTGTTGATGCACCACCTGCCGCACAGCCTTCAGTTGGGCCTGACCGCCATCGCCCTGTCATTTATCATGGGCGTATCCATGGGGATCCTCTCCGCATCCGCCCGCAACACGATGGTTGATTACGTCGCCATGATCGTTGCCCTTTTTGGCGTGACCATCCCATCTTTTTGGCTGGGTCTGATTCTAATTCTGATATTTTCCGTGTTGCTGGGTTGGTTTCCGGTCACCGGCTCCGGTACCTTAATAACCCTGGTCCTTCCGTCGGTGACACTTGCCTTGGGCGGGGCCGGCCTGATTGCACGGGTCACCCGGGTGAGCATGCTGGAGGTTGTATCCAAGGATTTTGTGGTCTTATTGCATGCCAAAGGGCTTGGTAAACGGGCCATACTTTTGAAGCACATCCTGCGCAATGCATTGATTCCGGTGATTACCATCCTCGGGTTGCGGTTGGGCTGGGTCCTGGGCGGCGCAGTGACGGTAGAAATCGTTTTCGGCCGGCCGGGCCTCGGGCAGCTATTGGTTACCGGATTGTATCGCCGGGATTATCCGGTTGTGCAGGGAGCGATGTTGATGCTGGCCATGGGGATTATGCTGGGTACGTTTCTAGCGGATATTCTTTACGCCTACGCAGACCCGCGAATCAGAGAGCAGCATCGGTGACCCGCGTTCGATTAAAAAGACTACTTTCTGATTCAAAGCTATGTAAACTAAAGCCTGACCCGGACAAGCCGGAATTGAATATTGAAGATTGAAGATTTGTGGTGTCGCTCTCCGAGGCGTAGGCTTACAACCCCTACGAGCCGGAGGCTTTGCTCTGTCTTTTCTACTCAGTTGTGATAGCATTCCTGAAATATTCAATCTGGCTGTGGCATAAATCATGTGCAAACATGATGTGATTTCAATAAATAGGTACTAAGTTGAGCGATTTTAGGTAAAGGATACCGATGGTATTTAAATGGATATGACGCAATCGGGGCGCTTTCGGCGACGCTGGCGCAAATTTAGCGCCAATCGGCTGGGGCTGATCGGATTTATCATTATTGTCGCACTGATCGTCTTCGCCGGGCTGGCCAATAAACTTGCCCCTTACTCTTATAAACGCCAAGAGTTGAGCAACATGAACAGCCCGCCGTCCCGGGACCACTTCATGGGGACGGACGAATTCGGCCGGGATGTGCTCAGTCGGGTGATCCACGGTTCCCGCATTTCCGTATATGTGGGGGTGATATCGGTAGGCATGAGCGTTCTGATCGGCGTGTTCATCGGGTCGCTTGCCGGATATTACGGCGGGTGGGTGGACCGATTTCTTTCGACGGTCACGGATCTAACCTGGTCTTTGCCTGAGATATTGGTGGCGCTGCTCATGGTGGCGGTCATCGGTGCCGGTGTCGAATGCGTCATCATCGCCATTGCCCTCACATACTGGGCCCAGTACGCGCGCTTGATTCGCGGTCAGATTCTGATGCTGAAAAACGAGGTCTACGTAGAAGCCACGCGCTCGTTGGGGGCCAACGATTTTACCATCCTTTTCAAACACCTGTTTCCCAATGCCATCGCACCGGTGGTGGTGGCCGCAACCATTGGCATCGGACAGGCGATCGTTCTCGAAGCCACCCTCGGGTTTTTAGGACTCGGTGCCCAGCCGCCGCTGCCCAGCTGGGGTGCCATGATGAGCAGCGGCACCGCTTACCTGTTTATTTCACCCTGGGTGATTATCTTTCCGGGTCTGGCTATGATGATCACGGTGCTGGGGTTTAATCTGTTCGGTGACGCGCTGGTGGATTTGCTGGACATCAAGGAACAAGCTTCCATGTGACAAGGAATCGCTGCCATGACATTGCTGCAAGTGGAATCCCTGAGGGTGCGGTTTAAAACCGAAGACGGCTACGTTGAGCCCCTCGATGGTGTCAGCTTTGAGATCGAAAAGGGTCAGGTCGTCGGCCTGGTCGGTGAGACCGGTTCCGGCAAATCGGTGACGGCTCAGGCCATCATGGGGTTGCTTCCTTTTGTCCGGGGCGAGGTCACTGGCGGCCGGATGACATTCATGGGAGAAGATCTTTTATCCTTGACAGAGCAAGAATGGCAGAAGTACCGGGGCGCCAAACTCTCCTTGATCTCTCAGAATCCAATGACATCGCTGGATCCGGTCTATCGCGTCGGAGATCAGATTGTCGAAGGCATGCGGTTGCACCTGGATATCACCAAAACCAAGGCCAGGCAGCAGGCGATCGACTTGATGGGGTCTCTTCAGATCCCCAATCCCGAGAGAGTCTACCATCAATATCCCCATCAGCTTTCAGGTGGTCTCAAACAGCGGATTGTCATTGCTATGGGATTGTGCGCCGGTCCGCTGCTTTTGATTGCCGATGAGCCGACCACTGCCTTGGACGTTACGGTACAGGCTCAAATTGTCGCCCTCTTCAAAGAAGCGGCCGTTGAACGCGGTATTGGCCTGTTGTTGATAACCCATGATCTTGGGGTGATTGCCCAGCTTTGTGATAAAGTCGCGGTGATGTATGCTGGTACGGTGGTGGAATTCGGCGATGCGATGTCGGTTTTCAATGAACCCAAGCATCCCTACACGGAATCTTTGCTTCATTGCATTCCGAAGCTGGGCATGCAAAAAGGCTCTTTGATGGCGATCCCGGGCAATGTCCCCAGCGTGCGGACCTTTCCGAAGGGATGTCGCTACCATCCTCGCTGCCGCTATGTGATGCCGGTCTGCTCGCTGCAAAAACCCGCTGAAATTCATTTGGAGAATGGCATTAATGTGGCCTGCCTCAAATATTCCAACTATCTGAGAAAAACAGCGTGACCGATCTGATTCAAATTCGCAACCTTTCCAAACATTTTCCGGTAACCGCCGGATTGCTGCACCGTACCATCGGCACCATCAAAGCTGTCAATGATGTCACATTGAACATCGAGCACGGCGAGATCCTTGGGGTTGTGGGGGAATCGGGCTGCGGCAAATCCACCCTGGCCCGGCTCATCATGCGACTCATCGAGCCCACCTCCGGCCAAATTCTCTATGATGATCAGGATATTTGCCGCCTTGAAAAGCTGCAGCTCAGACAACTGCGACGTAAAATGCAAATGGTTTTCCAGGATCCCTATTCGGCGCTTGACCCCCGATATTCGATCATTCGCAGTCTCTCGGAAATCTTCAAGATCCAGAAAATTGAGATCAGCCGTGATAAACTGCAAGATCGCATCGCAGAGCTCCTCGAAACCGTCGGCCTAAAACCGGAGCACAACAATGCCTATCCGCACCAGCTCTCCGGAGGGCAGAAACAGCGGGTCGTTATCGCACGGGCACTGGCTTTGACGCCGGAATTCGTTATTTTAGATGAACCCACCGCCGCCCTGGATGTGTCGGTGCAGGCCCAGGTGATTCTTTTACTTCAAAAACTGCGTGAAAAATTTAACTTAACCTATCTGTTTATTTCCCATGACCTGGCATTGGTGGATTATTTTTGTAACCGGGTGGTCGTCATGTACCTTGGCAGTGTGGTGGAGATCCTGCCGGCCAACCAGGTTTCGGTTGCACCCCGACACCCCTACACCAAAGCCCTGTCGGATAGTGTGTTTGTGGCTGACCCGGCAGCCCGCAAAGAGTCGGTACCCATCGAGGGGGAAGTACCCAGCCCTTTCAATTTACCGCCCGGATGCGTGTTTGAGGCCCGTTGTCCGTCTGCCCAGGAGGTATGCCGCATTGACCGGCCGGCACTCAGGGAGATCTCCGAGGATGAATATGTGGCCTGTCATTTCCCGCTGGCCGGTTAGGCCCTTTTTGGCGTTTTTCTGACAACATGTTGTAAGTTATGACTTGAGGTTTCACTAGAACACATTATACGTTGATTGAAGATTGTCGATTGAAGATTGAATATTTAGATAAACCGCTCAATTCGTATCGACTTGCAAGCAGCTATTCGCAAAGGAGGTAACTCTATGTGGCTTCAGGCATGTCTCAATGGCAGCCGAACATCAACTGAGCATTCGGCCGTACCGTTGACCCCGGCTGCCCTTGCAGACGCTGCCCGGCGTGTATTGGCGGCGGGTGCCGCTTCCTTACATGTGCATTCTATAGACAATGCCGGGGTTGAGTCGCTGG
>Ga0316191_10002041_pt1 | contig 14581 bp, 14 predicted proteins | sample Eddworburr2cm_MG_FD_204928 | JGI IMG/M metagenome (GOLD analysis project Ga0316191, IMG submission 204928) | Coastal sediment microbial communities from Maine, United States - Eddy worm burrow 2 cm | ecosystem: Environmental > Aquatic > Marine > Coastal > Sediment | place: USA: Maine...
CAGGCCCGATGCGCTGATACCCTTTATTTTTATGGTTTTGAGGTGGTGCCCCCACACGGACTCGAACCGCGGACCTATTGATTACAAATCAATTGCTCTACCAGCTGAGCTATAGGGGCACTGCGCGGTCGTTTAGTCAGTTTGAGCGGATCGCGCAAGAGGCTTTTGACGGATTAGATGTAGAAATTCCTAACGCTTTCGTTTGAACCTTTAGGTCAGCCAAGTTAGCGTGCGCCGAACTTTAAGCAGTGTGGCAGGAACTTATGCAGCTGGTCTTTCATACCGGTGCACATTTCACAGAGGAAGATCGCCTCATGAAGTGTTTGCTGCGCAACAAGGAACATCTAAGCAGCCGCGGCGTTGTTGTGCCCGGGCCGGGGAGGTACCGTAAGCTATTGCGCCAAAGTCTGGCCGCGATGAGCGACGCCCCACCGACGAACAACGCACGCGAAATTCTGCTGGATGCTATTCTCGACGGTCAGCATGCAGACCGCGTCGTACTATCGCACGCGCATCTTTTTGGTGCGCCACGTGCGGCCTTGCGTAAGGGCGTGCTGTATCCGAATGCGCCGGAACGCATGGAGCATTTGGCTGATATCTTTTACGAAGATGATGTCGAAGTCTTTATGGCCATTCGAAACCCTGCAACTTTCCTGCCCGCCTGTTTCGAAAACTCACCGCGTGAGGCCTTGTCAGATTTCTTGGATGGCATCGATCCGCGTTTGATGCGCTGGTCCGAGACACTTATCCAAATGCGTGCAGCCGCTCCTGAGATTCCGATCACTGTCTGGTGCAACGAAGATGCGCCGCTGCTGTGGTCACAGGTTATTCGCGAGATGTGCGGATTGGATCACGGGGAATATGTGGTTGGCAGTTTCGATCTGGTCGGTGAGATCATGTCTAAAGAAGGTATGGAACGCTTTGTGGCCTATCTCAAGTCAAAGCCGCATATGAATGAGATCCAGATCAAACGGGTTATCGTCGCGTTCTTGGACAAGTTTGCGATCGAAGAAGCGGTTGAGCAAGAGATCGACATGCCAGGATGGACCGAGGGTTTTATAAATGAACTCACCGAGCTTTATGACGAAGACGTGCATGCCATCTCCCGTATTCCCGGCGTAAGCCTTATTACGCCTTGATGGCCACGTCTTGGGCCTAAAGGTCCACCGCCTTGCCTGTCAGGGCCGATTCCTGTGCGGCAAAACCCATATGAACGGACCACAGGCCATCATCGACCGACACGTCCGGAATGCTTTTCCGCCCGCGCACCAGATCGAGAAATCCTTGATGCTGGTAAAAAGTCGATCCGTTGTGATCGCCTGCCGCTAAAAGCCGCGGGTCAACGGGCGTTTCCAGAATTTCGGGCCGCTTGGGGTATCGTGGGCTTATCTCGAGCATGGGCACCGGCGACGGGCCAAGGGTGTCGGGCCAAAAGCGGGTAGGCCCCGGAACGAAGGCCTCCACTTTTCCCTGTGCGCCAACAGCTGAAATAACTTCCTGATAGCGTGCGCCCTCGGCAAACATGCACAGTTCAAGCATGGCGCGTGCGCCACCCGCAAAGTCCACAATCACATAACCGTTGTCTATGATGTCAGGAGTTGCACCGTCATAGCGTTCGCTCAGGTGATTGAACGATTGTGCAGCACTGGCCATGACCCGCACGGGACGTTGGCCGATTGCCAGCCGCATCAAGTCAAAGAAGTGGCAACATTTTTCAACGAACGTACCGCCGGTTTTGGAATTGAAGCGGTTCCAGTCATCAACTTTTTCCAAAAACGGAAAGCGATGCTCTCTGATGGTGAGCATCTTGATCCCGCCAGTGACCTGTGGTGCTGTTTCGAGCAAAGCGGCAATTGGCGGCATATAGCGGTATTCCATCGCCACCCAGATCGGTGCGGGATATGCGTCTGCGACGGCTTTTATGCGGGGCATGTCTTCCGGCGTGGTCAGCAAGGGTTTTTCAACCAGCAGGGGCAAGGGGCGTGTTTCGGCGATGTGCACGATCTGGCTGGCGTGGCAGAAATTAGGGCTGGCAACCAACAAACAATCCAATGCGTCAATCGCGAGCAGGTCATCCAGTGTACTGGCAATCGTGGCGTTTGGTGCCAAAGCCTGGGCTTTATCGCGCATCCCGACGTTGGGCTCGTAGATTGCGGCGATTTCTGCGTCTGGCAGCAAAGCTATGTTGTGCATGTGCTCTTGGCCCATCATGCCGCAGCCGATGATCCCGTAGCGCAGGGGAGTGGTCATGTCGGGTCCTTACTTTAATCGTTGCACGTAAACGGCGCGCTTGGGGTCAAACCATGTTCGTGAGAATTCTACGGCTTCGCGCCGGTCTGCCCATGAAAGCCGCTCGATATAGCCGCATGCTGTGTCCGGTGTGAAGAATTCATCCGGCGTCCAGTCTGGAAATGTGCCAACGCTAACCCTGTCTTCGGCGCGGGTCACCCAGAAATTGAGGCGTTTGAGATAGGTTTGATAAAGGGAATCGGAGAGCACTTCACGGCTTAGTGTGCCGACACTTGCATCCAGCCATATCTCTTCCAACGCAATTGCTTCATCATTCAGGTACCTGATCCGTCGAAAGCAGGTCGCAAAAGTCGAGATACCAAATGGTGGAAGAGTGTCCGGTTTTTCCAGTACATCGACCGACAGGACTTTGGCTGCGGGCAGACCGCCGCCGCTGTGCAGTTCAAGGCGGAACATAGCATAAAGGCCTACGGGAGCCTGTGCCTTTTGGACATAGTTGCCTGACCCCTGAACGCGTTTCAACAACCCCTTGCGTTCCAATTCGGCCAATGCTTTGCGCAATGTGCCGACGGATGTGCCATAGGTGCGTGCCATGTCCCGTTCCGCCGGTAAGCGTTCGCCATCCATCAGGCGGCCTGCATTCATCTCACGGATAATAAGTTCGCTCAGTTGGATGTAGATCGGCAGGGCGCCGGCGTATTTTTGTGTTGGAAGCATGTGTGCGCTGTATTGTTTGCGAAAATTGATACACCATTGATCTACATGATTGCCGGTGCTATGCAACTTAAATCAACACGCTGTAGGGAAAGGGCCATGATGACAGTTGTGCCAGTGACATCCGCCGATCTCGATGCAGCAGAGGTGTCATGGTTCTCTGCATTGTGCTCGGATGACTATCAGTTTCTCGGGGTGCCGGATGGTGATCTGCGGTCAAGCTGGGCGCATTGCTCTGACATAATGAAAACAGCCGAAGCGCAAGGGTTTCGTAATATTCTTTGTCCGTCGTCTTATCAGGTGGGGCAGGATACGCTTAGTTTTGTCGCGGGCTGTGCGCCGATCACAGACAAGATCAACATGCTGGCAGCTGTCCGTTGCGGTGAGATGCAGCCGATCATGCTGGCGCGCACGATTGCCACGCTGGATCATATGCTTGAGGGCCGTTTGACGGTTAACATCATCTCTTCGGATTTTCCCGGCCAAAAGGAACCAAGCCCGTACCGTTACCAGCGGTCCCGTGAAGTCGTCGAAATACTAAAACAGGCGTGGTCCCGGGATGAGATCAACCACAAGGGCGAGGTTTACACCTTTGAAGGCCTTACAACAGATCCGGTAAAACCCTACCAGACGGGCGGGCCTCTTTTGTACTTTGGCGGATATTCTCCGGACGCGCTGGATCTGTGTGCTGAACACTGTGACGTTTATCTGATGTGGCCCGAGCCCAAGGCAGATCTGGAAGACCGGATGCGCGCTGTGCATGCGCGGGCGGCGGACAAGGGACGCACGCTTGATTACGGGTTGCGTGTGCATGTGATTGTGCGTGACACCGAAGCAGAAGCAAAAGAATACGCTGATTACATCGTATCCAAGCTGGATGACGAATACGGGCGGCGCATTCGCGAGCGTGCGTTGGATGCCACGTCACTGGGCGTTGCGCACCAGTCCAAGAACCGCGATATCGCCGATGAATTCGGGTATATCGAACCTCATCTGTGGACAGGTATCGGGCGGGCGCGGTCAGGCTGTGGTGCAGCACTCGTCGGCTCTGCCGATCAGGTGCTGAGCGAGATTGAAAACTATCAAAAGATGGGCATGCGCGCGTTCATCTTTTCAGGGTATCCACACATTGATGAGGCGGAACATTTCGGTCGCCTTGTCATGCCCCATCTCAAGACGTGTTCGCTGCCGCATGCATACGGCCGCGTGCCGCAGGACGCCCCCCTCACACCCCTTGCCGCAGGAGAACGCCGTTAATGGAACGCGTAGCCCTTTCGCAATCGCTTGACGTCAGCCGCATTGTCTATGGCATGTGGCGCTTGGCTGACGACCCGGATACATCGCCTGCGCATGTGCGTGCCAAGGTTGATGCCTGTCTGGCACAAGGTATCACCACGATGGATCAGGCCGACATCTATGGTGGCTATATTGCCGAAGAGGTGCTTGGCGCATGCCTCAAGCAAAGCCCTGGCCTGCGCGATCAGCTCGAGATCGTAACCAAATGCGATATCATCGCGCCGGTCGGCAAATACGCGGATGCGCGGGTCAAACACTATGATACATCTGCCGCCCATATCATATCATCGGTAGATGCATCGCTGATGTATATGGGTATCGACCATATCGATCTGCTGCTGATCCACAGGCCTGATCCACTGATGAATGCGGCAGAAACCGGCGGGGCGCTTGATGCTTTAATTGCAAGCGGAAAGGTTAAGGCGGCAGGCGTTTCGAATTTCCGTCCATGGGACTGGGATTTGTTGCAGGCCAACATGACCAACCCGCTGGCCACCAACCAGATAGAACTGAGCCTTGCTGCGCGTGAAAGCCACACGAACGGAGATCTGGCGCATGCGCAACAGCACCACATCAGGCCGATGGCATGGTCGCCTTTGGGGGGCGGAAGCCTGATGACGGACAACAGCGCGCTGGCCACTGTATTGGACCGCGTGGCCCAAACCCAAGGTGTGGATCGCGCGGCCGTGGCTGTGGCGTGGCTGCTGGCGCACCCGGCGGGTATTCTGCCGGTAATGGGCACCAATACACTTTCGCGCATAGAAAAGTTTTCTGACGCGCTGCAGGTCGAAATGGGCCGGCAGACCTGGTTTGAACTTTACGAGGCTGCAAACGGACAAGAGGTGCCATGATGCCGGACGGATCGATAGAAAACACACTGCTTGAAAGCTTTACGCCAGATACGGGTAAAGAGCGCATGTTCCGCGATTGCCTTGGGCGGTTTGCCTCTGGTGTAACAATTATCACCGCGCGGACCGCGAGCGGGTTTATAGGGATGACGGCCAATTCATTCTCAAGCGTGTCAATGGAGCCGCCATTGGTCCTGTGGTGTCCGGCAAAATCTTCCAGCCGCTATGCAGCCTACGCAGAGGCACCGCATTTTGCTATTCATATCCTGCGCGCTGATCAAGAGACAGTTGCCCGCGCTTTTGCGAAATCGGGCAACGCCTTTGATGAACTACAGGTCGAGGAAAATGCGTTTGGTGTTCCTGTTCTGGCCGATTGCCTCGCGCGTTTTGAATGCGAAACGTACCAAGTGCATGATGCAGGCGATCACGCGATTATGGTTGGCAGGGTGCACAGCGCCGCATTTGGCGTAGGAGAGCCGCTGATTTTCTCCCAAGGGCGTTTCTGTTGATTTGACAAGGCGTCTCAAAAGGCGAACCAATGAGGGGTGGGGAGACCCCGCAACAGACCGGCCCAAGGTCGGCGACAGGGAGGAGGCCCCGTAATGGGTGCACTGTTGGTGGTGTTGACACCGCTGCGGCTTTTGAACGAGGCCGTTCTCGCGATTGGGCGGGCAATCGGTGTGGTTGCCGTGGCCTTGATGGTTGTTGCGATCCTTGTTCAGGTCTTTTTCCGCTATGCGCTCAATAATGCTTTGCCGTGGCCGGACGAGGCCGCGCGGTTTTGCATGATGTGGATGACCGGGCTTATGGCCCCCACAGCTTTTCGGCGCGGTGGCTTTGTGGCCATTGATACACTCGTGCGCTTGTTGCCAAGCGCTTTGGCTGCAGGGTTGTCACTGTTTTTGCTGTGTCTCAGCCTTGGTGTGTTGCTGATCGCGGTGCAAATCGGCTGGTCCGAGGTAACGGGTTTTGCCGGACGGTTTGCGACGGCGTCTCTTTATGTACCGACGGATTTGTCTTTTGAAAGTTGGTTTCGCGTGCCGCGCAGCTGGATGATGGCCTCTTTGCTCGTGGGGATCGTGTTACTGATCTTGGTAAACGTTGAATTGATCTTGCGCGCCATCGTCCGGATGCTGGGCGGTGCAGACCGTTTGCCGCCCATTGCGCTCGCAGAACAGGTCGGGGCGGAATAATGCTGGTCTGGTTCCTGCCGCTCTTCTTGTTCTTTTTGCTGATTGGACTGCCGGTCTTTTTCGGCCTATTGGCAGCGCCGGGTATTTTGCTGTTTCTCAACGGGCAGGAAAAAGACATCACGCTGCTCTACAGAAATGTCTACAACGGCATGGACAGTTTCCCCCTGATGGCGATCCCATTCTTTATGCTGGCAGGCGAACTCATGAACCGCGGCGGTATTACCATGCGGCTGGTTGAATTCAGTCAGGCAATGATGGGGCATCTGCGCGGGGGACTCGCCCATGTTAATATATTGTCATCCATGCTGTTTGCCGGGCTTTCGGGTTCGGCTGTGGCGGATACATCCGCATTGGGGTCCATGCTGATACCTGCAATGGAAAAACAGGGATACAGCCGAAAGTTCGCGGCAGCGATTACGGCGGCAAGTTCGGTGATAGGGCCGATCATCCCACCATCCGGTATCATGATCATCTATGCTTACGTGATGGGAGAAAGCGTAGCAGCGCTTTTCCTTGCAGGGATTATCCCGGGTATTCTGGTCGGTGTCGGGTTGATGGTGATGGTCAAGATTATGGCTGACAAATACGACTTTCCGGTTGCCTCCAAAAAACACACATGGGGCGAACGCGGGCAGGCGAGCCTCAAGGCATTCTTTCCGCTACTCACGCCCGTCATCATCCTTGGTGGTATTCTCGCGGGTGTTTTTACCCCCACCGAAGCTGCCGCAGTTGCGGTAGCCTATGCGTTGATTATCGGCTTGTTTGTCATGTGCACCCTCAAAGTCAGTGATCTGCCGGATGTGTTGAGCCGTGCGGGGCTCACGTCGGCCGTTGTCTTGCTGCTTGTAGGCGCTGCGATGGCTTTCAAGACTGTCGTCAGCCTGAGCCATGCCCCCGAGGCGATGGCCGAATTTGTTCTGGCGCTCACGTCCAATCCCCTGATCTTGTTATTCCTCATCAACCTCATGCTGTTTGCGGTTGGTATGTTTCTGGATGCAGGGCCTGCCATTATCATCCTTGGCCCCATCCTCGGCCCTATCTTTGTGGAACTGGGCGTCGATCCAATTCACTTTGCAATCATCATGAGCGTGAACCTCACTGTAGGGCTTGCGACTCCGCCCATGGGCTTGGTGCTCTTTGTGGCTTCTTCTGTCTCTGGCGAAAGAGTCGAGGCAATATCCAAGGCAATTCTGCCATTTCTCGCTGTCGAAATCGTAGTCATTTTCCTGATCACATACGTTGAAGAAATATCAATGACCATTCCAAGGCTCACAGGGTTTGCCAACTAACGAAACATACAAAACGGGAGGACTTTCATGTTAAAACAAACACTCAAATCGGTGGCGCTTGCTGCCGTGCTCGCGGGCAGCGCAGTTGCTGCACAGGCGCAGGAATACACGATCCGCGCCACAGCCAACTCGAACGAAAATGACGAGGACTACGACGGTCTTGTCGTCTTTAAAAACTATGTTGAAGCGGCCTCAAACGGTGCCATTGCAGTTGAGCTGTTCATCGGCACACAGCTGTGCAGCAACGGGGCGGAATGCCTGCAGGGTGTCGCAGATGGCACGATAGACGTCTATGTATCCACCTCGGGCGGGGCGTCCGGCATATTCCCTTATGTGCAGGTGCTGGACCTGCCGTACCTGATGGCCGATGACCGGATTGCAGAACATGTGTTGTCGGGTGAATTCACACGAACGATGCGGGGTATGGCGCTTGAGGATTCCGGCGACACAATCCGGTTGATGACGATCGGGAACACAGGCGGCTGGCGCAACTTTGCCAACACCAAACGCCGCGTTGCTGAACCTGCCGATATGGAAGGGCTGAAGATCCGCACTGTTGTGGCGGACCTGCCGCAAGAGCTGGTGCGCGCGCTGGGCGCATCGCCGACACCAATCCCGTGGCCCGAGCTTTTCACTTCGTTCCAGACAGGTGTTGTCGAAGGGTCCAAGAATGGCATCACGGACATCATGGGGATGAAATTCCCCGATGCTGGCCTGCAGTATGTCACACTTGATGGGCACGCCTATATGGGTGCGTTATGGTGGATGAATAACGAAAAATTCACAAGCATGCCCGAAGATATGCGCCGCGTCGTGGTTGATGGCTTTTACGCCTTGCAACAAGCGACATTCGCCAGCCCGAAACGCAAATCCATCGCTGCATACGAAGAATTCGTAGCAGGGGGTGGCGATCTATATGTGCCTACACCGGAGCAGAAAGCGGCCTTTAAAGAGGGGGCAGCCCCTGTCTTTGACTGGTTTAAAGCCAATGTAGGTCGTGGGGACGAAATCTTTGACGCCCTGACGGCAGCTGTTGCAGAGGCCGAGGCAGAGGTCGGTGCGGCACGTGCAGCCGACCTGAACTGAAAAAAGGGGCGGTCTTCGGGCCGCCCCGTGCTATCTGAAGGGGTACATCCAAACTTTATAATCTTCAGCCAGTGTATGCGCTTTATCAATTTCTTCCGCAGTCATCTTCTTGACGACCTCACCAAGGCTTATCGCCGCGTCCGGATCGCCGCCAATGGCGGAGAGCGTGTACCACATGTACGCACGCACCAGATCCGGCGCGGGCAGGCCGCGCCCGACCTCGTAGTACCAGCCGACGCCGGATTGGGCACCAGCGTGCCCTTTCATCGCAGAGCGGAGATACCATTCAAATGCCCGGACGTCGTCTTGGGGGCGTCCAAGTCCCATCGCGTAGATGACCCCGATCAATTCTTCCGCCTCGGCATTGCCGGAGCGCGCCGCGGGCCAGAGCGCCTCATAGGCCTCTTCAAACAGCCCGTCTTCCATCAGATCGCGCGCGCCTTCCAGTTCCGCAAACGCGGGGCTGGCAACCAGCATCATGGCAAAAAATGCAGCGCGCATGGTGTGCTCTTTTCCTGTCTTGCGTCTGTTGTAACCGCAGGTGATCTGCCGCCGCCGTTAACCGCAGAGGATTTCATTGAATTCGATCGGGTTCAAGCCGCCTTGGGGCAGCATCTGTTCTACGATCCGATCCTGTCGGGCAACAAAAACATCACCTGCGCACATTGCCACCACCCTGATTTTGGCACCAGCGACGGGTTGTCCCTGGGGATCGGTGAGGGCGGTCGCGGACTTGGCCCTGAACGCACGGCGGGTTTTGGCGCGGACCGGGTGGCCAAACGCATTCCCCGAAACGCGTCGGCTTTGTGGAATTTGGGCGCGCGCGATCTGCACACGCTTTTTCATGATGGCCGCCTGAGCAGGTCGGATATCTACGGCAACGGGTTCAATTCGCCCGCACAGGAGTGGCTGCCCGACGGGCTGAATTCGCTGCTTGCCGCGCAGGCACTTTTCCCGCTGGTGGCGCAGTTCGAAATGGCAGGTAACCCCGGTGAAAATGAGGTTATCGGCGCTGTCCACGACCGTATTGATGCGGCGTGGCCTATTCTGGCCAAACGGGTCAGAGCCGAAGAGCGGTACGCCGATATGTTTGTCACCGCCTTCGACCACATCGATACCGCAGAAGATGTGACCATTGTGGAAATTGCCAATGCGCTTGCGGCTTTTATTGCAGTTGAATGGTTGAGTATCGACAGTCCGTTCGATCACTACCTCGCAGGAGACGCAGATGCACTGACCACACCACAAAAACGCGGTATTGAGCTGTTTTATGGCAAGGCAGAGTGCGCATCGTGCCATTCGGGGCCACTGCTGTCTGATCAGAAATTCCATGCGTTGGGTCTGCCGGCCTTTGGCCCGGGCCGGACGCGGCCCCATGACCCCTATGCCCGTGATGTTGGCCGCATGGCCGAAAGCAACCGCCTTGAAGACGCTTACGCCTTTCGGACGCCCATGCTGCGCAACGTGGCGCTGACGGGCCCTTACGGGCACAATGGCGCCTATCCTACGCTTGAGGGAATGATCCGCCACCATCTTGATCCCTTGTCCGCGCGCGCCGATTGGAACAGGGGTGCCGCACGGTTGCCGCCGGCGCCATGGCTTGCGCAGTCGGATTTTATTCTGGATGCGGATAAACTCGAAATAAAACGTCAGCTAGCGGCAATCCAGATTTCACCGCTTCAACTCACTGACACCGAAATCCGCGAAATTGTTGCCTTTCTCGAAGCTTTGACGGGTGAGACGGTGCACAAGCCACCCTTTGGCGTGCCGCCGTGGTTCGAACCCTAGAGGGACAGCGCGTGGCGCAGGGCGTGATAGGACGCCTTCGGGGTGCGCTCTAGTGTGTCGAAATCAACGTGAACAAGGCCAAAGCGTTTTTCGTATCCCAACGACCATTCATAATTGTCCAGCAGTGACCAGAACGTATAGCCGGACAGCGGCACGCCTGCTTTCATGGCGCGGTGCGCGGCCTGAACATGCGCATTGATATAGGACATGCGGGCATCATCCGGCACGCCGACCTTGTCGGGATGCGCCATGCCGTTTTCTGTAACGTAAATCGGCAGGGCGCCGGTATAATCGCGCTGCAACCATGTCAGGATACTTTCGAGGCCGTCAGGTTTTATCTCCCACCCCATCTGGGTTTTTGCCAGCGGCCCTTCGACTTCTTTCAGGGCAGGCCAGGGGCCGCTGTCCGCGGCAATTCTTTTGCATGTGTAGTAGTTGACGCCAAACCAATCGAGCGGTTGTGCGATCAGATCGAAGTCAAGCTGCCACCCCTTTGGCATATGCGGTTCAAGCGCTTCCATCACCGTATCGGGGTAGGCGCCTTTGAAAAGCCCGCCAACAAAGAATTCGTTGTAGATGCCGCGGTACCGGTCTGCTGCTGCGCGTGTTGCAGGGCTGTCATCGGCGGGTAAAACATCTTCGAAATTACACACAGCACCGACATTGCCGACACCTTGCGCACGCAGCGCTTGCACCGTTCGCCCATGTGCTGCCAGAACATGGTGCATAGCATGTGCCGCCGCCCGGATGTCGCGCAAACCGGGTGCTTGAAGACCCATGAAATGTGACAGCCATGCGACGCACCACGGCTCGTTTATCGGGGCCACACTAAAGATACGGTCCCCGATACGCTCCATCAAAACCGTGGCAAAATCCGCAAGCCAGTGCGCAATGTCGGGGTTGGCCCAACCGCCACAATCCGCAAGCGCCGATGGCAGTTCCCAGTGGTACAGCGTGACCATGGGCTTTAGGGATCGTTCAAGCAAACCGTCGACAAGCCTGTCGTAAAAATCCAGCCCTTCGTCATTCACCACGCCGCGCCCCTCTGGCATGACACGTGCCCAGCTGGTGGAAAACCGATAGGCATCTAGTCCCATCGCCTGCATCAGGTCGAGGTCTTCTTCCCAGCGGTGGTAGTGGTCACAGGCGATCTGTCCATGTTCGGCGCGCACCACATTGCCCGGTGTTGCTGCGAATGTATCCCAGTGGGTCGATCCCGCCCCGCCGAACCCGTGTCCTTCAATCTGGTAGCTGGATGTGGCCGCTGCAAAGATAAAGCCATCGGGAAAATCTGAGCGCGCAAATGTCATGACCGGTCTCCAGTGCGACTGGGTAGGGCAGGGCCGCTTGAACGACCTTGCACAAATTCTGCTTCCCACAACTCTGCCGAGGGCGGGATGTCGGGGTCGGAAATCTGCGCCAGCAACAGTTCCGCACAGCGGGCGCCGGCCGCTCTTACCGAGGATCGCATGGCCGTAAACTGGGGTGTGTGTCCGGCATTGGGCAGATACGAGATGTCGTCGTCAAAACACACGATTGAAACGTCGCGACCCGGTGTCAGCCCGCGTTCTTCAACGGCACGTTTCACACCAAGCGCCAAGATCACAGACGAGGCGACAAACGCAGTTGGCGGGTTTGTCAGGGACAAGAGCGCATGCGCCGCGTCATAGCCATTTGGCTCTGACATATCGCCCGATCGCATCAGCGCAGGATCAACTTCGCCACCCGAGCGGTTGAGTGCCGCCTTAAAGCCTGCATGTCTGCGCGCTGCAAAATCGAGCGTTTCGCGACCGTTCACCAAAGCAATGCGTCTATGACCAAGATCGGTCAGATGGGTGGTCAGAGTATCGATTGCACGCTGGTTGTTCACATCAAGCCACGCATAGGGCGTTGCCACGTCAGACGCCCGCCCGTGGACCACAAAGGGAATGTTCAGCGCAGACAAGCAGTCAATTCGCGGATCATTACAGGCAGGGGCCTGCACGATGACCCCGTCAACGGTGCCACGCTCCGACAATGCACGATACGCCGGCAGCTCTGCGTCATCCGGCACAATCTTGAGCGTCATCGTATAGCCATGGCGGGCATAGACCAGTCCGGCTCCCGCTACGAAATCCGAAAAGACCATATTCACCAACTCGGCCTGATTTGACATGGAAATGATATGGCCGATGGATTTTGATTTGCCGGTCGCCAGCGTCTGAGCGCGCGCATTTGGCCGGTAGTTAAACCGTTCAGCAGCTTCTGCCACGCGTTTGCGTGTTGCCTCGTTGACTTCCGGATAGCCGTTCAGCGCGCGGCTTACCGTTGTGGGCGAAAGACTGAGTTTCTGCGACAACTGTTTTAAGTTCATGTGTCTGGCCTTGCCGCTTGGGGGCTGTAGTTCACGATTGTAATGGCTCTGAGGATCTGTCGATTCCATGCTAGCATGTCATTTCAAAGCTGTTTTCAAAAGTGCTTAAAAAAACGGCACGGCAACTGCGTGATGAGTTGACAGCTCCATGCAGTTCCTCCAGTTTTTAACGACCCAAAGCGCTTTGAAGCGATTCTAGGCCAAGGGATAAAAAAGACCGGCATAAACATCGGTTCAACGGGAGGAAATCATGACAGCACGGTTTTACGCGAGCGCAGCGGCGCTGGCACTTTTTGCGGGTGTAGCCCACGCAGACGGGCACCTGCCTTTTGCAGTTGGCGAAGGCGACTTTACTTGGGACAGCTACACGGCTTTTGCGGATAAATACGACCTGAGTGGCCAAACGGTAGAGATTACCGGCGCTTGGACTGGCAACGAAAAAGAGAAGGTTGATGCTGTTTTCGATTATTTCGAAGCAGCGACAGGGGCCACGGTTAACTATTCCGGTTCTGACAGCTTTGAGCAAGACATTGTTATTTCTGCGCAATCCGGCTCGGCTCCCAACCTTGCGGCCTTTCCGCAGCCTGGTTTGGCAGCAGACATGGCAAGCCGCGGTTTCCTGAGCCCTATGCCAGAGGGCACGGGCGCATGGGTTGCGGATAATTTTGCAGCTGGTCAGTCGTGGGTTGATCTTGGAACGTACCCGGACCAAGACGGCAACGACAACTTCTACGGCTTGTTCTACCGCGTCGATGTGAAATCCTTGGTTTGGTATTCACCGATTGCCTTTGACGAGGCAGGCTATGACATCCCCGAGACGATGGAAGAGCTTAAGGAATTAACTGACCTGATTGTAGAAGATGGTGGCACACCTTGGTGCATTGGTTTGGGATCAGGTGCCGCAACTGGTTGGCCTGCGACCGACTGGGTCGAAGAGATGATGTTGCGCACTCAGGAACCCTCGGTTTACGACCGTTGGGTGTCGAATGATCTAAAATTTGATGATCCGGCGGTAATTGCCGCAATGGAAGAGTTCGGCTATTTCGCGTTGAACGAAGACTACGTCGACGGAGGAAGCTCGGCGGTTGCGAATACCGATTTCCGTGACAGCCCCGCGGGTCTCTTTTCGATCCCGCCTAAGTGCTACATGCACCGTCAGGCGTCTTTCATTCCTGCCTTCTTCCCGGAAGGAACTGAAGCAGGGGGAGACGTGGATTTCTTCTACTTCCCCGCTTATGCAGGTAAAGACCTTGGGAAACCCGTCTTGGGTGCTGGTGCCTTGTTTGCGATCACCAATCCATCTGATGCAACCAACGCGATGATTGAGTTTCTGCAAGCACCGATCAGCCACGAACTTTGGATGGCTCAGGGCGGTTTCCTGACGCCACACACCGGTGTGAACGTTGCAACATATGCGGACGATAGTTTGCGGGCACAGGGTGAAATTCTGTTGAATGCAACGACGTTCCGCTTTGATGCATCCGACCTGATGCCGGGGGAGATCGGCGCGGGCGCGTTCTGGACGGGCATGGTCGACTACACGACAGGCACGCCGGCGGCTGAAGTGGCCAAGGGCATTCAAGATCGCTGGGATGCGATCCAGTAGCCTGAATTCACATCAGCAAACCGGCCGAATGTCTCGGCCGGTTTGAACAGTTTCAGGAATAGGCGGGGGCGATATGTCACCAATTGTGCAGGGCATGCTGACCATCGTGATCGGTGTTGGTGGATGTATCGGATATTTTTTCCTCTCCAACCTGATCC
>Ga0316191_10002046_pt1 | contig 14556 bp, 10 predicted proteins | sample Eddworburr2cm_MG_FD_204928 | JGI IMG/M metagenome (GOLD analysis project Ga0316191, IMG submission 204928) | Coastal sediment microbial communities from Maine, United States - Eddy worm burrow 2 cm | ecosystem: Environmental > Aquatic > Marine > Coastal > Sediment | place: USA: Maine...
TCCTGAATCCAAACCTTTCAGATAAAGTATGAAGTACCATATCATCCTTTAGCAGCTTGAACTCGACGAAATATAAATTGGGAAATTCAGGAGACCACTGTTGTATATTTTCTACTTTGGTGGATAAATTGACTTTAAGCGTTCCTTTCGAAATTTCCTCACCAAAATCTTCGCCAACCTGCTTTCCATTGACATCGATAATTCTAGCTCTTACCTTATTTGCTGATCTAACATTTGACAAATATACTTCAGCAAAAAAGTTTCCGTCGGCCAGGGGATTTAGAGCAATCCGTTCAATGTGTTGCTTTGGCCTCACCTCAAGGTAAACTGGTCGGAAGATGCCTCCGAAGATCCAATAGTCAGCATATCTTTCAGCATTATTCACAGAGGTATCGGAGGAATGTTTACTTACAGATACTTCCAATTCGTTTTCGGCGTTAACCTTTAAAAGTTTCGTGATGTTATAAGAAAAACGATAAAATGCGCCTTGATGAATTTCTCCTGCTGGTTTACCATTGATCTTTACTTCCGTATCTGTCATTGATCCTTCAAATACAATATGGGCTTCTTTATCGCGCCATTCAGGGGAAGCAAAGAAATTAACCTTATAAATGCCCTTTTCCTTACCCCTTTCATCATCCTTATCATGCCCGTAATTATAAGTTCCGAAACCATGTTGCTCCCAGCATGAGGGCACGGGGATCTTTGTCCATTCTCCGCTTTTTCGACCTTCTGTGCAATAAAAATCCCATTCTTTGGCATCATCAAATCCCTTCCCCGACAAATAGACTCTATTAGTTTCCTGCGAAAAAGCAAATGTTTGAAACATGAGGACGATTAAAATTCCAATGGTAAAAAAGCGTTTAAAAAATCTCATGACAGCAGGTTTTCAATCTTTCAGAAAAATTAAAATTCCCGGATTTTTATACTTCTAAAACGTACAGCATTGCCATGGTCCTGAAGGAGAATATGGCCAGAAGGTGATTCTCCAAAATCAGGCCAGACTTTGTATTTGGATTTTGCAACCAGGGCCCTATATATTTGTGTGCTCCGCTCGTATTCAACCACTTTTATATTATTCAACCAGTGTTCTATATGATTACCTTTTACAACTATCCTTGCCTTATTCCACTTGCCAATACCATAAAACCTTTTATTACCGTTTTTTTCTGATAAGTTTTCTGACGGGATCATATCATATAATGAGGCCAAAGTTCTATTGTTATCAACGCCTTCTTTTGCATCAGGATTTAAATTATCGTCAAGAAGCTGATACTCAAGACCAATCGCAGAACCAGTTCCTTTATTTAAATCAGGATCAACAAAATATTTTATTCCACTATTGGCGCCTGGAGTTAACATGAACTCAAGTTCTAATTCAAAGTTGCTGAACTTATCTATAGTAACTATATCCCCTCCATTTTCTGATTCTCCTCCCCCACTTTCAAGCACAGACAGAACTCCATCTTCAATTTGCCATCCCCCTTCAGGAAAATGATCAAGTTTAGCTCCGCGCCATCCATTGGTGGTTTCTCCATCCCATAATAAACGCCAGCCTAACCTCTGCTCTGTCTTTGTAAGTGCATTTGGAATAAAATTTATCTCTGGAACATCGGGATCAGGATCGAAGCGACTGCTTTCCAGGTCAGTTGTCTTAATACGAATATTTTTCCATCTAACTTTCTTACCAATTTTTTCAGTATCATCGCCGACTCCATGAACCTGCAGGGCGATAAAACCGGAAGCGGTTTCATTATCGACCAGATTGGCACACATTACACCATTGATCCAGGTCCTAATGTGATTTCCAATCGCTTCAATTCTATATGTGTTCCATTCACCAGGTATAAACGCTGCGGAACCTTTTTCATTTCTTGCAAGATTATACAACCAATCCCTCCGTGCTTCATCGTATATTCCACCACTCCATGCCCTGTTACTTGGATCGATCTCACATTGATAACCGTGCACACGGCCCTTCATATAGTTATCCATACTCAAACTTCTGAACTGTATACCAGAGTTAAGAGGCGGTTCCACATTGACATCCAACTCAAGAATAAAATCACCATAATCTTTTTCTGTGCATAGAAAACTATTAGGTTCCTTTGGGACTGAGATCCCAATGATTTCATTATTTTCCACAACATAATCAGCATTTCCATTCAATTGTTTCCAACCATCCAGATTTTTGCCATTAAAAAGATCTATCCAGCCATTTTCGTCCTGTGAGTAAACAAATAATGGTATTAGGAATATAACAGTGATAATAATAGTCTTCCTCATTTTTGATAAAGTTTTGAATTATAAAAAAGTAGTTCAAAAATAAAGGATATATAATTCTATATCCATGTTATTTCAAAAAATCCTGAAAAAATTTGGTGGCTTGAAGATGCTGATTTTTATAGAGGACTTAAATAATACATAAAAAATGAGGCTGCCCTTGAAAAGAGCAGCCTCGAAAACCCAAAACCTACTACCATGAATCGTCCCCTCTATCACTCTACACAATAATAAATACGCTAGTATGATGGTGATTTTCAGATTGAGGTATAATAATTGTAGTCAACTGGAAGATTTCCGGTTAAATCGGAATTTTTAATCTGTGAAAGGACAATTAAAAAAATTATATTTGGTATTAAATTAGAACTTAACTCATGAAAAAATTATTCATATTTCTCTTATTAATTGTCTGTATTTTTTACACAGGATATGCTCAGACTGAAAATCCGGATAGTAAAAATCTCACCAAGGAGGAAAAAAAAGCAATGAGAAAAGCCAAAAAAGAAGAAGATAAGAGAAAACGGGAAGAGGCTTTGATAGAATTTGAAAAATATGCGGAAATGAGGGAATGGGTAGTTGAAGCTCATACTGTTTTCGACAAACAAGGACAGAGTTATCAAATGGATCCAAATATAAATTTCGTAAGTGTTAATAAAGATGAAACAACAATTCAATTATCCTTTACTGGACTGATGGGTTGGAATGGAGTTGGAGGTGTTACTCTTGAAGGAAAGATTGGAAAATACGAGTATTCCGTTGACGGCAAATCACTCAATATCACTATGTCGGCCATGGGATCTGGATTAGGAGTCGTTGATATATTTATGATAGTTTCAGGTGATGGAAATGGCCGTGCCACAGTTAGTGGTAATTGGGGGGATAGAATCACTTTCCAGGGAAGATTCGTTTCTTTAGAGGAATCTACAGTTTACAAGGGAACTACTACTTATTGAGTACTTAAAGTTTAATTTTTACTGGAATAATTTCTCCCTTTCGTTTTACATCTAAATGGTTCCTTCTCACTGAAAGAAATCCTAGCAGGATTTCAGCGTAACAACATCGCAACACCAATTCCAATGTAATTTCCAATTGCGTAACCCAATAATCCCATTGTTATACCAGTTACAATTACCTCCTTATTTTTAATGGCATTTGCTACCGGGCCTATAAAGGCTGGGCCATAGATTGCGGCGGTAGAGGTAATTATTACGGTGTCCCGATCAATCCTGAAAATGGAAGCAAGCAGGAAGTGAAGTATGATCGATGTGAACATAACGAAGGTTGTATATACGAACAGATCTGAACTTTTACTTAGTAGTTCTTTGACATCAGCCATTGCACCAATTGAAAGAGAAAAGATCAGTAATAAATAAAAAGCCGTTTCATATGATCCCTTCAACTTCTGTATCTTCTTAATAAAACTCACGGCTATACCAAGAGTTGTTAATACTAAAATAACCCAGAGTTCTTCAATCTTACCCTTTATAAAAATCGATATCCAGGCAGCCAATCCCAGAATAATCACTCCCAGTAGTAAGACAATAATTATGTTGAGGGCAAGTTGACGTTTTGATATTTTATTCTTCGATTCTATTTTTAAGCTGGATTTCTCTGTTGCCTTTGATTTATAATCAGGCAGAAATAGTCCAAGTAATTTTTTCATAAAAGTGATGATAAATATAAAGTATATACTACCCAACACTACATCTGAACTATTTAATAAAACATAAACCTCTTTGGGGGTATCAAAAGCCATCCCGATGGCACTCATATTAGGGGTGCCGCCAGTATATACGCCTATTAACATTCCGGAAATTCTCCATGCTTCGGGTATGTTGTTACGATATACGTAATAAAAAAAGATGGCTGATACTACTACAGAAAAAACGCTCAGGATATAACTGAGTATTGATTTTCCAGCATGACTGACCCAATCGAGTATATTAGAATTAAACAAAAGTAGTGGAATGGCAAGACTGATACTGATATCCGAAATTTTGGAAAAGACTGTTTTATTCAAGTCTAGAAAAGGCAGATTAGCAAGTACTATTCCCATGAAATAGCAAATAACTATCGGGCTGACAACCTGAATCACTTTAGACCGCTGTTCCAAATAAAGAACTAGTGCAGGAAATAAAACAACAAAGGCTACCTGTATTATGATCATCATAGCAAATCAAATGTCTATATAATGTGCCTATTTTCCAACAATAACAAAATTGAATTATTTGCATTAGTTTGATCTTCAGTCAATATGACCATTTTATATTCTAATTCAATCAGTAAAAATGTTAATGAATAATTCTTCAATCAATCCAATTTAATATTCCAACTAAAAGTTCTTTGAAAATAATGCTTACATATATGTATTGAATTTGCACCCTATAGCGATCATTTATAACCCAAAATTCAATGTCATGAAAAACGCCAAACCAATTTTCTTCTTATTTTGTAGTTTACCACTGATTGGCCTACTACTTTTCGCCTGTGACAATTCAAAAGATGAACCTACACCGGTTGACAATCTGACTTCCTTAAATTTTATTGAGGAAAGCAATGAATTTCATGTTGCAACTCCAGACAATAATCTTATTTTGACTTTCATAAAAGATGACTTTAATGAATACCATTCGGAGTTCAATTTAAAAAACACCTTGTTTATTGAAAAACTTCATTTTAAATGTCAAAAAGATGAATTCTTCTCAAATAATATCTGGATTATCAAACCTGTGGATATCAAATTTGACAAAGATTTTATAATTAACATAAAATATGCACACGAGGAATTTGCTTCTCAGTTTAATACAACTAATCTGAAAATTTATAAACTTAAGAGAGATTATCCTCTTCGGGAAAGCAACAATAATGAAAAATTGCTTATACGTGTTAGCAATATTGCCTTATTGGATCATTGTGTTCAAAGTGATGATCAAATGTATGTTTTCACTAAAATTTCAGAGTTTGGAGGATTTTTTTTGGGTAGAGAGGTGCAATAATTAAAGTGTTCTTTGAATTTAAGCACAGGCCATAAAACAGGATCGGCTATTTTACTCCAATGATTATATACTGTCGCTCTAACAAAAGGGTATCTGCCTGAATTTCTGCAAAGTCTAAATTCTCAATTTCTTTCATAGCATCAGCCAGGCCTAACCTATGACTATCAGGCGGTCCACCAGGTACACCAAGTTTAAAATCTACTATAACGATCTTCCCCCCATCTTTTACACCTTTTATGGCCTTTTTCATATAAGATCGTCTATCATCTATGTGGTGCCAGGTATTTACAACCAAAATGCCATTAACTTCCTGACTTCCTAAGTTAGGATCGTCATAAGCCACTTTACGCAATTCTATATTGGCTGAAAGCTCCTGAAGATCCTCATTTTCAAGTTTTTCCCGAATGACATCCTGAAAACTGTCATCTACATCCGCGGCAATCACTTTTGCCCCCTTTGCAGCTAACCGCAAAGTAAAATATCCGGACCCTGCTCCCAAATCCATGATTTTTTGCTGATTCACATCACCGAACACTGCAATCACTTTATCAGGTTGCTGCCATTCAGCGCGATCGGGGGAATCAAATGCATTGACCAATGATTCAATACTGTTTGTGTGCATGTATTGATTGGCTTCATTATCGTTATGCTTCCCCTCATCTTGTCCATATGAACAGGTTAGGGATAATTCAAATACTAAAAAGACTGTCAATATGTAAATTAGATCTTTTTTCTTCATACCCATATTATGTTCGCTTTATATATATCTTATTCAAATAATAAATTACCAATCCGGCCAAAACAGTCAATAAACCTAAAATCGATTCCAATGGCCTTTCTAACAATAAATAAGCCAAAGTCCACAAGCTCAATATAATAAAGATCAAAGGTGTAACAGGATATCCAGTAACTCTATACTTGCTTTTTATTTCGGGATGTTTTAACCTTAATATAAATAATCCAACAACAGATAGCAAAGTAAATAAGTTCATAATAAAACCTGCATAAACCAATACCTTATCAAAAGTTGAGGATACTATAAGGATTACGGTAATTGTAGTCTGCACCCAAATAGCAATAACAGGAACGCCAAACCTGTTTTTCTTAGATAAAAACCTTAGGAAGGGATAATCTTCCCCCATAACCATAGTAACCCTCGGCCCGATCCAAATCATAGCACTCACCGTGGAAATCAACAATAAGGTTATCAGCAAGGCCATCAGTCTTCCACCATAATCACCAAAAATATACGTGGCTGATAAAAAGCCAATCTCTATCTTGCCTTCCATTTCTTCCATAGGAGTGGTAAACAGAAAAATATAATTTAGGAGAAAGTATAATATGATTACAATGGATGTCCCCAAAATTAAAGACCTGGGAATATTTTTGGCTGGATTTTTAATCTCATCTGTTATGTAAACCGAAGCATTCCAGCCAGAAAAAGCATACGATACATATATGAGAGAAACGGCAAATGAACCTGAAAAAATCTGACTCCAATCGCCTTTTTGAGGCAATAAGTTTAAGCTCTGATGATCGGAAACAAAAAATCCGGCTATAATAAAAAACAAAATCAATGCAATTTTTAAAAAGGTAACAATCCGTTGAAACTGCCCTCCAAATCTAATTTGAAAGGAATGTATTAGGGATAAGATAATGACAATGGCCAGTGCAAAAAGAATTTCATTTCCATACCCAAAGAAGGCATTTGAATAACTCGCCATGGCCATGGCAGCAAGGGCAGTAGGCGCAGAGAAAGCCACAAGAAAAGAAATCCAACCAGCGAGGAATCCTAGCAGTGGATGATAAATCTTAGACAGGAAATGATATTCCCCTCCAGACCGGGGGAGCTTTGAAGCAAGTTCACCATAACTCAATGCACCGCTCATGGCCACTATCCCACCGACTATCCACAGCATCAAAAGTGCAAATACGGATTTAATATCCGCAATTTGGAATCCCAGACTGGTGAATATCCCAGTCCCAACCATATTGGCCACTACGATGGAAAAAGCTGTTGTTAATCCGACTTTATGAAAACTGATGTTCTGGTTCAAACTATGTTATATATGATAAGGACGAATAATATCTGCCATTTATTATTCGCCCTACAGAATTATCCCGGTTTCTATACCTTAGGCAATACCCACGGACTTCTATAAGTTGCTTTTGTTAACTCATTTGCTTCGTTATCATTTACAAACTCAGATTTCGACTGGTCCCAATAGATTTTTCTTCCGGTTTTGAAAGCAACATTCCCCATATGTGCAACCCGGGCTGTATTTGCAGCAATTCCTACATCACAGTTTGGTTTTTCTCTTGATTCGAGGCATTCCAGGAAATTCTTAACATGAAAATCCAGATCTTTTCCAGATCCTTTCTTTAGTGGGACTTTCTCCATCTTATCTTTTCTGTTCTCCTGCTCTGGAATAACTTCCCAGCCACCTCTATCAACGACAAGTGTTCCATTATTCCCTATGAATCCAACACCATGAGTACGGCCATAAGGTCCCCCATCAATACCGGTGGCATGTTCCCACATCATTGTAAAACCATCAAATTCATAAATAGCCTGTAATGTATCTGGAGTTTCGGAAGCATCATCAGGATAGGCAAATTTGCCGCCCGAAGCCATTACTGATATTGGCGCTTCTACTTTCATGCCATATAAACCAAAGTCGATTATATGAACGCCCCAGTCGGTCATTAATCCGCCAGCATAATCCCAGAACCATCTGAAATTAAAATGAAAACGATTCTTATTAAAAGGTCTTTTCGGGGCTGGCCCTAACCAGAAATCATAATCCACACCTTCGGGAGCAGGCTCATCAGGAAGAACGGGTACTGGTTTCATCCACCCCTGATATGCCCATGTCTTAACCGTTCTAATCTTTCCCAGTTTACCGGAGAAAACAAAATCCATTGCATCGCGCCAATGGGGTCCGCTTCTCTGCCATTGACCTACCTGAACAACCCTATCATATTTTTGAGCTGCCTTGACCATTATATCTAATTCCTCTATTGAATTGGCAAGGGGCTTTTCACAATATACATCTTTACCTGCTTCACAGGCTTCTACCATAGGAAGACAATGCCAGTGATCCGGCGTTCCTATGATTACTACATCAATATCCTTGTTTTCAATTAGCTTGCGATAATCCCTGTATTGCAATGGCTTCTTACCACTTTTCTTTTCAACATCTTTCGTTCTTTGATCAAGCACACTTTGATCAACATCACATAATGCAGCACATTCAACGCCTGGTTGGTTCAGAAATGTATCTAGATCAGCAAATCCCATACCTTTACATCCGATGAGTCCCACAACAACCTTATCATTAGCACCGATTATATTATTTTTTCCCAACACACTTCCTGCAGGTATGGAGGACAACATGCCCGCACCAGTGATAATTTTGCCTGTATCATTGATAAATTTTCTTCTGGAATTGTCCATATCTTAATGTTTAGATTAAAAAGTTTATTATAATTTCATTGTATCCGACTAAATTAACAAAAGCTTTGAATTATTCATATAATTTATTTGTATCTCGCAATTTAACCATTGAATATGGTAGATGAAGAATTTCTCATGATTTAAATCATTATAAAAGGAATATATTGGGCATAATTTAGTATTTGAAGATTTCTAATTTAATGATTTAAGTATTTCAAGGAGTTTTAATCAGAATTTCTATAGATTTCAGAATTAATTTCGAGTCTTTAATTTTTTGTAATTTTTTTGAACTGAATTGTGATAAGGGGATTTTTTATATTACTGTTTGTTGCATTTATAATGCAATTTTCTTTGGGGCAAACTCAGCTTGATCAAGTTGAAGATACTTTAAAGAATTCGAAAAAAAGTATCGACGTATTTTTAATAGATGATCCACCAAAAATTGATGGGATATTGAATGATATGGTCTGGAAAACAGCTCCATATATTGACGAGTTTTACCAGAGGGAACCAAATAATGGCCAACCAATTACCAAACCCACTAAAGTTTTTATCTGCTTTGATGAAAAGACTTTATACATTGGATTTCAATGTTTTGATGATCCAGATAAAATTACTGCAAAGGAGCTACTCCGGGATATTAGTCTTGGTGAGGACGACCGGGTTCAGGTAATACTGGACACATATCTTGATGGGCGAAATGCGTTCTGGTTTCAAATAGGGCCTTTAGGATCCATCGGGGATGCCCTTGTAAGTGATAATGGTGCTGGATTCAACAAGCAGTGGGATGGCATCTGGGAAGGAAAAGCAAAGATTAACGACCACGGTTGGGATGCTGAAATGGCCATTCCTTTTAAAACCTTAAATTTCAGACCTGACAAAGATATTTGGGGGCTGAAATTAATTAGGCATATTAAACGTAACCTCGAAAGATCTTACTGGCCAGATGCTAATCTTAATACTTATGGATTTCAGGTATCAGATGCTGGATTGATGAAAGGGATGAAAGGGATCTCCCAGGGCTTTGGATTGGATATACAACCCTACGCTTTAGTTGGAGTCGAAAAGAATGACGGTGAATCCAGTACATTTAAATATGATATAGGAGGTGATGCTTTTTATCAAATATCTTCAGGACTAAATGCTGCCTTGACTATAAATACAGATTTTGCGCAAACTGAAGCTGATGACCGGCAGATCAATCTAACTCGGTTCTCACTCTTTTTTCCTGAGAAACGTGATTTCTTTCTGGACGGGGCCAATTATTTCAATTTTGGATTCAATACAAGTAGTGAGAACAGGAACGGACAAAAGATGATCCCCTATTTTTCTCGAAGAATTGGCCTTGATGAAAATGGAAATCCGATCCCAATAATTGTCGGTCTGAAAATGATTGGACAAGCCGGAAACTGGAATATCGGGGCTTTAAATAGTACACAAAAAACTGATTCGTCATACCAGAATTTTACAGTGGCCCGGGTCAGCCACAATATAGGCAAGCAATCCTATATCGGGATGATAGGATCAAAGGGTAATGCTATTGGTCCTGAAAGCAATTGGCTTGCAGGTGTAGATTTCAAAATCGGAACAGCCACATTCAGGGGAGACAAAAACCTGATGTTTACTGGTTATGCGGCAAAATCGAGTACAGAAGGATACAAAGGAGATGATTTTTCATTTGGCGCAGAGGTAAATTATCCCAATGATTTTTTGAATTTCAAAGTAGGATATCAGCAGATTGGTGAAAATTATATTGCTGGTTTGGGTTTTGTCCCGCGACCTGGAATACGGGAATCATATGCAAATTTATTTTTAGGACCACGACCGAACAAATGGGGAATTATGAAAATTAATACCGGGGGTATAATCAACTACATAACGGATATGGACAATACCCTTTTAACAAGAGATGTCTTTTTTAAAATCGCCGAGTTTGAATTTTTATCCGGCGAGGTTGCTGAATATTCTTTAAATAATACGTATGAATACCTCGATGAAGATTTTCATATTTTCCCCCAGGATTCGATCTGGATTGATGAGGGTACATATTCATTCTGGCGTCAGGGCATAGAATTGAGCACAGCTCCGAGAAGAATGTTCTGGGTATCTACCGAAATTAACTGGGGCAATTTTTTCGATGGTAAACGTATGGAAATAGAATTAAAATCAGGTTTAAAAATCGGAATACCTGTTTTTATTGGATTGGAGTATGAGTTTAATAAGGTTGATCTTCCCCGCGGCAGTTTTACGGTTAATGTTTATCGTATTAAAGGAGATATATATTTCAGTCCTGATATAACCTTGACAAATTTTGTGCAATACGACAACCTGTCACAAAGCTGGGGTTGGCAGTCGCGATTCCAATGGATCCTGAAACCCGGGAACGAAATTCACTTTGTCTGGAATTCATTAGTATTACCTTCTATTGACAGGGACCAGCACCTGCTCTCCGAAAATTCAGCCCTATTAAAAGTTAATTATAATTTTCGTTTTTGATATATGTAATAATTTCTCTACTTTTAATGCCGGAAATTGTTCAATGCTCATGCTATGCGCATTAACCTACAGCTACTCATAGGATTATTGTTTATTGCCCTTTTCTCTTCAAATACAATAATTGGGCAAATTGCTGGACCAAATAGTCCAACTACCGCTTCAAATATCGGCGCAACAAATCCATGGTCAAGTCCCACTAACATAACTTCAAGCAATAATACCTACGCCTCGGTATCTTTAAATAATGGACAAGTTTCTGATGTATTAGTTGCTACAAATTTTGGATTTTCCATTCCTACTAATGCCACCATCGATGGCGTTACAGGTGAAATAGAGAAGTATGGATCTCAGACAGTGTTCTTTATACCTATAAGATATATTAGGGATAATACAATTAGTTTAACAACAGACGGTACTAATCCTACCGGAGACAACAAGGCCAATACAACGTCATGGCCAACAACTGATACAAATCCAAGCACATATACCTTATATGGTGGCACAACGGATGGTTGGAATGCATCTCTTACTCCAGCTCTTGTTAATAGTAACAATTTTGGTGTCTATGTAGATGTAAATTGTTTTTTTTGGCCTGGAGGTCCTGAAACAGGATATATTGATCACATTAGAGTAACTATAGATTACACCGTACCTACCCCTGTTAAGCTCATCAGTTTTGACGGGCAAGTTATTGAAGAGGTTATCGAACTAAAATGGCAGACCAGCTGGGAGAAAAACAATGATTTTTACACCATTGAAAAATCATCAAATGGATTAAATTATCTGGAATTGGCAAGAATTGATGGAAAAGGGACAATAGAACTGAATTCAGATTATACATACATTGATCCACTTCCTTTCCAAGGCAATAATTACTACCGATTATCTCAAACGGATTTTGACAACACCTATGAAGTGTTTAAACCCATCATGGTTCAATATAAAGAAGAAGGATCCATGATAAAGATCTACCCTAATCCGGTTAATGATCAATATGTAAATATTAAACTCAACCCAGATCTACTTAAGGAAGAGAATAATCAGACCTATATTATTGTTAGAAGCATAACCGGCGAACTGATATATCAACAAATCATTCCTAATAATAAGCTCGGAGATAAAATATCTTTAAATAGAAGATTTGAAACGGGTGTGTATATTCTTGAACTTCACTCACCTTATGGTAAATCGTCAGAAAAGCTTATTGTAAATTAATTTGAATTTGCTAAAGCCTTGTCATTGGAATACTAATACGATCAAAACCTTAAGTTTCAAGTTTTAAAACTTTCTTTACTGACAGAACCGATGAAGTCTACAATGCACAATATAATAACACCTAAATTGAATTATACTAAGTTGCCTAAGCCGATTTGATTGATTTGCAGGCCCTTCTTAAATTAGAAAGGGGGGAATCAAATATCCCCCATTGAATCAGTATAATCAAATACCTAAAATCTTCTTATTTGTTTCATCATCAGATCCTGCAGATGCAAAATCATCAAATGTTTTCTTAGTCTTTTTAATCATGTAATCCTTGACAAATTCAGCCCCTTCCCTGGCACCATCTTCCGGATTTTTTAAACAGCATTCCCATTCTACCACTGCCCATCCATCATAATCGTACTGAGCCAGCTTCGAGAATATGTCATTGAAGTCTACCTGGCCATCTCCAAGGGACCTGAACCGTCCCGGTCGATCTACCCAGTCCTGATATCCTCCATATACTCCTGATTTAGCCGTTGGATTAAACTCTGCGTCTTTAACATGGAACATTTTTATGAACTCATGGTAGAGATCAATAAATTGAATATAATCTAACTGTTGAAGTACGAAATGACTCGGATCATATAACATGTTAACTCTTGGATGTTTATTAGTAGCTTCAAGAAATCTTTCAAACGTTATTCCATCGTGCAGGTCCTCACCGGGATGGATCTCATAGCAAAGGTCAACGCCACACTCATCAAATTTATTAAGTATTGGTTCCCATCTTTTTGCCAGTTCCTTAAACCCTGATTCTACCAATCCGGGAGGTCTCTGGGGCCAGGGGTACATATAGGGCCATAAAAATGCCCCAGAAAAAGTAACAACAGCATTTAAGCCTAAGTTCCTGCTGGCTTCAGCTGCATACATCATTTGTTCAACAGCCCATGCTGTTCTTTTTTTAGGATTTTTATGGTATTCAGGGGGTGCGAATCCGTCGAACATAATATCGTATGCCGGGTGAACAGCTACCAATTGGCCCTGTAAATGCGTACCAAGTTCTGAAACTTCAAGGCCTGTACCTTCTACTATCCCCTTAATTTCATCAGCATAGTCTTTACTTTTGGCAAGTTTCTTAAGATCTATACATCTTGGATCCCAGGCCGGCAATTGAACGCCAACATACCCAAGTCCAGCCATGTATCTGCAGATGTTCTCAAGACTATTATATGGACGATCATCTCCCATAAATTGAGCGAGATATATTCCTGGTCCTTTCATTTTATTCAATATTTAGGTTTATAATTTTATCCATTCGGCGTTTTTCTCACCTGATTCAATAACCGCATCTATAAATCTCATGCCCCGCACTCCATCATGTACAGTTGGGAAATCGAGATATTCGGGCTCAGGTTCCTTCCCATCAATTTTTGCTTGTACAACTTTAGCAAAATTCCGGTATATATTGGCAAAAGCTTCTAAGTATCCCTCAGGGTGACCTGATGGTGTACGGGTATGTGCCTGGGCCATACTACCCATATATCCGTTACCTGTACGATATACTTCCATCGGTTTATCTAACCATTTAACATACATGGTATTGGGATCATGTTGATGCCACTGAATGCCACCCCTTTCTCCATATACCCTTATGTTTACTGGATTTTCTTCGCCGGCACTTATTTGGCTTACGTGTAATACGCCCTTGGCACCATTATTAAATCGAATTAAAACATTCGCGTCATCATCTAATTGGCGACCTTCAACAAAGGTGCTTACATCAGCGCATAGTTCAACAATTTTTAATCCGGTTATGGTCTCAGCCAGATTTTCAGCATGAGTTCCAATATCACCTACTGATCCAGCCTTGCCTGATTGCTTAGGATCAGTTCTCCAGGAAGCCTGCTGCTGACCTGTTGTTTCTAGGGGTGTTGAGAGCCAACCCTGAGGATATTCAACTACTACCTTACGGATTTTACCAAATACACCCGATTGTATCATTTCCCTGGCCTGTTTAATCATTGGATAGCCAGTGTAAGTATGTGTTAGTGCAAATACCAATCCTGACTTTTCAACAAGCTTCTCAAGCGCTAACGCTTCTTCATAAGAATACGTCATTGG
>Ga0316191_10002049_pt1 | contig 14545 bp, 8 predicted proteins | sample Eddworburr2cm_MG_FD_204928 | JGI IMG/M metagenome (GOLD analysis project Ga0316191, IMG submission 204928) | Coastal sediment microbial communities from Maine, United States - Eddy worm burrow 2 cm | ecosystem: Environmental > Aquatic > Marine > Coastal > Sediment | place: USA: Maine | collected...
TAGATAACCGGCAATAAAAAAGGGCTGCATTTCTGCAACCCTTTGATATTACTGCTTAATATGGCTCCGCCTGCTGGGCTCGAACCAGCGACCCATTGATTAACAGTCAATTGCTCTACCAACTGAGCTAAGGCGGAATGGAGTTAATCAGAGGTCGCGTATATTAATGATGGAAGTGGGTGTGGTCAACCGCTAATTCTGCGATTTTACAGAATCTGGGCAGCGGCATAAAAGCGGCTGCAATTGCGACCTATGTAGATGATAATAAAGGGCTATTTTTTTCCAGTCCAGGTAAGCAAAACCGTGTCCAGACCGTTCAAGGTAGAATCCTCTTTCCAGCCAGCCGGCGACCAGCCAGAGGCCATTCGGCAGTTGGTGGAGGGCATTCAGGCGGGGCTGGCATCGCAGACTCTGTTGGGGGTGACCGGCTCTGGCAAGACCTTCACTATCGCCAATGTGGTGGAGCAACTGCAGCGTCCTACCATCGTTATGGCCCATAACAAGACCCTTGCAGCGCAGTTGTATGGCGAGTTCAAGGAGTTCTTTCCCAATAACGCCGTGGAGTACTTCGTCTCCTACTATGACTACTATCAGCCGGAAGCGTATGTGCCGTCCTCGGACACCTTCATAGAGAAAGACTCTTCCGTTAACGAACATATCGAGCAGATGCGCCTCTCGGCAACCAAGGCCCTGTTGGAGCGGGAGGACTGCCTGGTAGTGGCCACCGTATCGGCTATTTACGGCCTGGGTGATCCCGAGTCCTATTTCAAGATGGTGATACACCTGTCCAGGGGCGAGTTTATCGACCAGCGCCATATCCTGCGTCAGCTGGCGGAACTGCAATACACCCGCAATGATGTGGATTTCCAGCGCGGTACTTACCGGGTGCGCGGCGATGTGATCGATATCTTCCCCGCGGATTCGGAGCGCGATGCGGTGCGTGTGGAGTTGTTCGATGAGGAGATAGAGAATCTGTACTGGTTCGATCCCCTCACCGGGGCAGTGGAGAGCAAGGTGCCCCGGGTAACGATTTTCCCCAAGAGCCACTATGTCACCTCCCGCGATATCTTGCTCGGTGCCGTGGAGCATATAGAAAGCGAACTGGAGGTTCGTCTGAAGCAGCTCAAGGAGAATGAAAAACTGGTAGAAGCCCAGCGCCTGGAGCAGCGCACCCAATACGATATGGAGATGATCCGCGAGCTGGGCTACTGCACCGGCATCGAGAACTATTCCCGCTACCTGTCCGGCCGCGCTCCCGGGGAGCCGCCGCCTACGCTGTTTGAATATTTGCCGGACAACGCCCTGGTGATAGTCGATGAGTCTCACGCCACAATCCCGCAGATAGGCGGTATGTACAAGGGCGATCGCTCGCGCAAGGAAACCCTGGTGGAATACGGGTTTCGCCTGCCTTCGGCGCTGGATAACCGCCCCTTGCGCTTTGAGGAGTGGGAGCGCCTGGTGCCCCAGGCGGTGTTCGTTTCGGCGACACCCGGTAAATACGAGGCGGAACATTCCGGCCGGGTGGTGGAACAGGTGGTACGCCCCACCGGCCTGACAGACCCTGATATAGAAGTGCGTCCCGCCACTACCCAGGTAGACGATTTAATGCTGCAGATTCAGGAGGTGGTAGGGCGTGGCGAGCGGGTGCTGGTCACCACGCTCACCAAGCGAATGGCGGAAGACCTGACCGAATACCTGGCGGAACACCAGGTGCGCGTACGCTACCTGCACTCCGATATCGACACCGTGGAGCGAGTGGAGATTATCCGCGACCTGCGCCTGGGTGAGTTTGATGTGCTGGTCGGCATCAACCTGCTGCGTGAGGGCCTGGATATGCCCGAGGTGTCCCTGGTGGCGATACTGGATGCGGATAAGGAGGGCTTTCTGCGCTCGGACCGATCGCTGATCCAGACTATAGGCAGAGCCGCCCGTAACCTGAATGGACGCGCCATACTCTATGCAGACCGGATTACCGGCTCCATGGAGCGGGCCATGGCAGAAACCGCGCGACGCCGTGAAAAGCAGGTTGCCTATAACAAGGAACATAACATCACGCCCCGGGGCGTGCAGAAATCGGTACAGGACATTATGGAAGGTTCCCGGCTCATGCCCACTCGAGGTAAGGGCAAGGGGCGCAAGGTGGCGGAATCTTCCCTGTCCTACGCCACGGAGGTGGCCCACCTGTCTCCGGCCGCGCTGGCGCGCAAACTGAAACAACTTGAATCACAAATGCAGGAACATGCCCGTAACCTGGAGTTTGAACAGGCGGCGGCCTTGCGCGACCAACTCGCCGAGATCAAGCACATGGCTTTTGTCAGTTGAGCCCATACCCCCGAATGGCTGTATCAGTCTTGCGTATGCACAGCCGGTAGCGTCAGTGCTATGCGTACGCCATTGTCTGCAGACAGGTTGCGTGCGGTGAGTTTTGCGCGGTGAAATTCGCTGATCAGTCGCACCACATGCAGGCCCAGGCCAAGGTGCACCTGCTCCGACACCTGCTCGCGCACGGATACCATGGGCTCGAACAGGCGGCTTTGCATCTCCGGGGGCAGCGTAGGCCCTTCATTGGCAACACTGATCTCCCAGCCGTCTGTCGCGGCCTTGAGTTGCAGTTCGATGCGCCCCCCTGTGGGGCAAAATGAGACAGCGTTATCCAGCAGTTTATCCAGTGCCTGTACAAGCAGGTCGCCCACGCCTGACACCATGGCGCTTTGTGCCGCCATGTTCAGCTCGAGGCGGTGGTCGCGATACATGGACTGGTAGGCGAGGAAAACTTCCCGCAGTAGCGGTACCAGGTCCAATGGCGCCGCGTGATTATTGCGGATGCTCTCTTCCAGCCGGTTCGCCTCGCTCATCGCGGTGAGGATGCGGTTGAGGCGCTGTAAACCGTCCTTCGCGCGATCTATATACACGCTGGCACTGTGCTGTGGGTCCCCGGACTGTTCCAGGTTTTCCAGGGAGCTCTGGATCACCGCCACGGGCGTGCGCAACTCATGGGCGAGTTTGCGACTCAGGCTGCGCAGGTAGTCGTTATATTCGCGTAATCGGTCCAGCAGGTCGGCGTAACGCCGGGACAGTTCACCGATCTCGTCGGCGGCACGGCTGCGCGGGAAATCGTCCAGGACTACACCGTCCTCACGAATCGCCTGGCGGGCCGCGCGGCTTAATTTGCCGATTCTCCATGACAGCAGGGTGGCGTAGCCCAGCATGCCCAATACTCCCGTGCCCACCGCCAGCAAGCTGTAGCCCAGCAGTTTGCTGAACGCCTGGTCAGTTAGCGACAGGTACTCCTCGCCGCTTTGCAGTATGCGCACCGCGCCTATGACTGCGTCGTCATGCATTATCGGCACTGCGGTGGCAAGGCTGGTGCGGGTCGCATAGTCCGGATCGCGGTAGCGCAAGGTTTCCGCCTTTCCCTCCAGCGCGCTGGCCAGTTCGCCGCCCTGTAGTTTGCCCAGGGCGGGTGCAATTGGCAGTGCCGGCAAAGGGTCCCGGGACAGGATGCTGCGATAGATCACCCGTAGCAGCCAGAAGGTCTCCTGCGTCGCGCTTTCGCCAGCCCCGCCCGCCGGGATATCTGCCAGCAGCCAATGTGATTTGTCCACTACCTGTATCTGGCCGCTGGTCTGGCGCAGGGGAGCCAGGGCCTGGCGCAGCGCCCCGGGGCTGTAAATCAACCACGGCGGTGCACTGGTCTGCAGGGCATTAACGTTGCCCAGGGTCTCTACCGCGCGGCCGGCTTTACCGCTGGTGTTGACCAGGTAAAAGCCCAGCCGGCCGCCGGTGTAAGACAGCGGTATTTCCAGTTCCAGGGTATAGCCACCCACGGCGTCCTGCCAATAGCCGTGAATCCGCCCGGCGTTGGCGCCACGCTGGCGCCGGCTGGCAGCTCGGGCGCGTACCTTGCCAGGTGCGGCGGTGGCGATAACGTAATCCTGCCGGCTGTTATCCTGCCAGGTGCGCAGCACCAGGCGGTCCCCATTGGGCTCCGGCGATAGCCCGGGGTTGTGATAGATCACGATGGGGTCGTCAATTTTGAGCAACAGGTACAGGTAATCACCCCGGGTGATCGCCCGGTAATCCACCGACAGGGGGGTAGCGTTCGGGTCACTGTGAAAACTGCCGCCGCTGACATCTTCCCAGCCGTCCCCATAGCCGTCGAGTATCAGCGGCTGGTCCAGGGGGCTGGCATACAGTTCCAGGCCGCTGTCGTCCAGGCCATCCAGCCTGTCTTTATAGGGGTAGATGAGATCCGGCTGTGTTCCCAGCGTGGCGGCAACGGCCGTGGCGGTAGCCAGCAGGGACTGTTCCTGACCCTGGCGCAGGGCGCCTTCCATTTCGCGGATGAACTGGCATCCCGCCCAGGGCAGGGATAACAGCAACAGGCTTACCAGTAGCAATTGCCTACGCAGGGTCACAGGTCAGCCTTTCCAGCGATAGCCGACACCGTAGGCGGTCTCAATGGCGCCGAAGCCGGGGTCGATGACCTGGAACTTGCGGCGGATGCGCTTGATGTGCGAGGTAACGCTGCTGTCATCCAGCACCACATTCGCAGAATCCATCAGTTGCTGGCGTGTTTTTACATGACCGGGGTAGCGGGCCAGCGCATGCACTACCCAGAACTCGGTGACGGTCAAATCCACCTGCTGTTCCTGCCAGCTGCCGGTCATGCGTTCAAGGTTGAGTGTGAGGTCGCCGCGGTCTATCAGGTGTTCCTCTCGCTCCGGGCTGCGCAACGCCTGCACCCGCCGGAACAGGGCGACAATACGCGCCAGTAACTGCGCCTGGCTGATATCCTTGGTCAGGTAGTCGTCGGCACCCAGGCGCAGCCCGGAAATGATATCCAGCTCGGAATCCCTCGCGGTGAGGAACACGATAGGCAGCTCCGGGCAGCGGCTGCGCCATTCCCGGCACAACTCGAAGCCGCCTTCTATATCCTCTCCCAGTCCCACATCGATAATTGCCAGGTCGGGTAGCGTGCGTGAAAAAGCGGCGTTGGCGCTTTTTCTATCGCTGCACAGTGAAACCCGGAAACCCTGGCGCTGCAGCGTATCGCGATAGTTGGCTGCGATGGCGGCCTCGTCCTCGATAATGGCGATGTGATGCGGCATAGAGTCCTGTTGCCAGTCTGGTTGTCGATGTCTCCATAGTTCCAAATACCGCAGGCAAGCACAAGCGCCTGCCACTATTCGCCATAATTGCGCAGCACTTTGCCACCATTGGTGCGCTTTTTGGCCACAAGCATCCCCTGTAATGAACATTCATTACCTGGAGAGCGCTTATGTTGTACCACCACCGATTGAACCACTACCTGGCGCGGGATGTTGCGCGTCATAGCGGCCTGCCGTTGTGGCTGGCTTTTCGCTGCCTGCCCGCGATTATCCTGGGGGGCATATTGCTGTTATTGCTGTGGCTGCTGTCAGCTGCGCCGAGTAGGGCGATGACGGACTCCAGCGAGTCGCAGCCGGATCTGAATGGCTTGCAGAGTAGCCATATGCTGCTGCGCGACGCTGCAACCGGGGCTTATATCCCGGCGCTTATCCAGTCCAGCAAAGTACACTTTGATATCAGTGGCATGATCGCCACGGTGTCGCTGCAACAGACCTTTCGCAATGACTCGGACCGCTGGCTGGAGGGCGTGTATGCATTCCCGCTCCCGGATAACGCCGCGGTGCGCAAGCTGGAGATGATGATTGGCGAGCGCCGCATCATTGGCAAAGTCAGGGAGAAGGCCGAGGCGAAAGCCCTTTACCAGCAGGCAAAAAAAGCCGGTAAAAAGGCCAGCCTGGTGGAACAGCAGCGCCCCAACCTGTTTACCAACCGCGTGGCTAATATTGCTCCCAAAGAGGAAATTACCGTGTACCTGGAATACGTACAGGAGGTGAGCTTTCTCGCGGATACGTTTTCGCTGCGTTTTCCCATGACCCTCACACCGCGCTATATGCCCGGGGCCAGCCTCGCGGCAAATGGAGCGCTGGAGGAGGAAGTGCCATTGGCGCTTAATCCCTACCTGGGCTGGGCCCGGTCCACCAGCGAAGTCCCCGACGCTGACGCGATTTCCCCTGTACAACACGCCGCTATCGGCTCCGACCGCCAACCCTTGAACCCGGTTGAGATTACCGCGACCCTGGACATGGGTATGCCCCTGGCGCAGGTGGAGTCGCCTTATCACGAGATTGCGCTGGCGCGCAGTGCCGGTGTTTACAGTGTGCGTTTGGCCAATGGGCTGAGCGAGATGGACAGGGACTTTGTGCTCAACTGGCAACCGGTCACCGGCGCGACACCGGCCGCCGCCTTGTTTACCGAGCGGGTGGGCGAGGAATATTTTGGCCTGCTGCTGGTCGTGCCTCCGGTGAGAGCCCGACACGCTGCCACCATGGCGCGCGAAGTGGTGTTTGTGGTGGACACTTCCGGCTCCATGGGGGGGGTATCTATCCAGCAGGCCAGGGCCAGCGTGTCCCAGGCTTTGCAGCAACTGCGGCCACAGGATTATTTCAATATCATTGAATTCAACTCGCAACACCGCGCCCTGTATCGCAGGCCCATGCCGGCCACGCGGCACCATGTACAGCAGGCCCAGGAATTTGTGCGCCTGCTGCAGGCCTCCGGGGGTACCGAGATGTTGCCGGCGCTGCGCGCTGCCCTGCAACTGCCCAAAGAGAGCGATATGCATGCCGACCAGGCCTTGCTGCGCCAGATTATCTTTATCACCGACGGTGCGGTGGGCAACGAGCTGGCCCTGTTTGAAGAAATCAGCGCCAGGCTGGGCGACAACCGCCTGTTTACTGTAGGTATCGGCTCGGCACCCAACAGCTGGTTTATGCGCAAGGCCGCCCAATACGGGCGCGGCACCCACACTCATATTGGCAACCTGGACGAGGTAGGTGCAAAAATGGGCGACTTGTTTGATCGCCTGTCGCGTCCGGTGGCCATCGACTTCAAGGTGCGCTGGCCCTCAGCTGTGGAGGCCTGGCCCCAGCGTATTCCCGATCTCTATGCCGGGGAGCCGGTATCGGTAGTGGTCAACTTCGGGCTCCAGCCCCCGGCCGGGGATATCCATGTCTCGGCTGAAATCAATGGCCAGCCCTGGAAGCAGGCACTGCAGTTGTCCACCGGGGCCGACCCGGTAAGCGGCGCAGCGCACCGCGGGGTTGCCAGCCTCTGGGCGCGGGCAAAGATCGCCGGGCTGCTGGACCAGAAAGTCACGGGTCGCGAGGAAGCCGAGGTGCGCCAGGATGTGCTGGCGGTGGCACTGCAACATCAGTTGCTCAGCCCCTATACCAGTTTTATCGCGATTGAAGAGCTGGTTTCTCGCCCGGCCGGTGAAGGTTTGTCCAGTAAGCCGGTGGCCAATACACGCCCACGGGGCCAAAGCCCCCAGGTGTATGCCTACCCGCGCACCGCGACCACCGCACCGGCGAAGGCCTGGTTCGCTGTGCTGGCGCTATTTCTGGCGATGATGCTGTGCGTACTGCGTCGACCGGAGGTGGATCATGTGTCGTCTGCCCAGGCTTGACCAATGGCGTGGCATGCTGGCGCTGCTGTTGTTGTTGCTGTGTTTGCAGCAGGCGGGGGGCGCCGCGCTGATTCACGCCAAAGCCTGGTTGGCCCCGGTGTTGCTGGAGCATGCATGGCAACGCACCCTGTCCCGGGGAGGCAGGCCGCAGAAGCCCTGGCCCTGGGCGGATACCTGGCCAGTGGCGCGCCTGCGTGCCCCCTTGCAGGCGGTGGACCTGCTGGTACTGGCCGGCGATAGCGGTAATGCCCTGGCCTTTGGGCCCGGCCATGCAAGTGCTTCTGCGCAGCCTGGCAGTGGGGGTCGGGCGGTCATTGCCGGACACCGCGATACCCATTTTGCGTTTTTGCGTACCTTGCGCACGGGGGACCCGTTGCAGCTGCAGTTGCCCCGGGGTGAGGTTCGCCAATATCGGGTAGCGGCTGCGAATGTCGTGGACGCCACGCAACAGCAGCTGCAGGTGGATGACAGTGGCGAATCGCTGTTGCTGGTGACCTGCTATCCTTTCGACGCCGTGCTCAGTGCGGGCTCCCTGCGCTACACCGTGTCGGCCTTGCCATCGCCCTTGTTGGCAGCGCAGCCTCCACCTGTAGCAAAGCCGGGCCAGGTATTTTCGCTGTAAATGCGGCCTGGCCGTCAGATTACCGACTATAATTGCGCTGTACCCAGTAGAGTAGATCCATGCCGCGCTATTTACATATCATTCCGGCATCTGTGCTAAGCCTGTTGTTAGCCGCCTGTGCCAGCATTGACCCGCAGCGTGAGCGCCCGGAGGAGGTGGCGCTGTCTGCGGCGCCAGTGGCAAGTTGGCCGGGGCTAGAGGGCCTGACGCAGGAAAATCGCATGGTGCCATTGAACCGTGGCGCGCCGGGATTGCACTGGCGGGTGCGCGCTTTGCGCGGTGCCACGCGCAGTATCGACCTGCAGACCTTTATCTGGAAAGCCGATGGTGTCGGGCTGGCCCTGGTGCGCGAAGTGGTGGCAGCGGCAGAGCGCGGTGTGCGGGTGCGTGTACTGCTCGATGACAGCTTCCTGGTACACGCCGATGAGGCGCTGCAGGCGTTATCGCAACACGCCAATATCAGTTACCGCATCTACAACCCGGTGGCACAGCGCGGGGGTGACCTGGCATTGCGTGAGCTGGAAAACTTGAACGATTTTGCCCGTATCAATCATCGCATGCACAACAAGCTGATGGTTGTCGATGGGCGTATCGCCATCCTGGGCGGTCGCAACCTGGCGGATGAATACTATGGCTACGAGGCTGAGCACAACTTTCGCGATTTTGAGCTACTGCTCACTGGCCCTTTTGTTGACGAGCTCAGCGAAGTATTCGATCTGTACTGGAACGATCCCTGGAGCCTGCCGGTAGAGGATCTGCAAAGTACCGAGGGGCAATGGGATTATGCGGCCATTGACGCCTGGTTGCAGACCCATGCTACTGAACATATTGCCCTGAGCGACGCGACAGCGGCGGACTGGGCGGTCCTTGTTTCCCAGGGGCTACCGGCGCAAATTCAGCTGTTGGTAGATGCCCCACCGGACAGCAGTCCGGATCTGGATGCGCCGGTGCAACTCGCCAGGGAACTGGTGGCGCGCATGGATGAGGTAGAACGTGACATGATACTGGTGTCGGCGTATTTCATTCCCACCGAGCCGCTGATGGATGCGATCGAGCGCGCTACTGCACGGGGCGTGCGGGTGCGTATATTTACCAATTCCCTGGGTGCGAACAACCATGTCAGTGCCCATGCGGCTTATGCTGCACATCGTCCCTCGCTACTCAAAGCCGGCGCCGAGATCTATGAACTGCGGCCTGATGCCAGTAGTCGCCATTTATACCTTGACCCCGCGGTGATGAATGCGCGACTTGGCCTGCATGAGAAAGGTGCCCTGTTTGACGAATGTTGCCTGTTTGTGGGCAGCGCCAACCTGGATCCTCGCTCACTGCGTTTGAATACGGAAATTGGCCTGCTGATAGAGAGCCCGCCACTCAATGCCAGGTTGCGCCAGTTGCTGGCAACCGACCTGTTGCCGGCCAATGCCTGGAAAGTGGAGTTGGACCAGCGCGATGAGTTGGTATGGGTAGGTCCGGAAGGTAAGCAGCGCCATACCCCGCCAGCTTCTTTTTACCTGCGCGCCCAGTCCTGGTTTTTTGGCCTGCTGCCCATAGAAGAGCAGATGTAACAGGCGCGGAAATACAGTTGCCCGCCTGTTATACTGCGCGGCCTGAAAAATGGGAAAAGTGTAAATCATGACAAGCATGCGAATGAAGCCGCTGGACGCGATCTGGTTGACCATGGAATCGGCAGATACGCCTATGCATGTAGGGGTGCTGGCGATTTTCAGCAAGCCGCGCAATGCGCCGGCTGATTACCTTAACAAGTGGGCTGAGAGCATGCGCGAGGTGCAGCATCCCGCGCAACCCTGGGCCCATAGTGTATCGCGCAGCCTGGGAACCCTGGGTACGCGTATGGAAGAGGAGTCTGAGTTTGACCTGGAGTACCACTTCAGGCACTCGGCCCTGCCCGCGCCGGGAGGGGAACGGGAGCTGGGGGTTATGGTTTCGCGATTGCACAGCCACCCCCTGGATCGCAGTCGTCCACTGTGGGAATTCCACCTGATTGAAGGCCTTGATGGCGATCGTTTTGCTTTCTATGTGAAAGTGCATCACGCCCTGATAGACAATGTAAATGCAATCCCCATGGTGTTAGCCATGCTGACCGATGATTCACGGCAGCGCAATATGGCACCGCTTTGGGCGCGACCACCGCACAGCTCGGATAGCGAGGAGGAAGCCTCCCCGGGATTCCCCGAGCTTGGAGAACTGGTAGAGTCATTTGGCAGGGTCGCCTCCGGTATGCGCCGCAATATTACACTGCGTGGACGACAGGGCAGCTTCCTGTTGCCGACCGGAACGCCGCGCTCCACCCTCAATCGCCATATCAACGCCCAGCGCCGCTTTGCCACGCAGCAGATTGAGCAGTCTCGTATCGAGGCGCTGGCTGAGGCCACCGACAGTACCGTCAATGAGGTACTGGCCTACCTTTGTGGCAGCTCTCTGCGGCGCTTTTTCAAGGAGTATAACGCGCTGCCCGAGCAATCCCTGGTGGCTGCCTTGCCCGTATCCCTGCAGGAACGCAGCGAGCGTTTACCGGGTAATGCCATCGCAGGGTTGCGGGTCTCGCTGGGCACGGACATCGCGGCGCCCCTGAGGCGGCTGGAAGCGATAAAAACGTCCATGCAGCAGGTGCGCGAAGATCGCGCCTCGCTGCCGGATGAAGCGGTGACTTCCTACGTCCTGATGCGCGCGGCCCCGATTTATACCAGCCAGTTGCCCGTGGTGGGTCGACTGGTGCCGCCGCTGTTCAACCTGGGTATTTCCAATACGCCGGGCCCGGACAAGGCGCAATATTTTAACGGCGCGCGCCTGAAGGCGATTTACCCCATGGGACAATTGATGCAGTTCAGTGCTCTGAGTATTGATTGTGTCAGCTATGCCGGCACCCTGAATATCGGCTTTACCGGAGCCCGGGACACCCTGCCGCACCTGCAGCGCATGGCGGTATACCTGGGCAAGGCACTTGAAGACCTTGAAGAACTGGTAGAGCAAGGGGAGGGCGCCCGATGAACCAGCTGACGAAGAGACTGGTGCACCAGGGCCTGGCGCTCAATCAGCGCCTGTCGGCAACGGCTGCCAATAGCGTGGATTGGTTGTTCAAGCGTGACACCCTGATCCAGTCCGGCCGCACCTGGTTTGAATTGGTGCTCGATGGCGACCTGATGTCGGTGCGCTATTACGATCTGCCCGAAGACGACGAAATTGAGCTGACCGATGGCAGCACCATGCGCATTCAGCGCAAACAGTATCCGGTCCCTCTGGTGCTGGTGCCGCCACTGGGCGTTACTACCGAGACGTTTGATCTGTTGCCACACCGCAGCCTGGTGCGCTACCTGGTAGCTCGGGGTTTCAAGGTTTATCTCATAGATTGGGGTAAGCCCAAAAAGGAACACGCGCACCTGGGCCTCAAGGATTACTCTCACGATATGATGGGTGAGGCGCTGGCGCGAATTCGCCGCCACTCCGGCAGTCAGGACCTGTCGCTGATGGGGTGGTGTATGGGTGGGCTGCTGTGCCTGCTCTACCAGGGGCAGTTACAGGACAAGCATGTTCGCAATCTTGTTACCGTGGCCAGCCCGATAGATATCGAAGGCGGCACCGGCCTGGTGGCGGGACTTTCCGGTGTGGCGCAGGCATTGAATGGTCCCGCCGCACTGGTCAGTAATTATTCCAGTTTCCGCCTCAACACCCTAGACCCCGCTCGCCTCTCGCTGCCGCCCTGGATGACCACCCTGGTGTTCAAGATGACGGATCCGGTCAGCAGCGTCACCACCTATTGGGACCTGGTGACCGGGCTGTGGGACAGGGAGTTTGTGGAATCCTATTCTACAACCTCGGATTACCTGAACAATATGCTGATGTACCCCGGCGGTGTGCTCAAGGATATGACCGCGTCTGTGGTAACGGACAATCAACTGGCCAGGGGCCGGGTGAAATTCGGTGACCAGGTGGCGCGACTGGATGCTATCCAGACCAACCTGCTGGCATTTGCCGGGGAAACCGACAACCTGGTACAGCCTAAGATGGCGGAGAAAATTATCGATATCGTCGCCTCGAAGGACAAGGAGTTCCGCGTCGCTCCCGGTGGCCATATGGGCGTTATTATAGGTAGCAAGGCGCAAAACGCGGTGTGGGCAGAGTCGGCAGAGTGGCTGGCGCAACGCTCGGGTAATACGCAAGCCAAAGCAAAGCCGCGAGCCAAAGCCAAAGTGAAAGCGAAGGCCAGGGCAAGGCCGAAAACGAAAACGAGAGCGAAAACAAAGACGAGAAAAAAATGAAGTGCGGGGGATTTTCAGTCCCTCTCAATGAGGTTGTAATTGCCGCTGCCACTTTACCCGCCACCGGATTTGAGGCAATATTGCGGCCCGCTCAGGGAGTGTTACTGTGCGGTTAAAGATTTCAATGTTTCTTCGGGTCCTTGACCCCATAGCTTGAAACCTGACACGTGGTCTTTAGTAGGGATCACCACTGGCAAAAAAGGAAAGCTCATGCCTGTTATTACCCTGCCTGACGGCAGTGAACGTTCGTTTGATAATCCTGTTTCGGTTCACGATATCGCCGCTGATATCGGCCCCGGCCTGGCCAAGGCGGCACTGGGTGGCGTGGTCGATGGTCGCGAGGTGGATACGTCTTTCATTGTTGAGGACGATGCCGCACTGGCCATTATCACTGATCGCGATGATGCCGGCCTGGAAATTATTCGCCATTCCACTGCCCACCTGCTGGCCATGGCGACCCAGGAACTGTTCCCCGGGGTGCAGGTCACCATTGGCCCGGTAATCGATGATGGTTTTTTCTATGACTTTGCCACTGGTCACAACTTTACCCCGGAAGACCTTCAGAAGATCGAGCGGCGCATGACAGAGTTGGTCGCCGCCGACTTGCCGGTGGAACGCGTGGTCACCTCACGCGAGAAGGCCATTGAGTTGTTTCGCAACATGGGCGAAAACTACAAGGTGCAGATTATTGAGGACTTGCCCGAGGGTGAGGAAATCAGCATGTACAACCAGGGCAGCTGGGGCGACCTGTGTCGCGGGCCCCACGTGCCCAGCACCGGTAAACTGGGCGCTTTCAAACTGACCAAGGTGGCAGGCGCTTATTGGCGGGGTGATTCGAAAAACGAGATGCTGCAGCGCATCTACGGTACTGCCTGGGCCAACAAGAAGCAGCTCAAGCAGTACCTGAACCGCATCGCGGAAGCGGAAAAGCGCGATCACCGCAAGATCGGCAAGAAGCTGGATTTGTTTCACACCCAGGAAGAGGCCCCTGGCATGGTGTTCTGGCACCCGGCTGGCTGGAGCATCTACCAGACCATCGAGCAGTACATGCGCCGCGCACAGCTGGATAATGGCTACCAGGAGATCAAAACCCCGCAGTTGGTAGACCTGTCCCTGTGGGAAAAATCGGGTCACGCCGATAAATTTGGCGATGACATGTTCATGCTCAAATCGGACGAGCGTGAATTTGCGGTCAAGCCGATGAACTGCCCCTGCCATGTGCAGGTGTTCAACCAGGGCTTGAAGTCTTACCGCGACCTGCCGTTGCGCCTGGCGGAGTTTGGCTCCTGCCACCGCAACGAGCCGTCGGGTTCCCTGCACGGCATTATGCGGGTGCGTGGATTCGTGCAGGATGACGCCCATATTTTCTGTACCGAACAGCAGATACAGCCCGAGGTGTCGTCCTTTATCGATTTCCTGCACGGCGTTTACGAGGATTTTGGCTTCAGCGATGTTATCTATCGTCTCTCTACCCGCCCGGAACAGCGCGTAGGATCCGATTCCGACTGGGATCGCGCCGAGAAGGCTCTGGCAGAAGCCCTGGATGCCCAGGGGCTGCCCTGGGAAGAACTGCCGGGGGAGGGGGCATTCTACGGTCCCAAGATCGAGTTTTCCCTTAAGGACTGTATCGGCCGGGTTTGGCAACTGGGTACCATTCAGGTGGATTTTTCCATGCCGGGCAGGCTCGACGCCCAGTATGTCGCCGAGGACGGCAGCCGGCAGATACCAGTGATGCTGCACCGCGCCATCCTGGGCTCCTTCGAGCGATTTATCGGAATTTTGATAGAGCATTATGAAGGTGTGTTTCCTACCTGGCTGGCGCCGACACAGGCGGTTGTGCTCAATATCACCGACAAACAGTCCGAATATGCCCAAAAAGTGGAAGATTCCTTAAAAAACAAGGGCTTTCGGGTAGTTTCGGACTTGAGAAATGAAAAGATCGGCTTTAAAATCCGCGAGCACACGATTCAGAAGGTTCCCTACCTACTCGTGGTAGGGGATAAAGAAGTGGAATCACAGACTGTGGCCGTGCGTGCACGTCGTGGTGAGGACCTGGGATCAATGGATCTCGATGCGTTTACAGCGCACCTCACGGACGATGTAGCGCGTCGCGGCCGTATTGTATTGGAG
>Ga0316191_10002052_pt1 | contig 14539 bp, 11 predicted proteins | sample Eddworburr2cm_MG_FD_204928 | JGI IMG/M metagenome (GOLD analysis project Ga0316191, IMG submission 204928) | Coastal sediment microbial communities from Maine, United States - Eddy worm burrow 2 cm | ecosystem: Environmental > Aquatic > Marine > Coastal > Sediment | place: USA: Maine...
TCTCTCTCCGCCAAATACAAAAAAGCCCGCATCGAGCGGGTTTTTTTGTATTTGACGAGGAGGTCGGGTTCAGAGCACTGAGCAACCGCAGGTTGCGGGTTCGACAAATTTGTCAGGAACAAATTTGGTCGCATGCAGCGCAGCGGAATGCGCCCGAAGGGCAGAAACCAGGATGGTTTCTGACAATCCCTCTCCCACGGTCCGGCAATACACCTATTCGTCGAATTCCGGAGCGCAAACTTCCGCGAGTACGCCTGTTTTTATGGTTGGATGATAAGGGCTGCTTCGTGAGAAAATCGCTATCGTGCGATAATCAAAATCCAAATGAGGAATTCTGATGTCTAAAAAAGAAGAGATCGCTTTGCTGCGGAAAGAGATCAAGAAAAAAGAACGCGACCTCTACCGGGTAAACAAGGAAATGAACACCTGGAATACAGGAAGGCACAGCCCCCCTTCCAATGCCGGGAATTTCAAATTATTCGTTGAGACATCGAAAAAAGAGATCGCGGATCTCAATCGAAAGTTGGCTCAACTGGAGAAAGCGGGGTAACCACAGTCTCCATCGCCTTCAGTCCAGCAGACTAAGGTCCCTTACAGCGCCTTTACCCGCTCAAAAGCACTACTCCGTCGAAAACGAGTAAATGGTCTGTGAGCTGTAAACCTGGCCCGGTTGCAGAATCGTAGAAGGAAAGTCCGGTTGATTCGGGCTATCCGGGAAATGCTGTGTTTCCAGGCATAAGCCATAACGGTGCTGGTAAATCACGCCTTTGCCGGTCAACGTACCATCCAGAAAATTGCCCGAGTAAAATTGCAGGCCGGGCTCTGTTGAATGAATTCTCATTACGCGCCCACTCTCCGGATCTGACAGCGTTGCCATGTATTTCGGCTCGCCAAGGGCCTCCTTTTCCAAAACCCAGTTATGGTCATAACCCCCGCCAAAAGTGAGTTGCTCATTTTCGGCTTCGATGTCTGCGCCAATGGCTTTCGCGGAACGGAAGTCAAAGGGTGTTCCATCCACCGGCCGATATTCTCCCGTCGGGATCAGGGTGTTGTCGACGGGTGTGAAATAATCTGCCGCGATCTGCAGATGATGGTCCAGGATGTCTCTCCTGGCGTTTCCGGACAGGTTGAAGTAACTGTGATGGGTCAGGTTGACGGGGGTTGCCTGGTCCGAAGTGGCCTGATAATCGATTCGGATTTCGTTGTCATCGGTCAGTGTATAACGGACTTCGGCGGTCAGCGTCCCTGGATAACCTTCCTCACCGTCTACGCTGACGTATTTCAACAAAAGACTTGGACCATCTTCGGTCATGCTGGGCTCAGCGTCCCAGACGACCTTGTCGAAACCCCGGTCTCCACCGTGCAAGTGGTTCGGACCGTCGTTTGTCGTCAATGTGTACTGTTCGCCATTCAGGCTGAATTTACCCAGCGCGATCCGATTGCCGAAGCGCCCGATAAGCGCACCGAAATACGGATTCTCTTTTTCATATTCGCCTAACGTGTCATAGCCCAGCACGATGTCTTCGAAGTTGCCGTCACGATCCGGAGCCATCAGTGAACGAATGATTCCGCCGTAGTTTGTGATTTCAGCAACCATGCCGTTACTATTTTTCAGCGTATAAATAACAACTTCTTCCCCGCTGCCGGAAGTGCCGAAACTGGCCTCGCTAATGGCTGCATGGAATTCAGGCATGACTTCCTCCGGATGGTTTTGAATTTGCTCTTCCGTTACGTCCGCGCCGCTCGATGTGGCTTCGGGTTCAGATGAGGGTGAGCACGCGGTGAGTGCCGTGATCGCAATGATGAGAAGTATGATGTGGCTGGTATTTGTCATGATGATTCCTGGTTTTTTGCGGCATAATTTATTCTATCGAAAATTGTGCACCGGGACCGATATAATCCCCGTATGAACCTGGGCGCATTATTTGATTGGGACGGTGTCATCATCGACTCATCTGCACAACATCTGGAAAGTTGGGAATTACTCTCCAAAGAGATTGGGAAGCCCATGCCGGCAGATCATTTTCTGCGTGGTTTTGGTATGAAAAACCAGGTGATCATCCCGCGAATTCTCGAATGGACAAACGATGCAGAGGAAATCCACGAACTGTCCCTGCGAAAGGAATTCCTGTACCGGGAAATCATCAGGCGGGAAGGAATACAGCCCCTTCCAGGTGCAACTTCGTTGCTGGCGATGTTGAATGACCATGGCGTGCCCTGCGCCGTTGCATCTTCAACGCACCGGGAAAACATTGAGACGATTTTCGATGCGATCAGCATCGGCCAGTATTTCGAAGCCATCGTCACAGCAGAAGATGTTGCGCATGGAAAACCCGATCCCGAAGTGTTCCTCAAGAGCGCGGAAAAACTGGGCCGCAATGCAGATCGATGTGTCGTTTTCGAGGATGCACATGTCGGCATCGAAGCGGCTCTCGCCGCCGGTTCTAAAGTAATTGCGGTGGCAACGACCAATTCCCTTGAATCCCTGGGCAAGGCGGACCTTGCCGTTAAATCTCTGGACGATGTCACCTGGCCAATTTTCAGCGGCCTGTTCGAATAATAAGGATGTAATGTCCAGACAATTGCGAGAATCATAATGAATGAGAGAAACAACTCAATCCAGACCGACATCGAGCTGATCAACTCAGGTGGAGCAATTCTGGGCTGTGAACTGGGTTCGACACGAATCAAGGCAACGCTGATCAGTCCGAATGCCAGGCCGCTCGCATCCGGGGCATTCCAATGGGAAAACAGGTTGGAAAAGGGCGTGTGGACCTACGCGATGGCGGATGTTTGGCAAGGAATCGCGGGCAGTTTTGTCGACCTCAATGCCGATGTTCGACAAAAATATGGCACTGCAGTGACCCGCCTTGCCGCTGCGGGATTCAGCGGAATGATGCACGGTTATATTGCCGTTGACCGCAATGGCGAACTTCTCGTTCCGTTCAGAACGTGGAGAAACAATATGACTGCTGACGCTGCCAGCGAGCTGACTCGTCTGTTCCAGGCGCCTGTGCCCCAGCGGTGGAGCATTGCTCATCTTTACCAGGCCATTCTGAATGGTGAACAGCACCTGGAGCACCTTGCACGGATGACGACCCTTTCTGCCTACGTGCAATGGAAATTGACAGGCAGCTGGACCATCGGTATCGGCGAAGCTTCCGGTATGTTTCCGGTAGACCCTGAGACTCAGGACTACGACAAGGGCATGATTGCGGTATTCAACCAGCTTATCAGTAAGCACAATTTCCCGTGGAAACTGGAAGAACTGCTGCCGGTCATCGTTCCTGTCGGTGAGTCTGCGGGCAAGTTGAGTGAGAGCGGTGCACGCTTACTGGATCCGGAAGGTAATCTGGAACCCGGCATTTCACTTTGCCCGCCGGAAGGTGATGCGGGTACAGGCATGGTCGTGACCAACAGCATCCGGCCCCGCACGGGAAACGTTTCCGCAGGCACCTCGGTGTTTGCGATGGTAGTGCTGGAGAAAAAGTTTTCGAAACTTCACACGGAGATCGATCTCGTTGTAACGCCGGACGGCCGCCCGGTTGGAATGGCGCACTCAAACAATTGCACGTCGGATTTCAATGCATGGGCTGCGTTGCTCGGCGAAGCCGCAACGGCGCTGGGCGCCGGTTTTTCAGAGGCGGATCTTTATGAAACCCTGATGCCCCTGGCATTCGAAGGTGATGACGATGCAGGGGGGCTCCTGTCTTTTGGATATGTTTCGGGCGAGCATTTGACCGGTTTCAGCGAAGGGCGGCCGTTGTTCGTGCGCAAACCCGATAGCTCATTCACGCTGGCCAATTTTGTCAGGGCCCATCTGTTTTCCGCCCTCTGCGCATTGCGGGCAGGGCTGGATGTTCTCACAGAGCAGGAAGGCGTCCAGTTAGATAAGCTGTGTGGGCATGGCGGTTTCTTCAAAACCTCCGGCGTAGGCCAGCGGATGATGGCGGCCGCGACGAATACGGCAGTCAGTGTTCCGGAAACCGCGGGTGAGGGAGGTGCGTGGGGCATGGCACTGCTGGCTGCCTATTCTGTTCGGCAACACCAGGAAATGGGCCTGCCTGAGTTCCTGGATGAGCGGATTGCTGACAGCATTGGCGAGGCAGTGCGGCCGCTTCCGGCCGACGTGGAAGGGTTTTCCAGGTATTTTCAGCGATATATGGCAGGGCTGCCGATTGAAGCCGCCGCCGTTGAACGGCTTCAGTGATACCGCTCTGGATTGCGGGACGAGGTTTCAGTTTCTGCGATGAATCCATTTCAGGAACGAAAGATCAACCCACCCGCTTTCACCGGACGTCCTGCTCGTAATCCGCCAATGTCCCGTCGACATCGAAAATCGAACCTTTAGGTTCTCACTCGCGTAAAATCACGTTACCGCTAACATTTTTACTGAAACTTTGAAATTGATTATAAAATGGTTATATCCGACCGGGGTAATGTCATGAGCTACACCGAACTTAAACGCGAGGCCTGGGAAGCCAACATGGAGCTGAATGCCAGGGGCCTGGTGCTGTTTACCTGGGGCAATGTCTCACAGATAGACCGCGAGCGGGGCGTACTGGCCATCAAACCCAGCGGAGTGCCATACGAGCAATTGGCAGCTGAAGACATGGTTGTTGTGGATCTGGATAACAATCGTGTCGAAGGTAAGCTGAACCCATCGTCCGATACCCGGACCCACACACATTTATACCGCCATTTTCCTGACATAGGCGGAGTCACGCATACCCATTCCACCTATGCGACCGGATGGGCCCAGGCGCAACGTGAAATTCCCTGTTACGGTACAACGCACGCCGATTATGCGTACGGTTCCATTCCCTGCACGGCGGTCATGACCGACGAACAGATTGGACGTGATTACGAAGAAGAAACAGGCGTGCAGATCACGGACGCATTTGCCAGCCGCAATCCCCGGGAGACGCCGATGGTTATCGTGGCCGGGCATGCGCCGTTTACCTGGGGAAAGAATGCTGCTGAATCCGTCTATCATGCGGTCGTGCTGGAAGAAATCGCGAAAATGGCTTACCTGACGCAATTAATCGGCCCGGAACAGGGTCCCTTGAAGCAGTCCATTGTCGACAAGCACTATCTGCGCAAACACGGAAAGAACGCATATTACGGCCAACAATAAACCTGCCATTCAATTTACGAGGTTACTCATGAAAGTCTACGGCGATAAATCCATCTGGTTAGTGACCGGATCACAACATCTGTATGGCCCGCATGTGCTTGAGCAGGTAGCCATGAACAGCGAGGAAATCGCAGCGGGACTGACCGCGTCAGACCAGGTTTCTGCGCAAATCCTGGCCGGGGGAGTGGTGACAACGCCGGAAGAAATCCTGCAAGTCTGCCAGCAGGCAAATAGTGATGACAGCTGTGTCGGACTGATCCTGTGGATGCATACTTTTTCGCCCGCGAAAATGTGGATCGGTGGATTGCAGGCGCTGAACAAACCCTGGATGCATCTGCATACCCAGTTTGGCGCCGAATTGCCGTGGTCCGAGATTGACATGAACTATATGAATCTTAACCAGAGTGCGCATGGTGACCGCGAATTTGGTTATATCGGCACCCGGTTACGGCTGGAACGCAAAGTGGTTGTCGGCCACTGGAAGTCCGGAAAAGTACAGCGTTTAATTGATGACTGGATCCGCGCAGCGATGGGCTGGCATGAGGCCCACAGACTGAGAGTGGCCCGTTTCGGTGACAACATGCGCCAGGTAGCAGTGACCGAGGGTGATAAGGTAGCTGCCCAAATCAAGTTTGGTTACGAGGTGCATGCATACGGCCTGGGCGACCTCGCTGCTGTTTGCGATGCCATTGATGAACAAGACATCGTGGCCCAGGTCGAGCTGTACAAGCAGGAATACGTGGTTGCAGACAGCCTCCTGGAAAACGAAAGCCATATGCAGGCGCTGAAAAACGAAGCACGCCTTGAGCTCGGAATGGAACGCTTCCTGGAGGATAAGGGATGCAAGGCTTTCACCAACTGCTTCGAAAACCTGACCGGCCTTACCGGGTTGCCCGGATTGGCTACGCAACGCCTGATGAGCAAAGGCTATGGCTATGGCGGTGAAGGCGACTGGAAAACCTCCGCGATGAACCGCATTGTCAAGGTCATGAGCCGAGGCCGTGAAGGCGGCACGTCCTTCATGGAGGACTATACCTACCATTTCGCCGCCACCGACCAGGTCCTGGGCGCCCACATGCTGGAAATCTGCCCCAGCATCGCGAGCGAAAAGCCGCGGATCGAAGTGCATCGCCATACCATCGGAATCAAAAAGGACATAGCCCGGCTGATCTTTTCCGGAAAGACCGGGCCGGCGATGAACATCACGACCATCGACATGGGCAACCGGTTCCGGATCATCGTAAATGAGCTGGATACCGTCGAGTCACCACAAGACATGCCTAACCTGCCGGTCGCGAAGGCTCTGTGGGAGCCGCGCCCGAACCTCGAGGTTTCAGGGGCTTGCTGGATCCTTGCGGGCGGTGCGCACCACAGTGTTTATACCCAGGGAATCACGCTTGACCAGGTGATCGACTTTGCGGAATTGGCGGGTGTTGAACTGGTGGTCATCGGGGCTGAAACGCAGGTTCACAGCTTCAAAAAGGAGCTTCGCCACAACGCCGTCTATTACAGCCTGGAGCAGGGTGTCTGAGCAGCGCCAGACACCCTGACAGGGTTTAGAAGAACGCCACGTAACACAGGACGATGATGCCCAGGATTATGGTGGTATTGACCACGTCCCACGTGCTCCAGCTTTCTCTTACTTCCGCAGCCTGCTCGGGCGTCACGCCTTTGTAGGTCAGGCCGGACAGTTCCTCGTCGCTCTTGGGCTGGCTGAACACGCTGACCACGACCATCACGGCGATGGAGAAGATCAGCAGCATGCAGCAGTAGTAAAGCCAGTTCATAGCCTGGATCCAGGCGAAGAAACCGTTGGAGGCGGCTATTCCCGGAAACAGGTCGAGGACCAGGTAGAACATACCGGCGGCAAAGCCCAGCACCAGGCCCCAGAATCCTGCACTCGGGGTAATGCGGTTAGAGAAAATACCCAGGAAGAACACCGCGACGATGGATGGGGCGATCAGCGCCTGGACCTTCTGCAGCGCCTCGTAGAGGCTTTCACCCAGCAGCGGGATCACCGGCACCCAGGCGATGCCCAACACTACCACCACGGAAGTCGCAATCCGGCCTACTTTCAGGTAGTGCTTCTGGCTCCGGTTTGGTCGCAAGCGCTCGTAGAAATCAACCGTGAACAATGTTGCCGAAGAGTTGAACAGGGAGGCCAGCGAACTCATCAGGGCTGCGATAGCGCCGCCAAGCACGACACCCTTGATCCCGGCAGGCAGCAGTTCACGCACCATCACGGGAAACGCGGTGTTGGAGCCGCCGGAGAGGTCCAGCATGCCTTTTTCCGCCAGTGCGAAGGCGATCATGCCGGGCACCATGAAAATGAACACCGGAGTAATTTTCAGGTAACCGCCGAAGATAGCGCCCCGGCGGGCCTGTGTCATATCACGGCCGGACAATACACGCTGGACTATGTACTGGTCTGTGCACCAGTACCAGGTGCCGATGATGATCGAGCCGCCGATCACGGCCGGCCACGGAAACATCGGATCATCAATCGGGCGGAACAGGTGCATGTTGGGGCCGGTGATTTCCGACATTACGGCCCAGCCCTCCAGCAGGCCGGCGCCGGCGCCGAGCTTGGTCAGACCGACAAACAGGATGATGCAGGAACCCAGCAGCAGAACCGGAGTTTGCAGCACGGAAGTCCAGAGCACAGCCTTCATGCCGCCAATGACGGTATACAGGCCGGTGATGACGACCAGAGAGATCGCTGCTATCCAGAAAAAATCGATGCCGAACATCGTGTCGATGCCAAAGATTTCCTGGATGGCGAGGCCGCCGGCGTATACCGTGACCGACACCTTGGTGAGGACGTAACTGACCAGAGAAATGAACGAGAAGAATGTCCGTGTCTGGGGTGTATAGCGCCGCTCGAGAAACTCCGGCGTGGTAAATATCTTCGTTCGCCAGTAGAACGGAACGAAGATCCAGGCCAGCATCAGTATGATCCAGGACTGGAACTCCCAGTGCGCCATGGCCAAACCGTATTGCGCGCCCGCAGAGGCAAGCCCGACCAGGTGTTCCGAGCCGATATTGGAGGCAAATATCGAGGCGCCGATGGCCAGCCAGGTGGCGTTGCGGCCTGCCAGGAAGTAATCCTCTGTGTCCTCTTCATGCTGCATGGCAACCCACACGACAATTCCGACAAGAGCCAGCATGAATGCTGCGAGAACGAGCCAGTCCAAAGCGACAAAACTCATGGTGTTTCCCTCCAATGTTATAAGTTTTAACTCACCGCCAAATTCAGTTTGGTGTAAGAGGCCGCCGGCAATTTAAGCGTCATTATTTGGCCGGGTTCCGGAGCCTCAAGTGCTTGCGGTCTCACCTGGTCCGGGTGCTCAAAGGAATTGGTTGCTTTGAGGTCCGAACCCGTAAGTGTTTCACAGGATAGTATTTGTTTCGGCGTCGGACTTTGCCATTCCAGGACAATTTCTCGTTCTGAATCCAGGTCGCGATTCAGCACGAATACACAGGCTTCTCCCTGTTTTTCGTCAAGAGTGACAGTCACATCAATGTACGGTACCAGGTCGTCGCGGGCAAAATCCGGTTGTAAACCATCCGCCCGAATGGGATAGGTTTCCGATTCAACTACCAGGTCGAGCACGCGGCCGCGTGCGTGTTTCAGAGCCCATGCGTACGGGTAATAGATGGACTGGCGCAACACGCCGTCATCATTTGTCACCAATGGTGCAATCACGTTGACGAGCTGCGCCAGGCAACCCACGCGGACCCGCCCGGACTGGCGAAGCAGCGTGTTGATAAAACCGCCAACGAGTAGAGCATCTTCGAGGTTGTATTCTTCCTCGAGCAGGCGCGGGGCGACTTGCTGGTGGCCATCCATGTGCGCCTCGGTTCGTGACCGGTACCAGATGTTCCACTCGTCGAATGCCAGCCACAGTTTCTTTTTCGACTGAAGGGCTGCCTGGACGTGATCGCTGACTGCAGCTATCTCCTGGATCTGACGCTCCATGTCCAGGTTCATCGCCAGATATCGTGGCGTACTTGAACCGGAAAGCTCAGCAGTATTTCCGTAATAGTTGTGTACAGAGATGGCATCGACCTGCTCGTAGCATTCCTGGAGCATTTCCTGGTCCCATGCCAGGTAAGTGGGCAATTCTGTATTGCTCGATCCGGCCGCAATCAGTTTGAGGCCGGGATCGATGGCGCGGACCTGCCGCGCGGTTTCAAGTGCTTTACGGCCATATTCCCGGGCCGACATATGGCCCAATTGCCACGGGCCATCCAGTTCATTGCCAAGGCACCAGTAGCGGACGTTGTGAGGCTGTTCGAAACCGTGCTCACGCCGCAGATCGCTCCAGCGGCTGCCGCCTGCCAGGTTGCAGTACTCGACCAAGGCCGCAGCCATCTCTTCGCTGCCGGTTCCGAGATTGAACACCAGCATGGGTTCAGCGCCGACGAGCTGGCACCAGCGGACAAACTCATTGGTGCCAAACTGATTGGTTTCTTTTGAATTCCAGGCTCGATCGAGCACCACGGGCCGTTGGTTCCCGGGACCAACTCCATCGAGCCAGTCATAGCCGGAAACAAAATTTCCGCCCGGGTAGCGTATGATGGGTACGCCCAAATTGCGGATCTCGGCCGCGACATCGGTACGAAATCCCTGGGCGTCAGCGAGCGGTGAGTCTGGCTGAAACACTCCCGAATATACCGCGCGCCCTACGTGTTCAAGGAACCCGCCCAGCAGTCGGCGGTCCAGGTTTGAACGGTGCCTTATTTTGTTGATTACGGTGCGGGCGGTGCCGCTTGTGTGGACGAAGCCAAAACCGCTCAACCAGCTGTCAGCTGCAAGCGCCGCGCCTGTCCTACCCAGTTGGCTTAAAAACTGATGTCGGCCGGCGGCATTCAACGAAGTTGATCCTTGTCACTTTTCAGAGACTTATGATAGCGGTAACATGAACACTGAGTGAAGCATTTTTTTGTGGCAAGAAAAGAAGCTTATGAAATTGACAGGGATCATCTGCGTGACGAGACGATTACGGACCAGGCCGGCGTGGCTCGCCGTCCTGAGCGCGCTGCTGCTTGCGACTTCCAGTGCCTGGGCTGCGGGTAGCTACGGGACGAAAATGAAAGACAAGAGCCTTTTTTACGGGCAAAGGTTCAAGCAGACCCTGGAGCATGGATTGCCTTCTTTCCAGGAGGTTTCGGTGCACGATCCGTCGGTGATAGAGGTCGATGGCAGCTATTATATCTTTGGCTCCCACCTGGCCACGGCAAAGACCACGAACCTGATGAACTGGGAGCTGATCGCCGACGGGGTTAATGAAGACAACCCGCTTTTCGTAAACGTGGTCGAGGAACTGGCAGCGACTTTTGAATGGTCTGACGCCGTTGACCTGTGGGCCAATGAAGTCATCCGGCTGGCTGACGGCCGATTTTACATGTATCACAACCTGAGCCGGCTTGACTCGCCCCGAGCCTCGCTCGGGCTGGCAGTCGCTGACCATATCGAGGGCCCATACGTCAACCACGGCATTTTCCTGCAATCCGGCATGTGGAACGAAATCAGCGAAGACGGAGTTAACATCTACGATGCCCGGATACATCCGAACACCGTGGATCCGGACCTTTTCTTCGACCAGGAAGGAACACTATGGATGATTTATGGTTCCTACTCCGGTGGCATCTTCATCATGGAAATGGATCCCGTAACCGGTTTTCCGCTCGAAGGGCAGGGCTACGGCAAGCATTTGATGGGCGGAAACCACAGCCGGATTGAAGGCGCTTTCGTGATTTACAGCCCCCAAAGTGGTTACTACTACATGTTCGTGACTTTCGGGGGACTTTCGGCCGATGGCGGATACAATATCAGGGTCTCGCGCTCGGTGAATGCCGACGGGCCTTATTACGATGCGCTTGGCAACGACATGGCGGAAGTGAAAGCAAACCCGGCGCTGCCTTTGTTCGACGACGCCAGCATCGAGCCTTTTGCACAGAAGCTGATGGGAAACCATTTCTTTCTCAGGGCAGATGGGGAGCCAGGCAACAACACGGGTTTCGGCTACGTTTCACCCGGGCACAATTCGGCTATTTACGATCCGGAGTCAGGCAAATATTTCATTATCTTTCATACCCGTTTTCCCGGCAGGGGTGAAATGCACCAGGTCCGCGTCCATGAAATGTTTATCAACGAGGACGGATGGGTCGTAGTCGCGCCGCACCGTTACGTTCCGGTCCAGTTCCTGCCCTATAAAGACGCGCCTTATCGCTTCGGTGGCTCTCCGTTTTTTATGGATCGTTGCAGGCACAAACCCTCTTGTTGGAACTTCGACACCATAACCCCGGAAGAATCCCCTGGTATGTACAAATTGGTTAACCACGGAAAGGACATTTCAGCGGAAGTGAAAGTATCCGAATTGGTTTCGCTGACCCCGGACGGCAGCGTGTCCGGCGCAGTCAGCGGTTCATGGTACCGGTCTTATGGTAATCGTATTACGATAGAACTCGACGATGTGGGGCTTTTTAAAGGTGTCGTCTCAAGGGGGTGGAATGAAACATCAGGGCAGTTTGTCATTACCTTCAGCGCGCAGTCGGTCGAGGGTATATCCATCTGGGGAAGCAAACTCGCTGAATGATTGTTTCGTGTAAGAACGATAACGCCCTTATCCAATCTGAAACTGATCCATAGGAAGAAGCCATAATGCATACGCAAAAATTAAGCTATCTGGAAAAGATCGGTTTCGGCGCCGGCGACATGGCGGTCAACGTTGTCATTTCGTCCATGTTCCTGATTATCTCCTTTTTCTATACCGATATTTTTGGTATGAAGCCCACGCACATGGGCATCCTATTTCTTGCGGCGCGCCTGATTGATGCGATCACTGATCCCCTGATGGGCCTGATCACCGACCGGTACAAATCGCGCTGGGGCCGCTACCGCCAGTATTTCCTGTTCCTGTCGGTTCCGTTCGGCCTTTCAGTTTTCCTTTTGTTCACGACCCCGGACTGGAGTTATAACGCCAAGCTGGTCTGGGCATATGGCACGTACATCCTGGTGACCCTGATGTTTACCTCGGTCACCATCCCCTACATTTCCCTGATCGGCGTGTTGACTTCCGATCCACAGGAACGCCTTTCCGCTAACGGCTATCGCCTGTTTTTCGCAAAGATCGCTGCGTTCTGCGTCACGATAATCGTGCCGATCATGGCTCAAAGTTGGGGTGGGGAAAACCTGGCGGCAGGCTATCAGGCTGCAATGGGCGTGATGGCGGCCATGGCGACTCTGCTGTTCCTGTTCTGTTTCGCCACGACCACCGAACGCGTCGAACACGTTATCGAGAAAAGGTCGCTGGGCGATCAATTCAGACTGCTGCTGAAAAACGACCAGTGGCTAGTGCTCTGCGGCGTTTGTTTTATCGGGACGGTGGGGTATGTCATTCGGGCGTCTGTTGCTGCCTATTACGCCACTTATTACCTGGGCGCGGGCGCCGCAATGCTGTCGGGATTCCTGTCCACCGGAGTAACGGCCGCGATCCTGGCCATGGTGGCTTCCACCTGGATTACCAAGCGTTACTGCAAGGTTCAATTGTTCCGCTGGTCCCAGCTTGCAGTTGGCGTGATCAGCCTTATGATGTTCCTGTTGGTCGGACCGGGAGACGTCGTGCTCGCTTTCGTATTCTATTTCGTGCTGTCTTTTGTCGTTGACCTGCACGCACCGGTTTTCTGGTCAGCTATTGCAGAAGCGGTGGACTATGGACAATACAAAACAGGCAAGCGTGTGTCCGGATTGGCGTTCGGCGGAATTTCCTTTTGCCAGAAAGCAGGAATGGGTGTGGCTGGATTTATCGTGGGCATGTTGTTGACTCTTTTCAATTACCAGGCTGGCGAAGTACAAAGCACGTTCACGCTGACAGGTATTGCGCTGATGCTGTCGATCATTCCCGGTGCATTCCATGCGTTGATGGGCGGAATGATGTTCAAGTATCGGATCACCGATAATTACTACAACGAAATAAAATCGGCAATCGACATTGCGGAGTAAGAAATGTCTGTATTGGAACCATTGATCGAACAACGGGCTGATCCGTTTATCTTCAAACATGTCGACGGATATTATTACTTTACAGCCTCGGTTCCTGCCTTTGATGGAATTGAGTTACGCCGGGCCAGGGATATTGCGGGGCTTGCCGAAGCGAACACGCACATAGTCTGGACCAAACCGGACGAAGGGCCTTACAGCGACCTGATCTGGGCCCCGGAAATCCATTACATACAAGCGTGCTGGTATGTCTACTTTGCTGCGGCCCCTTCCCGGGAAATCAAGGACGGACTATTTCAGCACCGCATGTACGCTATCTCGAACCGGTCGGAGAATCCCCTGGAAGGCGAATGGACGTTCGAAGGGCAGATCGATACGGGTATGGATACATTTTGCCTCGATGCCACGACGTTCAGCCACAAGGGAGCGCTTTATTATTTGTGGGCGCAAAAAGAGGAGGGCATCCGCGGCAATTCCAATTTGTACATCGCCCGGATGAAAAACCCCGTTGAAATCGAAGGATGTCCGGTACGGTTGAGCATTCCGGAATTTGATTGGGAGGTCAGGGGGTTCTGGGTTAATGAGGGCCCTGCGGTCGTCAAACACGGTCATCGTGTGTTCATCACCTATTCGGCCAGTGCAACCGATGAGAACTATGCCATGGGATTGTTGTGGGCCGATGCGGACTCTGACCTGCTCGATCCTTCCAGCTGGACCAAGTCCAGGCAGCCCGTGCTCACAAGCAGTCCGGAGCATCACATTTTTGGACCCGGTCATAACAGTTTTACCGTGGCCGAAAACGGCGAGACCGACATGCTCGTCTACCATGCGCGCACTTATACAGAAATAGAAGGCGATCCACTTTGGGACCCAAATCGTCATACCTATGTCAAGCCGCTCAAGTGGGACGAAAACGGAATGCCGGTGTTTGGTAACGCAGCATTGCTGGATTGACCCTCCATACCAATTTCATGATGCAGTTAAACAGACTCTTCACGCTTGCGGTTCTGCTTTTTTCCGCACAGGCGCTTGCGGTCGATTACTTCCCCCTGAACCAGGTTCGCCTGCTCGAGAGTCCATTCAGGCATGCCCAGGACAAAAATATCGAGTACGTGATGGCGATGGAACCGGACCGGCTGCTCGCGCCTTACCTGGTCGAGGCTGGACTGGAGCCACGTGCTGAAAACTACGCTAACTGGGAAGGCTCGGGCCTGAATGGGCATATTGGCGGGCACTACCTCAGCGCACTGAGCCTGGCGTACGCGGCTACCGGCCGGCAGGATGTGCTGGACCGGCTTCAATACATGCTGGACGAACTGCAACGTGCACAGCGTGCGAACGGCAACGGTTATCTTGGTGGTGTGCCCGGCGGAGACGAACTTTGGCGGCAAATCGCT
>Ga0316191_10002053_pt1 | contig 14527 bp, 13 predicted proteins | sample Eddworburr2cm_MG_FD_204928 | JGI IMG/M metagenome (GOLD analysis project Ga0316191, IMG submission 204928) | Coastal sediment microbial communities from Maine, United States - Eddy worm burrow 2 cm | ecosystem: Environmental > Aquatic > Marine > Coastal > Sediment | place: USA: Maine...
CTTTGAGGACCTGGGCAACTCTTTCGACGATGAAATCGACGTTATTCATTCCAACAAGACGCAGAACTACAGATTTCAATCTGTAAGAAAGTTTGCTGACGGCTCCATTCGCATTCTTATTGCAACAGATGTGGTCTCGCGCGGCATGGACATCCCGGGGGTCTCTCATGTGATAAACTTTGATTTGCCTAAAAATGCCGAGCAGTACATACATCGCATCGGAAGAACCGGCAGAGCGAGGCAACATGGAAAAGCCATTTCCCTATTCACCTCAGCCGAGGAAGAAATGTTGCTCGAGATTGAAATCCTGATGCTAAAAGAAATTCCTCAGAAGGAGCTTCCCGGAAACATTGAAATCTCTAAGGTGTTGATGCCTGAAGAGAAGGATCGATCTATGGACAAAGAAATCAGTCAGCCCAACAAGGATCTTCATAAACCCGGCCCTGCTTTCCACGAGAAGAAGGATAAGAACAAGAAAGTCAACCTCGGTGGATCTTACAAAAGAGAGATCAAAAAGAAGTATAAAAAGCCCAAAAAACGGCCCCCTAAAAAAAGGTAGAAAACACGAATTGGGCAACTGCCTGTTTTTTTTTGATCCGTCCCGCAATATACTCCATGGATTACCGTTAAATAATCTCATTAGTTTTTTTTAAACTAGGGAAAATTGTTATTGTTAAAGAGAAAAACTCTCCGGGATACTGGAGAGTTTTTTTATGCCTGTAAATAAATTGTAAACCAGTTTTTAAATGAGTTTTACTTCAAGTTATAAATTAAATAAAAAATTGAAATATTTTTTTGGATCGAACAATATTAGGAAACAATGATCGTTCTAAATACTCATTAGTTTTTTTATTTTAAAACTAGGGAAAATTGTTATTGTTAAAGAAGAAAAACCCTTCGATTTCGAAGGGTTTTTTGATTTAAAAATCTCTTGATTTACAGCTACTCCAGAGCACTTTCAATGACTCTCCCACTGCTTCCGTTTGGAAAACTGATCTTCAATAGCGAGCTGATGGTTGGAGCGATGTCAATGATCTCGACCGGTTCGCGTGTGGTCCCACGCTTGATTCCTTTCCCGTAGAAAATGACGGGCACATGTGTGTCATAGGAATAGCCCGATCCATGTGTCGAACCCGTCCGCGAATAGGGAATGAGAGCCGGATCGGGTATCCACAGAACATCTCCTGACAACTTTTGATTGTACCCTTTCTGAAGTTTGGAGAGAATCCCATATGAAAATTCTGTTCGCTGCAGCGTATGGCCGCTCACGGCCTTGCTGATGCCCTTGTAGTTGATGATCAATTCAACCAGGTCATCGGAAACCTCCTCTTTCGTTATCTTCAACTCCATCAATTTGTCGTGATTCAAAAAAACCTGAAAATTGGATATGTACTCAACGATTTCTGAGCTCCCCCATCGGGTGGCGCAATGCTCGCGAATGAAATTTTCAAAAGCCGCCTCATCAAAATAACCCGCAGGTATCTTATTGGACTTCAGATAGGCTGGCACCGGCACCGCGGCATGGTCAGCCGTCAGAAATACCGTGTATTGACCCTTGCCCACTTTCTGATCCAGGTAGTTGAGCAATTCAGCCAGATCCTGGTCCAACCTCAGATATGTGTCCTGAATCTCTTTGGAGTCCACACCAAAACGATGTCCTATATAATCTGGACTTGAAAAACTTATGGCCAGGAAATCGGTATACCCTCTCGCTCCCAATTTCTCTCCTTCGATTGCCGCCTTGGCAAACTCCATGACCAGGCTGTTCCCAAAAGGTGTGGTCTTGAGAAGGTCATATCCTCCATTGAGCTCCTTCAATTCAGGAAGATCATGTGGAAAAACTGGTTTAACTTCTCCTGTAAATGGCTCTTCATAAATATTCTCATCCTCAATACTTTCTGTATAGTCCTTTATTGGATATAGCGTCTCCCATTTCATACCGATATAGTTTTCTTTCAACCCGGATTGATTGAACTTGTTCACCCATTTGGGCAAAGCCTCCATATAATAGGCGCTGGTCACAAAATTGCCCTCATCAAGGCCGTGAAACCAGTAAGAGCCATTTGAACTGTGGCCTCCCGGAAGAACGGCGGAGCGATCCTTGAGGCCAACGGCGATCGTCTTTCCTTTCATGTTCTGAGACAATCGAAGCTCGTCGGTCACGGTTGTGGTCATCATCCGGTAAGGAGATTTCTGTTCCATTGTTGACGACGTACCCACCGCCAGGTAATTGAAATCATCCACACAATAGATGGATTTTTTTTCAAATTTGTCGTACCAGTAATTGCTGATGATTCCATGGGTGCTTCCTGTGGTTCCGGTATAGATCGAGGCATGTCCCACCGCGGTATAGGTGGGTATGTAATTGTAATGCGAATTCTCACAACTGAAGCCGTCATTCAACAATCTCTTGAAGCCGTCTTCTCCGTATTTGGAATAGAATCGGGTCAGGTAATCGTAACGCATCTGATCCACGACGATGCCGACTACCAATTTGGGGCGATCGAGTTTGTATTGCGACTGCATGGACGCCGTGGCCCCCAGGATAAAAATCGAAAAGAGGAGCATCAATTTATTCATATCTGGTTTTTGTTTCAAATTTAAGGAATCGCCTGAGGATATGTCGGTCAAATTTTAATATTTTAGCACAGTTCAACCACTATGAAATACTTCTCCAACATAGGCGTCTATTTTTTGATGCTCGGGCAGGTTTTCAAAAAACCTCAGAAATTATCGGTCTTCAGGGAGAGTCTATTCAAGGAAGTCGAGGAGCTGGGTCTGAAATCGCTCGGAATCGTCGCTTTCATTTCATTTTTTGTTGGCGGTGTGGTCGCAATCCAGACGGCGCTCAATGTCGACAGCCCCTGGATCCCAAAGTACCTGATCGGATTTGCCACCAAAAGGTCGATCATACTTGAGTTCGCGCCGACATTCATGTCAATTATTCTGGCTGGCAAAGTCGGTTCTTACATTACGTCAAGCATTGGAACCATGCGTGTAACCGAGCAAATAGACGCCCTTGAGGTTATGGGGGTCAATGCGCTCAACTACCTGGTTCTTCCAAAAGTGGTTGCGGCCGTGTTCTTTTACCCCTTTATTGTGCTTCTTGCGATGTTTCTCGGCATTTTTGGGGGATGGGCCGCTGGTTTCATGACCGGACTTTTCTCTTCGGATGACTTTATCACGGGAATCCGTATGGATTTTTATCCTTACCTGATTCGATACGCTCTAATCAAAACCATGGTATTTGCCTTTGTGATTGCTACCGTTCCCTCTTACTTCGGATTTTATGTGAAAGGAGGATCGCTTGAAGTGGGGCGCGCAAGCACCCAATCTGTCGTTTGGACGAGCATCGTGATCATTCTCCTGAACTATTTCTTAACTCAAATGCTGCTTGGATAGATGATAGAGGTAAATGACATATACAAGTCTTTCGGTGAACAGGAGGTCCTCAAGGGGGTTTCAACCACCTTTGAGAAGGGTGAAACCAGTATGATCATCGGCTCAAGTGGCTCCGGAAAAACAGTCTTCTTAAAGTGTTTGCTGGGTCTCTTCGCCCCAGATTCCGGAGATATCTGCTACGACGGCAGACACTACAGGAAGATGAGCACGTCAGAAAAAAGGGACCTCAGAAAAGAAATGGGCATGGTTTTCCAGGGAGGCGCACTTTTCGATTCAGAGACCATTGAGGACAACATCAAGTTCCCTTTGAAAATGTTCACAGATCAAAGCGAGGAAGAGATGCTCGATCGTGTCAACTTCGTGCTCAATAGGGTAAAGCTTGAAAATGTCAATCAGAAATTTCCGGCTGAATTGTCCGGGGGGATGCAAAAGCGGGTGGCCATCGCTCGCGCCATTGTGATGAACCCGAAATACCTCTTTTGCGATGAGCCAAACTCAGGGCTCGATCCGCAAACCGCAATCGTCATCGACAACCTGATCCAGGAAATTACGGACGAATATCAGATGATTACCGTGATTAACTCACACGACATGAATTCCGTCATGGAAATCGGCGAAAAGATCATTTTTCTCAAATCGGGAATCAAGGAATGGGAAGGGTCCTACAAGACCATATTCAAGACAGACAACCAGGCCGTGACCGACTTTGTGTATTCCTCCAATCTGTACAAAAAGGTTCGCGAGGTGTACAATAAATAAGAGATTTACAAGAAATAACCCTTCGATTACTCCTTGCGCATTTCCAGCTCAAATTCTTCACCGGTCTCGGTGTCCATAAAACGAACCTTGTACACTTCATCCGAATCAAAAGGAGACGGCCTATTCAGAAATTCGCAGGGATCCTCCCCGGCTATTTGCTTTCCATTGACGCTGAGAATTTTGTCCCCGTAATTCAAGTTGTCGGGGAGCTTTTCTGACCACACTATACCTACGATAACCTCACCGTCGCGAATAGTCGGACTGAAGCCCAGCTCCTTTTCCGACAGGTCACGCTCCTCATCAAAGGGCTCAAAGTAAAGCCGGGAATTCTTGTAGTCTACGGTCACAGTACCATATTTCAATATCTCTGAGCCTATCCGGGAGCGGTCTGCGGACATGGTCACGCTGCTGACATTCCGAAAGTCATGCGATCCAATGTCAATTTGAGGAATGTTGACGCGGTAGTGGGTTCGGGTTTCCGTGTTGTTAAACAGGCCGATGCTTTTGTTTCCCCTGCCCGATTCACTCTCGCTAAATGCTCCCAGCTCCTTCAATTTGTCATAATTGTCAAGAGACATATCGTAAAAGCCTTGCATCCCGGTATCAAATAATACGTATTCGGAAGCCTTCCCTTCTCCTTTTAGACCTATCCACATGTACGGGCTGCTTTGCCCATCGGAAAGGCTGAGCTCTATTCCTTCCAAACCCTCCAGGTTAAAGGCTCTGGGGTCATTGGATAAGGAGAGAATTTTGTTTTTCGAGTCAATATGAACAACGGTCTTTCGAACCATGTTGCTTCCTATGATTCCATCCACTCCGAAGCAATCCAGTATAAAATTGCTGTCAGGATCATTGACGATCGTCGGAGTGTCCTTAAATTCAGCGGATCCCAGCAAAATAGAGGGAATGGATATCACCTCGAGCCTGCGGCTGCTGTCATTGGCATCACGAACATTGATCAGGTTCATCCGCTTTGAACTGATCTTCTCACTGAGCTCCTTTTTGATCAAATTGGGTGCGCCCGTATCAAAAAGAAAGGAATATGTGTTGCCTTGAATCTCAACCGGAATGATAATTTTACCCCGGGCTTCCCGATAATTTACACTGGACTGGTATTTTCGACTGGCAGGCTTTCCCTTGTTGAGCTTAACCCGTTGCGAACTGGCCCCGAAAGGCAGGACTAAAAGGAAAGCGAATGTCACAAAAAGAAACCTCATGGCATATTGCGAATCTCGATATTTTTAACCTTGAGTCTTTGCTCCAGCCATTGTTTCAGTTTATTCTCCTGATCTTTTTTACTCTTGTTTCTAACTTTGGCCTTCCATTTCACCGAAACGATGTTTATGGTGTCCATCCTCTCAAAATCGGATCGGTACTCTCGAGCAAAACTGATCGATTGCAAGTCATCATAATTGATCTGGATCTCTTTGAGAATTCGATCGAAATGAATTTCATTGGCGTAGTATCTTCTGAGGTCCTTTTCGAGCTCATCAATTCGTAGATCCTTGTCACGGATGGTTTCGTCCTTGGTGCTCAACATTTTATGGCTATTGATGTAGAGCTCCTTGATTTTGTCAATGTCTTCGCGTATTCCTGCGTTGTCCTGGCTCTGGAGGAGCACAAGCTTGGTGTTGCCCAGCCCCAGATCTTTCAATTGCTCCTTCCAGCGCTCCTCATCTCTTGAAGAATAATCCCTGCCGAAGACATAAAGCTTGATCTCTTTGGCCTCATAGTCGATGCTCTGCTCGCTCTCACCGATCAGGTTCACACCCTCTTCCTTCAGTCCAGCGATGAATCTCTCGGCGCGTGTCGTGAAATGATTGTATTTGTACAAAAGGTAGAACTGATAGATACTGAAAGCCAGCACTACCAGGGCCACCAGCGACGCAATGTTCGATATTCTCCTTCGCTTGGCCTGGTTGATGTATTTCCGCATCGGAAACTTCAGGTATTTGACTATCACAAAGGCCGCCAAAGCAATGTAAATGCTGTTGATCATGAAAAGAAACATGGCCGAGCCAAAATAATTGAAATTACCCGTAGCCAGACCGAATCCAGCCGTACACAGCGGCGGCATCAGTGCCGTTGCAATCGCAACACCCGCCACGGTATTGAATTGTGGCCTGGGTCGACTTATCGCAATGATCAGAGCCAGACCACCAGAGATGGCTATAAGCACGTCACGCACGTCAGGCTTCGTTCGCGCCAAGAGTTCCGGTGTTGCCTCCTTGAAGATGGGTATGCTGAAGAAAATAAAGGAGGTAATGATGCTGAGTGACACCATGGCCCCAAAGTTGATCACGGATCCCTTCAGGGTATCCACGTCGTTGACGGCAATGGAGAATCCAATTCCAAGTATCGGCCCCATAAGAGGAGAGATAAGCATCGCCCCGATCACAACTGCGGTGGAGCTCACGTTCAATCCGATAGATGCGATGAGTATGGAGAAAACCAGGATCCAGGCCGTTTGACCCTTAATCGAAATACCCTCACGGATTCGCTCGGCAGTTGCCTCTTTGTCCGTTCCGACCCGGATGGTCAGCAACTTGGGTATATACTCCCTTAGACTTTCGAAGAACCCTTTGAATTCCTTTTGAACCTCGCCCTGCTGTTCCTTCAATTCTTTGTCGCGTTCCTGCTCTTCCTTGTTCTTTTCTTCCATTCGTTTAATAGCTCACTTCAATTAATAACCCTCTGATTTACCTCTAAAGTAATAAAATTTGTACAGCATCACGAGGAACCCAGCTTCGATTCAGCCTCTTTGGAGACCTCCTTGATGCTCTGCTCCTCTGCCTTGGGAAAGATCATCAGCGTATCCTCGGTGTCAACAATGATATAATCCTCCAGGCCCTGGACGACAATTTTCTTTCCGCGGGGTCCCGACACCATGTTTCGGGAGGCTGATTTGAACATCGCCTGTGCGTTTACAAGGGCGTTGCCCTGCTCATCCTTGTTCAGCTTGTTGTAGAGCGAGCCCCAGGTTCCCAAGTCATTCCAACCGAATTCGGTGGCCATCACATAGACGTTATCCGCCTTTTCCATGATACCGTAGTCGATGGAAATATTTTCAGAGGCCTCGTAGTTCTCCTCGATAAAACTGCGCTCCCGGTCAGAATTCCAGGAGCCTGACCCTTTGCGAAACAGATCGTACATCGAAGGCAGATTGGAACCAAAAGCTTTTAAGATGCTTTGCACACTCCAAATGAAAATTCCTGCATTCCAGAGGTAATCACCCTGCTCCAGGAACTTTTGGGCGGTCTCCAGGTCGGGTTTCTCCGTAAAGTCAAGAACCTTCTTGACATCTCCACCCCCGGCTTCGAATTGAATGTAGCCATAGCCCGTATTCGGCTCGGATGGTTCGATCCCCAGGGTCATCAAGACATCCGACTTTAGGCAGTATTCGAAAGCATCCTGAACGTACTTGAGAAACTTTTCCTCATTTTCAATGAAATGGTCGGAGGGAGCTACAATCATGACCGCGTCCTCATCCATGTCACTGATTTTAAACGAGCTGTAGAGAATGCATGGGGCGGTGTTCCTCATGGCGGGTTCCAGCAGAATCTGGGAGTCCCCTATTCCGGGCAAGTGACTTTTGACCAGTTCCTTGTATCGGGCATTGGTCGCGACCAGGATGTTCTCTTCCGGGATGAGTCGGGCCAATCGATCAAACGTCTGGCGAATCAGGGACTTGCCCGTACCGAGCATATCGTGAAATTGCTTAGGGTTATCAGGCGTGCTGACGGGCCAGAACCGGGATCCAACGCCTCCCGCCATAATCACGGCGTAATACTTCTTGTTTTTAGTCATTTTTCAAATTTTCATTCTTAATAGGTGCCACCTCTGCATGAGGATGGAAAATGTATTTTTTATGGGTTGCCACTTCAATGCATTCGTATCGGGTCCGGCGCTTCTCTCCTTTGACAAAGGTCCTGTTGCGGTATTGAAAAAGACTCTGCTCCGGCAACTCAAAAACCATAGAACCTGTTTTTTCAGGATCAAACTGTCTCAGAGCCAGCGACAACTCCATGTCTCCATCCGTGCTCGCTTTCGGTTTCTTCAGATAAGCTGACAAGCTCCGCAAGATCTCTTCAGGAAAAATATCCGGTCTCAAAAAAGGAAGCATCAGGCGCTGAAAATTGTTTTTCCACTCACGTCCATGCGGCCTAACCCGCTTGCCCTGCTTGAAAGTCAGCAGATGGGCATACTCATGTGCCAGGGTGATCAGGAACCGATACCGATTGGGATCGTTGTTGATGGAGATCTGCACCCTTCCGTCTTTATACCGCCTGAAATCACCGTGCTTGGTCGCCCTTCGCCTGGTAATTTTCAAATGACAGGGATACTTCTCCAGAAGGATAAGAGCCTCCTCCAGGGCAGCCTCCGGAACGTACTCCGACAAAATGTCTCTTTTGTTTTTCACAGACTGATCAGGGTGTTGAGTTGGATACCTGCAGAACCTTGCCATTGTAAAGCTCCTGACCGGTGAGGGCAAATCGGGCAACATAGGCACCCATCGTTTCTGCTGAAACGGAGGCCTGATAGCCCGGGAAGGCTTCATTGAGCATTTCGGTCTGGACGGCTCCAAGTGCCAGGGTATTGAATGAAAGGTTCTTGTCCTTGAATTCTTCAGCAAGCAGTTCCATCAAAGTGATCAGCGCTCCTTTTGAAGAACTGTAGGCAGCCAAACCCGGGAATTTCATGCTTCCCTGGATACCGCCCATACTGCTGATGGCCACCACGTGGGCACCCGGATTGAAAAAAGGCAACAGTTTCCGGGTCAACTCAGAAACTGAAAACACATTGACCGTGTAGACCGAGATCATATCCTCGATGGAGGTCTCAGCGAAAGGCTTGTTGAGAAGAAGACCGGCATTGTGTACGATACCGTCGAGGGTCATGTCGTTTCGCTCCAGGAAATCAACCAGAGCTGCTCTTCCATTCTCATTCGCGAAATCCAGATCCAGCGCATTCAGCTTCGAAAATCTCTTTTTCAGATCCTCGAGGCTGCCGCAGTTCCTTGACAGGGCAATCACCTCATGCCCGTTCTCGAGCAAACATCTTACTGTTTCTCTGCCGATACCCCGACTGCATCCTGTAATTGCTATGGTCTTTGCCACCCTGTTGAAATCTTTTGAAACTCTGAATAATTATGCAAACTACACTTTCAAAAATATGAAAATTTTACGCACCCTGGCCCTTTTATTCACCGATGCGATCGCCACGTCACTTTGCCCAAGAACGAGCTCGACTTATTCTTCGAGGATGATATGCTGATAGGCACCTGCATCGGGAGAGTCTCTCCGGTCGATGCCAAGAAGGTCAAAAGGAAACTCATCGGCAACCAGGATGTTTCCGATCCCCCGTGCCTGAGATTCCTCACCGATTCGCAGGTCATTCAGCTCCGGGTCGATGAAGTCCGGGTTCCCATTGTAGATATTGTTGCGATAGAGTTCGTCATTGGTAAAATCATATATGGGATCACCCTGAAAAATTCCACCCGAATCTTCAAACCGCAACAGGCTGTTCGCAAAACTGAATTCGATCTGGGATCCTTCCTCCTGCTCCAAAAGGAACTCAATCCCACGGTTTCCCTCGATGATGCAATTCTCAAAAGCTGCCTTCAATCCTGGTGTGACCTGCCCCGACTCCGAAACATTGCTCACCAATACGGCCGGCAAAACCCGAACCCCTCCCGACCAGAAGTTCGCAAAGGTCGAATGAGCCAAACGATAGGATCCTGCTTCGGCACAGGCGAGTGAAGCAGATCCGTTGTTTCCAATGACCAAATTCGAACCCAGGATTTCGGTTTGCCTGGCGAATAAGCCAAAACTCGATGTATTGTAGATTTCGGTGTTGCTGATCCACAGTGCAGGTCGTCCGGTGCTGCTTTCAGCTGCATCGATGAAAAGCCCCACGTTGCTGTTTTTGATTACAGCATGGTTGACAATATGATCCCGACTTCCTTTCCGGAGCAATATGCCAGTCCACTGACCGGGTATGTCGTCAAAAAACGACTCCAGGCGGTCTCCTTGAAAAATCACCCTGGACTCCTGGGTCCCTTCCACTTTGAGTCGGGCTCCCTGTTCGACCACAAGGCCCGAATTATTGTGAAAATAAATGCGAGCTCCCTTTTCAATGGTCAGGGTATTACCGGAGCCGACTCCAGCAAAGCCATAGACGACATAAGGCTTTTCATCGGTCCATTTGGGGCTGCCATCCAGGTAAAAGCCTTCCACCTCAATTTCTTCTCCATCGGGGCCCACCCCGATGACAATGGTCTCCTTGATCCCGTTTGCATCCCGCTCCGGAAAGAGAAAGTAGGCATCCTGTACAAGGGTCACCAGTTCCACCTCCTGCTGATTCGGACCTCTGTCAAACACGATCTGATCGACGTAAAGAGGATCCGAAACTTCGTTGAAATCAATAGTCGCCTCGACAAAAATAAAAATGCTGTCTCGAGCCAAAACAGGGACGTTTTCAAACGATTTTCCGGGTATGCCATTCACATTCAGACGATAGAAGGACGACTCTCCATTGGCCAGTTCGATGGTCGGCAGGTTGATGTTCTCACTGCTTCGATTGTAAACCTTAAAAGATCGGGTGCTGGAGCTGATGTTGGTGAAAACCGTATCGAGAAATACAGTGTCCTTCGAAAATTCAAGTTGTCCGTTGCTCGGCCGGGTCTCCAGTATCTCATCCTCGCATGCGACAGTGAGCAGCGAGCAAATGAAAAGTATCAAGACAGTAGCTCTCAACATGAATCTATTTTTCCGTCAATTTGATCTCAAAGACCTTGTTCCAGTTTTTCCCGGTAACAAAAAGCCGATCCGTGCTCTCGTCATAGGCAATCCCATTGAGCACATAGTCTTCCCCCTGCTGCCCCGCTTTCGACTGAAGACCCTTGAGATTGACTATACCCTCTATGGTTCCATTTTGCGGGTTAACGATGAGAATCGAGTTCTGTTGCCATATGTTGGCGTAAATTTTTCCTTTTACAAATTCGAGCTCGTTCAGCTTTTCCGCCTTTCTTTTGTTTGTGTAAGTCTCAATGTACCTGCTCTCCACCAGCGTCTCAGGGTCGAGGAACCAAATTTTCTCTGTGCCGTCGGTCTTGATCAGATGCTCCTTGTCATGAGTCAGTCCCCAGCCTTCCTTGCTTTTGCCATAATCGAAAGTCCGTTCCAGCTCAAAGGAGTCGATGTCGTAGATGAAGCCCACCTTTTTTCGCCAGGTCAATTGATAAATCTTACCCTTGTAGATGGTCATGCCTTCTCCAAAATACTTCTTATCCAGATCCACTTTGCGGATTACCTTACCCGTCTCAATCTCAGTTTTTCTCAAAGTCGATTCTCCAAATTGCCCGGTGCTTTCATAAAAATAGCCGTCGTGGAACACGAAGCCCTGGGTAAATGCCTTGTCATCATGAGGAAATTCGTTCACGATCTCATAGCCGTAAACCTTTGGAGCCTCTGCCGCCAAAAAATATACGGTATTGTTCAGCTGCCTTTGCTCACCGTCGAAGTAAATCGTGGCAGAAACGGCTTGTTTTCCCAGGCGATAGTCGCTGATATTGAGATCCTCGTTCGATTCAAGAGCTTGACCATTGATAAAATACTGCACCGAATCAATGGGGTTCCCGTTCTTTTCCCTGACCGAAATGCTCAGGGGCTCGTCAATTTGTATCGTCTTGGGCGTATTGAGTTGCAACTTGTACTTGTCGCTGCAGGAAGCCGACAAAACCAGCAGCGCCGTCAGGGCGAGGAAGGCATATCTGTACATAGCTCTTTTTTCTTAAAATAAACGAATTATTGTTTGAGAATTAAAAATAATCATTAAATTTGCACTCTCAAATTCGGCGGGTGCTGAATCTTTTGTTAGAGAAGCGAAAGTATAAAATTTAAACGAGTTAGTGATGAGAAAAGGTATACATCCGGATAATTACAGAATGGTAGCTTTCAAAGACATGTCGAACGGAGATGTTTTTCTTACCAAATCAACTGCCAAATCCAAGGAGACGATTGATGTGGAAGGTGTTGAGTATCCTTTGATCAAACTGGAGATCTCGAGAACTTCACATCCTTACTACACAGGAAAAATGAAATTGGTCGACTCAGCGGGTCGTATCGACAAGTTCAAGTCAAAATACGCCAAATTCAAAAAATAAGAGACCAAAAGTCTCAGCAAGCTCAATCCCTCCTGACCATCAGGAGGGATTTTTTTTTGGTCTTCACCTCATGGTATTCCATGATTTTCATCCATAGTTCCAAGTATTTTTGAGCAAATAAGTTGCACGATACCTTTTAAGTTTTAACTTTGTTTTAAGATATGATCATGTACTTTGGCAGTATCTTTGAGCATTCCCCCATAATAACTCCCCTCAAATTACGTTAATAAGTATAATCGTTGGACCACTTTGGCTCCAGCAGAGGAAGAAGTTTTATGGAGACAACCGAGGTTAAAGTGAAAAATGAGTTCCTGGTATCCGCTCTGTTTATAGAGAGTGCGATCAATGACTACCTGTCGAGCAAACTCGATATTTCAAATCCGATCAACTCTGAATTCTTAGGAAACGGCAAGAAAGGCTTAACCTTCGACCAGAAGATTGACGCCCTTCTCGATTCAACTGTGTTCAGCATTATCGATAAGAGCAAAATATCTGTCTTCAGAGAAATATACAAAGAGTTTCAATTGAATTTCGATGCCAGTTCTTTGGAGGACAGTTTTACTTCTGAGGATGCAAATGACGATTTTTTGATGATTCTCTATCCACAGAACGATTACCTGCCTAGAGAAGAAATGCTGATCAATGCGTGTTACCAGTTGATCGCTGAGGTATCCGAATTGATTGCCGACAAAACATCCAGCGTCGAGGTCAAAATGTCCAGCAGCAGGAAGTTGTTTGTTGCCGATTTGCTGAAGTTTGGCAAATTCGCCTCATTATTCTCTTTCCTGTTCGTGATATAAAAAAAGAAAAAGTTTAAATATTGGAATGACCGGTTTTTTACCGGTCATTTTTTTTTGATACTTTCGGATATGGAATTGATGGCGACATTCAATTGATGAGCGTCCCGTTGCAAACCAGGTCTAATCTATGGCAAAAATCTACAGGCAGGCAGCCATGGCGGTTATCGTGAATCACGAGACGAAAGTCCTTATTGGATATTCCCCGCGTGACAAAAGCTATAAATTCCCTCAAGGCGGCTTGGAGGATGATGAAGACATCCTGGAAGGCATTCAAAGGGAATTGATGGAAGAGCTGGGATACGTTTTGAAAACAGAGCAGGTTATCCAGGTCTATGATGAAAAGGTGCGATATCCGTTTCCAAAAGGTTCCCACCCTATCTTTATGGGACAAGAGCTTCATGTGGTCAAAATCAATCACTATCCTGAGGCCATGACCGTCCCCCAGGATGATGAATTCGATGAGTTGCTGTGGATCCCGCCCAACGAGATTGTACAGTACAATTCAGAGTACCGCGCAGACGCCTATTTCAGGGCGCTTCAACTTTGTGAGCTTTTGTGATTCAGATTTTAATGAGATCGAACTCCAGCTTAAGAGGCTCAAGGCGCTCGAGAATGAGACGAATCAGGTCTTCCCCGAGCTCCTCATAAAACTCTGAGAAATTGGCCTGGCGCTCCTGGAGGCTGCCCTTGGGGAACAGCTGATCCTGAAGAGCCTTAATGCGTTCGACGCGGTCGGCGTATTTTCTTTTCTGAGCCCTGAGCAATCGTTTTTCCAGTTTGTCAAGACCGTTGAGCTGTTTCTTTTCCTGGGCGAGTACCGCCCCAATAAAGGATTCGTCGGTCTGTTCCGCGATGACTTTCATCGATTGGAACATCTCCTCCAATCGCTTTCTTTCCGGTGAAAAATCGATATTCAAATCGGAAATTTCCTTGACTTTTTGAGATATTAGCTCGTTTTGATCCTGAAACAGTTCTGAAACCTGGATGTCCAGCCTTTTCATTTTATCGAATTCTTTTTCAGTGACAAGCAGAGCGGAATTTCTCAAGTGGAGTATCGGGAACGGAACATCCACTTCTTCAAAATACCTTTTCAATTGCATCCAGTAAGCCAGCTCCCCTCCCCCTCCGGTGTAGGAAAGGTTGGGCAGGATCACTTCCTGGTACAGTGGACGCATCAGTGCATTCGGACTGAACCTTTCCGGGTGATTCTCCAGCTCCTCCAAAATGGATTCTCGCGTAAAAACCTGATCGGTTTGGTTCACCTTGTATGACTCGTCCTCAAGAACAATCCGCTCTCTCAACGCATCGGTCAGATAAAAAAGATTGATCTCCCGAGGATTCACCTGGATATGGTAATTCCCGTCAAGTTCGGCATTGGTTCGCGCAACCTCAGAGACACAGC
>Ga0316191_10002054_pt1 | contig 14524 bp, 8 predicted proteins | sample Eddworburr2cm_MG_FD_204928 | JGI IMG/M metagenome (GOLD analysis project Ga0316191, IMG submission 204928) | Coastal sediment microbial communities from Maine, United States - Eddy worm burrow 2 cm | ecosystem: Environmental > Aquatic > Marine > Coastal > Sediment | place: USA: Maine | collected...
GCGCCGCCAAGGCCGACAATTCCCGCCTTGCTGATCTCTTCGGAAAGCTGTTCCGCCGGAACCTCGTCCCAGTGCGGCACCAGGCGTGGCCTCTGCATCTGCGTCGAGTGCGGATCGACTTCGATGCGAATGGACGGCTGCATGGAGCCGCCGGGGTGCGGCCAGTGCTCGATCGCCTTCACGGTGCCCGACGCCGTCGCATGCACGCGCGAGGACACGTATCCGGCCGCTTCCGCGATCACGTCGCCGCGCTCGACCCGTTCGCCGGCCTGGACAAGTGCTTTGGCCGGGGTGCCGATGTGTTGCGACAGGGGCAGGATCACTTCCTTCGGGAACGGCAGTCGCCGCGACGGGATGGCCTCGGTCAGATGCTTGTTCTCCGGGGGATGCACCCCGTGCCGGAACGTGAGTAGATCGCGGGCGCCCATCAGTTGAACGGCTCTGCTCGCTTGATCAGTTGGTCCAGACCCTTTTCGTCCGGATTCAGCGGTTCGCCCGGGTGAATGATCGCCGGCGCACATTTTTCAGCCGCTTCCACCAACTGCCGGAACGTACCCGCCTGCGGATCCTTGATGTAGGCCAGCCCGTCCTCGTTGTAGGCGAACATCTTGTTGTTGATCGTGGTGCACTCGTCGCAGGAGGTGCAGCGAATAGTGTCGATCCAGGGCTCGCTGGACAGTATTTCATCTTCGTCTTCAGCCTCCGCAGCCGCAGGGGCCTCAGCCGGTGCCGCTGCCGCCTCTTCCGGTTTGGAGGATTCAGCTTGGGGCTTCGATTCGACCCCGAAGCCGAGTCCGGCCGGAGCCTTGAAGGCAGGACCTTTCCAGTTTTCGGCTTTCTCCAGCAGTTGCGCGACGGTTTCGCTGCCGTTGGCCTTCAGCAGGCCTTCGGCGATCTTCCGCGCGATCAGCACGGGGTACTGGCTGGTCAGTTGGGCGATCTTCGCCTCGTACTCGGACTTCAGGTCAGCGAGCTTCCGCTCCAACTTGCGCGCCACGCCCTCGCCCACCGCGTCACGCATGTGTTCGGAAACTTCGATACCCGCCAGTTCCTTGAGCTGGGCCCAGTAGCGCAAACGTTCCTCGGCCAGTTCAACCAACTCGGACGAGACACAGATCTTGCCCAGCTTGCGTTCCGCATCGACGGTGTAGATAAAGGGAACGGCATCGGCGCGCCCCGCCTCGTCCAGATCGAGGTACTCGTGGAAAGGAACGAGTTCAGCGCCCTCCACCGGTTCGCTGAACTGCGTAAGAAACCGCTCCTCGCCCAGGGCCCAGTCGGCGATGGTAAGCGGCAGCGTCATGCGCTGCTCCGCGCCCTCTTCGTCGACATAGATCAGCTCACGGCTGCTCCAGCGGTCCTCCAGCGACGGATTACCCTCCAGGTCGAGGCACTCGGAAAAGGTTGCGCCACGGTCGGGATCGAAAACGATGTTGGGCACCGCGCGGCTTTCCAGCGCCAGGCGGGCAGCCTCGGGGGCGCTGTCCTGGGCGATTCCCCATTCGCGCGGACAAGGGGCATTCAGGATGAAAACGGCCGGGCGGCGGACCTGCAGTCCCCGCAGCAGATGCTTGAACAGGTGTGAGGGCGTGGCCTGTGACGACTGCATCACGAACGCACCACGGTGCGCCATCGAGATGAGCGCGAGTTCCTTGCGGTACTCCTCCTTGCCCTTACGCTCCCTTCCGGGTTCGGTGACGTCCGCGACCTGGCCCCGGAAACCGGCGCTGCAGCCCTGGCCGCCGCCGCTCGAACTCGCCTGGGTGTCCACCACCACGACGCGTATCGGCTTGCCGGATGCCATCACTCGCGACAGGTTCTGGAAACCGATATCCATCATCGCGCCGTCACCGCCCACCGCGAACAATGGCGGGCACAGTGCGAACTCCTCGTCCGTGAACCGGCGCCAGTCCAGTTCGGAAAGCCCGGCTTCGTCGGACTCGGCGTCATAGCGGCCGGACAATAACTTCTCCGCGCGCCTCACGGTGGTGAAACCGTCGGCCATCTTGCGCATGTGGCCCTCGAACAGGCCCACCGCCACCGATGGCGAATCCTGGAACAGATGGCTGACCCACGGGAAAGGATAGGGATTGAACGGGAAGGTTGCTCCCCAGACCGACGTGCAGCCGGTAGAGTTGGAGAAGCCCATGCGGGCGCGGCCCCGGCCGCTCGGACCCTTTTCGTAGCGCCACTGGAGATCTTTCAGTTGCTCGATGGTGCGGTGGATGAGCCGGACGCGCTCCTTCTTGTCGCGGTCGACGTGCACGGCCAGGTCATCGGATTCCGGGGAAACGGACGCCAGGTCAGCTTCCTCGATCAGCATGGTCCGCGCCAGTTCATCCAGCCCCTTCACCAGACGGGACAACTCGCCAACGTGCTTTTCCACCCGCGGCGCCATGGCTGCATTCACCGCTGAAAGCACGAGATGAATGGCCGTTTTCTCGCCGCAGCCCATGCAGGCATTGTCACCACCGAGCATGGACATGTAATTGCTTTGCTTGAGCAACAGCGACGGCATCACGCCGATGCTTTCCTCCAGGCTGGAAATGCGGATGTAGCGGTCATCGGTTTCCGGCAGGTTTCTCCAGAGTTTCCAATTCGCTTCGAGGGTTTCCTGGATTTCATCCGTTTGCGGCACGCTGACAAGGGCGCCGTCGTCGCATACCGCCACGCAAACGTCGCAACCCTTGCAGGTTTCGGGGTTGATGGTGATCGAGAGCAGCCCGCCCGTGCCTTTCTTCTCGGATTCCGGCAGTTCGTAGAAGGGCGCGGTACGGGCCAGCGGGAACTCCGCCAGCACTGCGTGCGCCTGCTGAAATTCCACGTCCATTTCAGCCCGCCGCTCTTCGTTCCAAGCGGATTTCTCCGCGACCTTTTCATAGGCCTGGGCGAGAACGGCACCGTAAGTCTCGAAAGGTTCCGCGCCCATGATCTTGCGCGACTCGGCGGCCAGATGCCTCACGATCGTGCCAAGCCGGGACAAGGGATTCTGCGACGTGGCAACGGTCTTGATCGCCGCTTCGATCACTTCCTCCACGCTATTGACGACGCCCGGGATGGCCGAGTCGGGGCACTGCACCCAGCATTTGCTGCAGCCGGTGCACTTGTCGGCGACGAATTGCGGCACGAGTTGCCGTACGGACGACATGTCGCGCATGGTCGACGTGGCCGCAGGTATCGCGCTGATCGCTGTGAAGGGATCCGCGAGCACGTCGCTGCCGGTCTTGTACATCGAGCAGACCTGGTTCCAGAATTCACCCTGGTTGCCGAGGCCCTTGCCGGCGCCGGTGCCGGCCATGGCAGCCGGGATCAGGGGAATGCGCGTGGCCCGACCTTCGTCGCCCAGGCGCTTCAGGTCGAGCGGCCGGACCTCGTCGAAGCCGCGCATCGTGGCGTGCAGATCATCCTCGACGGCGGCGGCGTCCCGCTCTCCGAATTTCGTGGACAGGCGTTCGCGCAGGCCCTCGAACAAAACGTCGCGCGTGACCCCCCTGCGCCCAACCAGGGCAGCCGCGTTGAAAAACGCCCCCATGAACGCCAGACCCTGCATCCGGTAACGCGCAGACGGCGAGGAGGATTCAGCCCGGGCAATACCCATGGCGTCCACCGCACATACCTTGATCTTGCGCTCGCGGATGGCCCACTGCGCGGTCTGTGGCAAGCTGTTCCAAAGTTCCGCCCCGGAGCGGTCACTCTGCAGAATCAGGACACCGCATTCCCGCATGCCTGCAAGCGGGTCGGAATGCAGGAACACGTTCGGGTCGTGCGCCATCACCAGGTCGACGTGCTTGAGTTCACAGTTCAGGCGCAGGGGCTCATGTGAAAGCACACCGGCATAAGTGGCCGGCTGACCCCGCTTCTCCCGACCATGCTGCGGGTAGGCCTTCACGTGCATGCCGAACAACTCGGCGGCCGCTGTCATCAGGCCGTCGCCGGCGCCAATGACGTCCCATCCGCCGATGGAATGGATGCGCAATTCGAGTGAGTCTTCGGGGTTGAGGTTCAGGTTTCCCGCCGAAGGGAGGGCCAGCGTGGCGACGTGCGGGTAGTCGGCCAGGATGTTTTGCTGCCAGATCTCGACCTTCGGCAGCTGTGTTTCCTTCCGTATGAATTCGATACCGAGGTAGAAGCGCCGCTGCCGTTTGCCGTCGTCCAGCATGTTTTCAACCGCTGCGACGACGTCACCCGGTTGCAGGTCCCGGCCGCCCAGGCCGAAGCAACCGGAATAGAGATCAGGCACCTGGTCGGCCGCCAGCGCGGCCAGCCCCGGATACGGCAGCTCCGCAGCTGTCTCCGCATGTTTCTTCCTGCGGCTGCGCTTGCCGGCTCCGCTGACCGCCCGGCCGTTCTCGGCCGCCTGCGCCAACGCAGAGCGGAGCTCGCGGATCATCGGCAGTTCGACCGCCAGCGGCTGGTCCGTTCGTTCCAGGACGATCACTCCCTTCTTGCCCGCCAGCATCGAGGTAACCAGGTCGGCCGGGAAGGGCCGGAACATGACCAGGTTGAGTACGCCGACTTTCAGGCGCCGCTTCTCCCTGAGGTAGTCGGCGACGACTTCCGCGTTGCCGACGACCGAGCCCTGGCCCACGATCACGTAGTCTGCATCGTCGAGGCGATAGCCCACGGCCCGTCCATAGGGACGGCCGGTCAGTGCCTCGTACTCCTTGAAGGCGCGGTCTGCCAGACCGGCGATGTGATCGAAGTAGAAAGGCCGTTGCGCCGCCACACCCTGTGCATACGACTCCTGGTTCTGGACCACGCCCAGGCTGGCGGGATAGTCGAAATCGAATAGCTCCGGAATACGCCGGCGGCGTTCACCGAAAACAGCACGCTGGGCCGCCGTCGGCGTCTCGATCAGGTCAGCCGGGTCGCCCAGGTACTCGCGAATCAATTCGGTTTCGGGCTGGTGGAATGATTCGATGACGTGGCTGGTTTGAAAACCATCCTGGGCACAGAGACCGGGGTTGAGAGATAACTCGGCGATACGATGCGCCACCAGGTTCAGGTCGGCGACGCTTTGCACATCCTTGGCGAAGAGCTGGAAAAAGCCGGTGTCATCGACCGCGTGATAGTCGTCGTGACCCGCGTGGATGTTCAGCGAATGTTTGGTCATCGCGCGGCAAGCCACGTTCAGCACGTAGGTCAGCCGCTTGCCGACGGCCGCATACAGCGATTCGTGCATGTAGGCGATGCCCTGCCCGCTGGAAAAATTGGTGGTGCGCAGGCCGACCATGCTCATGCCTGCCGTAACGCCCGCCGCGGCATGCTCGCCTTCGGGTTCGAACGAGATCAGGCTGCGTCCGTTGACGTTCTTGGCGCCCGCCGCGGCCGAGGACACCCAGGCTTCGCCCATCTTGGTGGACGGCGTAATCGTATAGGCCCCCGACGCCTCACTGGCGGCGGTCTCCATGGCAATGACGGCCGAGCTACCATCACCGGTTGTCAAGATCCCGGGGTACCGGGCCTGACTTGCGTGCGGCTTCATACGGCTCTTTTCTCCAGCGCTTTCGGGTTTTCGGCAAACTGCTGACCCTCGACCCACACAATGGCATCGGTGGGACAGCGCGAAACGGCTTTGGGGTCTGCAAGGGCGATTTTTTCGTAGTCGATGACGGCGAGGTTGTCGACCATTTCAATCAGGCCTGGCGCAGCGTCGGCAACACATCGGGCGCAAGCATTGCAAGCCACACTGCACAGTTCCACGGCGTCGTCACCATGCAACAGATTTCGGCACTGCACGATCAGCTTGTGGTCCATCGGCATCAGAACGAACAGGTCCTTGGGACAGGTTTCGACACAATCGTTGCAGGCCGTGCACCGCTCAGGGATCACTACCGGCAGTTCGTCCTCGTTCATGTAGATGGCGTCCAGGTCGCAGACCCGTTCGCAGTCGGCCAGACCCAGGCAGCCCCAGGTGCAGCCCTTGCCACCGCCGGCGACGGCCGTCGCGGCCTTGCAGGTTTCAAAACCCGAATAATCCGCCTCGCGGTGGGCTTCGTTCTTGCCGCCGGCACACAGCAACCGGGCCACGCGCTTGTTCGCTTCGCCAGCATCAACGCCCAGGAAGCCAGCAACATCCTCGATGTCGTCGGGGCCCATCACGGTGCAACCCGACGGTTGTTCACCCCCTGACACCAGTGCTTCGGCAAATGCGCGACAGCCTGGCTGCCCACAGGCGCCGCAGTTGGTATTCGGCAGCATTTCCTCGACGCTGACGATGCGCGGGTCTTCCCACACCCGAAAGCGCTTGTTCACCAGCGAAATCAAAAGGCCGAAGAACAGCCCCACGCCGCCGAGAATCAAGGCCGAGTCGAGAACGGGGATACCGGTCATTCGTCGTTACTGCCCGCCGCTTGCCAAGTCAGCCTGGCTCAGCAGCCAGGCGGAAAGTTTGCCGGCCGGGTCGGAGGCCGCTTCGCCAGTTGGCGTCGGCACCACCGACAGGGTCTCGAGCAACGCGTAATCTTCAGCTTGCTGCGCGGCGCTGATGCCACCAATCGAGCGCTTCTTCAGTTCCTTGGGAAAAGCCAGTGAAACGAAGCGCTCATAGGTCGTCTCACCCGCTTGCGGGTCGTGTACGAAGCTCACCGCCTCGGAAGACATCAGCGCTGCCACAGCCGCACCCGGAAAGTCCTTGAAGGCGTCCAGCGCGCCGTCCCCGGTCTCCTGCTGCACGAACACGCCTGGCGATATGACACGGGCAAGCGCCGCCGCCGACGCATCGCCCTCGACGACGAAGACCATCTTCATCGCCATGTCCAGGAAGGGAACGACCTGCGCAGGCGTAAACACCGTGCCGGGCAGCTCGATGACCAGGCCGGGAGCCAATGAGCGTTCCGATCGGCTCCATTGCGCGAACGGCTTGCGTTCCAAAAGCGCGGCGTGCTCCTCTTCCACATACTTCCCGCGCTGGGCCAATTCGACTACATGCGCGGCTGAGAAGACACGGCCAATCTGCGCCAGCCTCTCACCCACCTTGCCAGCGAGATCCTCGCCCTCCTCCAGCGTCAGAACGAACGGATCATCAGCAGATCCCAGCATACCGTCCAATACGGACTGCGCGGCACGCGTCGGCGCCTCGGCGGCTTCGGCGATGCGTGCCGATTTCGGCGTAAACACGGAAAACCGGTCCACGTCGACGTGGCCGCGGGCAAAAAATCCGAGGGCCGCGGTCTGGTCGTCGGGCGCTTTGCCCGTTCCGCCCAGCAAAGCCCTGATTTCTTCGGAGGTCTTCGCAACCGCCGAATGGAACTTGTCGATGCACGGGCGGATCGCGTTCAGGGCGACGCCTCTTCTCTCTTCAGACGGCATAGCGCTCGAATTCCTTGTTCAGTCGATTGATCTTTTCCTGCGGCGTCACCGGCGGCACGGCGCGGACTTCATCGTAGACGGGCATGCTGTCATCACGGAAAAATATCCCGAGACGGAGCATGTCGGTGCGGCGCGCAAGGGACCGCGCCTCGTCTATGTTCTTCGGATCGTGCACGCGGCGGGCCTTGAACAGTTTCTCGAGGCCGGGCGGGTCGACACCCTCCTCGTGCACCAGCAACTCGGTGGCATCAGGGTTCTTCACATTCTCTGCAAAGATATCATCCGTGAATTTCGGGCAACGCTGCAGGATACGAACGAACGAGAATCCGGGATGCTCGTAGGCCGCCTGCAGAGTGGCATAGAGGTGGGCCGGCACCCAGTCGGCAGTCTGCGCGACAAAAGAAGCGTTGGAAATGCCCAGAGTCGCCTGCAGGGGATCCAGCGCCGGCAATACCGCGCCGCGGGGCGAAGTCATCGACGCATAGCCCTGTGGCGTGGTGGGCGAGGTCTGGTTCTTGGTCAGCCCATAGATGTTGTTGTCGAGCATCAGCACGACCATGTTCGCGTTGTAACGCGTGGCATGGATCCAGTGCCCGGCGCCGATGGAGGTGCAGTCGCCGTCGCCCATCACGACAAATACGTCCAGTTCCGGCCGGGCCAGCTTGACCCCTGTGGCCAGCGGCAGCGCACGGCCGTGGATACCGTGAAAGCCGTAGGCGTTGACATAATGCGGAAAGCGGCTGGAACATCCGATGCCCGACACGAACACCATTTTCTCTGGCTGCAATTGCTCCTTGGCCAGCAGGCGCTTGACCGCGTTGAGGGCGCCGAAATCTCCGCAACCTGCACACCACTTACCGGGCCGCCTTTGGTAGTCTTCCGCCTCGAAACAGACTTTCGCGTCGGCTTCGAGATCCAACAGGGACAGGGCAAGACCGCTCATAATGCTGCTCCTCTCTCAAGTGTTACGGGCTGCTCCAGCTTCGCAATGATGCTGTTGTAAATGTCTTTTGGTCGCAACGGCTGACCGGGACAGCTGGTCCAGCAGTCGATATCGACCAGGGTGTGCGCCCGCAGCAGCCAGGCAAGCTGCCCGTAGCGCCGTGATTCCTCGGTGATGTATGGATCTCCGACGGTGTCGGAATAATTGATTTCGACGGTCATCACCTTTTCGAACTTGCTTAAGATATCCTTCAGGCCGGGCTCCAGCGGCGACAGGAAAGTCAACTGGCATGAAGATACCTTGAGGCCTTCCGCGCGGGCACGGTCCACAGCTTCCTCGATGGCGCCATGGGTCGATCCCCAGCCGACCACCAGCAGGTCGCCTGTCTCGTCGCCATGCACATCGGGGGGCATCAGGGTCGACTGGAATACCGCGAGTTTGCGGCTGCGCATGCGCATGCCGCGTTCGTTGCTGGACGGGTGATAGGAAACCAGGCTGTCTTCGTCATGCGCCAGGCCGGTGACCGTGTGCGCCCCCCCCGGCGCGCCGGGAATGATGCGCCTCGACAGACCGGTTTTCGGGTCCCAGTCGTACGGCCGCAGACCCTCGGGCACGGGTGCGAGGTCGATCGGGCCCTCCTGCCAGCGTTCATCCAGTTCGGGACGCGTGAACTGCTGCACGCCGGTCGCCAGGTTGGCGTCGGTCAACACGATCACCACCGTGCGAAAGGTCTCGGCAATGCGGCGCGCCGTCACCATGGAATGAAAGCACTCTTCGATGGAACGCGGCGCGATAACCACCCGCGGCGCATCGCCCGGCTGGCCGTAGATCGAGGACAACAGGTCGGACTGCTCGACCTTGGTCGGAAGCCCGGTCGACGGACCACCGCGTTGAACGTCGAGGACCACCAGGGGCACTTCCGTCATGATGGCCAGCGCAAGAAACTCCGTCTTCAGCGCCATGCCCGGACCGGACGTAACGGTCAGCGCGACCTTACCGGCATAGGAGGCTCCGATGGCGACACCTGCCGCGGCAATCTCGTCTTCGGCCTGGTGCACCATGCCGCCGTAGTTCTCGATAAATTCGGCGAGCTCATGCGACACGGACGTAGCGGGCGTGATGGGGTACATGGAGCACAGTTCCATCCCGGCCGCGACAGCGCCGAGCGCGCAGGCCTGGTTGCCGTTCATCACCAGGCGCTCCTCGGTGGCAGGCACCGAAGGGAGATCGAACTGGAAGTCCAGATTCTCGCGCGCCCAGGCCATGCCGTTCTTCACCAACTGGATATTGAGGTCGATGACCTTTTGCGACTTGAACCGGAATATGTTCGCGATCTGCTTCTCGATGATGGACAGATCACGCTGATAGATCTCGGCCAGCATGCCCAGCGCAAACATATTCTTGCCGTGACTGGGGTTGGTGACGACTTTGAGAGCTTCCTCCTCGATGGGAACGCTGATGAAGCGATAGTTCTTCGAGGACATTTCCTCCATCGCATTCTCGTATTGCTTGCGCAGCAGCTCGTCCTCGTGGGTCGCCCACATACTTTCCTGCAGGATGATGCAATTGTCGTCGAGTGACTCGAGCCGATGGCGGGAAAGCAGCACCTGCTCGTTGAACGCAATGGCCAGTTTGGACTGGTCACCCCAGTTGGTGATCTTGCCCGTGCCGAACCGGATGATATTGCCCGAGGTGCTGGTCACGGTGTGATGAGGGGGTTCGATTTCCGCCGGAATGATCTCCACCGTCCATACGCCATTGCCCATCTTGGCGCAGGTCTGGCCGAAGAGCTGGGCGCACTTCTGGGCGCCTTCACCCGAGTTGGTAATGATCTCGACGGTATGCTCGGAAATCCCGATGATCTTCGTTTCCTTCTTGGCCGCATTGCTCAATGTTTCAATCTCCAGAAAATGCCAGGATCCAGTTTTGCGTATTCTACCCAAATGCCACGGCCAACTTTACATGTCTAATTGCGAATCAATTTGGCATAGATCAAGTAAAAAGCAATCATTCCGGAAATTTACCTTTATACGATCCCAAGGAATGGACTCAGCTACACGTCCTGCCGTATCAGCGTTGAGTGGTGCGGCATGCAGCATAACATTCAGCGGAGAGGGTCCCCGCGAATGACAGTTACAGCAACGGCTCCAGTGCGGCCCAAAACTGGTCCAGAATGATGGGCTGGGCGGCCGCTGTGGGGTGGATGCCGTCGGCCTGCATCAGGCCGGGCTCCAGCGCGATGTCCTGCAGCAGGAACGGCAGCAGTACGATGCCGTGCTGACCCGCCAATTCGGCATAAGTGCCGTTGAACTGTTCGGTGTAGGTCCGGCCATAATTGGGCGGGATGCGCATTTCTGCCAGCAGCACCTTCGCGCCAGCGGCCAGGCTCTGTTCGATCATCGAGGACAGGTTGCCACGCGTTACCTCGATTGGCAGTCCGCGTAACCCGTCGTTACCACCGAGTTCCACGATGACGATCTCCGGTTCATGCTGTTCCAGCAGGCGTGGCAGGCGCGTCAGCCCGCCTTGGGTGGTTTCGCCGGCGATACTCGAGTTGAAAACCCGGTAAGCGTGACCATCTTGATCTAAGCGCTGCTGCAACAGGCTGGGCCAGGATTCGCTCAGTTCCATGCCATAAGCCGCGCTGAGACTGTCGCCCACAATGACGATGGTCTTACCATCCGCGGCAACCCAGGCGGGCAACAGGCAAATCAGCAAACACAGCAAGCGAAACCTGGAAATCATGAGCACCTCACAAGACAACCATCCCCAGACCGTACTGAAAGCACAGGAACTGAGCAAGCAGGTCAGCAGCCCCGAAGGGCCACTCACCATCCTGGACCGCGTCAGCCTGGACGTACGCGAGGGTGAGTCGGTCGCCATCGTCGGCGCCTCAGGGGCCGGCAAGTCCACTCTGCTCGGACTGCTGGCAGGCCTGGATGTTCCCAGCTCGGGCCGAATCTGGCTCGGAGCAGCCGAAATCACGGCGCTGGACGAGGACGGCCGGGCTGCGTTGCGCGCGGACAAGGTCGGCTTCGTATTCCAGTCGTTCCACCTGCTCGCTTCGCTCACGGCCATCGAAAACGTGATGCTGCCGCTTGAACTCACCGGGACCGACGACGCCGGGCCCGCCGCGCTGCAGGCGATCCGCACAGTCGGCCTGGAGCCCCGCAAGCGCCACTACCCCCACCAGCTGTCCGGAGGTGAAAAGCAGCGCGTCGCGATTGCCCGCGCCTTTGTGGTCCAACCCTCTGTCCTGTTCGCCGATGAACCCACCGGCAACCTCGATAAGCGAACAGGGGAAGCCGTCATCGATCTGCTGTTCAAAATGAATGCCGACACCGGAACGACGCTGGTCCTTGTGACCCACGATCTCGACCTGGCCGAGCGCTGTGACCGGATCCTGTTCATGGACGCCGGACGCATCGAACGGGAATCGAGCCGGAGTGCCGGACATTGAACAAGCGCCGGCCCAGCACCTTGCGACTGGCCTGGAAATTGCTGACCCGGGACTGGCGGGCCGGTGAGCTGACCGTGCTGGCGTCCGCCCTGCTGGTGGCGGTCGCCGCCATGACCGGCGTTGCCTTCCTGACCGACCGCGTGGGCCAGGCCGTGGAGATGCGGGCCGCCGAATCGCTGGCCGCGGACCTGCGGCTCGATTCCACGCGACCCATCAGCGACGACTACGCGGCCTTGGCAACGGCCAACGGGCTGCGCAGCGCGCACCTCAGCAGCATGCCCAGCGTTGTGTTCGACGGCGAGGCGAATACCCTGGCGGCGATCCGCGCCGTGACCGCGGGTTACCCGCTGCGCGGCCGGCTGAAGACCTCGGAACGGCTGCTCGGCGAAGTTGAGGTAACCGATACCATCCCTGCGCCGGGTGAGGCCTGGGCCGCACCGCGATTGTTGGCGCGCCTTGGCGCTGACACCGGAGCGGAGATCGAGGTTGGCGGGACGACCCTGCGGGTGACCCGCGTGCTGGATTTCCGGCCAGACGAGGGCTGGAGCTTCGTCGATCTCGCCCCGACGCTGTTGATCAACGACGCCGACCTCGGCGCCACTGAACTCGTGCAGCCGGGCAGCCGTGTCTCCTACCGCATGCTGTTCGCCGGCCAGCGGGACGCGGTGGATGCCTTCAAGGATCTCCTGGACGCGCGGCTCGCGGAAGGCGAGCGTCTGCGCGACATCCAGGATACGAACCCGCAAATCCGCTCATCCATGGAGCGTGCAGGTCGTTTTCTGAACCTCGCTTCGATGGTGTCCGTGCTGTTGGCGGCGGTGGCCGTTGCGATGGCCGCTCGCCGCTATTCGCATCGGCACCGGGACCGTATCGCCCTGCTCAAGTGCATGGGGGCCAGCGAATCGACCATCCTGCGCAGCAACGTCTGGCAGTTGCTGATACTGGCCCTGGTCGGCGGCGCTGTCGGATCACTGCTGGGCTTTATCGCCCAGCTGGGACTGGCCTGGCTGATGCGAGACCTGATCGGCCAGCAACTGCCGGCTCCCGGCCTGGCGCCGGCGGTTCTGGGCATGATCACGGCGCTGAGCGTGCTGGCGGGTTTCGCCCTGCCCGACCTGGCCCGGATGGGCAAGACGCCTCCACTGCGCGTGCTGCGCCGGGACCTGGACCCACCGCGCCTGCGTTATGGCGCCAGTTGGCTGGCCGGCGTCGCCGCGGTCCTGGCGTTGCTGTTGTGGATCATGCGCGACACCCGCCTGGTGCTCACGATTTTTGCCGGAGCCACCGCTACCTTCCTGGCCCTGGGTATCACCGGCGCGCTGTTGGTCAAGGCTCTGCGCGGATTCCGCGGCGCAGCCGGCGTGGCCTGGCGTTACGGACTGGCCAACATCGCCCGGCGCGGCCGCGAAAGCGTGGTGCAGGTCGTCGCCTTTGGGCTCGGCATGATGGTGTTGCTGTTGTTGTCCACGGTGCGCACGGACCTGATGACAACCTGGCGTCAGAGCCTGCCGGAAAACGCACCCAACCAGTTCCTGATCAACATCCAGCCGCAGGAAGTCCAGGCCATGTCCGCCTTTCTCACGGGCCACGACCTGGCGGCCCCGCGCTTTGTTCCGCTGGTGCGCGCACGCATGACCGCCATCAACGGAGAGGACGTCACCCAAATGACGTTCGAGGACCCGCAGGGCGAGTCCTGGGCGCGGCGTGACGCCAACCTGAGCTGGAGCGATACCCTGCAGGCGGACAACCGGATCGTCGCGGGCACTTTCTGGGACCCGTCATTCCGCGGCGCCGAAGTCTCGGTGGAGGAGGAGTTCGGCCGCGAACTCGGCCTGGCCCTGGGCGATGAAGTCGCCTTCGACATCGCCGGCGAAACGATCGCCGCCACGGTCACGAGTTTCCGGACCGTGGAGTGGGATTCCTTCAGCCCGAATTTCTTCATGGTGTTTGCGCCGGGCGTGCTCGATGCGTTTCCGGCCACCTACATCACCAGCCTGCACGTGGAGGACGCGCGGCGCGACGTTGTGCTCGACCTGATGCGCCAGTTCCCCAGCGTAACGGCCATCGATCTCGACGCCGTCCTCGGCCAGGTCCGCGATGTCATGGACAAGGCCGCACTGGCGGTGCAGGCGGTGTTCGTGTTCACACTGCTGGCGGGGCTGACCGTGTTGTGGGCCGCCGTCCAGGCCACGCGTGACGAGCGCCGCTACGAGAGCGCCATGCTACGCACCTTCGGCGCATCCAAGCGACGCGTGCTGACCGGAGTCGCCGCCGAGTTCCTCGCCATCGGGCTGTTGGCCGGCATACTGGCCGCCACCGGCGCCACCCTGGCGGGCTTCCTGTTGGCGGAAAACCTGTTCGACCTCGAATACCACTTCAGCCTGCAGCTGTGGCTGGCCGGGCCACTGCTCGGCATGCTGTTCGTCGGCCTCAGCGGCATGGCAGCGACCTGGCGCGTGATCACCCATGCGCCGGTCAACGTGCTCCGCGCCGCCTGAGCCCCGCACCGGGTTCATTCGCCTCGGCAACGTAATTTGAATGCGCCCCGGATTTCCGCTACATTCACGCTCATTCGGGAAAGCCCGCGCCGGGCGATCTTCCAACACCTCCAGACGGACCCAAAAGCGGCCGACAAGGTAGCCATCCCATGACCCTCAATCGTCTCATCCTGCTGCTGGTGCTGCTGGCCATGACCAGCACGGCACATGCGCAGCGCTTCAATAAGAAACGCGACTACGAGGGCTTGCGCGACAGCACCTGGGAGGCCAGCCTGCTGATTGGATCGCAAGGAAGCCAGAGCGCTGCGGGAG
>Ga0316191_10002056_pt1 | contig 14521 bp, 12 predicted proteins | sample Eddworburr2cm_MG_FD_204928 | JGI IMG/M metagenome (GOLD analysis project Ga0316191, IMG submission 204928) | Coastal sediment microbial communities from Maine, United States - Eddy worm burrow 2 cm | ecosystem: Environmental > Aquatic > Marine > Coastal > Sediment | place: USA: Maine...
AGCTGCGCTTCCTCGCCCAGCGGGATCAGGCGCTCGCGGTTGCCCTTGCCGATGATGCGGATGACGCCCTGGTTGAGGTTGATCTGCCCGAGCTTGAGACTGATCAGCTCCGACACTCGCAGACCGGTCGCATAAAGCAACTCGAGCATGGCACGGTCGCGATAGCCGAGCGGGTCACGCACGTCGGGAGCGCGCAGTAATGACTCGACTTCCTCTTCTGTCAGCGTCTTCGGCAACGTCCGGCCGATCTTCGGCATGGCGATATCAACAGTGGGGTCCTGCTTGATCACCCCCTCGCGAACGAGAAAGCGAAAATAGCGGCGGAAACTCGATAGTTGCCGCGCAGTCGAGCGGGGTCGGGCACCCATTTCCACGCGCCAGGCGATAAATTCGAGAATGTCGGCACGCGTCGCATCCGACAAAATCGTGTCCTTGCCCTCGAACCATTTGTCGAGCGCGGTGAGATCGGCGCGATAGGCTGCCAGCGTGTTCGCCGACAATCCGCGCTCCATCCAGATTGCGTCCAGGAACCGGTCTATGGCAGCCTCCGGTGCGAGGTTTGGACGGCCACTGCCGGGCAGCGATTGAAAAGGAACTGAAGCCATAATCGTGTTTGGATACCGTTTACCTTCAGGTGGGCCTCATTAACGCCCTGCCTTTGTGGTTGCAGGCAGTATCCGCAGCACCCGGACTTCTGGCCGTGATGGGTGTCACATATTCCTGATTTAATTAACATAAACGAGATGCCGGTCACACCATACCGCGGACGACATGTAGATTAGAGTCAATTCTGCGCTGTCTGATCCAACATGTTGATTAGCATCCCTGCCTTATCTGCAGATCTTTCGGAAACGAGCACTGATGATGCAAGTATGGCGCCGTGTGGCGCACTTTTTCTACGGTTTATACGCCTGCGTCGCATTTCTGACCGTGGCCCTGCCCGCGCTGGCGCTGATTGTCTCGCTGCCGGGACTGGCGAACCGGCGCCGGATGGCCAGGCATTCGGCCCGGCTCGCCTTTCGCATGATGGGAGTGCCGATAAACGTCCGCAACATCGAGTCGGTCCCCGACGCCGGCTGTGTCGTAGTCGCAAACCATGCGAGCTACCTGGATGGCGTGATCCTGACCGCGGTGCTGCCGGCCAACTTCAGTTTCGTCATCAAGCAGGAGGTCCGCAGGGTTCCGGTCGCCCACCTGATGCTGCGGCGGCTGGGTTCGCATTTTGTCGAGCGTTTTGACCGCCATCGCTCGGCGGTGGATACCCGCAGGATCCTGAGGGCAGCAAGCGCCGGCCAGGCGCTGGCGTTTTTCCCCGAGGGCACGTTCGAACCCGAACCGGGTCTGCGCGCGTTCCGCTCCGGAGCATTCGCGACGGCCGTACGCGCCGGACTTCCAGTGCTTCCGGTTGCCATCCGCGGCTCGAGGGAAATACTGCCGGCCTCAGCCGTGCTGCCGCGGCCGGGGCGACTCGAGATCGAAATCCTGGAATTGCTTGAAGCTGACACCGCCGAGGCCGGCAATCCGGCTATCGCATTGAAACGCCGGGTGCGACAGCGGATCCTGGCGGCAATCGACGAACCGGACCTGGTAAGCCCAACCGTGGATCCAGACGCCTCTAGGGTCCCGACGCCTGGCGCCGGTCATTGATGTAGTCGATCCAGCCCTGGGCCCGCTCGTTGACCCGATTCTCGGTGAATTTCTTGGCTTCCCGCAGGGCCCTCTCTGCCTCGTTGTACTTGCCACCCTCGGCAAGCGACATACCCAGCAACAACCAGGCATTGCCGGGTTTTTTCAGGCCGCCCTTGTCAATGCCCTTACGCGCGGCTGTGGAAGCGCCGTCCCAATCGGTCTTCTCAACCAGAATTTGCGCGATTTCGATATCGAATTCGCCATCGCTGGACTGCTCTGCCAGGGCTTGCAGCACCTCGATCGTCCGGTCGTACTCGCGCGAGTTGCTCCAGCACTGTTTCTGCAACAGCAAGTGTTTCTGGTTCGTCTCTATCCGACCGCTTTTCATCTCCTTGTCGAGAATCACGCCGGCTGTATAGGGGATATCCATAAACAGATTCAGCCGGACCAGGTTCAGGAGTTCCTTCTCCTCGGTCAGATGGCCCTTCTCATAGGCCAACATCATCAGCGCCAGCGCCTCGGAGTCTTTTTCCAGCGTCGTGTAGACCCCGGAAAGGGTCTTCCAGTACTTCGGCTCATCCGGCCACAAACTCAGCATGCGGCGCAGCAGCTTCGACGCGTCGTTATAACGGTTACCTTCGAAATAGACGGCCAGCTCAAGCTGATACCAGCTTTCCTTGGGTTCCTTGCCGCCGGCTTCACGTTTTTTGATTGCTTCCTGCACCCACGGCAACGCCTGTTCGTACTGTTTGAGCTCAAAATGGCTGCTCGCCATCAGGATGTTGGCATCGGCCGGCGGATCCGGCTCGAATTTGAACCAGGTCGTCAGCGTGCGGATCGCATCCTGGTATCGCTCCTCGCTGGCATACAACCCGGCCAGAGAGTACAACATGCCTTGCTGGGCAAAATTCGGTAACGCATCGGTCGCCAGCGTTTTTTCGAAATACTCGATCGCACGCTTGGTGTCGTTCTTGTTGATGTAGACGTATCCGTACGCCTGGTATACCAGCGCCTGCTCGTATGGCGACAACCGCTGTTTCTCCAGCGCGGCGAGTTTGTCGAGCGCCTCGGCATTCTGTTTTTCGCCGATCAGTTCGTGCACTGCGGACAGGCGCTTGTATACCTGCTCCGACATGCTGACCGCCCGCTCCTCACGCTCCTCCTTCTGGATCGTGCTCTCCTGAGCGATCACGAGGGGCGCAGCCAGCGACGCGGCAATGCCGAGCGCTGCTGCCATACCCAGGGATCTGCGAAGAATCGACATGGCCCTTACCCCGTCAAGACTGGTCGAGCGAGAATTCAATGGTCTGGGTCGCCCGTCTCTCAACCGGCTTGCCGTCGATGATTCTCGGCTTGAATTTCCATTTCAGAATGGCGCGCAGCGCGTTGCGATCGAACATACGGCGCGGCTCGGCTTCGAGCACGACCGGATCGGTCACCGTGCCATCCGCGAGAATGGTGAACTCGACCTTGACCCACCCCTCGATACCGTTCAGCAACGCTTCACGCGGCCATTGCGGATCGATCCGGACGATCGGAATCACGTCACCCTCGGCGGCCGAAATGTTCTCCTGCCAGTTGCCCAGGTACGGACCGCCGCCCGTCGCGACCGGCACATCGATCTTCGGCATGTCGATGTTCATCGGCACCGGCGGCGGCTTGCTGGTGTCCTGAACCGAGAGTTTTGGCGGCGGCGGCGGCTTTTTCGGCGGCGGCGGCTTTTTCGGCGGAGTGCGTTCCTTGATGTTCGTGATTTCCTCGGGACGGACGCGGATGAAGTCCACGACCTGGCCGCCGGAATCGTCGCGATCGAAACCGGACCCTCCCTTGATCAGGCTGTGCATCAGCAGAAACAGCAGCAATGCCATAATGACGCCGGCTGCAACCGAAATAACATAGCGCATCAGCCCGCTCCCTCTTCAGCAGCAACCGAGATATTGGAGACCCCGCCCATACGTACCTGATCCATTACGTCGATAAGCATTCCGGTGTCGGCTTCCTCGTCAGCGATGATGACCACGCTGCTCTCTGGATTCTCCGCCACGGCATCCTCAACAAGATATCTGACCTGTTCCAGCTCGACTTGTTTCTTCTGCATCCACACCTGGCCGTTGCTGGATATGGCGATCAGGATATTGCCGCGTTCTTTTTTCGCTGCGGTCTGCGCTTCGGGCCGATTGACATCGATGCCCGTCTCCTTAATGAAGGACGTCGTAACAATGAAGAAAATCAACATGATAAACACGATGTCGAGCATCGGCGTTATGTTGATCTCGGTTTCTTCCTCGGGCGTCGACCGTCTTCTTGCCATCTTTGCGTATTCCTCGCTATGCCCGTTGGGTCAGGTTGCTTCAGCTGCAAGCGAGACCGCCGTGGCTCCCGCAACCCGTGCCTGGTCTATGACCCGGACCAGTAACCCGGCATCGGCGTCGCGGTGGGAAATCACCACGACACTGGCATCGGGCTTCGACGCAAGCGCAGATTCGACGTTGGCCCGCACCGCCCTGATGTCGACGTTGCGGCCCTGAACCTCAATCTGGCCCAGCGCGGTGATCCGGATCGCGATCACCTCGGACATTTTCTTTTCTTTCGGCGGCGCATTCGCCGGCCGGTTGACGTCGACGCCAATCTCCTTGACGAACGAAGTAGTGACGATGAAGAAGATCAGCATTATGAACACGATGTCGAGCATCGGCGTAATGTTGATCTCCGCTTCGTCGTCTCCGCGTCTGGGCCGTTTTCGCATGTGTCAGTACTCTCCGGATCGCGGTGCGACTAGTGGTGGACCAACAGATCGCCGACATGGTCGATCGAACTGTTCGCCTTGTTCTCGAGAAAGGTCGCGAGATACAACCCGGACAGGGCGGCCACCAGGCCTGCCATCGTCGGAATCGTCGCGGCAGAGACACCGCCGGCCATCAGCCGCGCATTGCCGGTACCCGTGATGGCCATCACGTCGAACACCTGGACCATTCCGGTCACGGTGCCCAGTAACCCGAGCAATGGCAGCACGGCCATCAGCGTCTTGATCATAAGCAGGTACTGGCGCGCCTCGACCGAGACTTCCGAGATCATCATGTCGCGGATCCGCTTGGCATACCACGAGGTAGTGTCCTGGCGGCTATCCCAGGTCTCGACAACGCGCTTCACCGTCTTCGGCATCACACCGTAGAGGTACCAAAGCCGCTCGATAATCAGCGTCCACATAATCATCGTGACGAACAGGATCGCCCAGAGCACATTACCGCCAGCTTCGAAGAAATCCCGAATCGAGATGAATGCTTCGTGAAAAAGCGTCATGCCAGGTTTTCTTCCTCGGAGTGCTTGGCGATGAGACCGGCACTCTGCTCTTCCAGGATCTCGATAAGGCCCTTGCTCTTACCCGCTACCATGCTGTGCAAAAGCACCAGCGGGATAGCAACGACCAGGCCGAGTACGGTCGTGACCAGCGCCTGCGAAATACCGCCGGCCATCAACTTGGGATCACCGGTACCGAACAGCGTAATCGCCTGGAAAGTCGCGATCATGCCGACCACGGTCCCGAGCAGACCCATCAGCGGCGCGACCGCGGCGAGCACTTTGATAGAGCCCTGCCATTTCTCCAGTTTCGGCGCTTCCTTCAGGATTGCCTCGTCGAGCTTCAGTTCCAGTGTCTCGGTGTCGATGTCCTTATTGTCGTGATAGACGCCGAGGATCCGCCCGAGTGCGTTACCCGCGCTCGGCGTTGCATTTTTGAGCTGCGAGCGGATCTTGCTGCCGGAAATCGTCAACGAGAGATACCGCCAGACCGCAATCAGCACGCCGATCAGGCCGAGACCGATAATCACGTACCCGACCAGGCCACCCTGGTCGATACGCTCTTTCAGGCTGGGCGCCTGGATCAGCAGACCGAGCAGCGAGCCGCGGCTCGGGTCAACCGCCATGGCGACCGTGCTGCCGGGAGCTGAACTGGTCAGATCACCCGCCATACTGCGAAAACGCGCTTTCGGCTGCCGCGGCAGATCCTGCAGCGACTTGGTCTCAGGCTCGAAGCGCAGGAACCGGTCACCGGTTACCGCATTGAAGACCCCGACCCGGGCGACATCGGTCTGCTCTTCGCTGCCATCGGCATTTACGATGGTCGTCGGGAACGACACGACCTTTGCCGACTCGGCCATTTCCTCGAGCATCAGCGTCTGCAACGCAACGAGGTCATCCATCGACGGCAGACCCTTGATCTGGGCAAGCCGACCGGCGACATCGCTGCGCTCCGGGTACTGCGCCGACACCAGCGAGCCGTCGATAGTGCCCTTGGCGTCACCAGCCACCTGACGGACCACGCCGAACAGCTCACCAAAGTTACCGATGCGGATACGCAGCGTCTCGCTGAGTTCCTCGAGCGCCCGCTCGTTGCCGTCGAACTGTTGTTTCAGCGCATCGCTGCGTGCTTCCTGGGCCGCCAGCGACTGTTTTGCATCCTGCAGCAACGCCGCCTGCTGGTTGCGCTGAGACTGGAAATTACGCAGCCGTTGCTGGTTCTCGGCGGAGGTCTGACGACTCCGCTCGCGTACTGTCTGCAGGAGTTCGTCGAGAGTCTTGACGTCTTGCTGCTGCGCCGGCGCCGGTGCTGCCATCAACAACCCGACCATTACCGCGAATACTGTTCTCATCATGGCATTCACACCTTTCATCACTGGGCCGGAGTCGGGCCGGGAACGGGCAACATCAGCAAATTAGGCGGTGCCTGTTTGCGCGCGATACGCAGACCTTCAGTTATGAAGTTGCGGTATTCATCCGGGAGGGTTTCCCACTGGCCACTGGTCTTGTTCCAGAAGCCAGTCTCTGTCTTGTCCTTGGTCTGGTAGGCGAGGAGAATTCGCCCGACCCGGAAAAAGTCGACTTCGCGGCTTTCGCCGCTGCCACCCGCGCTGAGCTTGCCGGTATAGGCCTCGATGTCGCGGCCGAAGTTCACCTCGATCGTATAGGCTTCCATGATCTGGCGGTATTTTTCCGAAATCGTGATCTCGGCCTGGTTGAGGTTGTTGCGCAGACGCGCCACCCGGTCCTTTCTCTCCTTGAGATTGAAAGGCACATCGAGACCGATAAAGGTGTCGAGATCCTCGATCATGTTTTGCATCAGCGGCACAATGCCCTGCTCGACGACCGAGAAGTTGTCGAGCTGACCCTGCATATCCGCTTTCTCGGTTTCCTGGTCGTTGACCAGCCCCTGCAGATGGTTGTTGTAGATGGTCACCCGATCGAGTTGCTGGATCGTCAGCCGATACTCACCGAGGAGCTCCGTTGTCTCATCGGCGAGCTGAGCGATGCGGGTCTGGGTCCCTGCCGACGCCTTGTCCGACTTGTTCTGTATGTCGATGGACTGATTGATGGTCTGTTCGGCGCTCGCTGCCGTGGCGATTGCCACCGGAACAACGGACAACAGAACCGCCATCGATCGCGCTGTGCGCAACAATACCGATGTAGACATGAATGGTCCTTAAATAAGAGGTCTTAGTTGTTGTAAAAAAATGCGAAACGATGCCGCAAACTCCCGAGACTAGCAGATACTCCGGGCGATACTCAAAACGGATCACTCAGCATTTCTCGAAATCACCGCCAAACAGTTGTTATTTAATTATTTTCTTTGCGCAACCAGGCCCTGGCGCGAGCCCGGCCGGTTCACATGTTGCGTCGGTACTGCCCTCCTACCTCGTACAGTGCGCGACTGATCGTGCCAAGCGAACAGACTTTTACCGCGTTCATCAAAGCCGCGAACACGTTGTCACCGCGCGCCGCGACCTGTTGCAGCGACTCCAGTGCGGCATCCGCATTGTCCGCATGCGCCGCGTTGAAGGCGCGGACCGCCGCTACCTGGTCTTGCTTCTCGCTCTCCGTCGAACGAATCAGTTCGGCCTCGAGGACCTCATCCGAGGCGGTCCCGGAATCGGCCAGGAACGTATTGACGCCGACGATCGGCAACGACCCGTCGTGTTTCAGTGTTTCATAGTGGAGACTCTCCTCCTGGATCTTGCCGCGCTGGTACATCGTCTCCATCGCGCCCAGCACTCCGCCACGCTCGGACAACCGTTCGAACTCCTGGAACACCGCCTCCTCAACGATATCGGTCAGTCGCTCGATGATGAAGGAGCCCTGGAAGGGGTTCTGGTTCTTGTTCAGCCCGAGCTCCTTGTTGATGATCATCTGGATCGCGACGGCGCGCCGCACGGATTCTTCGGTCGGTGTCGTAATGGCCTCGTCGTAGGCATTGGTATGGAGGCTGTTGCAATTGTCGAACAATGCGTACATAGCCTGCAGCGTCGTGCGGATATCGTTGAACTGGATTTCCTGCGCATGCAGGCTGCGACCCGAGGTCTGGATGTGATATTTCAGCATCTGGCTGCGCCGGCTCGCCCCGTAGCGCTCGCGCATAGCGCGCGCCCAGATACGCCGCGCAACGCGGCCGATGACGGCGTACTCGGGATCCATGCCGTTGGAGAAGAAGAAGCTCAGGTTTGGCGCGAACGCATCGATCTGCATGCCGCGCGCCAGGTAGTACTCGACTATCGTGAAACCATTGGCAAGGGTAAACGCCAGCTGCGAAATCGGGTTCGCGCCGGCTTCGGCTATGTGGTAGCCGCTGATTGAAACGCTGTAGAAATTGCGGATTCCGTTCGCTATGAAATACGCCTGCACGTCACCCATCATGCGCAGCGCGAACTCGGTCGAGAAAATGCAGGTGTTCTGTGCCTGGTCTTCCTTGAGAATATCGGCCTGCACCGTCCCGCGCACCGTCGCCAGCGCCTCGGCTGCAAGCCTGGAATAGGTCTCCGCATCGACCAGCTGGTCGCCGCTTACACCGAGCAAGCCGAGGCCGAAGCCGTCGTGACCCGGGGGCAGTTCCCCCTTGTAACGCGGCCGATCACGGCCGGCGAGCAGGGTCTCGATCTTCTTTTGCGCGTCGTCCCAGCGTCCGCTCTCGCGCAGATGGCGTTCCACATGCTGGTCGATCGCCGTGTTCATGAACATTGCGAGAATCATCGGCGCGGGTCCGTTGATCGTCATCGACACGGATGTCGTCGGGTCCATCAGGTCGAAACCCGAATACAGCTTCTTCATGTCGTCCAGCGTTGCAATCGAAACGCCGGAGTTGCCGATTCGGCCGTAGATGTCGGGGCGTTCGTCGGGGTCCTCCCCATATAGCGTGGTGGAATCGAACGCCGTTGACAGGCGGGTTGCCGCGTGCCCGCCGGCCAGCAGATGGAAGCGCCGGTTGGTGCGCTCGGGCGTGCCCTCGCCCGCGAACATCCGGATGGGATCTTCCTGTTCGCGGCGGTAGGGGTAGACCCCGCCGGTATACGGATACCCGCCCGGCAAATTTTCCTTCATCAGGAAGCGCAGCAGGTCGCCCCAGTCGCGGTAGGTCGCAGACGCGATTTTGGGAATCTGCTGATGGCTCAGCGATTCGCTGTAATTGCTCCCCCGGACCTCGCGGCCACGTACTTCAAATGCATACTCCGGCGCAGAGACGCCAGCGTCGCGGGCGGGCCATTCGCGCAGCAACGCCACCCCCTCGGTCCCGATCCGGGTGAGCGCTTCGTTGTATTTCGCCCGCAGCGCCGCACGCGACGGATCCGCATCCTGCGGCTGATCGGGCGGAAAAGGCGACAGCGGTTCCGGTAACGCCGGATCCCCGAGCAGACGCAGGGCATCAAAAAGACTCTGGGCAAGGCTCGCTGCCTCGGCGCTGCTTTCGACCCGAGCGGCGATCGTCCGGCCCTGTTCGGCAATCTCGGCAAGATAGCGGGTTCTTTGCGCCGGAATCAGCGCGTCCTTGCCCGGCAACTCGAATTTCTCGTCGCCATCGATGCGCCAGCGCGGCTCATCGTCCGTGGCACGGCCGAGCGCGCCACACAACGCGCGGAACAGGCGGTTCACTCCAGGGTCGTTGAACTGGCTGGCGATGGTTGGATAGACCGGCACGTCGCTATCAGCCACCTTAAATGCCACCCGGTTGCGCTTCCATTGTTTGCGCACGTCGCGCAGGGCGTCCTCCGCACCGCGCTTTTCGAACTTGTTGAGCGCAACGAAGTCGGCGAAATCGAGCATGTCGATTTTTTCGAGTTGGCTTGCCGCCCCATATTCGCTGGTCATTACATAGAGCGACAAATCCACAAGATCGACGATCTCGGTATCGCTTTGCCCGATCCCCGCGGTCTCCACCACAATCAGATCGAATCCGCTCGCGCGCAACAACTGCAAGCTATCGGCGAGAACAACGCTGGTCGCGTGATTTTTGCGCCGGGTGGCGATCGAGCGCATGAAAATGCGCTGATCCGCGAGACTGTTTATTCGTATCCGGTCGCCCAGCAGCGCGCCGCCGGTGCGGCGCCGGGTCGGGTCCACCGCGACAACCGCGATCCGCGCCTCGGGGAAATGGCGCAGGAAACGATTCAGCAACTCGTCGGTCAGGCTGGACTTGCCCGCGCCGCCAGTGCCGGTAATCCCCAGAACGGGTGGCCGCGCCGCGCTGGCCGCCCAGTCTTTCTTCAACGCCGCCACTCGCTCCGGCTGATCGATGGAGTCCTCCAGCAGACTGATCGTCCGCGCCAGCGCGAGGTGATCGTCGGCACTCGTCCGGCGCGGCTCGAACTGTGGACGCGGCCACGCCCGGACCCGGCTGAACACATCGTCGATCATGCCCTCGAGGCCCATCTTCATGCCGTCCTCGGGGCGGTAGATCTTCTCGACTCCGTAGCTCTCCAGCTGCGCGACCTCGTCGGGTGAAATCGTCCCACCGCCACCCACGACGACACGAATGTGCTCCGCGTCATAGTCACGCAGCATGTCGACCATGTACTTGAAATACTCGACGTGGCCACCCTGGTAGGAACTGCACGCTATCGCATCGGCATCTTCCTGAATTGCCGCCCGAACGACATCGGCAACGCCGCGGTTATGGCCAAGGTGGACGACCTCCGCGCCATGCGACTGCAGCAGCCGGCGAATCAGATTGATCGCTGCATCATGGCCATCGAACAACGATGCCGCGCTGACAAATCGCAATGGACTGCGCGTCCGTGCGGGGCTTTTTTCGCCGACGTCGCGGGCAACTGTACTCATCAGACGCGTACTCCCTCGGTTCCGGCTCGGCGCCGGCAGGTCGATTTTGCGCCATGATCACCCGCGGCCCTGCATGACTTTGACCGCAACCGATCCGGCCCGGCCCGGCATCATTGTGGTTCCGTTACTGATGACCATCGCGGCGGCGCCAACCGGTCCGGCGGCGCAACACCCGCAGATTATTCCATAGTCTGGCAGCGATGCGTCACAGCGTGGGCCCGGACACCCCGTCAAAACACGCCGCGCGTCGCTTGTGCACAGCAACAAAAGGCTGGCATCATGATGGGCCAGCAAATTCCCGGAGCGTCGCCCACGGCGCCCGCCGACGCCGCGGCCACGCGCCATGGCCTTTCGAACCAGGAGAAGTTCAATGTCCAACGATCCCGTGGTCATTGTGGCCGCCCGCAGAAGTCCCATCGGCTCTTTCCAGGGCGCCATGGCAGCCCTTGCCGCTCCCGCTATTGCCGCCACGGTCAACCGGGCCGTGCTGGCCGACTGCGGCGTTGCGGGCGACGATATCGACGAGGTCATTTACGGCTGCGTGTTGCCGGCCGGTCTCGGCCAGGCGCCGGCGCGTCAGGCCGCCCGCGGCGCCGGCATCCCGGACCACGTCGGCGCCACTACAGTCAACAAGATGTGCGGCTCGGGGATGAAAAGCGTGATGCTCGGCCACGATATGTTGCTGGCTGGCAGCGCCGACATCATCCTCGCCGGCGGCATGGAATCGATGAGCAATGCGCCGTACCTGCTGCCCAAGGCGCGCTCGGGATACCGCATGGGCCACGGAAAGGTCATGGATCACATGTTTCTGGACGGCCTGGAAAACAAGGACGATGGCCGCCTGATGGGCGAATTCGCCGAAGACACGGCGGAAAAATACCAATTTTCGCGCGAGCAGCAGGACGCGTTCTCCATCGAGTCGGTACAGCGCGCACTGACCGCGACCGCATCGGGTGCATTCGCCAATGAAATCGTGCCGATCGAAGTCACAACGCGGCGCGGCTCGACGGTCGTCGACAAGGACGAGGAGCCATTCCGTTGCGACATCGACAAGATCCCGACGATGCGAGCCGCCTTCAGACGGGACGGCGGCACGGTCACGGCCGCCAGCTCCTCTTCGATCTCCGATGGCGCCGCGGCATTGTTGCTGATGCGCGCGAGCGAAGCGCAACGGCGCGGTATCGCTCCGCTCGCGAAGATCCTCGGTCATGCCGGCTTCGCGCAACAGCCGGAGTGGTTTACGACCGCGCCGGTCTTCGCGATAAAAGCGCTGCTCGACAAGCTCGGCTGGGCTCCAGGGGATGTCGATCTGTACGAGGTCAACGAGGCCTTTGCGGTGGTAGCGATGGCCGCAATAAAGGATCTCGAACTCGACCCCGCCAGGGTCAATGTCAACGGCGGCGCCTGCGCCCTCGGCCACCCGGTGGGTGCGACCGGCGCGCGCATTCTGGTGACGCTGATCAATGCGTTGCAAGCCCGGAACATGAAACGCGGTGTCGCGGGGCTGTGTATCGGTGGTGGCGAAGCCACGGCAGTGGCGCTGGAACTGGCCTAGCCTGACATGGCTCGCAAACTGCGGGACAGTAGCGATACTACGGGGAGAGAAAAACCGATGGGCGAGCCGATACTGATTCATGTCGACGAGCGCGGCGTCGCGACGATCACGCTCAACCGGCCGGAACTGCGCAACGCCTTTGACGACAAGCTGATCGCGCACCTGGACAATGCCATTGCGGATCTCGACGCCGATCCCGAGGTAAGAACAATCGTGCTTACCGGCGCCGGTAAGGCATTCTCGGCCGGCGCGGACATCAACTGGATGCGCTCGATGATCGGCAGCGGCGAAGTGGAAAATCAGGACGATGCGCTGCGCCTGGCCGGGTTGATGGCAAGGCTCGACCGTGTGGGAAAACCCACTCTTGCCCGGGTCAACGGTCCGGCGATCGGTGGCGGTGTCGGGCTGGTAGCGTGCTGCGATATTGCGGTAGCATCAACCGACGCCAGATTCGGACTAAGCGAAGTCCGTCTCGGGCTGGTCCCCGCGGTTATTTCTCCCTATGTCATCGCGGCAATGGGCCGGCGCAATGCCCGTCGTCTGTTCCTGACCGGTGAGGTATTGAATGCGAAACAGGCGCGCCGGGCAGGCCTGGTCCACGAGATCGCCAAACCTTCAAATTTCAACGCCGCCGTGGAAGACCAGGTTGCGAAACTGTTGCTGGGCGGGCCGCTGGCGCAACGTGAGGCCAAACAACTGATTCGCGATGTCACATCGCCTCAGTTCAGCCCCGAACAACTGCAGCAACACACCGCGGCATTGATTGCGCGAATGCGCGTCTCGGCGGAAGGCCAGGAGGGTCTCGGCGCTTTTCTGGAAAAACGCAAAGCCGAGTGGATCGCGAAATCGCGTTAACGGGCGGGCAGTGGCCCGCGGATCGACAACGGCAAACCGCCGAGAATCGTTTGAAGGAGTAAAAACAGCGTGGATCTGAGCAATGCATGTGCCGTAATCAGCGGCGGCGCCTCGGGGCTCGGCCGAGCCGTGGCGACCAGGGTCATCAGCGCCGGGGGAAAGGCCTGCCTGCTGGACATCAATGCCGACCAGGGCGCGGCGACCGCCGCCGAACTCGGCGATCACGCCATGTTCGTGCAAACCGACGTCACCGACGAAAAAGCGGTCGAAGCAGGCGTTGCGGCAGGCCTCGAGCGCATGGGCCGGATCTCGCTGGCGGTCAGCTGTGCCGGTGTCATTGGCGCCGGGCGGGTGCTCGGCCGCGACGGGCCGATGCCCGGGGAGCAGTTCGCACGCACAATCGCGATCAATTTGCTGGGCACGTTTTACCTCGTCAAGGAAAGTGCCGCCGCGATGGAAAACAACGAACCCGAGTCGAGCGGTGAACGTGGCGTCATCGTCAATACCGCATCCGTGGCGGCATTCGAGGGGCAGATCGGACAGGTAGCCTATTCTGCGTCAAAAGGCGCCGTCGTCGGCATGACACTACCGGTTGCACGTGAGCTGGCACGTATCGGCGTTCGCGTGATGACGGTCGCACCGGGTATCTTTGAGACACCGATGATGGCCAGCGTGACCGAAGAGTTCCGTCATTCCCTCGAAGTCCAGGTGCCGTTTCCGTCCAGGCTCGGCCGCGCCGATGAGTATGCCGATCTGGTCGCCCATATCTATCAGAACGAGATGCTGAATGGCACGACCATCCGGCTCGACGGCGCCATCCGGATGCAGCCCAAATAACCGCTGCCTCCGGAGAGTCTGTCTGCAACAAATCAGGAGAGTTCATGAGCGAACGTGATGTGATGGAGTATGACGTTGCGGTTGTCGGTGCAGGTCCGTCCGGACTGGCATTCGCGATTCGGCTGAAGCAGCTGCAACCCGACTGCAACGTTTGCGTCCTCGAGAAGGGATCCGACATTGGCGTGCACATGCTGTCGGGCGCTGTAATGCAACCCGACGCGCTGGATGAGCTGTTACCGCAGTGGCGGGAACAGCAGCCCGGCATCTGCGTCCCCGCAACCGAGGACTCTCTGGCGCTGCTCACCGCCACTAAACGCCATCGTCTGCCGACCCCGCCGCAGCAAAAAAATCACGGCAATTTCATTATCTCGCAAGGACAACTCGCCAGCTGGCTCGGACAGCAGGCCGAAAGCCTCGGCGTGGACGTCTTCCCGGGGTTCTCTGCCGCAGAGGCCCTGCTCGACGATGCCGGCAGCGTGCGCGGCGTGCGCGTCGGCGACATGGGCGTGGAGCAGGACGGCAGTCCCGGACCCAATTTTACCCAGG
>Ga0316191_10002058_pt1 | contig 14511 bp, 11 predicted proteins | sample Eddworburr2cm_MG_FD_204928 | JGI IMG/M metagenome (GOLD analysis project Ga0316191, IMG submission 204928) | Coastal sediment microbial communities from Maine, United States - Eddy worm burrow 2 cm | ecosystem: Environmental > Aquatic > Marine > Coastal > Sediment | place: USA: Maine...
AGTGCCGGCCAGTCTCCGATATCGAATGATGCCTCTGCAAAAACCTGGGTCAGATCATAGTCGTAGAGATATACGCAACTCGAGCCTTCAGTAGTGCCGCATGCAGAACCGCCAGCCTCGACGGCCGTGTTGCCGAAGAAATCACCGGGGTCAGACGGGTCACCGTAGGTTGTTGCCTGGCCCTTGGTCGGAATGGAGTAGAAACCAATGCCGCCCGTCAACTTTACGTCACCGACGGTCGTGGTTGCGCCGAACTGGCCACCCCAGCTGAAGTTGTCGTTTCTCTTCCGGGTATCGCCCTCGAGATAGGTGCCGAGTAAGTTCACAAAGAACCAGTCGCGCTGATACTTCAGGGCCAGACCTTCGGGCGTCCAGTCTCCGTCCCAGCTCAGCGCCTGGCTACCCGGACGCTTCAGAGGATTCTTGAATTTACCCGCCATGACGTGCAGTCCCTCAGCCGCTTCCCAATCAATATAGGCAAGGTTCAGCACCACACTCTTGGATGAACCGCCGCCACCCAACGTCTGGTTGGTAGACACAGGGTCGTCGCCGCCGGTCGCAAGACCGAAACCGACCTCGGTATTGTCGGCAACCTGTGCTTTGACATTGGTACGAGCGCGGATCCTGTTACGGCTGCGTGAATCGCTGCCTTCCTGGTCAATGTACTCGTAGCGATAGCGGAAATCGCCGTCGAGCTTGACGCGGTCCGACCAGCTCTCGGACGCCGCGGGCATCTCGGCAACCGTGGTTTTGACTTCACTGATCGCACTGTCAGTCTGATCCTGAGCCGCGCGCAGTTCGGCGTTCTCGGCCGCCAATTCCTCAAGCCGGGCAGAAACTGCCGCCAGTTGTTCGCGCAGCGCTGCAAAATCTTCGTCGCTGACTGCCGCGAACGCGACGGGAGAAAAAATGATGGACGCAGCCACCGTCAAGGATAGGAGTCGTTTCATTGTTGTGGGCCTGTTGTAACTTCGGTGATAGAGGCACATTAGCGGTGCCCGATGCGCTTACTTATATGCGAGGAGTGTTGCAGTTTTATGACAGAGCGGATGATTGGGCGGCAACGACGCGACGCCGCGGAAAATGACAGCGAAACTCGCTACCCTCACCCGGCTCGCTCGTAATGATCAGCTCGCCATCGTGACGTGCCAATACGTGTTTTACGATGGCCAGCCCAAGGCCGGTTCCTCCGTCCTGGCGGGCACGTCCGCGATCAACGCGAAAGAAACGCTCGGTAAGGCGAGGAATGTCGTCGGCCGAAATGCCGTCACCCGTATCGGCTACGATGAGATCCGCGCCGTCATCACCAACTCGCCAGGTCAGTGTGATCTTGCCGTCCTTTGGGGTGTAACGAACCGCGTTGGACACCAGGTTGACAATGAGCGTTTCTATCTCAGCCGAGATGCCCGTGAGCGTTGCCTGAGACTCGACGACAACCTCGATACGGGCAACATCAGCGTGACCTTCAAAGACCTGTCGAGTGGCTTCCAGCAGTTCTGCGACATCAACCAACTCATCGACCCTTGCCTTGCCCGCGCTTTCGAGGCGCGACAATTCCAGCATCTCGCCAAGTATCTGCTGCATGCGGCGCGCCTGGCTTTGCATCTGCTCAACCGGTCGCACCCAGGTCTCCGGGATTGACTCGTCATCCGCCAGACTATCGAGGTATCCGCTGATGACGGTCAGAGGAGATCTCAATTCATGCGACGCGTTGGCAACGAAATCCCGACGCATTTTGCGCAGGCGCCGCGTCTCCGTCACATCACGCAAGAGCAGCAATCTCTGATCTGCGCCGTAGGGAACCACCCGGCAGTTCAGCCAGTCACCGTCTTTGACCGGTGACGCCATCTCGACGTTGATGCCTGGATCTTCGTCGTGCAGCACGCGCAGCAGCCCAGGGTCGCGGAGAATGTTGTCTATGCGCTGCCCGCGGTCCTTCTTGCGCTTGAGCCCTGCGAGCTGTTTCGCGGCGCGATTACAGGACACGATTTCATTGTCGGCCGTCAGAATGACGGCGCCATCCGGCATGGCATTGGTCGATTTTTGAATCTCTCGAAGCAACTGACGATGGATCTTCTTGTAACGCGTGGCTTTTTCATGCTCGTAGTGAAGCCGGGAAAAAATCTGCTCCCAGATGCCTTCGCCCAGGCGAAAATTGTCAAAGTCGCCGGTGCGCATGGCACGGTCGAAACTCAACAGCTGGCGGACCTGCCATAGCAGTGCGACGGCAGCCGCCGCCATCACGCCAAGACCAGCATGCCCGTACAACCAGCCAATAGCCCCGCCAACAGCCAGAAGCAGCGCCAGTCCGAGGAGGAATTTTCTTGCCGCGACCGACATATCAGGCACCACCAGAAGAAAAACGGTAGCCAGAGCCGCGAACCGTCTGAATGTAGTCGTCCGCTTGCGCGTTGTTCAGTGCCTTACGCAAACGACGTACGTGCACATCGACCGTTCTTTCCTCGACGTAAACATTTGCACCCCACACCCGATCCAGTAATTGCGAACGGCTGTAAACACGATCCGGATGCGTCATCAGGAAATGAAGTAATCGATATTCTGTCGGTCCGAGCTTGATCTCCGTGCCATTCGCACGAACCCGGTGACCAGCCGCGTCAATTTCGAGTACGCCGGCACTGACGAGCTCGTCACCCGATTTTCCGGCTCGGCGCAGGACCGCCTGAATTCGCGCAACGAGTTCGCGAGGCGAGAATGGCTTTGTAATGTAGTCGTCGGCGCCGCCTTCGAGGCCGGCAACCTTATCGCGCTCGAGTGCGCGGGCGGTCAGCATGATGATCGCGAGATCCTCATAGTCCTTGTCGCGCTTGAGCATGCGCGTAAGTTCGAGGCCGCTCATATCTGGCAGCATCCAATCGATTAGAGCCAGGCTCGGCAGGTCATCCGCTATCAGCCTTCGTGCCTCGCGACAATCGCACGCTTCGAGCGTTGTGTAACCGGCGCGCGACAGGTGGAACGCGATCATCTCGCGAATCGGCTGTTCGTCCTCGACTATGAGTATTTTTTCCGCGGCCATACTGTTTCTGCAAAGAGGCAACGCATGATTTGAACAGCAATATATTACAGGACTGTTACGTTTTACCGACCGACGGTTTTGCCGCAACCTTGCTGCGCAGGTAGGCAGGTACGAGGTCGCCAGGTTGAATAGCGCCCCCCGCCTGCCATGCGGCCGCACCGAGCGGTAGCAGAAACCGCGCACGAGGATAAAGTACAGCTGACATCTGCCCGATCAGGTCCTCATTAGCGACCGCCAGTCCCGGGTAGCGCTGCCAGCCAAATCCCGCCGCGACACGCCTGTCCGCGGTGCCCGGCTCAAGCTCCTCGATAACTGTCTGAGCATGAAGGCGCTCCGGAAACAGTGGCACAGGAATGCTGTCAGGTCCGCGCCGAAATCCACCCAGGTAGACCTCGCTCATATGCGCGTCTTGCGCGACAACAACTTCGTCAATTGCCGTGTCCTCCAGCACCTCGGCCGCAACGGCTGCCAGAGACGAAACCGGCACGATCGAGAGTCCGGCACCATGCGCCAGCCCTTGCGCCACGGATGCCGCAATGCGCATTCCAATGAAAGACCCCGGTCCGTTGCCCAGTACGATCGCGTCGAGTTGCGGCAACTGCATGCCGCTTTTTGCGAGTACCTCCCGGATCATTGGCGTCAGCAGCCGCGTGTGCTCTCTTGCCTGCTCCTCGTGACGCTCGATCACCACATCGCCAACGCTTAATGCCACCGAGCATGCGAGTGAGGACGTGTCTATCGCGAGCAAATTCATGCGACAGCTCCTTTGCGTTCGTGCGCCGCGAAAAAAGATGAGACTTCAGTAAGCGACGCCGTTGACGGCATCGGCGCGAGTGCCTGGAGGAACTTGCTACCGTAGCGCTTGCCGGTAATTCGCGGATCGCACAAAACCACTACGCCAAAGTCTTTATCGTCTCGCAGCAGACGACCTGCACCTTGCTTGAGTGACAGTGCCGCTGTCGGTAGTTGATGATCCATGAAGCCATTACCACCCTCGCGGCGAATATATTCGAGGCGCGCCATCATGAGTGGGTCAGCCGGTGAGGCAAACGGCAACTTGTCGATGGCGACCACGCTCAACGCCGGCCCACGCACATCAACGCCCTCCCAGAAACTTCCCGTACCAAGCAGCACCGCGTTGCCACTCTGCCTGAATCGGCGCAGAAGATCGTCCCGCGGCGCATCGCCCTGAACAAGGAGTTTGCGGCCGCCCAGCACAGACTTGTTCGTCTTGAACCACTTCTTCGCATTGTTCAACGCGCGATGACTCGTGAAGAGGCAGAACATACCGCCCCTCGTCAGATCGAGCAACGGCGTGACAGTCTCGAGCATCGCGTCGGTATGCCCCGGGTCCGAAGGCTGCGGCAGTCCGGGGGGCAGGTAAATAAGCCCGTTCTCTTCTACCCGGTAAGGGCTTGGGAAAGTCAGTCCGGCGACACCCACCAACCCCATGCGCGAACCGAAGTGTGAAAAATCCTCGCCAACGGCCAGCGTCGCGGACGTAAAAATCCACGACTGGAAACCGTTGTCGATCAATCCGTTGAGTTTCGAAGATACATCCAGCGGAGTCAGATGCAGTCGCAGACTCCGCGGGTTGATCTCAAGCCAGCGCAGCCCGTCCCAACTGTCGTCGCTCGACAGTATATTCAGTCGCTCCCCTAGACCGAGCAACTGGTCATGCAATTTCTCGAGTTCGATCGATGCGTCGCCGAGTTCGGCGACTGCAACCTGGGCGTCATGGATTGCGTAGGCAAGATTGTCGAGCGCCTCACGAATTTCGTTGATGACTTCACCGAGTTCATGGCGCCCTTCCTTGCGCGGGGCATCCGCACGCAGTGCGCTAATCGCGGTCTGCAACTTGTCTACGCGTCGATTCAGCTCCGCCTGCGAGTACGGCAATGTTGCCGCGCGCAGTTCGTCCACCACCCGCTCGAGTTCGCGACTGCCGAGGGCAACACCGAAAAACTGCACAGCGAGATCGGGGATCTGGTGGGCCTCGTCGATGATGACCGCTTCGGCGCCGGGCAGGAACTCGACAAAGCCCTCCTCTTTCATGGCGAGATCGGCAAGCAACAGGTGATGATTAACGACAACGAGATCTGCTTCCTGGGCCGCCTTGCGCGCTTTGACCACGTGGCACTTCGAATACTCGGGACATTTCTGGCCAAGGCAATTGTCGGCCGTCGAAGTGACCAGCGGCCAGACGGCCGAATCTTCCGGGACGTCGATTAGTTCGGACTTGTCACCACTCGACGTTCGATAGCGCCATTCGATGACCTCATTCAGGTCATCCGCAATTGCGCCGGCTGGGTCGGAAACCTGGTCAAGTCGATGCAGGCACAGGTAATTGGCTCGCCCTTTCAGGAGCGCAGTCGTGACCGGGCGACCCACCGCCTTGCTGACGAGTGGCAGGTCGCGGTGATACAGCTGATCCTGCAACGCCTTGGTGCCCGTGCTGATGATGGTCTTGCGGCCGCTCAGCAGCGCCGGCAACAGGTAGGCGAACGTCTTCCCGGTGCCCGTACCGGCCTCAACGACGAGCCTGTCCCGCGAGGCGATCGCCTCGGCAACCGCCTCAGCCATCCACGCTTGCCCCGCACGTGGCTGGAAGCCCGGCAGGTGAGCCTTAAGTGGGCTGTTTGGCCCGAAGAATTCAGTCAGATCGATCACGGCGCAAGATTACACGGTTCGGCATCAACTCGCCCACGCCTTTTTGGCCAGTGTCGCGGCATATCGCGAGCCTGAAATTCGCCTGTTCACGTTCAAATTATTGCCCCGGCGCCAACCTGGTTGCCCGGTCGGACCTGGCGCCTGATTGCGTACATGGAGGATTGGAACGCGAATGACGAAAAAACTTTGAATGACAACGTTTACATGGCACCTCTACCCCTAAACTGGGGTACTGCCGCAGTCGGCTCGCAACGTATAATTGCGACCAATTTTCCAGATGGTCGGACCGATCGGCCGCAACAACGAGATCTCCCTGAAATGACGACTAAACTAGAGTCGCTGCAATCCTGGGTCGACCAGGTCGCCGCGCACACGCAACCCGAGACCGTTCACTGGTGCACAGGCACCGACCAGGAATACCAGGACCTTATCGAGTTGATGCTGGCCACCGGCGCACTCACGACCCTGAATCGGGAAACCCACCCGAACTGTTACCTGCACCTCTCGAGCCCCAACGACGTGGCTCGGGTCGAACACCTGACATTTATCTGCACGCCTGAAGAAGACGATGCCGGGCCGAATAATCTCTGGATGGATCCGGCCAAAGCCCACGAAAAAATGGACGAGCTGTTCGAAGGCTGCATGCAGGGTCGGGTCATGTATGTGATCCCCTATTGCATGGGCCCGATAGACTCGCCGTACTCGCGTTGTGGCGTCGAAATTACGGACAGCGCCTATGTCGTCGCCAACATGAAACTGATGACAAAGATGGGTAACAATGCGCTACAACGCATTGAAAAAGAAGGAACTTTTGTCCGGGGTCTGCACTCAACCGGGGAACTGGATCCGGATCGGCGTTTTATCATGCATTTTCCGGAAGAGCTTTCGATCAAGAGTTATGGCTCCGGCTACGGCGGCAACGCCCTGCTCGGCAAGAAGTGCCATGCGCTGCGAATTGCCAGTTACCAGGGCCGCCAGGAAGGCTGGCTCGCGGAGCATATGCTGATCGTCGGTCTCGAAAATCCGGACGGCGACGTGCACTACATAGCCTGCGCATTCCCGTCGGCCTGCGGCAAGACCAACCTCGCGATGCTGATTCCGCCCGAGACAATGAAGGGCTGGAGAACCTGGACGTTGGGTGATGACATTGCGTGGCTGCACCTGGATGAGGACGGCAAGCTACGAGCCATCAACCCGGAGGCCGGCTATTTCGGGGTCGTGCCGGGCACGAACGAGAAGACCAACAAGAATGCTTACGAGATGATCAAGCATGACACGATCTTCACGAACGTCGCCTCCACGGCAGACAAGCAGCCCTGGTGGGAAGGCAAGAAAGACGGCACGCCGGCCAAGGACTGGCAGGGACGTGACTATGATCCGTCCATGGGCCCGGCCGCGCACCCGAATTCACGGTTCACAGTTGCAGCAACCAATAACCCACACTACTCAAGCCTCGCAGAGGCACCGACGGGTGTGCCCATTTCGGCCATTGTCTTCGGCGGACGCCGCAAGAAAGTCGCACCACTGGTCTATGAAACCAAGAGCTGGGAACACGGTGTCCTGGTTGGTGCGGGCACCGCGTCCGAAACGACGGCCGCCATGGTCGGCGAAGTCGGCGTCGTGCGGCGGGACCCGATGGCCATGAAACCCTTCTGCGGCTACAACTTTGCCGATTACTGGGCGCATTGGCTGTCATTCCCCGAACGTTCGGAGCACTTGCCGAAGATTTTCCACGTCAACTGGTTCCGTCAGAATGATGACGGCGATTTCCTGTGGCCTGGCTTCGGTGAGAATATTCGCGTCCTCGAATGGATCATTGATCGTGTCGAGCACCGCGCGGACGCCAAGGAGACGCCGATTGGTTTCCTGCCGCATATTGAGGATTTGAACACGAGGAACCTCGACATCAGTCGCGAGGCGCTTGAAGAGCTCACCTCGATCGACACTGAGGAATGGCGCGCCGAGATGGCATCGATTCTCGAGTACCTCGAAGGCTACGGTGACCGCTTGCCCGAGGAATTGCGGCGGCAACAAAAGGCCATCGCCGACGCACTGGACGAGCAACTGGCCAAGGCTTCGTAATTCCAGGACTGCTGGAGCGTACTTGTAGGAGCGCGCCCCAGCGCGCGAAGCGTAGCGGCGGCCGCTGGGGCGGCCTCGTACAAGGTCCCGCGCTTCTACACTAGTCGATAGTCTTGTAGTAGATCGCCAGGCTCGACCCCGGCTCTTCGGCCCGACCGAGGCCGATGGTGCCTTCGCTGTCGAGTTCGGCCGAGTCGCGGCGCACGAATTTCTCCTGCCCCTGAACGTTCTGCAGGAACGTGCCGTTGGTGCTTTGGTCAACCAGCACAAATTTGCCGCGCCGCATTTCGATCTTGGCGTGGATACGAGAGATCAGGTTGCCTTTGACGACCAGGTCGTTGTCATCGGCACGGCCCATATTGATTGACTTGCGCCGATCCGAGACTTCGACCGTCGTGTCGCGAAAATTGAGCAACAGCTTCGAGGCCCGGCGATCCTTGTTCTCCCATTCGATGGTCGGGAGCATGCTCGTCGCTTCATCCGGCTGCCAGACCAGCTCGTAGAGCGCCACTTCGTCAAGTCGGCCACGCACGGTCGCAACGTCGATCTGGCGCGTCTGTTTGCGAAGCTCGGGGCTCATCTTTTCAACCGTGAATCCGGATATGACAATCTGCTTGGCCTTCGCCTGCGACGTCATGCGATTGGCCGTATGCACTGCAGCACCGAAGATATCGTTTTGCTCCTGGACGACCGGCCCGTAGTGGCAGCCGATGCGAATCGAAACCGGGATACCCTCATCCCTCTTGGTTTCGCTGGTTACCCGAGACTGCATCATCACAGCCGCGCCCATCGCATCGTCGACGCTCTCAAAGGTCGACATCACCTCGTCACCAATGGTCTTGATAACCGTGCCGTTGAACTGGTAGGTCGCGTCCTTCATGACATCCAGGCACAGCGCAACGGTCTCGCTGGCTTTTGTATCGCCAAACTTGTCGTACAGCTGTGTGCTGCCGACAACGTCAGCAAACACAATTGCGACTTCCAGGTCTTTTGCCATAACTCGGCTCACAGCTTATCTGCCCAAGCGTCTAATAATAGTACTATTTCTTATACTACTATTTCTCGGCGACGATGTACGCGATCCAGGCAAGATCCGCCTCGCCCTTTTCGTTTGGCGTGAACTCTCCGTTGCCCTCGCCGTCTTCATCCTCACCCTCCCAGTACACGGTCGCCTTGCGAAAACCCGCCTCCAGCAACAGCTCCCGGATCTCAGGGGCCGACCACAGGCGCCACTCATACGTGAAGGCCTTTTTGATCTTCGAGCCATCCTTAAACTTGAAATGGATGTGGCAACGAATGAAGTTGCTGATGGGGTGGAATTTTGCCTGGTGCCAGATATAGGTGAAACCGTGCTTCTTGTGTTTGGTCTTCTCCCGCGTCACTTCCTGCGCCTCGGGACCGCCAAACATGTCGCAGAAGAACACGCCGTCATCCTTCAGCGCATCATAGGCACGCTCAAAATAGGCACGAAGCGTGTCGCGCGTGTCAAAAATAAAGTAACTAAAATTGAACGCCGCGAGCAGGTCGACCTTGGGTGTCTCGACCGTCATGACGTCCGACTCGATGAGGCTAACCCGTGCCCGGTCTTCCGGCTCGAGTTTCCCGACGCGGTGATCGCGACCCCACTCGAGAACCGACGGATCGATATCGACACCGATGGCCTGAAACTCCGGCCCCTGGCGCACCCACTGGCAAGACGCGCTGGCTGTACCGCAGAAGTCTTCGCGGAACAGGTAAGCTGTTCGCCCGGTCAGCGACTTGAACGTCGCCTGCAGAAATTCGATTTCGTTTTCGACATTCTGTACCGACAATTCATAGAGTTCATGAATGTCGGCCTGATCAGCCATCGTCTGTTGCTTGTTTGCGGATTTGGCGCTCATGTTCTTTCTTTCTGTCCTGTTTCCGGGCCGTGCATTGTATCTGTCTAGGCCGCTGCAGGCATAGCGTTAAGTGCATTCACCAGCACTTCGCCTCCGGCACCCTCACGATGCGCGTGCTCGCTGATGTAGCGACGCCATGCTCTCGCGCCAGGCTGCTCGGCGAACAGGCCGAGCATGTGCCGCGAAATACTGTTTAACGGCACGCCCGCGGCGAGCTCGCGCTCGATATACGGCAGTATCTCCTCGACGACATCGGCGCGCGACGGCATATCCCACGCCACGTTGAAATGATGCTCCAGTTCAGCCAGGAAATACGGCTGGTGGTAGGCCTGCCTGCCGATCATCGCGCCGTCGACGTGTTCGAGTACCTCATCGACCTGTGCGGTCATGGTCAGTCCGCCGTTGATAACGATCTCGAGCTCCGGAAAGTCCCGCTTCAGCCGGTAGACGCGTTCGTAATTGAGAGGCGGGACGATACGGTTCTCCTTGGGGCTCAGGCCCTCCAGGATCGCGATACGTGCATGCACGATGAACTTGCGGCAGCCCGCGGCGGCGAGCGGCTCAACGAAGTCGACGAGAAACTCGTAACTATCCTGGTCATCGATACCGATTCGCGATTTCACTGTTACCGGGGCGTCCGATTCCTTCTGCATGGCCTTGAAGCACCTCGCAACAAGGGCCGGGTTAGCCATGAGGCAGGCACCGAACTGCCCGCTTTGCACCCGATCACTCGGGCAGCCGACGTTGATATTGATCTCGTCGTAACCGTACCCGGCCGCTTTCGCGGTCGCCTTCGCCATCCAGTCGGGATCGGAGCCACCCAGCTGCAGCGCGATCGGGTGCTCCTCGGCGTTGAAACGCAGAAAGCGGTCGGCATCGCCGTGCACGATGGCCGCTGCCGTCACCATTTCCGTGTATAGAAGGGCTGACGGACTCAATAACCTCATGAAGAAACGGCAATTTCTGTCCGTCCAATCCATCATGGGAGCGACACTGATGCGACTCGTTCTTTTGTTCATTGGCTCTTTGCTGTTGTCGCGCCTGCGACAAGTGAAAAATACGTACTGCGTTCAATACACCCGCCTATAATATGGGATTAACGCGAGAAAACGCATGTTGCCCCATCAAGACGTAGTAGCGGAAATCCTGGATTTGCCAGATGGCCCAGAAATCGGAGCGTTCTTCGATTTCGACGGGACCATTATTTCCGGCTACTCCGCCGTCGCGTTCTTTCAGGAACAGCTCAAACGCGGCCACATGTCGCCGCGCGATGTCGTTGAACTCATAAGCGTAATGGCGAGCTTCGGCATCGGCATACTGGGCTTCCCGGCCCTGATGCTGGCCGCTTCGCAGTTCCTGCGCGGCGTCCGCGAGGACAGCTACGCCGAGTTCGGCGAAGAAGTCTTCAAGTCGCATATCGCGCGGCAGATTTATCCGGAGACCCGGGCGCTGGTCAAGGCGCACCTGAAAAAAGGACATACGGTCGCGATCATATCCTCGGCAACGCCCTACCAGGTCGAACCCGCCGCACGCGATCTGAAAATAGAAAACGTGCTTTGTACGTACCTGCAGGTCGAGGATGGCGAATTCACCGGTGCCGTCGTGCGTCCGATCTGCTTTGGGCCCGGCAAGGTGCTTGCCGCAGAATCCCTGTCGAAAAAATACGGCGCAGACCTCGATAAGAGCTTTTTCTATTCTGACAGCACGGATGACATCGAACTGCTCGAGCGTGTCGGCAATCCGCGCCCCCTGAATCCCAGCAACAAGCTTCAAGCCATCTCGGAACGTCGCGGCTGGCCCGTACGGCGTTTCGCCAGTCGCGGTCGACCGACGCCGACGGACTGGGTTCGAACCGCAATGGTACCGGCGACCCTGTTGGGCTCCTTCGTATCGGGCCTGCCGATCTGGGCCCTTTCCGGCTCCAAGCGCGATGCGCTTAATTTCTCGATGTCGGTGTTTGCCGATGTCGCCAGCGCCCTGATCGGTCTGAACCTCACGATCAAGGGCGAACATCACCTTTGGTCGCATCGCCCTGCCGTGTTTCTGTTCAATCACCAGAGCAATGTCGACATGGTCATCATCGCGCGCCTCCTGCGTCGTGATATCAGTGGTGTGGGCAAAAAGGAGATCGGTGATATTCCGCTGATCGGCCGCGTCCTCGAATTTGCCGGCGTGGTGCTGATCGATCGCAAGGACACCGACAAGGCTATCGAGACGATGGGGACGCTGGTCGATACCATGCGCATCGAAGGCAAGTCAGTCTGCATGTCGCCTGAGGGAACTCGCTCTGTCACACCGAAGCTCGCGCCTTTCAAGAAAGGCGCCTTTCACCTCGCAATGCAGGCCGGTGTTCCGATCGTCCCGATCGTGATTCAGAATTCGAGCGATATCATGCCCAAAGGAGACATGATCTACCGGCCTGCCACGGTCGAGGTCGAAGTGCTGCCCCCCGTCGACACATCCGGATGGTCAGCGGATACGATAGACGAGCACGTAGCCAGCGTGCGTAACATGTACCTGGAAACGCTCGGTCAGGACCAATCCGACGATACCGTGAAATCACTTAGATTAGTCAGGAAATAATGGATCAGTTAAGCCCACAAGACGCGCAATTCCTCTACATGGAGTCCGAGGACAATCATATCCAGGTCACTGCGGTTGCAATTTTTGACCCGTCGACGGTACCCGGTGGCAAGACCGTCCGATTCAAGGACATCCTCGCCCATGTCGAGAGTCGCCTGCACATGAGCCCGTTATTCCGGCGCCGCCTCGAGCGCGTGCCGTTCGAGCTCGATTTTCCTTACTGGGTCGATGACGAACATTTCGACCTCGAATACCACGTGCAGCACAGCCGCCTGCCAAAACCTGGCGACTGGCGCCAGCTGTGCATTCAGCTCTCCCGTTTCCATGCACGGCCACTCGACATGTCGCAGCCCCTGTGGGAAATGCTCGTCATCGAGGGGCTCGATCATATTGATGGTCTTCCCGAAGGCTCCTACGCCGTTGCGACGAAACTCCATCACGCAGCCGTCGATGGCGCATCCATGGCGAGTTTCTATCGCGCACTGATGGACATCGATAACAAAGGCACGCCGGCCGTACCGCTCAACGCAGTCGAGGCGACGCACAGTCCAAAACCGGGAATCGTGGATATGACCGGGCGCGCAGTCTGGAATGCGGTACGCTCGCCGATTGGCATGACCGATGCCGTCATGAGATCCGCCCCGACCCTTTATCGCCTGGCGCAACAGGCGTTGAAGTCACAAGAGAAGACGCCGAAGCTCCCGGTCCCTGACACACGCTTCAACTGCAGGGCTTCGCCGCACAAGATGTTTGATGCCACGAGCGTCAAGCTCAATGACCTCAAAGCTATCCGCAAAGCAGTGCCCGGATGCACGATCAACGATGTCGTTTTGTGTATTTGCGGGGGCGCCGTGCGCAAGTACCTGCAGCACCACCTTGAGTTACCGAAAGAATCATTGGTCGCCTGGGTGCCGATCAACGCACGCTCGGGTCCGATGGAGGACGACGATCATCCCGGCAACCGGATCACCGCCATGACGACGCGGATCTTTACAGATGTCGATGATGCCGTTGAGCGCCTGCTGTTGATCCACAAGTCCACACAGAAAAGTAAGGCTGCAAAAGCCGGTATTTCGGCTCGGCTGATGACGGACCTCAGCCAGCATGTGCCATCGGCTACGCTCGTGACCGCCGGGCGGCTGGTCCTTCGTGCCGGTATGGCGGCGCGGGTCTGCAACCTGTTCATCTCAAATGTTCCCGGGCCCCAGGTTCCGTTGTACATGAATGGCGCGCAGCAAGTCGCAACCTACGGGATTGCGCCACTCGTCGATGGCATGGGGCTATTCATCGCGACGCCCAGCTACAACGGCAATATCACGTTCAATGTCACCTCGACACGTGAAACATTGCCTGACATTCACTTCTTCATTGAGTGTATCGAGAAATCGCTGGACGAGCTGCGCAAGGCAACGACCAAGCCCAAGGCCGCAAAAAAACGCAAAAAGAAATCCACCGGGGCCTGAATGACGCGTTGCTGCGCGCCGGCGGTTGCGCTGTGCGTACTTACCCGAATTGACCCGAATTCGCCATGATTCCATAGTTTTTGCAGAAAACCATTCTGCCCTGGAATATCGAGGTACGAACAATGAGAACAATGCTACGCGGATTATTTATTCTGGCACCGGCGATGCTATTGTCCGGCTGCGGTCAGGGCGGCGTCAGCTTTGCCGATGATATTCAACCGATCGTTGAAAAAAGCTGCATCAGTTGCCATAGCGGCGCCGGCGAAGGTGCCAATGTGAGTGCATACCTGATGACTGACTACGCCAGTGTCATGAAAGGTACCAAGTACGGCCCCGTTGTCGTTCCAGGCAGTCGCATGTCGAGCTCGTTATTCCTGGTTGTCGCCGGAAAGACGGCACCTGAAATCCGCATGCCCCCACACAATGACGAAGCCTTTGCCCAGGGTCGAGGCGTAATGTTGTCAGCCGGCGAAATCGAGAAGATTGGCCTTTGGATCGATCAGGGCGCCAAGAACAACTAGCAATACAACCCGTGAGAGACGACCGCGGGTCGCATTAGTGTGCCTGCCGTTCGTCTCTGGGCATCGAGAAAAACTGCAACTCACCGAGTTCACCGTCGAGTAATACGCGACTCGCCTCCGGCTCGTTCCTCAGCTGGTCCGCGATTCTCTGGGCCTCGGCCATGTAGTGACGATAAAGTTGCTGCCGAAGGGCCAGCGACAGTACCGCAGGCTCACCCTCTTCAATGTTCAATGCCCGCTCGAGCGAGAACTCGGGCAACGTACTGGCAGCGTGCTTG
>Ga0316191_10002059_pt1 | contig 14506 bp, 11 predicted proteins | sample Eddworburr2cm_MG_FD_204928 | JGI IMG/M metagenome (GOLD analysis project Ga0316191, IMG submission 204928) | Coastal sediment microbial communities from Maine, United States - Eddy worm burrow 2 cm | ecosystem: Environmental > Aquatic > Marine > Coastal > Sediment | place: USA: Maine...
GGTGCCCCAGGCGCGATCATAGCCGGCGGTAATGGCGGCCTGCGGCGTCGTGCCGTTACGCAACTCCTCGCGAATTCTTTCATTGATGAGGACGTTCGCATCGATTGCCATACCAAGAGTGAGGGCAATCGCCGCAATACCCGGCAATGTCAACGTCGCCTGTAGCATCGACAGCAAGGCAACGAGCAGCATCATGTTCACACTCAGAGCGATGACCGAAACAATACCGAACACTGCGTAATAAACTGCGATGAACAGGCTCAAAGCCAGAAAGCCCATCCACGTTGACCGGAAGCCGCGCTCGATATTGTCGGCACCCAGGCTCGGACCAACTGTTCGCTCCTCGATGATTTCCATCGGGGCTGCGAGCGCCCCAGCGCGCAACAACAAAGCGACGTCGCGCGCCTCCGTTGTCGTCATGCGTCCACTGATCTGCACACGGCCGCCGGGAATTTCGGCCCGAACCACTGGCGCCGTGACCACTTCGGCCCTGCCTTTTTCCACCAACACCATGGCTATACGGCGGCCCACATTCTCTCGGGTTGTCTGCTGGAATACGGTAGCACCACGCCCATCCAGGCTCAGATGCACGGCGGGTTCACCCGTTTGTTGGTCAAATCCGGGCTGAGCGTCGGAGATACGATCACCGGTCAGGACAACTTCACGCTTGAGCAGGTAGGGGATCCCCTCGCGGTCATAGAGCAACTCATCACCGAATGGCACTTGTCCCGCACGTGCTGCATCGAGATTCGTCGGATCCATTTTCTCTTCGTCCACAAGCCGCACCTCAAGGCTTGCCGTACGTCCGAGAATGTCCTTTGCCTTGGCGGTATCCTGCACGCCCGGTAGTTGCACAACCACCCGATCCTGACCTGATTGCTGCACGATTGGCTCGGCAACACCCAGCTCATTTACACGGTTGCGAAGCGTCGTAATATTTTGCTGGAGAGCAAACTCACGAATGCGCCGCTCGACTTCGGGTCGCAGCGTGGCAATGATTCGAAATTCATTTCCCGCCTCGCTGCTGCGGAAGCTCATATCAGGTGTTTCCTGATTCAGCACCGGAATCGCCCGGTCCCGCATTTCCTCGTCCCTGAAACTGACCCGCACCGCCTGGCCATCGCGTGCAATGCGCGAATACCGAACGCCCTCGGAGCGCATGATCTGACGCATGTCCTGCACATAGCGGTCTGCCGCTTTGGTCAACGCAGCCTGCATATCCACCTGCAACAGAAAGTGCACCCCTCCGCGCAGGTCCAGTCCCAGATACATTGGCAGCGCATTGATAGCAGCCATCCAGCGAGGTGAATTGGACAGTAGATTCAGGGCGACGACATAACCGTCTCCCAAATCCCTCTGGAGTACATCCTTTGCGCGCAACTGCGTATCGGTATCGCGAAGGCGAACCTTGGCACCGCTCTGATCGAGATAGGCTGCTTCAATCGATAAATTGGCAGATTTCAGGGCCTCCTCGATCCTGGCGAGCAATGACGCGTCGACGGAAGCCGTCGCCCGCGCAGGGGAAACCTGAACAGCTGGTGATTCGCCAAAGAAATTGGGAACGGTGTAAGCAAACCCAACAACCAGCGCAAAGATGATGAGCAGATATTTCCAAACTGGATAGCGGTTCATAATGGACTGTAGTGGCTGGGACGTTTATGACGGAAGCCCGCCGGGGAACTCCCCGGCATCACGCTCAGGAGTTGCCCGCGGACTTGAGCGTTCCCTTCGGAAGAAGCGTCTGGACCGACGTCTTCTGGACCTTGATTTCAACATTTGCGGCGATTTCAACCGTTACGAATTGTTCCCCTACGTTGGATATCTTGCCAAGGGTGCCGCCTCCGGTGACCACCTCATCACCTTTTTGCAACGCCTGGAGCATCGTCCGGTGTTCCTTGGCGCGCTTGGCCTGTGGCCGAATCATCAGAAAATACAGCAGCACAAAAAGCAGTATCAGTGGCATCAGGCCAACCAGGTCCAGCCCACCCTGTGCGCCGCCCGCTGCCTGGGCGTATGCGGTTCCAATCAACAATTTCACTCCTCCAGGTTTGATCTTGCGATGTCACGCTGCAGCTCAAAATCGAAACAAGCAACGTGTGCCGTTACAGCCCCAAAAAACGCGCTGTATTCTAGCAGTCTGTTGGCCACAGGTGTGTGATAGCGAAGCGGGGGTGCGAGCTGAGGCGGCATTTGGCCGCCACAAAGCCTGCTCGCGGCGGATAAACGGGCATGGCCCGATCCACCCAACGGCTGGCCTTAACCGGCAGCTGCCTGCCCCAGTGCGAGAGAATCTACGTGATCTTCGAGCCGGCCATCGGCAATCGCTTCACGCAGCCCGGCCATCAGTTGCTGGTAAAAACTGAGGTTGTGGAGCGTGTTCAGTTGTGCCCCGAGCATTTCGTTGATGCGCTGCAAATGGTGTAAATAGGCTCTTGTGAAGTTGGCGCAGGTATAGCAGCCGCACTTCGGGTCAAGCGGTCTGGTGTCGTTGCGGTAAGCCGCGTTGCGAAGTTTGACAATGCCTTCGGATGTATAAACCCAACCGTTACGCGCATTGCGCGTGGGGAGCACGCAGTCGAACATGTCGATGCCTTGCCTGACAGCAGCGACCAGGTCAAGCGGCGTCCCCACCCCCATCAGGTAACGCGGACGTGCCGCAGGGAGACGTGGCGCGGTGTGGCTGAGTATCCGCAGCATATCGGCCTTGGGCTCGCCAACCGACAAACCGCCAATAGCAAAACCATCAAAGCCGATCTGCTCCAGTTCGGCCAGACACTCTTCGCGCAGATGCTCGAACATGCCACCTTGCACGATTCCGAACAAGGCGTTTCGATTGGTTTCGTGCGCCCGCTTGCTGCGCTCTGCCCAGCGAACACTGAGATGCATTGAAGCGGCTGCCTCGCGCTCACTCGCCGGAAACGGCGTGCATTCATCGAATGCCATCACAACATCCGAATTCAGGACCTGCTGGATACGCATCGCCTCTTCAGGCGAGAGGAAGCATGATGATCCATCGATTGGGGAGCGAAACGTCACCCCATCTTCGCTGATTTTGCGTAAATCCCCCAGACTGAAAACCTGAAAACCGCCGGAGTCGGTCAGTATCGGCCGGTGCCAGCCGATGAAATCATGCAGGCCGCCATGGGCGGATATCACCTCGAGGCCCGGTCGAAGCCACAAATGAAACGTATTGCCAAGCAAGATTTGCGTGCCGTCAGACTCCAGATCCGCCGGGCGCATACCCTTTACCGCCCCATAAGTCCCTACCGGCATGAAGACCGGCGTCTCAACGACGCCATGGGCAAGCGTTAATCTCCCCCGTCGCGCCAGACCGTCCGTGGCAAGCAGTTCGAATTTTATTGCGCTCGGGGTCATTGCACTCGGTGTCATTGCGTCAAGGGTGATTGCACGCCGGGACCGGCTCGATCCAGCAGCATGGCATCACCGTAGCTGAAGAACCGATACTGCTCTTTTACCGCATGGCGGTAAGCGCGCCTGACATTTTCCAGGCCCGCGAATGCAGCAACCAGCATCAATAAAGTGGATTTTGGAAGGTGAAAATTTGTCAACAGCCGATCGACGGCATTGAACCGATAACCGGGCCGAATGAATAACCGGGTTTCTGCGCTACCCGGGCACACTTCACCATCGCTTCTGGCGGCAGATTCCAGTGCACGCAGACTGGTTGTGCCCACCGCACAAATTCGCCCGCCTTGCGCCCGGACCTGCCTCACGGCCTGGGCAGTCGTTTCGGGAACGCTATACCATTCCGCGTGCATGACATGGCGGCTGAGGTCCGTTTCACGCACCGGCAGAAAAGTGCCGGCACCCACGTGCAAGGTCACGTAAGCAACGCTCACCCCCATCCGCTTCAGGCGATCCAGCATGGCGTCGTCGAAATGCAGGCCTGCCGTTGGTGCCGCGACAGCTCCCGGTTGGCGCGCGTAGACAGTCTGATAACGGGATTCATCCGCTGCGGCGGCGTCACGCTCGATATACGGTGGCAACGGCACGTGACCGTACTGGTCCAGAATGGCGAGCGGATTCCGGGGAAAGCGGAGCACAAACAGGTCTTCCTGTCGCGACACGATTTCCAGCTCCGTTTCCTTTTCGAGGATGATCCGCTGCCCTGCTTTCGGCGCACGACTGGCCCGCAGCATGACAAGCACCGTGCCGTTGTCAAGAATCCGGTCGACCATGATCTCGACTCTTCCACCCGTATCCTTCTTACCAAACAAACGCGCCTTGATAACCCTGGTATCGTTGAAGATCAGCAGATCTCCCTTGCGATAGAAGCGGGGAAAATCGCTGAAACGGTCATCGGCAATAGCACCAGTGACCCCATCCAGACGCATCAGCCGACTGGCGCCGCGATCGGGTAAAGGTTCTTGCGCAATCAGCGAGGCAGGCAAGTCATAGTCAAAATCCGACAACTCCATTACTTGATTATATCGGCATGCCGGGCCCGGCCAGATTGTCGTTTCCTTGCTGGGTGCCGATAGTTTCGTGGATAATGCGCTCCGTGCCGGGATGGCGGAACTGGTAGACGCAGCGGACTCAAAATCCGCCGGTGGTGACACCGTAAGGGTTCGACTCCCTTTCCCGGCACCATTTTCCCGGTGTTGCTGTCGCTGCCAGAGCCCGCTTCGATATTGCGAGACTGCAACCCGACCTGTCTCATTACTGGCATTCCCGGAGACAGGCTGCCGGCAAGAATCGAGGCTCTGCACCATCCGTAAGGTAGCACTTGGCAATTGTCGTGAATTGACGACAGTCCTGGGGCAAGACATCTCGCGCCAGTCCACCATTTGGCACAATGAAAGTTTCAGCTCCCAGTCTTTGTCGATTGCTTCGGGTACGTGTTTCGCTAAGCCCTAGTGAGAGGCTGATTTAGCCAGCCCCTGTTGAATAACCCAGCTTTCCAAGAAATCCAGGCCTGTGAAATTGCTGATCAAGAAAACGGATGATGATGGCCGCCTCGCCAAAGTCCCCGAGTTCCTCACGACCGACTGGACGATCGAAGTCGTTGACGAACAGGACCGGAAACAGCTCTCCCGGCGGCTGGAGTGTGCAGACGCCATGGTTTCGATGGATTGGCCCGCCGGCATGCCAATGGCACCGCAACTGAAATTGCTGCAACTCCCGGGCGCAGGTACGGATGCGGTCGACTTCAATGCCGTGCCGGCAATGGCCACCGTGTGCAACGTCTATGAGCACGAAATCGGCATAGCGGAATATGTGCTTGCAACCATGCTGCAATGGGTCATTCCGCTGACAAAACTCGAAAATGCCATTCGCCGCGGCGAATGGCAGGGCTCGCATCTTTACGGTCCGGTACATCAAGAGCTGTTCGACAAGACGCTGGGCATTGTTGGCTACGGCCGTATCGGGCGGGAAGTATCTCAACGCGCGAAAGCATTCGGCATGCATGTTCTGGCCTGCAGTCACACGGAGCGCAACGGCGACGGCTCAGTCGAATCCGTTGAGTCCATGGCCCGGCTCGACGCAATGCTCCATCAATGTGATTTCGTCTTGCTTGCGTTACCGCTCACCGAGGCAACGAGAACCATCATCGATGCCCGCCGGCTTGCCCTGATGAAATCAACAGCCGTGATCATTAATGTTGCACGCGGGGCCTTGATCGATGAAGAAGCACTTTTTACCGCATGCCGCGATCACAAGATCGGCGGTGCAATCATCGACACATGGTATCGCTATCCCGCGACTCGAACCGAGCCGTGTCAGCCGTCACGATTTCCATTTCACCAACTCGACAATATCATCATGACGCCGCACGCCTCAGCCTGGACGGACCGACTTGCACCGCGCCGGAATCGGTTGATCGCCAGGAATCTGGATCGGCTGGCCCGTAACGAACCTTTAATAAACGTTGTCCGGGAAGCGGCAACGCCGGCACACTCTCAACGCACAGATTGCCTACAGGATCAATAAATGAACCGCGAACAGATTTCCGAGTCCGCCTCAATTCTTTGGAACACCTGGATGCAGTCGCAGCTGATCGACGCGCTTCCGGATCATTGCCAACCCGCTGACCGCGCGCAAGCGTATGCAATTCAAGCCGAAGTGGCCAGACTGTCCGGTCAGTCTCAATTCGGCTGGAAGATCGCCGCGACCAGCACCGATGGGCAGAAACACATCGGCGTCGACGGACCGTTAGCGGGACGACTTCTCGCAGGCCGAGCCATGGATTCGGGCAGTACATTGACGCTTGGACAAAACCTGATGAAAGTCGCCGAAGCAGAATTCGCTTTCCGCATGGCGCGACCGCTGGCACCGCGGCCTACCGCTTACGAGATGGAGGAAGTGCTGGCCGCGGTCGATACGCTCCATCCTGCAATCGAGATTCCAGATTCCCGCTACCGTGATTTTGCGAAGGTCGGCGCCCCGCAACTCATTGCCGATAATGCGTGCGCAAGCTGGTTTGTTTTGGGCGCCAAGACCAGTGCCAACTGGCGTGAGCAGGATTTATCCTCCCATTCCGTAACCGCCTGGCGAAATGGCGAGTTGGTGGCAAGCGGAACAGGCGCGAACGTACTGGGTGACCCACGCATTGCGCTGACCTGGATCGCGAACGAGCTACGCAGCCAGGGCATCGGATTGGGTGCCGGTGAAATTGTCACGACCGGCACTTGCGTACTACCTCTGGCAATCGCGCCGGGCGACACCATCCGCGCGGAGTACGGCGATTTCGGCACCGTTACGGTTGAAATAGCCTGACAGGATTTCAGGGATGCCAGTTCGAGATGCTTTCACACGCATGACCCGGCACTCAACGAAGAGTTGCCGGTTCTCCCGGCGCGTGAACTGATGCGGATTTATTATCCACGTTCATTCCTGAAGCTGATCCTTGCCGGCTTCTCGCTTGCAGTCGTACCGCTGGTCCTTGCGCTGGTCTACAACGCCTACTCCGTCAACAATCTTGCAGATCATAGCCAGCAAACCTTGTATCAGGCGGTACAGGCAACCCAGGCCAGCAGGTCGCTGATCGAACACGTCACGGCAATGGAACGCAGCGTGCGCCAGTTCGTTATCGTCGATGAACCTTCCGTGCTTCAGGGCTATGCGCTTGCGCACGAGCGGTTTGTTGACACTGCACAACGACTGAGCAGCTATTCGCTCGAGGAAGCCCAACGCGCCACGTTGCGTGTGCTCGTCGACACGGAGAACGATCTGTTTCAACGAGTTACCGAAGCGACAATATTGCGCGACAGGGCCGCTGAGATCGTTGGCGCATTCGCGAATCTTTCACAGACAGCGCGTGAACTGGACAATCAGGGCAACCTGCTCGTCGAACGGGAAGCCGATATCGTTCAGCGCATGGCTGGTGAAACCCAGAAATTCATCCTGTGGCAAATGCTCGCATTGGTCCCGGTGGCGATATTCCTGGTTTTGGGTGCCTCTTTGCTCATACGACGACCGATTTCACAGATCGAGTCGGCCATCCAGAAGCTTGGCGAGGGGGAGTTCGGCGGCAAAATCAGCGTGACGGGCCCTGCCGACCTTCAGTCGCTCGGCAGGCAGCTCGACTGGTTGAGACTGCGCCTGCTCGATCTGGAAGAACAGAAGTCGCGTTTCCTGCGGCATGTATCACATGAACTCAAAACGCCGCTGACTGCGCTGCGCGAAGGCGTCGAGCTTTTGTCCGACGAGGTGACCGGACGCATGACCCACGGCCAATTGGAGATTGCCCGCATCCTCCGACAGAACACCTTGCGCTTGCAACGCCTCATCGAAGATTTGCTTGCCTATCATACGGCCCAGTTTCAGACAGCATCACTGAATCCGACCCCCTTCAGGCTGAAGTCGCTCGTCGAGCGTGTCGTACAGCAGCACACGCTCGCGTTGCGAGCGAAAAACCTCAGCCAGTCGCTGGCTGCCGCCGATCTGGAAATGGAGGGAGACCAGAGAAAGATCGAGGCAATTATTGACAACCTTCTCTCCAACGCGATCAAATACTCTCCGACTGGCGGTACCATCCGCATACAGTTGCGCCGACGTGGAGGCGACGTCGTCATCGACTTCATGGATGATGGTCCTGGTATCCCTCGAGAAGATCGGGTTCGCGTGTTCGAACCTTTTTATCAGAGTTCTACCGAATACACCGGCCCGGTGAAAGGTACCGGCCTGGGGCTTGCGATCGTGCGCGAGTTTGCCCTGGCGCATCGCGGAACTGTCGAAGTCATAGATGATGGAAACCCCGGGGCACATCTACGCGTTGTTCTGCCATCGCGTCAGCTCGACATCGCGGCATGAGGGCCCGGTTCGCCATTGTGCTGCTGATTTCATGCATGGAAGCTGGATGCGCTGTGCAACGAGCAGCGCCAGTCGGTTCGTTACCGCAACGGCAGGTGATCGAGACGGTAGAAACGGATGCGGACCGCTTGCTGAATTACTATGCCTACATGACGGGGCTGCAAGGGGACATCCTGCTGCAGGAGTATCAACGCGTGCAGGAAGCGTATCATACTGATCCGAGTGATTTTTATCGCATGCAGCTAATCATGCTGTTGTCCTCACCGAGCGCCTCGTTCAGAGACATGGAATTAGCCCGATTTCTTCTCGAAGGATGGCTTAAAGAGGAGTACAACACCTATTCAAAGCTGCACCCACTGGCACTTTTGTATGACAGCTACCTGTCAGAACTGACGAGCCGCGACGAGACCATTGTGCGGACCAGTAGCCAGTTGAGCGAGACCAGCAAACAGATCGAGCAACAAAGTGCGCAAATTTCGGAACAGAAATCGGCGCTCGCCAGAGAAACGCAACGGTCGCGTGAACTGCAGGAAAAACTCGACGCCTTGCTGGAAATGGAAAAGAACCTCATTGAACGCGGACAGAAGTAAAAACCGGACACGCCATGAATACTGATACCAGAATATTGATCGTAGACGACGATCCCGACCTTCTCAAATTATTGACGTTTCGCCTGCAAGGGGCCGGCTACCTGGTCGAAAGCGCACCCAGCGCGGAGCGCGCGTTGGCAAAGCTGTCGGTCTCGGTACCCCACCTTGTCATTACAGATTTGCGTATGGGTGGAATGGACGGTATGGCACTTTTCCAGAATATCCGAAAGATTCACCCTGCCTTGCCCGTCATTATCCTGACCGCTCACGGCACCATCCCTGATGCCGTCGCAGCCACCCAGCGCGGCGTCTTCGGCTACCTCACCAAACCCTTCGACAGTAAGGAACTCCTGTCTCAGGTTGAGAAAGCAATCAACGTCAGCGGCACATCCGGCGAAGCGGTTGACAACGACCGGCGCTGGCGTGAAGAAATCATTACCCGCAGCCCCATCATCGAAAGCATTCTGGCCAAGGCCAAGCTGGTGGCATCCAGCGATGCAAGCGTCCTGGTCAGGGGCGAGAGCGGCACAGGAAAGGAGATGCTTGCACGCGCTATTCACCTTGCCAGTCCACGTGCCGACAAACCGTTTATTGCTGTGAACTGTAGCGCCATACCGGAGCAACTTCTTGAATCGGAATTGTTCGGTCACATGAAAGGGTCGTTTACCGGGGCCGCCCGTGACTATCAGGGCCTGGTTCAAGCCGCCGACAAGGGAACCATTTTTCTCGATGAGATCGGCGACATGGCTTTGCCCTTGCAGGTCAAGCTCCTGCGCGTGCTGCAGGAAAAAGAAATTCGACCAGTCGGCTCGACGCGCTCTACGCCAGTGGATATCAGAATCATTTCAGCGACTCATCGCCATCTTGAAGAGGCGATCCAGGATGGCACGTTTCGCGAAGATCTTTATTACCGCCTCAACGTTGTTTCCTTCAGCCTGCCACCGCTAACCGAGCGACGAGAGGACATTCCCATACTGGCGGCACATTTTCTCGAACAAATTAACGCTAAATACAGCAAGTCGCTCAACGGCTTCTCTGCGGAGGCAATGGAGATGCTGGTCAAATCCCCATGGCCCGGAAATGTGCGCGAACTGTATAACGTCATTGAACAAGCCGTGGCCCTTTCGACCACTCCGATCATCACGCCGGCTCTGGTCGAGAGTGCAATCCGTGGCCGCACCGCCGAACTGGCATCATTTGAATCCGCGCGAGGCGAATTCGAGCGGGAGTATCTTGCGAAAATACTCAAGATTACGGGCGGAAACGTGACACAAGCTGCCAAACTCGCGAAACGCAATCGCACCGAATTCTACAAACTGCTGCAAAGACACCATCTCGACCCGAAGCTTTTCAAAGCCTTGTAGCGCTCGAAAAGCCTGCTCGTAGCAATGCCAGGGCCGGGCCATGTTTTTTCCCAGCATAACAATAAGTTAATAGCCGACCCCGGATCTGTCTCCAAACGGCGACACAGCTTCTCAACAACCACAATAAATATTCGACTTAAGCACATGTTTTAAAGGGTGCAAAAAATATGGCATCATCATTGCTTTGGAAGTTCATACAATTCCATCGGCAACATCACAAGAATTCGGACCAAGTTCGTATGAGCAACGAGAAAACGCGCCTCTTTCTTCCGCTTGCGTGCTGCGCCATCTTCTCCGCTGCTACGTTTGGAGGCATTGGGGTTGCTGCCCTGACCGGCCAGATTGCTGTCGCTGCCAAGAAAGGCGATTTCTTTCCGCGAGGCAACGATTTCCGGCAACGCAAAAGTATTTCCGATAAACCGGTCGCCTCAGCTGTTACCACGCCAACGCACGTCGGTCTCACGCGCAGCGCATTGCGGAACGCCGGGGACAACGACAAACCGATGGTGATGCGTGTGAGCCAACGCTTCAGCCAGACCCTCGCACCTCCTTGCTCTCGTTGTGGCGTAATCGATTCTATCGAGCGGCATGAACTGCAAATGCCGGTGGAGCACTCCGCATCAGGTCGGCTTGAATTTGCCGAATCCCGCAGTAACAACGAAGGGTCATCGTTCCCGGCCTCGATACTGGCCAAAACATCGAAGCGCAGCGCGTTTTCGGGCAATGATCAACAGTTAGCGATCAGCTTTATCGTGCGTCTGCGCATGGAAGATGGCAGCTTGCGAACGATTTACGAGCACCAACCGCCAGAATTTTCGGTCGGCGAGAGAGTCCAATTGGTTAATGGCTCAGTGGTATCGCTGAGCTAGCAGCATTTGACAACTAGTCATTTCAACAAAACTTCTCTGGCTCGAGACAGAAATAATTGAACATGCAACCCTGATCCACTGACCTGTCACACGTTTTACGCAATGCGCTCAAAGCGCATTGGAGCGCCCGATTTCCTCCCTTATCGGGCGCTTTTTTTTGGGGCGCAGGATTCGCGCACTGATCAACAAAAAATTGGCGGGTGATTGCCCGCCGTTCCTTGTGCGAAAATCAGAATTACTTTGACGAACCTGGTCAACAAGGCATCTTTCCCGGTCAGCAGAAAAATTCGCCCATGATAAAACCAAAGCACGTACACCTCTATGCTGTTGCACTGTTGGTGATCGGTTGCAGTACCTCTCCGACCCAGACAGACAAATCCCAGGTTAATCTCGCGGGATACCCCCCTTCCTTTCGAGATGGTTACAAGGACGGCTGCGACAGTTCACGGCGCGCCGCCGGAACAACTCGGGACGAAACCCGCTTCGAAGACGACGCCATGTACGCAGCCGGTTGGCGGGACGGTTTCGACATTTGCTCGGAAAAGAAATACGAATAGTGCTTGGGGCGAGCCGACTTCACCCCGGGTCGCGTGGCCAGGATGTACAATTTCCCGGCATTACCTGTCTCTCTCACAACGGATTACACCCATGAACGCACCTTCCAATCGCCCTTCATTCGTCTGGTCGGATCCTTTTTTGTTTCATGAGCAACTCGGTGAGGAGGAGCGAATCGTTGCCGATAGCGCGCGTGCCTTTTGCGACGAAAAACTAATGCCACGCGTGCTGCAAGCACACCGTGACGAACGTTTTGACAGGGATGTTTTCGGCGAGATGGGGGAAATGGGATTTCTGGGTTCGACGATAGACGGATATGGCTGCGCCGGCGTCAATCACGTCTGCTACGGGTTAATCGCGCGTGAAGTCGAGCGTATTGATTCTGGATATCGTTCGATGATGAGCGTGCAGTCCAGCCTCGTTATGTATCCGATTTACGCCTACGGCACGGAAGAACAGCGCAGAAAATACCTTCCGTCTCTCGCGAGTGGCGAGAAAATCGGGGCCTTCGGACTTACCGAGCCGGATTACGGTTCCGATGCCGGGAGCATGATCAGCCGCGCTCGCAAGGTCGATGGCGGATGGACACTCAAGGGCGCCAAGATGTGGATCACAAACTCTCCGGTTGCCGATGTGCTGGTTATTTGGGCCAAAGATGACGAGGGCGTCATTCGCGGGTTCATCCTCGAGCGGGGCATGACCGGGCTCACCACCCCGAAGATCGAGGGGAAATTCAGTTTGCGTGTTTCCATTACAGGTGAGATTGTAATGAACGATGTATTCGTTCCCGACGAAAACCTGCTCCCGGAAGTACGCGGTCTGAAAGGCCCGTTCGGCTGCCTCAACAAGGCCCGTTACGGCATTGCCTGGGGAGCGCTGGGCGCGGCGGAGTTCTGCTGGCAGGCGGCAAGAGAATATGTCATGGAGCGGAAACAGTTTGGCCGCCCCCTAGCCGCCAATCAACTGGTCCAGAAGAAACTGGCAGACATGCAAACTGAAATCACGCTTGGCCTGCAATCCGTATTACGTGTCGGGAGATTGATGGATGAGGGCCGCTCAGCCCCGGAGATGATTTCACTGATCAAGCGAAACTCTTGCGGCAAGGCGCTCGAGATTGCCCGGACCGCCCGGGACATGCATGGCGGGAATGGCGTATCTGACGAGTATCACGTCATTCGCCACTTGATGAATCTCGAAGCGGTAAACACCTACGAGGGCACGCATGACATCCATGCCCTTATACTAGGTCGGGCACAAACAGGGTTGCAGGCGTTTACCGGCGCCTAGGACCTGCCGCGGATATTCAAAAGGGAACAAAAAAGCACGCTTACGAAGCGTGCTTTTTTTATGCCAGATCCCGGGCTAAAACCAATAGAGCGTTCTCACCCGAACATGACCTCTACACCACGTTCAAACGCAACGCCCGCCGTCGACTTCAATACACGCACCAGTGATGAAATCCGCCTCATCGGAAGCCAGGTAAAGACATGCGTTCGCGATATCACGGGGCTGACTGAAACGCCCCAGAGGAATCGAAGAAACAAATTTCTCCCGGATCTCCGGCGTGTCCGCACCCATAAACTCTGCCAGCAGCGGCGTGTCCCCGGCAACCGGATTCACCACATTTACGCGAATCTTGTCAGGCGCGAGTTCAACCGCCATTGCACGGCTCGCAACAATCGCCGCTGCCTTGCTGCCGTTGTACCAGACCAGACCGGGTCGTGGCCGTACACCCGCGGTCGATGCAATAGTGACGAACACGCCTGCACCTTTCTTGCGAAAGTGCGGAACGATGTTACGGGCACAGTGATAAAGGCTCTTCACATTGACGGCATAAACACGGTCAAAGTCCTTTTCCGTTACGTCGAGCACTGGCTGATTTCGATGCGTCGTACCGGCGTTGTTAATAACGATGTCGAGATCCCCGAAAGTATCCAGCGCAAACTTAAGCATTACTGCCCAGTCAGCGTCCTTGGATACATCGCCGTTGACGTACGCAGCCTCGCCACCTGCAGCCATGATCTCTTTCGCAACTCTCTGCCCACCATCGTCATTTATATCGTTCACGACAATCTTGCAGCCTTCTTCCGCAAACCGTTTCGCGATCCCCTCACCAAAGCCGGATCCACCTCCAGTTACGATTGCCACCTTGCCATCCAGTCTCATTCCATGTCCTTTCGTTGTTCCGTTGACCAGTTCAAAAGAAATCGGGAGCCGCAAGGCTCCCGATTAAACCAAATTTCAGAAGCGGCTTCAGGCCGTCGCCGTAACGCACACGGCCTGATTCCCATCCACACCGGCTTGCTTGCTCTCGGCAGACCCGATTTTTGTCAGATCTATCGCATGACGTACAGCAGTCATTTCGGCAAGAATCGCAACGGCAATTTCCGGCGGTGTCTTGCTGCCGATCCGCAGCCCCACAGGTCCGTGCAAACGATCGAGTTCCGCCTGCGACAGATCGAACAATGCCAAGCGCTCTCGACGCTTCTCACTATTGAGCCGTGAGCCTAACGCGCCTACATAAAATGCTGGAGACTTGAGAGCTTCAAGCAGCGCCAGATCATCGATTTTCGGATCGTGTGTAACCGCCACAACAGCGCTATGCGAGTCCAGATTCATCGCCAGGACAACGTCGTCTGGCATACCACGGTCAAGCGTCGCACCTTCGATGTCCCAGGTGTCCGCATATTCCTCGCGCGGGTCACAAACGGTGACATGGTAGTCAAGCGCCTGCGCCATTTGCGCAACATAGCGCGACAATTGCCCCGCCCCGACGATCAGCAAGCGCCAACGTGGGCCGTAGACACCTTTCAGCGTATTACCATCAAACGAGAGCGTATCTGCCCTGCTGGCT